>Ga0308414_1000288_pt1 | contig 31898 bp, 22 predicted proteins | sample HotsprSampleOS50_FD_205667 | JGI IMG/M metagenome (GOLD analysis project Ga0308414, IMG submission 205667) | Hot spring phototrophic mat microbial communities from Octopus Spring, Yellowstone National Park, Wyoming, United States - 20090730_OS50 ...
GCAAGTGAATCTCGTCAATGAATAGGATGATTTCGCCGTCAGATTGCTGCACTTCACTAACAATTGCTTTTAGCCGCTCTTCAAAATCACCTCTGAATTTTGTGCCAGCTACCAAAGCGGCAATATCAAGGGCATGGATACGCTTCGACTTGAGGTTTTCGGGCACATCGCCAGCGACAATGCGTTGGGCAATGCCTTCAGCGATGGCAGTTTTCCCAACACCGGGCTCACCAATCAGAACAGGATTGTTCTTGGTTCGGCGCGAAAGAATTTGCAGAACTCGGCGAATTTCTTCGTCGCGTCCAATGACAGGGTCAAGTTTGCCACGGCGTGCCAATTCGTTGAGGTCGCGAGAGTATTTTTTGAGGGCATTGTATCGGTCTTCAGCATTGGGGTCGGTAATGCGCTGCGAGCCGCGGAGGGAAGCTAAGGCTTGCAAGGTTTTGTCTTTGGTGGCACCCATGTCGGCTAAAATGCGTCCAACTTTATGGGACGATTCTACCATTGCCAAGAACAGATGCTCTGAGCCGATGAATTCATCTTTCATGCTGTCCGCGATGCTGGCGGCACTGTCCAAAATTTTGGCTGAAGCCTGTGAAAGGTATTGTCCAGAGACTGATGCGCCAGTAACTTTTGGAAAACGGTCAATTTCTCGCTCCAGCACGCTAAGAAGCATTTCGGTCTGCACGCCCATTTTTTCACAAAGCTGATAGACGATATTTTCGCGCCGCGACAATAGAGCCCACAGGATATGTTCCGGTTCAACTTGCTGATGCTGATTCTTACTTGCCTTATCCACGGCGTCTTGAAAAGCCTCTTGGGCACGAAGCGTAAATTTGTTTGGATTGAAGTTCATGGTTTATTCCTCCGCAGCGTTCAATCAAAAGTAAACTGACTCGTCAAAGTTATTGTAAAGCAGGCGATATTCCGAAGCGCCAGCGGCATAGAACTCTACGAAGAGCATAAATCGAAAGTTTGAAAACTTCCAAGCCGTTGCGCTGTTGCCGTGCGCTTAATTGCCAAAATTAGCTTGTAAGCGCAATGCAGCGATAATATCGGTTGAGCCACGGATAGCGACACCGTTGACATTGGCTGCCTGCACAAAGAAAGCCGCCACATCACCCGAGAGCTGAATAGACTGTGTAATATCGTAGAGCACATTCAAGCCAAGTTGGGTGCGCGGAAAGTCTCCCAAATTGAAGTTGGCGCGCAGAGTCGGACGAAGCGTGTTGTTCAGTAGCCAATATCCTACGGAGACATTGAGCGCCGTGAAAGTCTGCGTGCGCAAGCGCGAGCCAAGTTGTTGGCGCGTGCCAACCAGCACACTATCCAGCACGAAAAATTCACTTTGCTGATTGGTCAGGTCGGCAGTTAAGTGAAGCGGGATACCGAAGTCAAATGTGCCAGAGAGCGAGAGAGCACGGCTGGAAAAATTCTGTGACACCTGCTGACTATCGAGAGCTGAATAGATAACATCCGTTTGCCGCAAGCTCAAGTCACGGTTGTCGTTACGGTTTGTGAAGACGCCTGTCAAATCAAGGGTCATGACAATTTTGTTAGGCAGCGTAAAGGCTTTTTGAATGTTGCCTGTAAAAGAAAAAGTCGAGTTATCGTTCTGCAGAGCCAGTCCGCTCAGCGTTTCAATACTTGCGCCGGGACCTGTGCCGACGCTATCACGGAAAGTGGGACCGATATTGTTTTTATTGTTTTGAAATTGAAAATCTACACGGACGTTGGGTAGGTCGTTGCCCGGAAATACGGATGCTCCGAATCGGAAGAGCGAGCGCGTGGTGGTGGCATCAAGTGTGCCGCCGGTGCGCAGAACGCGGTCGCGCTGACGCAAAAGGTTATCGCTCAAGGATTCGAAGGCAGCAGAGAGAATAAGGCGATTATCGAGCACGCGTAGCCGGTCGCTGATGCGGAAGCCTTGCACATCAGGCAAGTAGAATGCCAATCCAAATGAATTAAACTGGGCGCCCTGACGCAGATACTCTAAACGCAGGGTGTTGTTGAAGGCGTTGAATTGTCCGCCCACACGAAACGCCAGCGATGAAAGGTCGAGGAGAAAAATTGGTGCAAGGTTTTGGTTGATGGTGATGATACTGGTAAGGGTGTTATAGCTGCCGATAATCGGAAGGTTCTGCAGGCGGTCGGCAATGCCCGTGTTCCCAGTTAGCTCATCGAGCTGGCGCAGTGTCAGGCTTCCGCCTGAAATGTCGCGATTGGTTAGTGAAAAGCCAACGTCGGCAAAGAGTTCGGCGACGCCAGCGACAGGAATGATTCTCAAGCTGGAGCCAATGGCAACATTCTGCTGTGGCGCTATGCCACGCTGCTGAATTTGAAAACGATTTAGTCCCGTGATGTCATCACTGCCGCGCAGCACTTGCAAATTGAAATTCACGAAGTCTGAACTAACTCCGGCTACAGCTGCAAAAATGTTACGCGTGAATGCGCCCAGCGCCGTGCGTTGCTGGAAGGTTTCGCCAGCGGCACTGGAGTCAATGCGTACAAAGCCGCGCTGCAACAGTGCACTGATGGAATCCAAACGACTCGGAGACGGTGTGACGGGAATAGTGATGCGGTTGCCTACGAACTGCGCATCATATCCATCGGCGGCATTGCCGACCAGAACTGTTGCACGCACCGGACCGGGCGTTGCTGTAACTTCTACGCCGCGCACGCGCACCCCATTGCTAAGGTAGTAAGTGTATTCAGGAAAAATATCGCCAGCCGCAACTTGCGCATATGGAATACTGATATACCCAAAAAAACGATTGGCAGGCTGACGAAAGGCTTGGTTTTCGTTTGTCACATATAGGCGTGCGCCAAACTTGAGAAAATTGATGCTTGCCTCAAGGTTAAGATTCACCCGTGCGTAATTGATGGTCGAGTCGTTGATACGCTCATTTCGAAATTCGGCGGCATTCTGTGATGTAAATAGCACGCTTCTCTGCTGGACCTCTGTCAGCACGCGCTTGCCAACATTGAGCCGACTAATGACCGTAAATACCACGCTGTTGGTCGAGAGGATATTCCCAGCGCTGTCGCGCACGGCAATCTCGACTTTACTTCTGCCGAGGTGCGGACGGTCTGGAACATATGTAATCATGTTCTCAGAAATGATGGCTCGCGAGGTAACATTTACGCCATCATAGAAAAGCTGAATTTTACTGCGGTCTACAGCATCACTAATGCGATAAAAAGAAAACGAAATCACCAAATCATCTTCAGAGACGATGGCATTGCGCTCGGGCGAAATCAGTATCAGGTCTTGATTTTCTGGCTTCGGCGTTACGGTAACGCTGGCAGGTGTGCTTTCAGGCGACACGACAGGGTAGGTCAGACGCGTGCCGTCGGAAAGTTGAACAACGACATAAAACTCAATCGAGGGGGGAAGCACATCCTCGCCGGGAATTTTTGCAACAAAGCGATTGCCCTCTGGCTGCGCTTCTACGATGCGATAATCAGAAGTTCCGTAGATGCGGAAACGCACCACAGCGCGATTTATGGAGAGATTTTGCGGCGGCTCAATGCGCACCTCGAAGGGCTCACCTTCTTTGGCAGGTGAAGTCGTCACATTGATAACACGCTCCTGTGCAAGAGCACCAGCAAATGAAAACAATAGGGTGATAAGGGAGACAAGCAAGGGTAGAGTGACTTTCATGGTCGTCTCCTATTTTGGGTTAATTGTCATCACTTTCTGTTAGCATGAAGAGGGCTTCTCGCAGCTCTTTATTTGCGTGAGTTTGTCCGAGCTGGGCGGTAAGCTCAATACCTCGCTCGTAGATAGATTTGGCTTTGGCGCTTTGACCTTGTTTTTCATATAGCTTCCCCAAGTGATAATAGGTTGCTGTGTAAGTCGGATGAATTTGCAAAAGGGTCTCAAATTCATCCTGCGCCTCTTTAAGTAAGCCTGCGTTGGCATACTCTAATGCCAGCGCATATCGGGAAAAAGCATCGTGAGGATCTTTTTCCAAAAACTGCTTCAGCTGCACGATGCGAGGATTCTCCATAATGTGCCACGAAGTTTAATACAAAAAATAATAATTCCCAATCATTACAAGAAAAATCATCTGGGCGGAAAAGGTGGCCAGCCCATCGGTGTGCCCGCAATAAGATGCACGTGCAAATGAAAAACCGTCTGTCCGCCATCGCGGTTGCAATTTATCACGGTGCGATACCCAGCGTCAGCAAGCCCAAGTGAGCGAGCAATATCTTTTGCAGCAATAAACAAACTGCCGACCAGTTCGGCATCATCGGCGGTCAAATCATTGAGGGTTTCGATGTGGATTTTGGGCACGATGAGAATATGCACCGGCGCAACGGGGTTAATGTCATGGAAGGCAAAAATTTTGTCGGTGCTCAAAACCTTTCTCGATGGAATGCGTTCTGCGGCAATTTTGCAAAAGATGCAGTTTTCTTCGTAGAGTGAGCGAGCCATATCGGTTGTAGTTAGATTATTCTTCGAGAACATGTTGTGCAGCAGATTTGAGACTATCGCGCACCTGTTGCCGACGGGCATAGTAAAGTGCCGCGTTGGCAGCATGTTGCTCCGCCGTTTCAGCAAAACGGTGACCGCCGTAGCCTGTAGCCACAAAAAAAAGATACTTCGTTTTGGCAGGATAAAGCACCGCTAAAATGGATTCTTTGGTAGGGTTGCCAATCGGTCCAGGGGGCAGACCGCGGTAGAGATAGGTGTTGTAAGGTGAATCGCGCTTGCGGTGCTTAGGATTATTGGGATTGCCGTCGTAATCGTTTTCAAGAATGGCGGCGTAGATAAATGTCGGGTCAGCTTGCAGCAGCATACCTCGTTCCAATCGGTTTAGATAAACTCCAGCGATAAGCGGACGCTCTGAAGCCAAGCCCGTTTCAGCCTCCACAATTGAGGCCAGCGTAATGACCTCAACTTCTGTCAGCCCTCTTTTGCGAGCAAGGTCGCGCAAAGTATCATTAAACACCTTACGAAATTCCTTGACAAAAAAGCGAATCACATCTTCAGCAGTCCATGACCAAGGCAAGGAGTAAGTATTGGCTAAAAAGTAGCCCTCAAAGTTTGGAGCATCCACGCCGAGTTCTTTAAGCAACTCCGTATCGGAAAAGGCTTTCATGAATGAAGCCGAATCAATATCAAGGTTTTGTGCAATGATTTGAGCCACTTGTGCGCCGCGTGAAACTTCAGGGATGCGTACTTTTACCTCATCTTGTTTGCGCGTGTGCATAAAGCGAAGAAGCTCGGCACTGGTCATCCCGCTTGGAATGTAGTAGCGTCCGGGCTTGATATTGGTAAGCTCTGGCATGAAGCGTGCGACAATCTGCAGGGGCCAAGTCTGCTTGATGACCCCTTCTTTTTGCAACTCACTAACAATTTGAGTGAAGCTCATGCCACGATGAATCTTGACCAGCTTCGGCTGCTCATAGCGTACAGAGTTGAGAGAGGACTTAAAGAGATACATGTAAGCAAAGCCAAGGGCAACGGTACCAAGCATGAAAAGAAGAAAGAGCAACTTTGAAGCTACTCGCCAGAACATGCGCATCGCGTAGTCGGTAGAAGTGTTTAGACCTTAGTCCCCACGCAGGATTTTCTTGAGGTCAAGTTCAGGGAGTTCCTCCAGAGTCGAGACACGATAGAACCCTTTTGGCAGTTTCTGCCGCTTACGGTGATTGTTGATATAGACTTTTTTGCTGGCGGTGTCGGACACAGGCAGGAGGTCGCGTTCCAAATCTGAACCGACAACGATGACATTTGATGGCTCACATTGCATGGATTCAATGGCCAGCTCAAAAATCTTTGGATGAGGTTTGAAATAGCCCGCATCGCTGGAAGTAACAATCGTCTCAAAGCGGCGCACAAGACCAATGTCTTCAAGGACATCACTCAAAATGAATGCAGAAAGTGGGGTGTTGGCAATAATCCCCAGCATATACCCGCTTTGTTGTAACGCAATTAGACAAGCCGAAAATCGGCGAGAAATCGAGGGATTAATCATGCGGCTTGCCACCATCATGATTTCCGAAATTTCGTCTATGGTTGCATCACGATTAAGCACTTGTGAAATCGCACGCGAGGCAATCATAGACAGGCTGGGAGCTTGAAGACCGCGCATCAGCGTTTGCTCAACACAGGCATTGAAGACAATCAGTGCCGACTCGGCAATCTTCTGAATCTCATGCAGCGCAAGGTGCTGATGCAGGTGCGGAAACTGTAAAGCCGAAATATCCATGTAGAGCTCTCGGGTTTCTTCGCACTCGGTTTTTTGCCTTGTCAGCACATCAAGGCTAAACAAGATGGCTTGTGAATTTTTCATACCTTACAACGCTTTTGCTTCTTAGAACTTGGCGCGATAACGGTCAAGGCTTTATGAATCCATACCAAACAAATTTTTCCATTCTTGCAGCTCTTGCTCAGAAAGCGGCGCTGACTTCTTGTGCACATCATGACGAGTCGGCTGAGCACTTGTTGAGGACGACTTGCCCGTATCCATCAAAAACGAGGATAAAAAGTCTTGACACGACAGACTTGCTACACCAGAGACACGCGCATAATTACGAATGCTGTGGTCGGAACTGACAACTGTAAGATTTCTGGAACGTGCCGCATCAATGAGCGATTTGATGCGCTCATCAGCACTTTCCCCCTCAGGGGTGAAAATAATATGCAATGGCCCATGTTTCTCGCAACTGCCAAGCACCCCACGCCCATCATAGACAACTGTAATCTCAGCTTTTTTCGCAGTAGCATAAGCACCGAGCTTCTGCTCAAGACTTTTTCTGGTTCGTTCTAATGTCTGCGAGGAAAGAGGGTGACCTAAGCAATGCGCCAAGTTGTAGCCATCAATAATCAAACGCTTCATTGGTATCACCATTTCACTCTAACCACATAAAGCCTACGCAGCAGCAATATACGAAAGTAAAAGGAATGTGCTCAAAGTGCAGAAAAAACAAAGCTCGTAAAAATCGCTCATTTCGCCAAAGAAGCACGCAGCAGAGAAGCAAGAGCAAGATACATCCACGAACTTGACCAACGCATGTATGGAATGGCATTGAGGTAATAGCGATGTTTCTGGTATGCAAAATGTCCGTCAGAACGCTGCATGTGCTTGCACATCCAGTTAGCAACTTTAAGTGCATCGTCGAGCCTGCCAAAGCGCAGTAAGGTCAGAATGGACTGGGCGCCTGCAGTCGAGTCTATCGGATAAAGCGCATGGTCATAATACTTCGGCATGAGCCCGTCGGAATCTTCGGCGAAAAAATGAGCGTGGTAGTAAGCAAAGCCTTTCTGAAGCGAGTCCGAAAAAGCTCGTTCGCCTGAACACTTGATGAATTCATCGAGGCAATCTAAAACATAGCCCGTGTGAAAGTTATCTGCCCATGTGCGCGCATCACCCCAAGAGTAAGACCATGCGCCAGTAGGCTGCTGCTGACTGACAACGAAAGCAACCGTCTTTTTGGCTTCGTCAAGCAGATGGGGGTCTTTTGTGACGGAATAAACTTGTGCCAGCAGCCGTGCCCCTTTCAGCGTGGCATTGAGCACCACTTGCTGGTCGAGCGGCGAGTATGAAAAGCAAAAGGTGCCATTGAACCATGTCCGCCGCAAATCGTGCCGCACAAACTCAGTCGCACTTTGGCAGAGCGCTAATGCTTGAGCATGTTGAGTCGCCCGATAATACTCAAACAACGCATGCGTGATAAACCCTGTGGCAACAACGGTGGGCGTATAAGCGGGTATGCGCGCATAGCGTGCTTCCCAATCAAAATCATATCCCCAGCAAGCGCCGCGGTATCCTTTGGATTGCAGGCGCTCCAATTCCGCAAGACAAAAAGCGCTTTGCGCATCGTAGAATGCCACCTTGTCTGGGAAGACGCATCTAAGTGCTGTATAGGCTTGCAAACATAAGCCCAGCGTAACGGGATTGTATCCCTTTGGAATGAAAAGAAGAGGCCGCACATTAAGCGGGAGCCGCTTGAGAACTTGCTGCGCGCCCCAGCGCAAGATTTTTTGCTGATTGAGAATGGGTAGCCTAAAGAGAGGAGAAGTAAGAGCATCATATGGGTCGTATCCGCGGTAGGCGTCTGCATGTATGCGCGCTTCGAGGCGTAAAAGCGACTGAATGAGAAAATCAAGGGTCTGCATGTCTGCAGCAACACTTTGAATGAGTCGGCTCACGCTTGACGCAATTTGTCCCAGCACATGGTTGGCACGTCAGTGCTGAAAAATCGCGCCTGACAACAATACATGGGTGCAAACAAAAGCCAAAATGGAATCACGGTTCATTTGAAGACAGGCTCGGCGAGTGCTTCAAGGCGGGCAAGCGAGTGTGCCTCAATTTCCTTGTGCAACGAATTGCCGTGTGAATCCATGGTGCAAATCGCGGCAAAGCCTTCAACTTCCAAATGCCACATGGCTTCAGGGACGCCCATTTCTTCTAAGAAATCCACGCCTGTTACTTCCTTGATGCACTTGGCATAATACTGCGCCGCACCGCCAATGGCATTGAGATAAACAGCGCCATGCTCTTGCAACCCTTTCAGGGTCTTTTCGCCCATGCCGCCTTTGCCGATAACCACACGAAATCCAAGCCGCTTGATAACCTCTGCCTGATAAGGCTCTTCACGAATTGAAGTCGTGGGACCAGCCGCCATAATACGATACTTGCCATTTTCTTTCAGCACCACCGGTCCGCAGTGATAGAGCACACCGCCGCGTGTATCAACGGGCATATCTTTGGCTTCAAGGTTGTGATGAATAATGTAATGATGAAACGCATCGCGCCCTGTGTGCATCGCCCCATTGATGATGACCACATCGCCTACTTTCACGTTGCGAATTTGCTCTTCGGTAATTGGGGCTTGAAGCACCACTTCTTTGCCTGTGAGCGGAATGCCGTTGCCTTTCGCCAATCGCTTGATTTCATCGGATTCTCGATAGAGCCACTTGATAATGTTTCCGTTTGAGTCGAGATGAATGCCGAGCCGGCGATACGCCCAACAGTTGTAGGCAACGCTCACAAAGAAACTGGCGGGCAAGCGTTCTGCCAGTCCAATTTTACAGCCGAGCAAGGTAACCTTGCCGCCGAAGCCCATCGTGCCGATGTCGAGTTTATTGGCGTTTTCCATCACGTAGTCTTCTAATTGGCGCAAGGTTTCATCAGGGTTCACATCATCGACGGGGCGCAAGAGTTGCTCTTTGGCAAGCTCATAGCCTGAAGTTCTATCGCCGCCAATGCCGACGCCAATGAAGCCTGCCGAGCAACCTTGTCCCTGTGCTTGCCAAACGGCATGCAAGATGCACTTGCGTATTCCTTCCAAATCACGACCAGCTTTACCCAAGCCTTCAAGTTCGGTAGGAAGCGAGTATTGAATGTTTTTGTTTTCACACCCGCCGCCTTTCAAAATCAGTTTGATTTCCGTGTAATCATGTTCCCACTGCTCGAAGTGCATGACTGGCACGCCGGCGCCAACGTTGGTGCCGCTATTTTTCCCCGTAATCGGATGCACAGAATTGGGGCGCAATTTACCTGCTTTCGTGGCTTCAGCCACAGCTTCTCGAATAGCCGCTTTGATTTCCAGCTGATTAACGCCAACAGGCGTATGAACGAAGAAAGTCGGCATGCCCGTGTCTTGGCAAATTGGCGAGACATTGTCGCACGCCATATCGACATTGAGCGTAATGGTCGACATTGCTAAGCCAGAGCGCGATGCGGCATCTTCTCGTTCGGCGGCGCGGGCAAGGGCACGGCGCACATCGCTCGGCAAGTTCGTGGAAGTTTCGGTAATCAGTTGCAGGATTGAATCTTTCAGGGCTGACATACTACATAAAGATTGAGTTAGGAAAGTTCATTTTTGGTCGAGAGCAATTTAAGCCAAATTGCCGAAGCTGAAAAGCCTTTCTTGCCGTGCAATGCGGCATTTACTCGAATCTCAATTCAGAAATGCAAGTTTCGTTATACTTTTTGCCCGGATAAACCGACAAAATTTCCATTTTAACAAAGTCTGTCGGTAGTGTTCGGCGCAGTGGAATGACTTGAACCGAGGGCGAGTCGTTTAGGGAAATCATTTCTTCGCTGCCGTCGGAATAAATCAGTTTGGCTGAACGCACGCGGTTATTGTTGGCAAAGGTTTTTGGGGTTTTGGCATAGCCATTTTGAATGACCAGCTTCTTGGGCACAAACGCCGTTTTGAAAAGCGCAATGATATAGGCTTTTCCCTTACCGTCAACAACCCAAGCCGTTTTGGGGTCTGAATCTGCGGCTTGCTCGGCGCGATAATGCGTGAATACATAGTCAGGTCTAACTTCGCCCGGCGGAGGCTCCAACTCTTTGCACTCATAATGCTCACTGGAAGCAAGCAGAGTATTGGTAAAAGTTTCCGCGTCGTATTCAACCAGTTCGTAGGGGCTCTGTTTAGCAGGTCTTAGTTTGGAATCGTTGTCAAGAAGAAAATAGTCTGCTTTGGTGTCAGAAGTATCCCGTGAAATAATCAGATTGTGCTTCTCTTCAAAGCTGCGCGAGTAGTCGCCAATTTCCGATATATCGGCAATGTATTCAACAAATGCGCAAAGACTGTCTCCTGACCGAGTTATCCAAATGGTTTCATAACAGCGGGATTGACAAATGACATTTCGTCTGAACACGCCTTTAAAGTCTGGGCTGACAATGCCTTTTGGCGATTGCGCATACGCGGAGGCGGCGCAAAGCAGTAAAACAAAACAGCAAATTGATTTCATCAATTGATTCTTTGAGGACTTGACATAGTTACGACGGCACCTTTGCAGGTAACTGCAAAAGAACACCCAAAGTTACGCACAAAACACAAAATTGCCTAAAACAAAACGGTGCATCAAAAACCTGCGCCGATTGATTATGAATGCATGGCAGTTTCTGCGTAGGACGCCACAGGTTCGCAGGTGCAAACAAGATGACGGTCGCCATAAGCCCCATCGATGCGGCGCACGCTGGGCCATATTTTATTTTCGCGCACAAAGGGCAAAGGATAGGCGGCTTTCTCACGCGAATACGGCTTATCCCAATGGTCTGACATCACCATCTCGGCGGTGTGTGGCGCGTTCTTCAAGACATTGTTGACTGGGTCGGCGCGCCCGTCTTGAATTTCACGAATTTCTTCACGAATGCTAAGCATGGCATCGCAGAAGCGGTCGAGCTCTGCCTTGGACTCGGATTCGGTTGGTTCAATCATGATGGTGCCTGCAACAGGGAAAGATAGAGTCGGCGCATGGAATCCGTAATCTATCAAACGCTTGGCAACATCTTCGGCTTCAATTCCTACAGCTTTGAATGGTCTTAAATCCACAATCATTTCATGAGCGCATCGTCCATTCTGATTGGTGTAAAGAATGTGGTATTCACCTTGCAGACGGGCTTTGATGTAATTGGCATTTAGGATGGCAAATTTGGTGGCGTTGGTTAAACCCTCGGCACCCATCATGGCAATGTAAGCGTAGGAAATAGGCAGAATGGAGGCGCTGCCAAATGGAGCGGCAGACACAGCTGTGATGCCTGTTTTTCCGCCAGTCTCCGCAAAGCGGTGTTTCGGTAGGAACGGTTCAAGATGCTTGGCTACACAAATCGGTCCCATGCCCGGTCCGCCGCCGCCATGTGGAATGCAGAAGGTTTTGTGCAGATTGAGATGACAAACATCCGCACCAATAGCGGCAGGACTGGTCAAGCCAACTTGTGCATTCATGTTGGCGCCGTCCATGTAGACCTGACCGCCAAAGCGATGCACAATGTCGCAAATTTCCTTGATGTGTTCTTCAAACACGCCGTGCGTCGAAGGATACGTGACCATCAAACACGCAAGCGTGTCTTTGTATTGTTCAGCTTTGGCTTTCAAGTCGTCTATATCAATGTTGCCATGCTTATCGCATTGCACCACGACAACTTGCATGCCTGCCATCACAGCGCTGGCGGGATTGGTGCCATGTGCAGATTGCGGAATCAGTGCAACATTGCGAGCGGCCTGACCACGAGAGCGATGATAAGCACGAATCACCATCAGACCAGTGTATTCGCCCTGCGCCCCAGAATTGGGTTGAAACGATACGGCAGAAAAACCGGTGATTTCGCAAAGCCACTCTTGCAAACGCTTGAGAAGCAACTCATAGCCTTTTGCTTGCTGAGCAGGCGCAAACGGATGCAGCGCATTGAATTCTGGCCATGTAATTGGAATCATCTCGGCAGTGGCGTTGAGCTTCATGGTGCAGCTGCCCAGAGGAATCATGGAGTGCGCAAGCGAGACGTCCTTATTTTCAAGCCTTTTCAGATAGCGTAGCATCTCGTGCTCGCTATGGTAAGAGTTAAAGACAGGGTGCGTGAGAAAAGGCGAAGTGCGAAGAAGTGATGTAGGCAAATTCAGCTCAAGTGACTCGGCCATCGCTTTCAAATCGGCGCAAAACTCTGTGCCAACAGCGGTACTGATGACTTGCAGAATGTTTTCTACATCACGAAACGTCGTGGTCTCATCAAGAGAGATGCCGATGCGCTGGTTATCGTAGCGAAAGTTCATCTCGGATTTTTCCGCCGCTTTGCGCACGGCTGAAGGATTGGGCACATCAAAAGTTAGCGTATCAAAAAAGTGTTCATGGTGCACACGAAGACCAAGTGTGTTCAAACCTTCTGCAAGCAAGCGAGCCAGACCGTGCGTGCGTTCAGCAATAGCTTTCAGACCTTTTGGACCGTGATAGATGGCATAGGCGGCAGCAACCACGGCAAGCAAGACTTGTGCGGTGCAGATATTTGAAGTTGCTTTTTCGCGGCGAATGTGTTGCTCTCGTGTCTGAAGTGCCATGCGAAGAGCGCGTTTGCCATTGGCATCAATCGAGACGCCGATGAGCCGTCCGGGCAAATGGCGCTTGAAATTTTCGTGTGTAGCAAAAAATGCCGCATGCGGTCCGCCGTAGCCCATGGGGGTGCCAAAGCGTTGTGCCGAGCCGAAGACCACATCGGCGCCCATCTCGCCGGGAGATTTGAGCAGAGTCAGAGCAAGCAAATCTGAACCAACTGCCACACTGACCCCATGCGCATGCGCCGTAGCAATAAAATCCGTGTAATCTTCGAGACCGCCATCTGTAGCAGGGTATTGCAAAACCGCAGCAAAAAGCTGGGGATGATTGAGCTCAAGCGTGCGATGATTACCAACAATCAGTTCAAGCCCAAGCGATTCGGTGCGGGTGCATAAAACATCAAGTGTTTGCGGATGCAACCGTTCCGATGCAAAGCATAGTCGACTGTTTTGCTTGGTGGCGGGACGCACAGCATAGAGCAGATGCACAGCTTCAGCGGCCGCTGTGGCCTCATCCAAAAGCGAGGCATTAGCAATTTCCATCCCGGTTAGTTCAGCAACCATCGTCTGAAAATTGAGCAACATTTCCAATCGCCCTTGTGCAATCTCGGCTTGGTAGGGTGTGTAGGCCGTGTACCAGCCCGGGTTCTCCAAAATGTTGCGCAAAATCACCGGCGGCGTGAAAGTATGGTAGTAGCCCATGCCAATGTAGGACTTGAAGACTCTATTTTTTCGTGCAATCGCTTTGAGCGATTCAAGTAACTCTTGCTCAGATTGCGCCGCAGGCAGGGCAAGTGGCTTGGGCAAACGAATGGCTTCAGGAAGAGCTTGGGCAATCAAGGCGTCAAGGCTTTCTACGCCAATCGTCTTGAGCATGTCATGCGCATCTGGGGAGGAAGCGTTGTGGCGAAATTCAAACTTTTCTTGATACTGAACATGGAGTTTCATACTGATTGAAATCTGAAGTTATTCAATGATAAACAAAGGAAGAGAAATACAAGTTCGACTTCATTTGCCGATATGCGCTCGATACTCTGAAGCAGTCATGAGCTTTTCAATATCTGCAGGGTTTGCCACTTTGAGTTTAATCATCCAACCGTCGCCGTAAGGGCTTTTGTTGACAAGCGAAGCATCTTTCAGAGCGGGATTGTGTTCCACAATTTCGCCATCGACGGGCAGGAATAAATCGGAGACAGTCTTGACAGCTTCAACCGTGCCAAAAATATCGTTGGCTTTAAGCACGGTTCCTACCTCTTTCAAATCGACAAAGACAATATCGCCCAGCTCGGATTGAGCAAAATCGGTGATGCCGACAACGGCAATGTCGTCTTTTTCAAGGTAGATCCATTCGTGTTCTTTGGTGTAGTGTAGTGTTTCAGGGAAGTCCATTTTCTTGCATGAGTTTGAAAGTTGCGCAAAGTTAACACATTTTCCTGACTTGAACGAGAATAGAGGGACTGTAGAAAGGCTGCAGGCAAAAAAAAGTCCCGACACAGTGGCCGGGACCCTCTATCAACAAAACAACAAAACAACAAAGGAGGCTCTGCTGCAAGCTCGGAAGGCTTGACGGTAGGAAGCAGAGTCTTTGATGTGGAAAAGAACAAGTTGTACCTGAACTGGTGCAATTATACGCCATTGTTTGCTTTGTTGTTGCATGAGAGAGGTTTAATTTCTTGTTAATTATCATGAGGTGTGCGCACCGTCACGAGCAGAGGGCAGGCTGTGAAAAAAGTCGCAACGCATCAGGATGAAACTTTGAGACTGCCCACATATTCAGTGAAGGTGTATTCAGCGTTGGCAAAATGCGTCTCGATTTGATGAGCAAGGATTTCTCCAATGCGGGGCTGGACGAAATTCATGGTGCCCACTTGCACGGCTCGAGCGCCCACGAGGAAAAACTCCATAGCGTCTTCAAAACTGCTAATGCCGCCCATGCCAACAATCGGGATATGCACAGCCTGATAAACTTCCCAGACTTTTGCCAGCGCAATCGGCTTGATAGCTGGTCCAGAAAGTCCGCCCGTGATGTTTTTGAGCTTCGGTGTGCGGGTGCGATAGTCGACAGCCATGCCCACAACCGTATTGATGAGCGAAAGAGAGTCAGCGCCGCCACGCTCGGCAGCAAGAGCAATTTGCGCAATAGAGGTAACATTCGGAGTCAGCTTAATCATCAAATGTCGATGAGTAATCTGGCGCAAGGCTTGCGTGATTTCAAGCGTGGCACCAGCATCGACTCCGAAAATGATACACTCGCCCTTCACATTTGGGCATGAAAGATTGATTTCATAGCCGCTAATTCCATCTTCAGCATCAAGACGGCGCACCACTTCGCAGTAGTCATCAATCGATTTGCCTACGATATTGACGATAACAGCAAGATTGAGCGAGCGCAAAAATGGTAGCTTTTCTGCAATAAAAGCATCTACACCAACATTTGCCAGCCCAATCGCATTGAGCATGCCAGCTGGAGTTTCCACAATGCGCTGTGGCGGATTGCCCTCACGAACTTCAAGCGAAATGGCTTTTGTGACCAAGCCACCAAGGGCATTCAAATTGGTTAGAGCGGAAAGTTCCTCGCCAAATGAAGCCGTGCCAGAAGCCAGCAGCACAGGATTTTTCAGGTTCAAACCCCGCCCAAGCGATACGGCGCAAGGACGTGTAGCATCATGCGAAATATCAGCATGAGACACTTGAGCAAAAGTTCTCTCTGTCGATAAGTTAGTCATGGATGCGAGTCAAAATAGATTCCAATCGTCGATGGTCATCAGCTAAAAGATACGAGAGTTCTTTACCGAGTGCAATTAAATCTTGGCGAGAAAGTTGTGCTTGGTAGCTACGGAAAAAGGCAACAATCACTTCGTCGGGCGAGGTGTCTTTGCTTTGCAGAATGAGGCGCAAAAAGGTCGGAGGCTTTTTAAGAAACATCGTTACCTCATCATGAGACGCATGATAGACAAAATCATGTAGGTCGGGTGGGGTCGGCGGCATGGCTTGCAAAATTTTTCCATTAAGGTCGAACCCGACAGTGAGGGCAGTAAATTCGGTATGCACAAGTTCCAAGACTTGTGGCATTTCGCGCCGAAGCTCTTCCTTGGTTTTGCCGTGCGGAACAACGTGGCGGTGCGCCGCAATAGGGGATTGCTCAATAAACGAGACAATGCCAAACACAGCCGCATGTGCCGTAGCCACTTTCACCAATTGACCAAGTTTGACGGGCGATAAAGTCTCTTGCAACAACGCTTGCGGCACAACGGCCGAAAACTGCACGGTGTTCGAACGAACAACTTCTCCAATGTGTGTGCTCTTCATCGCTTTCTTTTCTTTTCGTTAGGTAGAGCAGTGGAAGCATCGCTTGTCAGAAGTGCATCTTGCAAAGCGACTTCAACCTGACTGACAAAATCTTTGCAGTATCCAAGTTGGCGATAGATAATTTTGCCGGACTTGATAATCACGACGCTGGGCAAAAGCGAGACCTGATAATCTACAATCATCTCTGGCTTAGACGCGGCAAAAGAAACGCTAAAAGCAAATTCTTCGGGTGAGGATTTGACTGTTCGCAAGTTGTCTTCGGTATCAATAGCAAAAAAACCCACGCCACGAGCGCGATACTTCGCACTAAGAAGTTGCAATTCAGAGAGCAACAATCGGGAGATTGTAGAGTGAGGAGACCAAAAATAGAGCAAAGTAAGCTGATTGCTCAGACTTTCGGATGAGACAGTTTTGCCATTGAGCAAGGTCAGCAAGAAAGGCGGAGCCGAACGCATAGTAGCACTCTGCAGCGCACTCAAAGATTCGCCTTTTTTGAGTTTGGGTTTCAAGGTTGTGGTAAGCCATGCTTGCACCGCATCTGAATTTTTGACCGCCAATGATTTGATGGCATAATCCAGTGCGGCGCCATCTTTAAGTTTGTGTAGCAATTTCGCCATCTCAAAGTAGAGTTCAGCTTGTTGGGAAAGGCAGGTTTTTTCCGCCTCACGAAAGTTGGCTAAGGCACTTTTGTCATCACCGATGCTCAAATACGCTTTTCCGATGTAGTAGTAAGCACAGCCAATAACATCTTGGTGAAATAAACGGCGAACGGCTTCCGTTTGCACGAATTCAGGTTCTGGACGGAAAGTGAGCGGTTTTTGCTTATCGGTTTCGATGGCTTCAATGGCTTTGCTGGCAAGGTCGATAGCAAGACCAGCATAATCTTTTGTATCGGCATAGCGAGCGGCAAAGCTAAGTAAAGTCAGTGGGTCATAAACCTCGCGGTCATAATCCATGCGCAGCACATCCTTCACATATGGTAAGGCTTTGGAAGGGTTAAGACTGGCGTAGTAGTCAAAAAGATAGCGAATGGCATAGGTATTGATGCGAGCGGTGCGTAAGGCAGTCAAGCGACGATTCAAGATGCTTTCAGCGAAAATGGCGCCGCGGTCTCGGTAGTTGGAAATGGTCTGGTTGCTGAGGTAAAAGAGCAGGTGTGTAAGGTTCATCTTGAGCGTAAGGGGATGGGTGGGATATTTTTCAGTCATGGCGGCAAGGGCAAGTTCGCGCTTGTCGTTGTCAGGCTCCATCAGAAAGCGGTTGTAGAGATTGAGCGGATGCAGGTAAGTATCAGGAATATCGCGTGTAATTTCATAAGCGCGGCGACGGTTGTTCATGCCGTAGATATACATGAGCGAAATGGCTTCAAGCAGGCGTGGGTCGTCGCGGCGCTGGCGGCGGACTTCGGCAATCTCACGCTCAATTGTGGCTAAAGCCTCATCGGTGCGTCCCGCATGCTGAAAGTATAGCGACCAGTAAGAAATGTAGGCATCATCACTATTGGGATAAAGTGAAAGTTCTGTTTTCAAAAGCGATAACACGGTATCAATGCTGGCTTTTCGGCGCAAAAGAGCATGTGCAAGCCGATAGTGCGACCACTGCACAGGTTTGCCAGCACGATTGTAGATGAGATGGTCTTCTGTGGCAAGTGAATCTTGGTTGGCAATGCCGGCAATGTAGTAAGAAAGTATCTGTGCCGATGGAGGTATGGCAATAGGCAAATACCAGTAGAGATTTTGATAGTTCTCCATTTTGGTGCGCCGAATTTGCGGCGGCTCACTCTCAAAAAATTCAGGCTGCCAGAACTTGAAGGTATAGACCACCGTGGGCGGAGACTGATTGGAGTCAATCGGTTCAGGCGGAAGATAGACCACATTGAAGGTGTCGCCAATGACCGTGGAACTGCGCTTGATGCGGGTTTCCGCATCAATGATGATGGCCTCGTCTGGGTCTAAGGTAAGGCATGCAGAAAAAAGCATCGCACACGCTGTGCTAAAAAGAAAATATAAAAGAACGAATGGAGTGGATTTTGGATACAGCGTCATGGTCAGTGTTTAGAGTTTTGAGATTCTCTTCGAGAGGCTTTTTGCAGAATAGTTGAGAGCATAGCCTTTTGCAGAGCAGATTTGCTGCAAAAGTCGGTAAAATTCTTCTTGGTCCGATGGCTTGATTGTGGCTTGTTCATGAGCTTCTACGAGTGTCATAGGGTAACCGCCGCCTTTTGTTAGGTCGTCAAAGATAGCGGCATGAATAAAATCTACTTTGCCTTGCTCATAGCACCAACTCGGAAATTCAATGCGTGCAATTTCTTGACCGGTATGAAGATAGAAAAAATAAATCCTATCTGCAGGGTTGTAATGCGCAAGCACTTCGGAGCGGCTGGCAAAAATTGCAGAGCGCTCGCCTGTGGAGAGAAAATTGGCAAAGAAGGTGGCGTCGTTGAGCGTAGTTGGCAAATGGATTTGCGCCGCATCCAGTTCTGGGCGAAGCAAAATTTGAAGCAAATTGACCACTTCTTTGCTACTTGGGCGACTGATGTAGCTTGCCAGCGTAAAGTGATGCTCACGAAACTGTGCAAGAAATCCGCCATAACGCACAACAAACGAGCGCTGCAAAGAAAGATTTTTGATGCGCTTAAGATGCCAGCAAATCAATGTGCCATCGGCTAAGGCAAGGAGCGGTCGGCGAGCACGATGGGCATGATGAGCGGCATGCAGCAAGGTGCGCAATTCCTCTTCTTGGCGCAGCGCTGTAACGACTTCGGAAGACACAGGCGGCTCCTCATCCTCCTCGAGTGGAAGCTCTTGGGCAAGTTGAGCAATGTCGTAGAGTTGAGCCTGACTGCACAGAGTGGGTTTTTCCGTCGTGCCAATCTGAAAGATGATTTGGCTGATGTTGAGCAAGAAAAAATCGGCGTTGAGATGTCGGTCGGGGAAAATCTGCGAGCCGTCGGTGGCGCAGAGAGTAAGCGCTAATGGACGAGCGGGCACAGATTGCTTGAAGGTGGGCTCTTCTATGGGAACTGCGGCAACGGTATGAGCAATTTGCTGGTCGTTGTAGCGCGAGCGCAAATCAATCTGCGAGCGAAAGGCATCATAAAACTGCGCCAACGCCTGCTGTTCTTGCTGGGCACGCACCATGAGCCGCTCGGCAAAGGTCGCTAAGTCGTTGTAAATGCTGTGAAATTGAAGCATGTCTTCTGAAGAACAATTTGGTTCAAAAATAGGGCGCTCATGCCTTTTGACGAAAAAGTGAAAATTTTTTGGTGCAAGTGTTGCAAAAATGTTTCTTTACTATTAACTTTGTGTTAACTGCAAATCTTCAAACACCCGACGCCCGTTGGGTGGCTATACGGTGTGGGGGACGTATAGCACGCAAAGCGCCGAAAGGCGCTTTGGCGTTTTAAAGCACCAGCAAGACTTCAATCGGCATAGCCAAGAACAACTACGCCAAAGCGTGCCAAATCGGCTAAAACACGGCGCGCACCTCTGCTCGTCCAGTATGAATCACGCGTCCAATAGGCAAGGCTCGCCCGTCGTAGCCCATAGAAGCGGTGATGAAGTTGTTGATGCGGTAATCGGCATCGAGGCGCCAGATAAGTGTGGTGCCGAAAGGATTGCCGTTAGAGAGCTCAAACACGGCATCAAATGGGCTGACGCCTGATAGGGTGGCTTCGGTGCGCTCGAGTTGAGCATTGAGTCGCCCTTTTCCGCGAAAAGAATAAATGGCACGCAACTGCTGAGCATTAAGTAGAGACTGAGCGGCATTGCCCCTACGCAAGAGTGGAAAGGTATCTTCACGCTGCTCAAAAGAGAGGCGCACACCGATTTCCAAATCTTGAACAGGGCGATAGGAAACATCGGCGGCAAAGCCAAGCGAATTGATAAAAAACTGCCGGCCAGTAGCGCCAAAGTCACGCTCTTGAAGTGCTGTTGCCTGTGCCGTGTTGAGTCCAGAAAAAAGGTTCAGCTCAATGCCAAGGGCGTATCCGAAGCGTGTAACCGCACGCACGCTGCGCTCCACAAATAGCCGCCGCTCCACGCCAAGACTGAACTGGTTGATACCAGTGCGCTGCTGGAAGCGAAAACGCAAATTGGTCAGCTCATTTTCAAAGAGGTAAAGGTCTTGCTGCAAAGTCAGGTTGCCAACAACGGTGGTAGAGTCGTTTTGGAAGGATGAAAAATCCAAAAAGTAGATGCGGCGCAGGTCGCGCTCAAGACTGCGCTCTTCGATGCGAAAGAGCGATTCGGTCGAGAGGGCGGAAAGAATTTTTTCAAGCAGGGTTTCGCGAGTGGCAAAAAATCGTGTGGGGCGCAGGCGAAAACGCAAGCTGGTTTTCAGGTCAATGGTGGGAAAGAGTTGGTCGCTGGGAAAGGTGCGCAAGATGTATTGCAGGTTGTCGTCGCCCACTTCACCGATGAAAGTAATTGGCAAGAATTCATCAAACTCGCGTAGTCCATTGCCGTTGCGGTCGCGCCAGATGAAGTTGCCGCGTCCGAGTGGTACGGCAAAAAATTGTCGTTCCAAGCGAGAGGTCTGTTCGGTCGACACATCATAGAGCCATTCTATTTCCAGTGCAGAGCGAAACGGTGTGTAGCGCGTCTGAAAACGCAGAAGGAAGGTTTCAATATCACGCTCGCCACGCTCACGAAAGCGAGAGCTAAACTGCCGTATGCGGTTGGTAAAGTTCAGCCATGCGAGAAATTCGTTGGCGGTAATGAATTGCCACTCTGCTGAAACGGTGCGCGCAATGGAGGCAGGCACAAGCGATGCGCCAAACGGCTGCGGCGAATCAAAAAGCTCATCGGCACGGTATCCGAAGCTGAATGACAAATTTTGTCCGATAAAGTCGGTGAGCCCAAGTCCAGCGGTGGCATCAAGAATGTAGTGGCTATCGGAACGAAGCGTATCGGCAGGCAGCGAGCGTGTGGCTTTCTGACTAAGTTCCAAGTGGAAGAATGGACGAATGCCAAAATTCCAAAAGCCGTTGTTTGCCAAACGAAATTGTGCATGAAACTGACCGATTTGTCGGAGCCAAGTGGCTTGTTCAGCCAAAAGCTCATTGCGGCTCGAGGTGTAGGCGACGGTGTAACTTGAGCTCAAAAGTGAATCCACTTGCAAGCGAGCTTCGGCTTCTTGGCGTATGGAGTTGAAGAGGGTTTCACGGTCAAGCTGACCGATGCGGTAGGAAAGCGAAAAGGGCGTCCATGGCGTGTAGGTAAAGGCGGCATTGCGAATGCGTTCAGCAGTCTGTGCGGTAAAAAGTGGGCGTCCGTCAAAATCAATCAAGTTGAAATCGCGGTTGAGGTCAACGGGCAGTGTGCGGTCAATGAAGGCAAAGAATTTCGAGGTTTCGCGCTGTGAAAGTTGCGCTTCAAATTTGCCGAGAGAAATGCCGAAGAGTTCGAGTGTCTGCGGCGAAAATTTTGCGCCAAGTGTGTAAGCGCGCCCAGGGCTCAAGGTGTCATCGAGGATAGAGAATTTGTTGAAATCGTTCTGGGAAAGTGCGCCTTCAAGCGAGAGTGAGAAGCCTTTGAATGGCGAAAGTTGCAGCGAAAGGTCAAGCACTTGTTGTGCGGTTGGAATGGGCAAGAGCGCAAAGGGAACATAGTTGCCTTGACCTTCGCCCACATAGTCGTAGATGCCAAAGTTCAGTCGGCGATATGAGCCTTGTCCGTCAGGCACGGGGCTGAAGGGCGGGTTCCAAAATGCGCCGGGTGCGCCTTCGCCAGCGAAGCGGAAAATCTCGATGCGGCGTCCGCCAATCAGCGTATCGAGTTTGATGTAGGCGCCGCGAGGGCGTCCGAGGCTATCAGTGCCGACAAAAGCCGTGGTGTCAGTTGCACGAAAACGGTCAGCCCCAGCATTGCGCAGACTTTCACGACCGCGCTCGGTCAGAAGAAAATCAATCGGAGAATTTTCATCGTCGGATTCAGAGACAAACGAGGCTTGAAACTTGATGCGCTCATCAAACAAGCTGGTTTGAGCTTTTCCAGAAAGGAAGTTGCGCGGATAGAGCCGTTCGGTGAATTGAAAATCAACTGTGATGCGTGACTGCTGCGTGATGAGACGGCGCGGCTGAAAGTAAATTTCACCAGTTGCATATTCAATCACATAGTCATTGTTTTGCCCGCGCACCATCAGTTCGCCATTGACATAGACACGCTCGGTGCCCGCCAGCACAATGATAAACGGCTCGCCATTTGGTCCAGTTAGTCGGTATGGACCTTGCACGCCGTCGCGCCCATTGAATTGATTGACATGAAAGCGTCCGCGTGCATTGGCAAAAGCAAACAGTGCCGCCGCAGAGCTACTGTTGCCAATTAGCATAGAGCCCTCGACTTTGCCGCCTTGCAAGCGACGCTCGAGATTGGCAAACTCTGTGCCGCCAAGCGAGAGATTAAAATCGCCAATCGTGGCTTTGGCTTGTTCTGCACGAATTTCAACAAACACACGGTCAAATTCCTGCAAGGTTTGCGTATTGCCTTCAGGCTGAATTGGGGTGTTTTCGTCGGTAAGTGCGGCGGCAATTTCTACGCCGGGCGCAATCGTGCCTTCAAGCTGCAAGCGTAGCCCAGATGTGATGTTCAAATCTTGATTGGAGCCAATGGTGATGCCGCGCACCAAACTGCCTGAACGGCGCAGCGTGGTGCCAGAGAAAATGTCGTCCAATTGTAGCGATGAGTTTTGAGATGTTGGCGCTCTAAGGGTTTCGCTCTGAAGCGTAGAATCCAAAGAAATTGGGAAAAGAATTTCGCGCCGCACATACTCTCGCTTCAAGGCAAATGGCAAGGCTTGATAGCGAACTTCTAAGCGATGCGCGCTGCTGTCGCGAAAAAGGTAGCGCAGATACAAGATGCCGCGTGTGCAATCGAGCCGATAGCGCATGGAATCAACAGGGAGGTTATCGAAGAAGATTTTTTCCGTGCCGCAAAAAATAAATTCGTCAGGCAGTTTGAGCGAATCAATTGGCGGCGTAAGCCATATCAAGATTTTTTCGCTACCGCGCTGTTCGGCGCGCTCAAGGCGTGGCAAATGGTGCAAAAGAGAATCGCTTTGCAAGGCGTGTGCACAAAGCTCTGCGCTTGGATGCAGAAAAAACAAGATAAGCCAAGACAATAGCCAAAGTGGTGCAGGATAAGACCGTTGAGCAAAATTCAGGTGCAACGCCGTGAATCTGATGCAATCGCTAAGAAGTAGAGCACGAACCAAGACGCCAGAGCGAAGTTAGCATAAGCGCTGAAATAAATTCAAGACCAAAGAAGAGGGCATTACTTCATCAAAATCATTTTGCGAGTCTCTGAGCCAGTGTCGGTTTGCAGGCGGTAGAGATAGATGCCGCTTGAGAGGTCAAAGTCGGCGGCGTTGAACACATACTTGTAAAGTCCTGCGGGTTGCCAATCGTGGCGGATGCGTGTGATTTCATTGCCAAGCATGTTGTAGATGACAAGCTCGACAGAAGAAGGTGAAAAGAGCTCATACACAATGGTGGTGGTCGGGTTGAAGGGGTTAGGTGTATTTTGATGCAAGCTAAACTGTTTGGTGGTGCCTAAGCCAACTTTCAGCGTTGATGAAAAGAGCGCAGAACGAGCAGGCAGGTTGGCACGAATGCGGTAGAAGACCACTTTTAGCGCTGCATCACTGGGTTGGTCGGTGAAGCGGTAAAACGATTGGGTGGGCGAAAAAGCAACTGTGCCAATGCTCTGAAACGTGGTGCCGTTGGTGCTGCGCTCGATGGTAAAGCCAGATGTGTTTGGCGGTCCGGTAAATTCCCAACTAAGCTGGATGGTGCCGTTTTGTAACTCGGCGCGCAGCTCTCGGATGCGGGTTGCGGCGGCAAGCGAAGTGCGCACAATCTCTGGGCGTTCGCCAACGAGGGCACTGCGGGCAGAGAGTGAAAAAGATTCCGAGACAAGCAGTGAAGCGTCGCTCTCTCGCTCTAAAATTTCGGGATTGGCTAATTCTTGTGCGGATTTGGCACGGCGGTAAAGTTTCAGCTCGTCAAGTTCGCCATGAAAGAAGCGTTCGCGACCAGCGCGTGAGCCCAAATAGAGAAGCGTGCGCCGTTCCACGGAAGGTGTAAAGGCAGCGCGGTGAATCTGCGTGCGGGCGCTATCGTGCAGCACGCCGTCAATGAAGAGGCGCATGAGCGACTGTGCGCTGTCGTGCGTGACGGCACAGTGATGCCAAGTCCCATCGCCGACAAAAGTCTGACTAACGAGCCGAGAGAAAGAAAACGGTGTGCCAAAAAACGCACCAAGCCGACCATCAGCAAGCAGCTCGACTTCCAGCGCATATGCGTCGGAAGCGGCGCCAGACCATGTCGAGAGCACAGTGCGACCCAATGCCGTAGAGCGTAGCCAAAATTCTGCGGTGAAATTGCGTTGCAAGGAAAGCACAGCGGCGCGTTGGTTAGGCAAAAACACATTGATTTGAGCCAGCGAGTCGAAGCTGGCGGCAGTGTTATCGTGTCGCCATTTGGGCTGTAGCGTAAGGTTTAGTGTCAGGCGCGCAAGTGCTATGGCATCTAAGGTATCCATCAAGGCGGGGCGCACCTCGCGTGAATGCAAATGAACGAGATGAGCTTGAATGTATTCTCTGCGCTCTGAAAATGATTCACTGGGGCGGAGCGTCAGAACAAGCGACAGAGAGGCTGGTAGCGGTTCGGATGAGAAGAAAATGCCGTAAGTGCGATTGCGATAGGAGAGTGTTTTGGCGGAAAATTTTACAGGTGAGTCTGTGGCATAGAGACGCAAAGCCTGAAGGCTGCGTGGCAAATCCAATATCAACGCATTGGCGGTATCGTGCGTAGAAGCATCAAACTTGAAAAATATGTTGAAGTCCTCGCCGTCATGGACCGTGTTGGGCGCATGCGACAAGGTCAAAGGTGTTTGCGCAACAAGCGGCGAGACCAAAATCAGTTGCACAAAAAGTAAGGTAGAAAAAAAGTTTTGCGATAGAGAATGTTTCATGCACCGTTTGGTTATTTACCCATCAGAATAACCCCTGCGGTAGGTGGAATATACAATTTCCCTGCGGCGCTATGAACTTTTTCTAAAGAAATCTCATCCGCACTACCGAGCATGACCCAGTTGCCGCTGGGCAGCACAAACTCGGCTAAACGATGAGGATGAGCATTGCAGATGACAATGAAATCAGCATCGGCTTGTAGACCGTAGGTGCGATAAGGTTCGGCATTGGTTTGTAGCATAGCCTGAGCAAACTGGCGGTGATGCAAGCGGAAGGCAAGAACAAGTGAATCTTTAGTGTCAAAAAATTCAACAGCCGACGGGGGCGCGCAGTGAAAAATAGGATAGCGTTTGCGTAGTGAAATCAGGCTCCTGTAGTAGCGATAAAGTTCAGCATTCAGGTCAAGGTGATGGTAGTTGAGGTAATTGGTTTCGTTATCCTTTTCGTAGCTGTTGTGGTCAATTTTGCCAACGTTTGGGTCTGGTGCATCGGTGGGGGCAATCACTTTGCTGCGAGCGTATTCCTGTCCTTCGTGAATCATCGTGATGCCTTGTGCAGTGAAAAGTAGCAGGGCGGCAAGTTTATTGAGTGCAAGTGCCTTAGGTGAAAGTTTGGCGTGCTCATCGATGTCAGTGATGCGTGTGTGATGGTCAACCTCGCGTAGGGCAAGACGAATGAAATCGCCGAGGGTGTGGTCATCATGTGATTCAAGATAATTGACGCTATGTGCAGGGGTATGGAACAAGCCCCCAAATTGACGGAGTGTGCCAACGACATAGTTGCGTAGCGAGTATGGTGTATTCTGTCCTTGGAATTTGCCGAAAATGAAGCCATGACCGTTGTCAGGATTTTGCCCTTTGAAGCCGTTTCGGATTTGGTCGTTCCATGCCGCCCATCCCACATCACTGAAACGGTGCGGTTCATATCGACCGCCGCCCCAAGGTTCTGCAATCAAAATCACATTTGGGTTGATTTTGCGGGCTTCAACGGCAATTTGCCGGCGAGTTTCTTCATCAATCATGGCGGCTAAATCAAAGCGAAAGCCGTCGATGTGGTATTCGGTCATCCAGTATCGGATGCAGTCCAAAATCATTTTGCGCGCCATAGGGCGGTCAGTTCTGAAGTCATTACCGCATCCAGAGTATGAGAGAAAACGTCCTTCGGAATCCAGATGAAAGTAGTAGAACTTGTCAATGTATTTGAAGGGGTTGTAGTCGTATTGCGAAACGTGGTTGAAGACCACATCGAGAATGACGGCGATGCCTTCTTTGTGCAGGGCTTTGACCATGTCTTTGAACTCTCGCACAGCATGGGCGTCCATGCCGTTGTAAGCCTCAGGAATCATGGAGGCGCCGCGTGAGTAGTAGGCTTCAGGGGCAAAAAAGTAGCTGGTCATGTAGCCCCAATGGTTGCGCCCATATGGATTCCATGTATTGACAGGATAGCCAAGTTTGACGACGCTACTATCTTGATAAGGAATTTCAATTGTGCCAAAGCTCTGAATGGGCAAAAGTTCAATTGCGTTGATGCCCAGATTTTTGAGATGACTGAGCCCGCCGCGCTTGCCTTGTTCAACTAAACCAGCGTAGGTGCCCCGAGCCACCACGCCAGAAGAAGGGTGAGCCGTCAGGTCGCGCACATGAGCTTCGTAAATAATCAGCGAGGTATGGTCAGGCGAAATAACCCATGTATCGCCTTCCCAGTCGTATTGCAAGTTAGCAATGAGGGTGCGAGCAGGGTAGCGCCGAAAGTTATTGCGCGTGCAGACCGCCTTGGAGTAGGGGTCGGCAATGACAATTTCAGGATTGAACATCTCGCCCGGGCCGTCCACGCCAAAGACACGATAGCCATAGAACTTGCCGTAGAGCTCGCCTTGTGCCACATATTCCCAGACGCCTTGCTCATCGCACTGCATGGTAAATTCTTCGCCCTTTTGGCTATTGTGGCGCTCATAGATGACCACATTAACCTGCGTGGCACGCGGAGCAAAGACGCGAAAGGTCGTTTTGCCGCCAGAGACCGTGCAGCCCATCTCTTTGTCGGAGTAAAACGAATCCAGCGTCGCTTGACGATTACGCAGACGTTCCAAAGCGGGGTTGCGTTGCGCAACCGCATCATAGAAAGCCGTAAGAACCAGCATAGTCCAAAGCGCAACGGTTATTGAGAGGCAAACAGCAGCACGAACAGACTGGCAGCTCGACATGCGCAAGAAAATTGGTGCACCAGTCAGCAGGACATGCGCTGTTGGCACTGCCGTTAAGGCATAAGCAAAGCATGCTGACACAAGCGCCAATGCACCACGCAAGTAAAGCAGCATGAGCACGAGACTCATCTTCGAAAGTTAAGCACGTTCAGAGAACAAAAACTAATCCGCCGCTGATGCCTGTAATGGACTGATTGAGATTGATTTCGCCAGTTACATTGAAGTAGAGATTGCGTGCCACGGCAAAATCGAAGCCCAGCACAAGATTGACCGGCACGGTATTGGCATTATTTTCTACGACGAAATCAACATCAATGCCAGCCATCAGACCCACAATGCCGGCTCGTCCGCTAATCATTGCTCCAACATCGAAACCGGCACCGAACCCGCCAGCATGTCCGCCAGCGTAGAGGTCAAAGCGAATAGAAGAGGAGCGGTATATGCCAAAGCGCACATCGCCGCCAACATAAAGCCGATAGGGCTGTGCGCCAGCGCCAAAGCGCCCATTGATGTTGATAAGGTCAGAAACACCGTAGGTGAGCTGTCCATGGAAAATAAACCCCGTGTATGGGCTAAAGACAATGCCGGGCTGGGCAGCAATAAGCCATTCTCTACCTCCGGCGGCAACTCGTAGGGGCGGCGGTGTGCCAGCTTGCGCCACATCGGTAAAAAGGTTCAGCGAAAGCAAATGCAGAGCAAGGAAACAGCCGAGAGCGGTGGTTTTTTTTAGCATGGTTGAAAAGTTTAGGCGTTGAGCAAAAGGAACCAGAAGATAAAAAATCGCTCAGAAGGTAAAAAACGAGGACTGTGCCAAGAGCAAAGCGGCAAATGATGGGTTACACAAAAAGGCGGTGGCAAAGCGTCGCAAAACCATATTTAGCGAAAGCGTGTTAATTTTACTCTAACAAACTTCGCAAATGTGAAACTCGACGACATCTTCCAGCCGATTGAATCGGAATTGCAGATTTTCCAGCAGCGCTTCAAAGAAGCCATGAAGTCCGAAGTAGGATTGCTGGATAAGGTGGCAAACTACATTCTCAAGCAAAAAGGCAAGCAGATTCGTCCAACGCTGGTGTTGCTCTCGGCTAAAATTGCCGGCGGCGTAACGGACTGCACCTACCGTGGCGCGGCGCTGGTTGAGCTTTTGCACACGGCAACGCTCATCCATGATGATGTTGTCGATACTGCAGACATGCGCCGTGGCATTCCAGCCATCAATGCCTTGTGGAAAAATAAAGTCGCCGTGCTCATGGGAGATTACCTGCTCTCGCGCGGCTTGCTGTTGGCGCTCAAGCACAACGACCACCTGTTCCTCGCAATTGTCTCCGATGCCGTCAAGCGCATGAGCGAAGGCGAACTTCTGCAAATTGAAAAAACACGCCACCTCGATATTGACGAAACCACGTATTTCCGCATCATTTCCGATAAGACCGCTTCGCTGATTGCAACTGCCTGTGAAATCGGCGCCGCAAGCGCCAGCGACAACCAAGATGTGCAAAGACAAATGCGCGAGTGCGGCGAAGCCATCGGCATCGCATTCCAAATCCGAGACGATATTTTGGACTACTTAGGCGATAGCAGTGAGCTGGGCAAACCGATTGGCGGAGACATCAAAGAAAAGAAAATTACTTTGCCGCTGATTTACGCCATGCATCAAGCCTCGGAAATGGAACGCGAAGAAATTATCTCCATTCTAAAAAGCGATAAAAAGCGCGCCCTCTTTAGCCAAGATGTCGTAGACTTCACGCGCCGCTACAAAGGCATTGAGTATGCTGAAGAAGCCGCCCGAAAATACGCCGCTCGCGCCATGTCCGCATTGGAAACCTTCAAAGACTCACCCAGCAAAGCCGCTCTGCAAAAACTCATTGGCTATGCCATAGAACGCAAAAAATAAAAGGCGAATCAAGATTGGATTCCTACACGAAAATTTTTAGCTTGTGCGCTGTCTTCGTGTTCTCTTAAACCTCAAAACTCTCAGCAATATGAAAAACGCAAACCGAATAGCTTGTGTCGCCCTCATCTTTGCTCTGACCACCGCCTTCAACATGATGCTGGGCTGGCATACGCACCGAGTAGCAGGCGTGCAAGTGTGGTTGCCTGACAACTGGAGAATAGAAATGCCCAAGCCGGGCTATCTGGCGGCAACAAGCCCCGACGAAGAAGTCTATGTCGGCTATATCGTCTCAAGTGCGCTGGAAATGGATGCCACGTTGGACGGCTTAGAAGAGCAACTAAGAGGGCTAATTGAGGACGCAAAGTTTGACAAAACTCACGACGACTTCAGCCTCAATGGCATGCCTGCATGGGGCTTTGGCGGAACAGGCACATACCATGGGCAGCCTGTGGAAATGCGCATTGAGCTTATCTATACGCCGAAGAAAAAGGTTCTGATTATGGTGGTCGTGGGCTCACATGCTGGATTGGAGCATCACCTTGACGAAGTCAAAACCATCATGCGCAGCGTCCGAAAAGCGTGAGCGAAAAAAGTAGCAGGCGCAAGCTGTGCCAGCGTCAGAAGACCATCTTGACCGCATCGCCAAGGTGAAGAACTTTGCCAACTTCGCTCATGGCTGCTTTTGTATTGATGCTCAAACGGTAAAAGTGAGTAAAGTGTGAAGGTTCTGCCCACATCGGTAGCGTCTGGCGCCGTCGCTCCGAAAAAATTTTCTGGAAACCCGGATACACATCGCCGCTAAGTGCATCACGTGTGGGCACCACGCATCGCGCACAAGGCTTTACGCCTTCAAACATGACTGAACCAATTTGAAACTGCACACTTTCCCCGTCTGCACCGTAGAGACGGTCTTCCCAGAAGGCATCCGCCTCGCCCAAAATCAAATTGACACGAAAGCGCCGCATCAATTCTTCGGTGCTCAAGCCCGCCAACCACTGTGCGACTTGCTGCAAGGAAGCGTGTGCGACAACAGTTGCGCCCGGAGCATCTTGGTCGTCTGGAAACCCACGCTGGGCGTCATGCACAAGAAAAACACGGAAGCCAAAGTAATCGCTGAAGTATTCTTGCAGGCGTGCGGGCTCATGCCGCAAGTGAAAACGCTGTGTGCCGACACGTGGGGCAGAGAGTGTTACGACGCCCTGTTCAAGCTCGAAAGTTGCTCGAATGTGATGAATCGCAGGGAAGCGTTTGGCATTGACGAAGCGGTGCTCGGCATCCACCAATGCAAATTCACGGTCGTGCTGAAGGGCGCCGCCATAGACAACAGTCGCTGATGAAAGCGCCAGACCATCCAGCGATTTGATAGGGTAGATAAAAATTCGCTCCAAAATAGGCATGCGTCAAGCAAGATTGGGCAAGTTGGCACAAGACTCAAGATGCGAGACAAAAATAGCGCGGTGCAGCATTACGCCAGAAGAAAATCAATGGTGCGGCGTTTGGTATCCACGGCATGAACTTTAATTCTGACGGTCTGGCCCAGCTGATAGCGGCGGTGAGTGCGTTTGCCAACAAGCGAATAGGTGCGCTCATCAAACTCGTAGTAATCGTCCAGCATGTTTTTGATATGCACTAAGCCTTCCACGCCCATATCGTTGAGCCGCACATAGATGCCAAAGTCTGTTACCCCTGAAATAATCCCAGTGTAGAGACTGCCAATGTGGTCGGAGATATATTCGACTTGTTTGAGCTTAACTGAATCGCGTTCGGCTTCGGCGGCGTTGCGTTCTTGCTCGCTGGCATGTTCGCAGATGGCAGGAATAAGGGCGTTCAATTTGCGCAGCCGAGGTTTAGACAGCTTGCGCTGGCTCTGACGCAACGTTTCATACTCATAGAGCAAGCGATGCGTAACAAGGTCAGGATAGCGGCGAATGGGCGAAGTGAAGTGCGTGTAGAAATCAAAGCCGAGACCGTAATGACCAATGTTCTTTGAAGAATACACGGCTTTTGCCATAGCACGCAGGGCAATTTCAGAGACCATATACTCGACCGATGTGCCTTTGACATCGCTAAGCAGCTTACGCAAGGCTTGCGACGTTGCCGTTTCGTTATTGAGGGCATTTTTTTTGAGCTCGAGCTCGTAGCCCAATCGCTTGACGAAAGCCGCTAAGGTCTTGATTTTTTCTGGATTCGGGGCGTCATGCACACGGTAAATGCTGGGGTAGTTTAAGTCGTCGTTCTGGAAATGGGTGGCGATGTGTTTAGCCACGGTGCGGTTTGCCAGCAGCATAAACTCTTCAATGAGGCGATGGCTATCCAACCGAACTTTACGCATCACCTCAATCGGCTTGCCACTTTCGTCGAGCTTGAACTTGAGCTCTTCGGTATCAAAATCTATTGAGCCGTTGGCAAAGCGTTCTTTGCTAAGAATTTTGCTAAGCCGATGCAGCGCATGCAGTTGCTCATAAAATTCTCCTTCGCCAGCATCAAGAATCTCTTGGACTTGCTCATATGTGAAGCGCCGCTGTGAGTGAATCACGGTTTTTGCAATGTGGTAGTCGAGCACTTTGCCATAGTGCGTCATGGTGAAAAAAATTGAATAAGCCAATCGGTCGACATGCGGATTGAGGCTACAGATGTTTTCTGAAAGATTTGAAGGCAGCATAGGAATGACACGGTCGACAAGATAGACCGATGTGGAACGGCGCTGGGCTTCTTCGTCCAACT
>Ga0308414_1000289_pt1 | contig 31835 bp, 23 predicted proteins | sample HotsprSampleOS50_FD_205667 | JGI IMG/M metagenome (GOLD analysis project Ga0308414, IMG submission 205667) | Hot spring phototrophic mat microbial communities from Octopus Spring, Yellowstone National Park, Wyoming, United States - 20090730_OS50 ...
CCTGGAATCGACGTCGTATTTATTGTTATTGAATAATTTCCGTTTAATGATCCCTTTGTAATTTCTATTTTATAATATACTGGAGCTATATTTATTACGCCAGAAGGCAACGAACCAGTGTAACCCGGAGGCGAAGATATTTTTTCAACTCGCAATCCCAAGTTTGTTTGTGAAGAATTAAACAATATTTTTACTCCCGGTCCGGCAAAGTCTACTGGAGTTAAATTTCCTCCATTTATTGTAGTAGTATCTAAGCTATTAACTTTTACCGATACTCCTACTTCGTCAATGAAAATATTATTTCCATATCTGCTATATCCTCGAATTATTAAATATTTCTCTCCTGAAGTTCCAGATGGCAGATTAAATTCATAAAAATACCAACCATTTGCATTAACTGTAGGGAAATCTGTTATTAATCTATTTATTGTTCCAATTTTTGTTCCATTAACTGTGTCATTAGTAGTATTAATCCATACATCTATTTTATCATGAGAATTACTATATCCATTATCTCTATACATCCAGAAATAGATTCTATAATTTTCATTCGGGAAATTAAATTTTGGCAATATGAATAACCCTGATGTTCCTGATAAATAAGAAAAACAATTATAATATGCCAATGGTCCGCTTTTTAAAGGAGCTGCTGGAGCGCTCGGAGAACTAGTAAACTTCCAACTTCCACTCTGTCCAACAGCTGGATTAGCTTCCCATCCATAAGGGAGCTGCTGATCGTTAAAAGTTACATGATATGGTATAACAGCCGGATTTGGCCCTGTAGTAAATGATCTAATCTCGCATCCGCTTGCGTCTCCAGCGCTATTATAGGCTATAACTTTCCAGTAGTATTTTGTAGAATAATTTAAATTTGTAGAAAATTGATAAGATGTCGCCCCTCCCAAATCTGTTCCATTTATTATGTTTGTGGGAGGATTATCTGTTCCAAAGTACAGTTTATATCCAAATGTCCCGCCGCCTCCATCAGACCATTGCAATGTAGGCTTTAACGTGTAAATGGTCGCTCCATCGTTTGGCGATATAAGATTTGCGCAATTTGGAGGATTTGTTGGAACAAAAGCATTTTCATATGCGCCAATAGATGGGGTAGTTTCGTTGCGAATATTCCCCTCAATATCGTCTGTTATGCCACTAATTGGAGTACCAGCTGCTAAAACAGGAGACCCTTGATGTATTCTTAAATCATTTGGTACGCTAATAAAATTTGGATTTTGGGATATTGAATTTGCGTCTTTTCCTGAAGATGATTTCCATGAAGCAAGGTTGCTTTTATCGCTATTGTTCCAATTACCTAAAACTCCTCCCGTACCAGTAACATAATAATCATTATAGTTAAAATCAAGCGTTCCAGTTGTATTAGAAACAAAAATCGCAAAATTTTTGCTATAACCGTCAGTTTTGTTCCTTGCGTTGAATACGATATTGTTTTTTATATTAAAAGCGCCTGATACATTTCTTTTGCTAATGCCATAACTATTATAATCTGTCAAAACGCTTGATGGCAACGTTCCATATATATATATCGTATTAAAGTAGATGTTTACGTTGCTGCTACTAGTAGCATTATAATCTATACCATGGATAATGGCTTTTATTTACGGACCTATGCTTATAACGTTATTATATATTGAAACAGCGCTTGTAGAACTTACATATATCCCTCTTATATAAGGACTGCCCGTAGTATTGGTAGTTAGATTATAAATCTTGTTTTTAAAAATATTGCATTGTGAAGTTTGATTTATATACACTCCATATACAAAAGATTGGGTTGCGGGTTCAACCTCATAAATTTCTTTTTCTGAAATTGTTAGCGAACCACTATTATATATATTAATTCCAGCAGAATTAAAATTGTAAATTTTACATTTTGAGATTGTAATAGAATTATTTGTATTCTCTTTTAAATAAATGCCATTATATGGTTTATTCGAAGCGTCAATGTTTTTTATATCTGAATTTTCTATTAAAATAGAGTTATTGTTAGCATCCAAAAAAACTATCCCCTGACTAGAAGATAAAGGAGCTCCTTCTAAAATACAATATTTAATAGAGCAATTTTGGGAATTATTTATTCCTATTGTTTTTGCATTGGCGCTATTTCTAATTGTCAAATTTTTATGGGAGCCAGTTCCTCCCGCTCTTCCGTCAATAGTTACGTAATTGGATGATAGGGTTATAATTGCCGTGGTATTTGAACCGCTAATTAATGCGGATGTCACGCCAGCCGCTGGTCTGATAGTTATAGTTTTTGTAGCATCTGTCGGCAGAGAACTCAAATTAATTGGAAAAGTCTCGCTTGAAGAATTATAAGTAGATAACAATTCAAGAATTATGGGACCGCTTAAGCCTTGTGAAGAAATTGCAGAAACGGCCGCAGTAAGAGTTGGATAATCACCGCTGCTGCCTATAGTTTTTATTCCGCTCAATTGAGCATATAAAAAGTTTGTTAATGTAAATAAAAGAATCGTAAAGATTTTGAACTCTTTAAATATAGAACCTCCAACTTGGTTTTCGTTATCAAAATATAAAAAAATTTTTTTTTAGCAAAAATAATTTTTAATAAACGAAATTATTTTAGTGTAAACGTTTTCATATTAATTTATAGAAATTTTTGTATAATTTTTAAATAATTGCTATTAAACAAAAGAAATATGGAATATATTTTCACTATGATATTATTAGAACTTTAAAAATTAAAAAAAAATCATTGATTTAAGCGTTATTTTTCAAAAAATATTAAAGTTTTCAAATTTTAGATTTCATAAAACAGCTATTAAAAAATAAACGCAAGAAAAAAAATAGATATTTTATAAAACTTAATTGAATTAAGAATCGTATTAAGAATAAAGAGAAAAGTTTTATCCAAATTATTGAATATCAGTCAAAATTTGAATAAATTACGACTTTAATAAAAAACGGTAAGCAAAATGCGATATCCATTCAAAGAAGTCGAAGAAAAATGGCAAAAAATCTGGAATGAAAAAAAGGTTTACAAAACAGATTTGCAAAACTCCGCAAATAAGCTATATACATTGGTGATGTTTTTATATCCTTCTGGAGCAAAATTGCATTGCGGACACTGGTATAACTACGGACCAACCGACAGCTGGGCTCGATTAAAAAAATTGCAAGGTTATAATGTGTTTGAGCCGATGGGGTATGACGCCTTTGGATTGCCAGCCGAAAATTACGCGATTAAAACTGGCATTCATCCTTACGACAGCACGATGAAAAATATAGAAGATATACGAGAACAATTAAAAAGAATGGGCTGTATGTACGATTGGGACGCCGAGCTTGCCACTTGCGTGCCTGAATATTATAAATGGAATCAATGGCTTTTTTTGCAAATGTATAAAAAAGGACTGGCTTATAGAAAAAACGCTCCGGTTAATTGGTGCCCTTCATGTCAAACTGTTCTCGCAAACGAACAGGTTATGAACGATGGAACTTGCGAACGATGCTCTTCAATTGTCGAACAAAAAAATTTGACTCAATGGTTCTTTAAAATTACAGCTTACGCTGAAGAATTGTTAAGCGGATTAGACAAAATAAATTGGCCTGAAAAAACAAAAATAATGCAGCGAAATTGGATAGGCAAAAGCGAAGGAGCGGAAGTTATATTTAAAGTCGATGGAAAAAATATCGATTTGAAAGTATTTACTACGCATCCCGATACATTATGGGGAGTTACTTATATGGTTCTGGCGCCCGAACATCCGATTGTCGACGAAATCGCTCATCCAAACTTCAAAAATCAAATACAAGAATATCGCGATAAAATTAAAACTTTAACAGAACTTGAAAGATCGTCGCTCGAAAGAAAAAAAACAGGCGTACCAATTGGAGCTTATGCGATAAATCCGGTTAATAATGAAAAAATTCCTATCTGGATAGGCGATTATGTGCTTTTAACGTATGGAACAGGTTGCGTTATGGCAGTCCCCGCTCACGACGAGAGAGATTTTGAGTTTGCGAAAAATTACGGTTTGCCCATTAAAAAAGTAATTCTTCAAGATGGAACAAAAGAAGATGACGAATTAAAGGAAGCTTTTGTCGACGTTGGAACAATGATTAATTCAGGCGAGTTTTCCAGCTTAAGAAGCGACGTCGGAAAAGAAAAGGTTATCGAATTTCTTGAAAAAAATAAAATTGGAAAAAGAGCGGTTAATTATAGATTGAAAGATTGGCTTATTTCTCGACAAAGATACTGGGGAACGCCTATTCCAATTATTCATTGTCCTAAGTGCGGCGAAATTCCAGTCGATGAAAATGATTTGCCAGTCGTTCTTCCTTACAACGTTGACTTTAAGCCTAAAGGAAAATCGCCGCTTGAAACTAACGAAGAATTTATGAACGTAAAATGCCCAAAGTGCGGAACCAACGCTCGTCGCGATCCAGACACTATGGATACTTTTGTCGACTCGTCGTGGTATTATTTTCGTTATTTGAATCCAAAATATGACAAAGGAATGTTTGACGTAGAATTGGCCGATAAATGGATACCCGTCGATATGTATGTCGGCGGAGCCGAGCATGCTACAATGCATCTTTTGTATGCGAGATTTATTCATAAATTTTTGCGAGATATTGGAATGACTAAAACCGACGAGCCGTTTATGACTTTGGTTCATCAAGGAACGATCACAAATCAAGGCGCTAAAATGTCAAAATCAAAAGGTAATGTGGTTAATCCGGACGATTTCATTGAAAAATACGGCTCTGATGTCTTTAGAATGTATTTGATGTTTATGGGACCTTACGAACAAGGCGGGGATTGGAGCGATAAGGGCATTGTCGGCGTAGATAGATTTGTAAATAAATTGTATGAAATTTACACTAACAATAAAAATATAATTAAAAAAGTTTCATTTAAGGAAAAATATGAATTCGAAAACTTAAATGAAATTGAGAAAAAAATTTATAAAAAATTGCATAAAACGATCGATAAAGTCGCTAAAGAAGTCGATAGATTCGGATTTAATCTGGCGGTGGCTGCTTTGATGGAATTTACAAATGAATTATGGAAAAATATAAATGATTGCAACGACGAATTAAAAGCTTACGTTCTGACAAATTTAGCGTTCTGTTTAGCTGCTTTAGCTCCGCATTTTGCCGAAGAATGTTATGAGATTATCGGCGGCGAATATTCTATTTATGAAAAACCTTGCTTCCCTAAAATCGATGAAAAAGCTCTGGCTGAAGAATCGGTGGAAATAGCTATACAGGTAAATGGCAAACTTCGAGCTTCTATCGTATTTGAAATTGATTCCGAAGAAAGCATAGTAAAAGAAACTGCTAAAAAGGATCCAAGAATTTCAAAGTATCTTGATGGAAAAACTATCGTTAAAGAAATTTTTGTTAAAAATAAAATTTTAAATATCGTAGTCAAATAAAGCTTATTTTAATTAACTAAAAAGAGAATTTTATGCTGGATTTAAAGTTTATTCGAGAAAATCCGGAACTTGTTAAACAGGGACTGAAAAATAAAAATGTCGACGAAAAAGTCGACGAAATTTTGTCTCTGGATAATGAAAGAAGATCTTTGCAAAAACAAAGCGACGATTTAAAGGCTAAAAGAAATCAAGTATCGTCGCTAATACCAAAAATGAAAAAAGAAGGAAAAGACGCATCGGAAACTTTGAACGAAATGAAAAAAGTATCCGATGAAATTGAAGAATTAGATCGCAAGCTTAAAGAAATCGAAGAGCAACTTGCAGCTATCTTAAAATGGACTCCAAATATTCCGCATAAATCGGTTCCAATTGGAAAAAGTTCGGAAGATAATGTTGAAATCAGAAGATGGCTGCCCGAAGGTTTTGACTTTAAAATGGAGTTTAAGCCGCTTGATCATATCGAGCTTGGGAAAAAATTAAATATACTTGATTTCGAACGCGGAGCTAAAGTCGCAGGTTCGGGCTTCCCAGTCTATATTGGGAAAGGAGCTTCTTTAGAAAGAGCTTTGATTAATTTTATGTTGGATTATCATATCGAAAAACATAATTACAAAGAAGTATTTCCTCCTTTTTTAGTTAACTCTGATTCAATGTTTGGAACTGGTCAACTTCCAAAAATGGCTGAGGATATGTATTTTATCGAAAAAGACGGACTCTATCCTATACCAACAGCCGAAGTGCCAATTACTAATTTGCATCGAAATGAAATACTCGACGAAAAAGACTTGCCTATAAAATATGTCGGCTACTCAGCCTGCTTTAGACGGGAAGCCGGTTCCTATGGAAAAGAATCTAAAGGCTTTTTGAGAGTTCATCAATTCAATAAAGTCGAAATGGTAAAGTTTGTAAAACCTGAAACATCGTACGACGAACTCGAAAGTTTAGTAAACGACGCGGAAGATATACTAAAGGCTTTGAATATACCTTATAGAGTTATATTGTTATGCTCTGGAGATTTGAGTTTCTCGGCGGCAAAATGTTACGATATAGAAACTTGGTCGCCGGCTGAAAATAAATGGTTGGAAGCTTCTTCTTGCTCAAATTTCGAAAGCTTTCAGGCTCGAAGAGCAAATATTAAATTTAGAAGAGAAGATAAAAAACTGGATTATCTTCATACTTTAAATGGCTCTGGATTGGCAACAAGCAGATTGATGGTTTCTTTGCTTGAAAATAATCAGACGCCGGAAGGCAAAGTGATCGTTCCAAAAGCTTTGCATAAGTATTTAAATTTCACAATTATTGGTTGAGCGTATGAATAATTTTGATTATAGATATTTGTTTCATTTAGCTTATTCGCCGATATTATTGATTCTAAGCGTAATATTTATAAAGTTTCCGCCAAAAAAGCATAATTCGTTTTTAAGTTTTAAAAATAGCTATACATACGGCAATTACGAAGCTTGGCAGGAAGCAAATAAATTCTATCCCAAACAACTTTTCCGATCTTCATTAATTGCAAGCTTCTTGCAAATACCGACTTTATGGCTGCCAATCAAAACAAGTTTTTTATTGGCCGCAATACTAATGACTTCGGCATTAGTATACAGTTTTTTTTCCACCGAATTGTTGTTAAAGAAAAAATATGGGAAAAAAGAAGAAGAAAATAATTCCAACAAAATTTAAAAGTTCTGCGGGGCGTCGATATGACGCCTTTTTTAATTTTGAATGTCTTGTTAAATTAAATAATTTTAGTTGTTTTAAATTTTAACTTTTCAATTAATAATTCAATTTTTAACGCGACAAATTCCGTCAAATTGACAATATATGCAAATTTTATTTTCTCTATCTTTTAACAAACTTAAAGGAAATTCGCCGTTGGAAATGGACTTTGCAAATTCTGAAATTTTAATCTTAAGTTCTTCTATTAATTCCAAGTTGGCTTTTGATATTTCTTCTTCGCTTAAACTTTTTCTTGAGTCGTAACATTTAACTTTTTTATATCCAAAATTGTCCGCGTTTAATTTCAATGAAAATATCTGCGGATCGCTCGGTTTCCATTGTTTATCTCCTTCTTCTTTTCTTAATATTTCTCTTGCCGCTTCCATATAAATTGTCGTTTGTAAAAATAAGCCTTGCATTAAATCTTCTTTTGAGATATTTTTGCCGCTAAGTTTATAATCAACAATTCTAAATTTTTTTTCTTCCTTTATTAAATCGATTCGATCGATTTTTCCTTTTAATTTCATGCCGCCAAATATAAAATCTTCGTTTTCATAACCGAATTTTTTTTCTACATACTTAGGCAAAAATTTCGTCTTTTCAGAATCTTCTTTTTCTTTGTTTAAAAATTCAGAAAGCATCGAATTCGATTTGTCTCCGTTAATTCCAAATACTTTTTCAATGTCGTAAAAAGATTGAGAAAAATCTTTTTCAAGAAAAGAATTATCATCTTCAAAATTTATATTAAAGGCTTTTTGAAATTCGTCTTTTGCTATCTCAAATAAACGATTTTCGACATTTCTTCGGTTTGAGCTTAACAAGGCATGCATTAGTTCGTTTTCAGGCAAATATTCGCTATAAAATCTTTCAAATATTTTATGGAGAACATATCCAATTTCTAAAGCCTCAATTTCTTCGCTCGGCTCTTTTGATTCTTTAACTTCTAAAATTCTTTCGACAAAAAATTTAAATGGACAGGCTGCATAAATTTCAAGCCAGCTCGGAGATAATTTTTGATTGAAAATTATATCGTTAAGATAATTTTGTATTTCATAATTTTTCGATACTGCAAACAGGCAGCCGTTCCATTTATCTTTAATTGCCTTTTTTCTTTTTTGCATTATTTCGATTTTTTCTGTCAAAGAACCAAGCTTTTCCACTAAAACATTATCTCTTTGAATTAAAAATTGTTTTGCGACAAAAAATTTTCTTTCTTCCTCCGAATATATTATGTTTTCCAAAGGACAATTTTTTTCTTGCAAGCCAAAAGCTTTTTCAAAATCTCTTAAAAAAAGCGACTTTGACAATTCTTTTTTTTCTTCAAATCTCGGATAGAACAAAAACAATTTTTCTTTAAACGACGAAGCGGCTCTTATAAACATTAATCGTTCTAAATTCTGATGTTTTTTTTCGGAAGTTCTAAATCGCTCAATCATAAAAACTTCGCTGTCATATCTGCTTGGAAGATTTCCGTCGTATAATCCGCCGATAAAAACATAATCAAACTCTAATCCGCGAGCTTCGTTTAAATTTGTAATAAGAATTCCGTCGTTAGACCTTTCGCGGGCGTTAAATCGTCCGGATGAAAAAATATTTTTCATCGTTTCAACATAATAAGAAAAGCTCTTCTTGTTGTTTCCTTCAAATTGTTCCAGCCGACTCATTAACTCAAAAAATTCTTTCAAGCTTTCTATAGCTTTTGCGACTGAACGAACGGATAGCTCTATTTCTTCTGTTTTCAACTGCAACAGATTATTAAAAAAGTTTGTTCTATTCAAAAATAAAATCAAGCTATTAAAAAATTCTGATGGCGCAGCTTTATCTTCAAAAACTGAAAGATGCTCATTAATTTTTTTTATCGATCTTAATGCATTCTCAAACTCCGAAACAGTCTCTTTTGCGTAATCATCGTTCTCGTTTTGAAAAACTTTTTCAATCACAAATTCCAATTTATTTATCCATATTTTATAGCCTTTCAATATTTTTAATCTTATCGCCGAGCTTTTTATAGAATTCAAATCGATGTCTGTTTTGTCAAAAAAAGATCCCGAAAAAGCTCTCAATATATCGCGATAATTATAATCTCGATTTTTGATTTCGAGAAATGCTATTAGTTCGCTTATTGGATAGGTTTGAGACAATGTTTTTCGATCTGTAAAATTTGTCGGCAATCCGTATTTTTCAAACGTAAATTTAACTATATCTGAATATTCTTCGATAACGTTAAATAAAACGCATATTTGATCCGCTCGAACATTCTTTTCTAAAATAAGTTTTTTTATAATTTTAGCTATTAAATCTATTTCTTCCTTTTTATCTTGAACCGAATATAATTCTATGTTTTGATTAAAATCATTTTGAATTTCTTCGTTTTTATTCTTATAAAAATTTAAAAACTTGTTTTCAAATATTTTTATTTTATCTTGATAATTTTTAGCGACAATTTTTTGAAATCCTTTTTCTACAAAATTATTTATTATTTCTTCGAAACCGTCAAGATATAAAGTAGACGTTTCAAGAATATCAAGCTCGGCCGCAAGCGACAAATTTTCTATTTTTGATAAGCAATGAATTATTTCAATTTCCGGACTTGAATATTCGTTAAATCTTATAAAATAAATTTTTTTTAGCGACGGAAATAATTCTTTGAATGTTTTATAAAATGCTTCTTCTTCTACGTTCAAAATTATTCTATAAGCGTCTCCAAGATCGACCGCGTTAACTTCTCGACAAACGTTGTCGAATATTTCAAATATTTCGGCTATATCCATAGTTTTATCATATTCGTTTGAAGACAATTCCTTAGCAAATTCTTTTAACTTATCGGAATCGATGCCCAGCCGTTTATATTCTGAAAATATTTTTCTTAATTTTTCTAAAAGCGAGTAAGTCGGATTATCAACATAAATCGAAAAATATTTTAATCGATTTTCTTTGAGAGTCTTTTTTATGGAATAATCAATAAAAGCTTGAGCTGCCGATTCGCTTAACGGGACAAAAGGTTTTATCTTCCCCGCTAATTTATTCGCGAACATTCGCATACTAAAAATATTTAAGTCTCTTGCATGTCCATTTTGTTTTGTTATTTGTTTAATCAAATGCCTCATCATTCTATTAGTCGGAACAACCAAAGCCCACTCTTCATAATTTAAATTTAACGACAATTCATTTAGGATAATTTTTTCGCTTATCTGCTGAAAATTTGCTTTTGAAAAAAACATTTTATATTAAATTTTTATTAGAGTTTCATTCTTTCAACAAAATTTTCGCTGCTTCATTACAACGAAAAAACAATTAATTTTTATAAAGTAAATTACGTAGGAAATTTATCTGTATTTAAATAATTTACCTTTTGCATATTTAAATATCAACAATTTATTTCGTTTTAACTAATTACGAAAACGATTAATTTTTTTAATTATTCTCGCCTAAAAAAGTATTTTTCCCTCTGTGTTCTCTGTGGTTTTATTGTTTTCACATATGCTTTATTTGTCATTGAGATTTGCGCAAAGCATCGACTTAATCTCTAGGAATGGATTGCTTCGCTTCCGCTCGCAATGACAGCGGCGTGTTTTACAGTCATTGCGAGAGACGAAGTCTCGAAGCAATCTCGAATACGCGGGGATTGCTTCGCTTGCGCTCGCAATGACAGTGGGATTGCTTCGCTTGCGTTCGCAATGACAGTGGGATTGCTTCGCTTCTGCTCGCAATGACAGTGGGATTGCTTCGCTTCCGCTCGCAATGATAAAATGAGTATTGCCGCGTATATTGCAGAGATTCAAAAAAATTTTATTGAGTTTCTTGTAGCAAAAAAAATTACAAAATCTTTCATTTTAATTTTTTTAATTTTCCTATTGATTTAAATAAGAAAAAATTATATATTAATTATCTAAACTTTGAAAAATTTGGGCCCTTAGCTCAGGTGGTTAGAGCAGCTGACTCATAATCAGCGGGTCGGAGGTTCAAATCCTTCAGGGCCCACTAAATCAATCCTCAAAATAAAACTCAATAAATCATAAAATTTTACATTTCAAAAATAATTTACAAAATTATATTTAAGGTTAAATTTTTAACTATTTCAATTTTCTTCATTTTCTGAAACTTTAGTTCGAGATACGCTATCGTTCGAATCTTTAAAGGGCGAAACATCCGAATGTTCTTTCATTAATCTAAAAGCTAATTTGTATAAATAAATTAAATAAGGAATAAAAAGGGCGAGAAGCAATCCGTTGCCAGACATAACAATATAATCATAAACTCCATGAAGAAGAATAGGAACCAATATAGCTTTTTGCAATAAATTTTTTTCATTTTCAGTCGAAAATTTCGCTAAACCAAAAAAATACCCCATTCTAACGCCAAATATTGAATGCGCGGGAACTGCCGTCGCTGCTCGCAAAATTGCAATGCCAGCTCCCCCATCTAAGACATAAAAAATATTTTCAACTGTAGCAAATCCCAACGAAGCAAAAACGGCGTAAATTATTCCATCAAAAGGCTCGTTGAATTCCGCTCTTTTATAAGCAATTTTATATACGACTAAAAATTTAAATGCCTCTTCCGTAACTGCGGCGACAATAAAACTTTGCCACAAAATATTTGAACTAATTTCAGCTAATACTAACTCGACAAGTATAATAGGAATAACGATGACAGCTCCCCAAAATGTAGTTTTAAAACACAACAACAAAGGCTCTTTTTCATATTTATCGCGAGCGTAAATATAAGCTAAAATAATAGCCACAGGTCCGATTGCTAAAAATAATAAAAACATTCTCGCCCCACGTTTTATTATTTTATTAATGTAAATTTTATAGCTTTAGAACTTCCTAAAGCTTTTATTATAAAAAAATAATTTCCGCTGGATAAATAATTTAAATCAAGCTTTATTTCGTTTTCGCCGGCTGAATAATATTTTTTCGCTTTTTTAAACACGCAAGTTCCATCGACGGCGTGTATTTCAATCTCAACTTCTGTTGAGATAGGCAAAATAAATTTAAATGAGCTTTGAGCATTAAAAGGATTCGGATAATTTTGAAATATAATAATGTTTTTTTCAAATGCTCTGTCTTTATTAACCGACGCAAGCGGCGAATAATAAAATTTTCCGTTCAAACCGTAAAAATAAAATTGATTATCGTTATTGTTAATTACAATTTCAAGATAATAATCCGATGAATCAATTATGCTTTGATTTGCAAAATAAGTGTTGAATTCAATTAAATTTTCATTTTCCGTCGAATAAGTCGCATATTTTGCAAACAACAGCGAATTTGATATTTTATCGTAATAATAATAATCTTCCCTCGTTAATCTGCCAGAAGCGTTATAACTTTTTTCAATCTTTTTTTTCAACAAAAAATCTAATCTGTCTAATTCGTAAACGTAATACTCGATAGCAATTAATTTTTCATCTTGCCAGATTTGCTTTTCTTTTTTTTCGGGAATCCACTCGTTTTTGCTTGAATCCCATTTAAAATGTCGCGTTTCTGACAATTTATTTTTTCCTAAAAAATCATATTCGAATTTGTATTCATTTATCCACAATCCGTTAGAAAATATTTTAAATAAAAACAATGTCCTTTGATTCCATTGATCATACTCGAAAATCGATTCGTTTACGGGCTTCCATACGCTTTGATAAACTGAAACTCTGCTTTGAATTAGATTTCCATTAGCGTCATAAGTTAAAGAGTTTTTTAAGTCGCTAAGCCAATTTCCATTGTCGTATTTTTGAATTAATATCTCAGAAAGAAGATTTGAAGAATTATAGCTATAATTAATTTTATTAGCAAATTCGAAAATTCCAGTTTTTAAATTTCTTTCTTCAATTATTTCATGAGTTAAAAATAAATTTTGGTTGTAAGAATAAGAAATTCTTTGAATTATCTTTTCTTGACCCGCGAGCGTTTCATAATATTCATATTTTGAAATTTTTCCCTCGGCATTATAAAAATACAATTCTCGAGACTTTAAATATTTTGTTAAATTTAATGAATCGTAATTATATAATTGTTCCTCAAGAAGACGATTATTAGCGTCGTAAATATTAATAATTTCAAGAGATGGCTTAATAACTCCGTTTTTTTCTAAAACCTGAGTTTTTTTTACGATTTTGCCAGCTGAATTATAAAAATATTCGGATATAATTTTTGAGCCCTCAAGAAAACTTACTTCGCTTTTGTTTAAATAATGAGAAGAATAAAAAGAGCAAAACGAGTTTTCTTTAGTCGAAAAATAAATCGAATTATTTTTATTAACAAAACTATAGCTAAAATTATCAAAAATTGATTTATTATTTTTGTTCAATTGAGATAAACATTCTGAGAAAATCAAAAAAGTTAAAACAATGAAAAAAAAACTTTTTGTCATTTATCTCCCTCAGCTTTTATAATTGTTAATTTAAATTCCGAAAGCGGTTAAAACAATTTTTCTTTTGCCGCCGTAATTTCTATGTTCGCATAAATAGATTCCTTGCCAGGTTCCAAGATTAAGTTTTCCATTTGTTATAGGCAGATTCAAAAAAGAACCAAATAAAGAGCTTTTTATATGAGCGGGCATATCGTCTTGTCCTTCTAAAGAATGCTCAAATTTAAAATTTTCGCCAATTAAATAATTCATAAAATTCTCAAAATCTCTTCTCACGTCGGAGCTTGCATTCTCGTTAATTGTAAGAGAAGCGCTGGTATGTTTAATAAAAACGTTAAAAATTCCAACTTGAATATTTTTAATTTCAGGCATTGCCGAGATAACTTCAGTTGTGATGATATGAAAACCTCTTTTGAAAGGTCCAATTTCAATTTCTCTCTGAAACGCTTTCATAATCAGAAGATTTAATTAATTTGCATTCTATTTTTCGATTGAAATATTTTTCGACGACGCTTTTTCTTCTATTAAGACTCCATAGCTCAATTTCTGGAAAATTTTTTTCATAAGCTATAATTAGGGTCAAAATTTTTGAAGTCAAATAAGCTTTTGCTTCTTGAATATTTTTTCGATGAGTTCTATCTAACGCGTCAGCAATTCTCAAAATGCAAGCGAGTTTAAAAGTCAATTCTCTTTTTTCTTCGGGTAGAGAATAAAACTCAAAATGATTTTTCTTTGGTCCGCTTTTTCTATGATAGCGAGCGATGTTTGCGATAATTTCAAGCTCAAGGTCGTTAAATCCAAAAACTTCAGCGTTTCGCAAAATATAATACGAATGTATATGATGTTTCGAATGCGATATATGATAACCGATATCGTGAGCCAAAGCGGCCAATTCGAGATATTCAAAATCTGATTCTTGCAAATTTAATTGTTCTTTAAGAGAAAAAAATAAATCGCGAGACAATTTTGCCGTCCATTCGCAATGTTTTTTATCGAAATTAAATTTTTGTATATAAGAAAGAAAACTTTTTTTTCTAATGTCAAAATTACTAAGAACATTTTCCGATAAAATTTTTTTTTTGATAATCCAATCGACAATGGCTCCTTCTCTCAAGCCGAATTCGGAAACAATCATCTTGCGCAAATTTAAACTTTTAAATATTTCTCGCAAAGCGATTATTCCCGCCGGGATAATATCGGCGCGTTTTTCGTCGAGCCCTGGAATTTTTTTTCTTTCTTCGGGAGTTTTGTTCTTAATTATAATCTGATAAATTTCATCAAGCTCGTCGGCTAAAATTTCAGAATTATTTAATTTGAAGTTTTCTATATCTACATTTTTTAAATTTGCCGCTATCATAGCTGAAGCCGCATGAATTGTTCCAGAAGCGCCGACGCAAATTTGAAATCCGATTTTTTTTATTTCTTCAGCGACGCGATATAATTCGCCTTTCACCCAATTCTCGCATTCTTTAATAGAGTCTTTAGTAATTTTAAAATCCGGAAAAAACATTGAGCTTAACCTAACGGCTCCAAGTTTTAAGCTGCTCGCGCTAAGAATTTCGCCATTTTTTCCGACGATAAATTCCACGCTGCCTCCGCCAATATCGATCGTCAAAGTTTTTTTGTCAGCAATTGAGACCGCGTTCATCGCTCCAAGATACACAAGTCGAGCTTCTTCTATTCCGCTTATAACTTCTATTTTTATTCCACAATTTTTTTCGACAAGCTCTTCAAATTCAGATCTATTTTTAGCTTCTCTTACTGCGCTTGTTGCGACGGCTCTAATTTCGGCGTTATGGGAGAGAGCAATTTCCTTAAATTTTTTCAGACAATTTAACGCTCTATGCATCGATTCGGGCAAAATATATTTTTTATCTTCTTCGGCGTTTAAACTTAAACGTATTACTTCCTTCTCTCTGTCTATTATTTCAAAATGACCGTTGGTCAGAATTTTTGCGACAATCATATGAAACGAGTTGGTGCCGATATCGATAGCGGCTAATTTAATGTCGTCCATTTTATTTTTTGTTTTTATTTTCTTCTTTTATCTCTTCAAAATCGGCGTCGATAATTTTAGAAGGATCAATTTCTATTTTATCGTATCTTTTTTTGCGGTTGAAATTTTCTTCGTCATTTTTGAAAAAATAATTAAACAGCCTTATAGCCGCGTAAAAAATGTACAGACTTAGCAAAATCAATATTATAAATCTTATCATAAAATTTTCCAATTTTTTTCTTTGACTAAATAATCTTTATATCTTCTTTTTTCATTGAAGATTGCGTCAAAAATTAAATAAAAGTCTCTTTCGTTATTGACAAAGTCAAGCTCGGTCGAATCGACGATTAGAAGCTGAGTTTTATCGTAATCTTCAAAATAACGACGATACATTTTATCGAGCTCTTCTATATAGTCGCGCGATATGTTTTCTTCTATTTTTCTATTTCTTTTTTTTATATTTAACATAAGTCTATCGACGTTAGGTCTTAAATAAATTGTAAGATTTGGCTTTAAAATATTTTTCGACAAAGCCGAAAAAAGCTGCTCATATAAATTTAATTCGTCTCCTTTTAAATTTAAATGGGCAAAAATTCTATCTTTATCAAAAAAATAATCTGCGACAATCTTTTCGAAGAAGAGATTTCCTTGCAAAATATTTTCTTGTTGTTTAAATCTATTTACTAAGAAAAACATTTGCGTTTGAAAAGCATATCGCTTTCTATCCTGATAAAATTTTTCTAAAAATGGATTAATTTCAAACTGTTCTAAAATCAATTCGGAATTTAATTTTTGAGCGAGCTTTTTAGCCAAAGAAGTTTTGCCTGCTCCAATGACTCCTTCTACGACTATGTATCTTATATCTGACTCCATCTTTATAAGTTTAATTTTTCATTTGCAATTTTAATTATGGTTTTTTCATTTTCGTCAAAATTAATATCTTTCAAAAATATTTTTTCTCTTGGATGATAAAAGTCGCTTTCTATTTCTATAATTGGAACGATAACAAAATCTCGTTTTGCAGATTCTAAATGCGGTATATGTAATTTATCGTCGTCGTAAATTAAATCGTCATAAAAGATTATGTCAAGATCAATTATTCGCGGACCCCATTTTTCTGATGCGACTCTTCCCATTTCTTTTTCAATTTTTTTTAATTGCGAGCATAATTCAGCTGGCTCTAAATTAGTCGATAATTTTACCGCGATATTATAAAAATTATCTTGATTTTTATTGCCATAAGGTTGTGTCTCATATATCGATGAAACTTTTAAAAGATTAATATTTTCGACATTTTTCAATCTTTTAATAGCCCCGCGCAAATTTTCTAATTTATCGCCTAAATTTGTTCCAATTGAAAGATAAACTATGCTCATTTAGTTTTCTTAATTTCTGATTTTTCTTTTATAACTTCAGCTTCCACGCAGTCGACAAGTCCGCCGACAGGCGCGTTTTTTTTTCTTATGCGAACGGCGATTTTTTCAATGCCGTCAAAATTTTTTAATATTTCATCGGCTATTGTCATCGCTAAAGTTTCGATTAAAAAAAATTTTCTTTCTTGGATCAATTCTGAAACAAATAAATAAATTTGTTGATAATCTATAGTTTCTGAAAGATTATCAGAAATCGCGGCTTTTGAAAAATCGCAATACATATCGATATCGGCTTCGTATTTGCCGCCTACTTTTTGTTCTTCTTTCTTTACTCCATGATAGCCGTAAAAAATTGCGTTTTTAATTCTGATTACGTTTTGCATAATTTAAGCCTTAAATAGTTTCTAATTCCAGGAAAATTTGCGATAAGTATTCCGCTTAATGTCATAGCGGTACCCAAAAAGAAAAAAGCAGATGCTTTTTCGTTCAAAAAAACTAAACCAAAAATTATCGCTACAATTGGCGTAATAAAAGCGCTTAAAGAAAGAGCTACGAGATTAATTTTTTTAATTAGCCAATAATATATGCTAAAAGTCGTCATTGTTCCAAAAAAAGCAAGATAAATCGTCGCTAAAACGGCAGACCAATCGAAAAAAATATTTCTGAAATCCTCAAAAATTAAAAATGAAAAAAAAACAAAAATGAATGATAAAGAAATCGAATAAAAATTTATCGCAAGCGGCTTCAAATCGTTTCCATATTTTTTAATTAATGCGGCTCCTAAAGCTTGCATAGCGGCGCTAAGCATAATTGCAAACATTCCCACTAAAAACAATTTTTCGACTTTCAGGAAAACGCTTTCGCTAAATATAACAACTATGCCCAAAAAAGCTAACATAGTTCCAAATATCTGATATGCGTTTGTTTTATCATTTCTGTTTATTAAGCTATTAAAAATCATTACAAAAAAAGGATATGTTGAAAATAAAACGGACGCTAATCCAGTCGGTATTTGATTTTGCCCCCAATATACTAACATAAACGGAATAGAAAAAGAAAAAATAGATAAATATAAATAAAGATAAAAGGATTTTTTATCAATGCTTAAATCAACTTTAGTTAATCTCGAAAAAAGAAAAATGAAAATCGAAGCTAAGAAAAAACGCAACGCCGTTGAAAAAATCGGAGTGAAAGAATTTAAAGTTATTTTTATCGCAAGCCAGGTAGACCCCCAAATCAAACATATTGCAATATATCCTAAAACTATTTTGATATTCTCATTTTTCATTATTTAAGTCCAATTAATCCGATTGACCTTCCAGAGAGTTTGCCGTCTCTTCGGTAGCTATGCAAATAAATTTCTTCATAAGAGCATAAATTCGAAATTTGCAAATTAGATAATGGAACTCCAAATTCGAGTAAAAAATCTCGATTTGCGGTTTTTAAATCAAGCAAAAATTTTCCATTTTCTTTTTCTTTTAAATATTTTTTATCAAATTGTATCGCCGCGTCTAAAGAAACTTCGTAATTTTCCTGCGAAATACAAGGACCTATGTAAGCAATAATATCTTGCGGATTGCAATTAAACTCTTCTTTCAATTTTAACAAAGTTTTCCATAATATTTTTTTTGCGGTTCCTCGCCAGCCAGAATGAACGGCTGCGATTATATTTTTTGTTTTGTCATAAATAAAAATTGGAACGCAATCTGCCACAATAACTGTAAGAGCGATATTTTTTTTGTTTGTAATTATAGCGTCGGCTATCCCATAATGTTTAGCTTCGTCTGCTGTCGCAATTATATCGGTATGCTCTTGTCTTATAAAACAAATTTGTTCTTCGCGAAATCCTAAAGTTTCAAAAAATTTCTTCCTATTTTCTTTTACAACATTTTCATCGTCTCCGACGGAAAAAGACATATTAAATCCAAATTGAGAGCGCGTATAATCGTTTCCTTTTAACGAAAATCCGAATGTTATTTCTGGAAACTGAGACAATAGCATGCTCTTTAAAATTGGGGCTTTAAACATAATTATAAAATGTTTAGTTGATTGAAAGCATTAAATCGCGATAAGAGGCTTTTAATTGTTTTGAAAGATCTAAGCCTAAAGCTTGCGCGATTTCTAAAAATTCTTTTTCCGCTTCTTCTTTATTTGTTTTCACTATAGCTTCAATTTCGAGAAATCGGCCTAAATTTTCCACCTCGTCAAGATGTATTCTTGAATTTTTATATAAATATAATTCGCGTTTTTTATTTACTACAGCCGAAATTTTAAATATAGAATTAAAGAAAGATATCGGATTTTCTCCGAGAATTTTTAAAATTTCGTATTCTGAAATCCTTTCTCTATCTACTTCGTTTCTATAGTATTTAATCAACTGATATTCGCTGTTAGATTTTCTTAACTTCAATAAAAAACTGGACGCAATATAATAAACGTCCGTTTGATTTAATATCCCTTCGAATGAACAATTTAAATTTTTTAATTTGCTTTTAATTGAGTCAAAATTATCGACTTTAATTTTTAACTCAATATTTTTTGGCATACTTTAAACCTTTCTTAAAATAAATAACGCTTCTTGAAAAATATTATTACTATAGTTTTTTTCGAAATATATTAACCGAAAATATTTTTTTAACGACACAAAATAAGATTTTAACAAATCTTTAGTCTTTTCGAAATCTTTATCTATATTAGCGATATTAATTTTCAAAATAAAAATGCCGAGCTTTTTTAAACAAGAATATGCTTTAAATATACGCTCTCGCTTTATTTCAAAAATAGGAAGCTCAAAATGATAAACATCAAAAATAATATCAAAATTTTCCTTTTTTAATTGGCAGCTAACAGGCAAATTATTTTCTTTGGATCCATTTAAGGTCAAAAAGTTAATCTTGTCAAAATTTTGAGAGAATAAATCTAATATTATAGAAATTAATCGGCGATAGAAATCGTCTTTTTTTTCAGCTATAGCTAAAAATTTTACTTGCTCTGCGAACTCTTTTTTTTCAAAATTTTTTTTTAAAAAAATTTCTATAAAGCGAAAATTAAAGTCTCTTTCAGAAGTTTTTTTTGCTTTTAATAAAGGATCTTCAAGATACATAATTATTATATTTAATTTTGGAACAAATTTTATTATTTTTCGATTAAATAAATATAGCATAACAAAATTACAAAAAAATATGAAAAAAACATCAATCTTGACATTAGTCTTTTTATTTTGCATAAACTTTGCTTCTTACTCTCAAAAACTTGGCGAATTAGCAAATGAAAAACCAAAAGAAAAATTTCCTCAGAATTCCTGGGGATTTGATATAATGTTTAGCGAAGGCGGTTTTGGATTAGGAGCTTTTTTTAGAAAAGATTTTAGAGAATCTTACGCCTACACTCTCGATTTCTCTATTAGCGAAGCAAAAGACGAACGCGAATTTGAATATTACGATCCATTTACAGGCGACTTTTATGTTTTCGGCAAAAAAAATAGAATATTTCTTCTGCCGCTTTATGCCGGCATTCAATATAAAATTTTTCAAAACTCGCTCGATGACAATTTAAGACCGTATATAAATTTTGCTTTTGGTCCCACTATGATCGCTTATAATCCTTATGAAATGGAATTTTTCGAAGCTTTTAAGAAATTTAGAGCAAAATATACAATAGGAGGTTATGCGGGATTAGGAGCAAACTTTGGCTTAGACAAAAGAAATCTTTTAGGATTGAATATTAGATATTACTACATTTATTTCTTCAATCGGGGAATTGAAAGCATATATTCTAAATACAAAAAAACCTTTGGCGGAATTTATCTTACTTTAAACTTTGGCATTATGTATTAGAGTTTTTGACTTATTGAATTAAATATTAAATATTTATAATATGAGTTAAGCAAAAAAGTTTTTTCTTTTTTTAATTAATTTTTAATTAGCTTCTTAAAATATTATCTTCTTTCCAATTTCAAAAAAATCGTCAATAGAATATAATTTCAAATTATGTTATTTAAATTTTAATTCAAATGATTTTATTTTCGGCAAAATGCGAGATATATTTTTTATTAATCTTATTAAGTCGCTTAAATTAAATAACTATCTATCTATCTATCTATTTATTCATATTTCTCAAAATTAAAAAATAAAAAAAGCCGGCTTAAACCGGCTTTAAATTTTATATTATCTTCTATCCGGATAAGGCGGAATTGGAGGCATCTTGAAAGATTTAGTCTCTAGCTCTTGCATTATTGTTTCAATAGCTTTTAGCAATTGCGCGTCTTCGCCAAAGTAATCTTTATAAGGATCAATATGGACTTCAATATCTGGATCGACGCCGTAATTTTCAATAAGCCATTCTTTTCCATCAAGCGAATAAATCGCAAATTCAGGCTTATTCAAATAGCCTCCGTCTAAAAATGGCAAGCTGCCAGAGATACCAATAACTCCTCCCCAACTCCTTTTGCCAATAACTTTGCCAAGATTATAATGTTTAAATCTATATGGAAAGATATCTCCGTCGCTTGCGGAATATTCGTCAATCAAAACTACCATTGGACCTAAAACTGCTTCGGAAGGATTAGGTCTTGGAGAAGTATTGCGACTCATAGAAATCATCGCAATTTGCCTTCTTAATCTATCGATTATCATTGGAGAAACATTTCCTCCGCCGTTGCCTCTATCGTCGATGATCAAAGCTTCTTTATTTAGCTGCGGATAAAAGTATTTTGCAAATTCATTCAATCCTTCAACGCCCATATTTGGAATATGCAAATAACCGACTCTGCCGTTAGTCATTTTATTTACTATCTCAATGTTTCTTTGAACCCAATTAAAATAATACAATCCGCTTTCATCGTCTGTCGGAACAACTATGCTTTTTTGCGAGCCGTTATAATCAGGCTTTGAATTGGTCGTCAATTCAATCTGCTTATCCGCTTTATCAATCAATAACTCATAAATATTATTCACATTTTTCAAATCTATTCCATCTATGGCTAAAATAAAATCGCCTTCTTTAGCTTTAACTCCAATTTCAGTCAATGGCGATCTTAATTTTTTATCCCAATTTTGACCTTTCAAAATTTTTTGAATAACGAAATAACTCGATTTTGCGTCTTTTACGATTTTTGCTCCCAATAATCCCATTTTAATTCTTTCGACTTTAGGCAGATCGCCTCCGCCGACATAAGCATGTCCGGCGTTAAGCTCGCCTATCATTTCGCCAATAATATACGTTAAATCAGCTCTATGAGCGACGTATTCCAACAGCGGCTCGTATTTCTTTTTGATCGAAATCCAATCTAATCCATGCATATTTGGAGCATAGAAGAAATCTCGCATTTGTCTCCAGCTTTCGTTATAAATTTGTTTCCATTCAAGTCGTTTATCAACCCAGGTTTTCATTTCAGACAAGTTAAGTTTTTTTTCCAGTTTTATTTGAGATGTCGGAATGTCGATTACATAATATGAACCTTTAGAAACAACCAAAGTTTTTTTCTTGTCAAAACTCAATTTATAATTATCAATCTCGCCTAATTCTGTTTCTTTTCTATTCTTTAAATCGTAAACATACCACTTAGTAGACTCAATTCCTTGTTTTCGTTTTAGATAAAATAATTTATCGTCGGAAGATGATAAGTTAAAATAATTTGCTCCTTCGACGGGAAAAGCGACTATTCTATTTTGTATTCCGTCAAAATCTATATTCAACCGAATTTCTTTTTTTTCTTTTTTATCGTCTTTCGACGATTTATCTTTGCTTTCGATTTCTTTTTTTTCTTCTTGAATTGCTATTTCGTCGCTTTGATATGAAAATGGGGAAGCTTCGTTTTTGTTTAACGTTACTGCGTAAATTTTAGCCATATCTACATAAACATGATTCCATTCTGTTCTTCCATAAATCGGATTAAAATCTCTATCGGAAACAAAAAATAAATATTTGCCATCCGCGCTAAATTCAGGCTCGTATGAAGAAAACCATTCTTCCGTTATAGCGTTCGATTTTTTTTCTTCTAATGAATAAATATAAATTCTCGAAAATCTGTTATCTCCTAATTTAACATAAGCTATAAATCTCGAATCTGGCGACCAAACATAACTCCATATTCTTCCTTTGTCATTTTTATCGACATCCACAATTTTTTTCGTTTGAATGTCGATATATCTCAACCTCAATTCCCTATCGCTCCACAAAATTTTTTTTGAATCAGGCGACCAGATAGGAGCAAATTTATAAACAAACGAATTGAAAGTCAGCTGAATTTCCTCGTCGCTTTTTATATCTTTAATATAAATTTCGTCTTCTCCAGTTTTATCGGATATGTACGCAATATATTTCCCATCGGGCGAAAATATTCCGTTGCGATTATGAACGCCTTGAGTTAGAGTAAGATTTTTTATCGAGCCTTTTTCTTTTGGAACGGCGAATAAATTTCCTCGAGCAGAAAATAAAACGCGATTGCCGTCTCTTGAAATATCGTAAGAAGATATATTTGAAGAAACATTTACATAAACTCTTCGCTTTGAAGAAAAATCGCTCGCGATTTTTATATTTACTTTTTCAAGTTTATTTTCGTAAATATCGTATTTGTAAATATAACCGGCGTTTTCAAAAACTATATGTCTGGGACCTATCGAAGGAAACTTTATATCGTATTCTTTAAAATCAGTCAATTTCTTCTCAGTTTTAGCGATTGGATCGTATTCGTATAAATTCATTCTTTTATTTTCGTCTCTATCAGAAATAAAATAAATTTTACCATTCGAGCCCCACATAGGAATTATGTCTTGAGCGTAATTGTCGGTAATTTTTTCCCAGTTTTTTTTCTCAAGATCAAAAATCCAAATATCATCAGCTTGACCGCCTCGATATTTTTTCCAAGTTCGAAATTCCCTAAATACTCTATTCATAGCTAATTTTTTTCCATCTGGACTAAACGAAGCAAAACCGCCATGAGTTAAAGGCAATTCTTCAATTTGCAAATTTTCAATATTTACAAGCCATAACGCGCCTTTCCAATCGTTAAACGAAGTCGCTCTCGTTCTAAATAGAATTTTTTTTCCGTCGGGAGAAAATCCCATCGTAATATTATTAGGTCCCATACGATCAGATACTTCGTCTCTGTTTAATGTCGCCGTATATGTCAATCTTTTAGCTTCGCCCCCTTCTACGGGCAAAAGATAAATCTCAGTGTTTCCGTCATATTGAGCGCTGTAAGCTATAAATTTTCCATCGGGAGAAAATCTGGCAAACATTTCAAAACCATCGCTCGAAGTCAGTCGTTTTGATTCTCCTCCGTTAATTGAAACAATGTATAAATCCCCTGCATAAGTAAAAATGATATTTTCATTTGAGATAGCTGGAAATCTGAGCAAACGAGCTTCATCTGCAAAGAGCAACAAAGAAATGACAGAATAGAAAATTGCAAAAAAGAGTTTTCTCATAAAAGCTCCATTTTTAGATTATTTTATAATATTTTGACGATTTCAAAAACGCTTTTGTTGCTTTTTTATTTCATATTAATTTATTGCAGCGTTTGAAATAATTAAAAAAATAATTACTAATAATAAATTCTTTGAAATTTATATTATTTATAAAAATTATCTTCTCGAAAATTGTAAATGATTTTTATCATTAGCAATTCAAAGTTGATAAATTATTTTAAATTAAAATTCAACGCCTATTTTTTGCCGTTAGTCTCATTAATAATCCGCTTGTATAAAATATCTTAAATAATATCGACTTTTAAATAAAATTTGTTTATTTTTTACGATAATAAAAACGTTAATAATAATTTGTCAACATGCATATAAAAATTTCGTTTATTGCGATTATTACTTTAACCATCTTTTTAGCGGTTGGATGTTATGAAGAGCCGAGAAAATTTATCGCCCCTAAATTAGATTATGAATTTTCTTTGCCTTTGTTTTCAAAAAATTATATTTTGAAAGATTTGTTGCAAGATAGTCTTATAAACGATATATATTATTATGACGAAGGAGATTTTAAAGGCGTTTTATATTACAAAAAAAGCGAAAATTTCCCCGCTATTAAAGTTGAAAAAGAAGCAAAAATTAGATTAAGAGAATCATATTTTAATTTATTTTTAACAGATTTTGATTTTTCTATTCCAGCTTTGCCTATTTCCATTCCAATTTCAGACTTCGTTTCAATGCCTCCGGGCTCTTATCCTAATATTCCTCCAATTTCATCGACTCAAGTTTCAAAAAACGTTGATTTATTTGACAATATAAATTATATCATATTCGACGATAATTCATCGCTCGTTATTGAGTTTGAAAATAACACGCAACTGCCAGTGACTATTGAAAGCTTTTCGTTAACAAACTACGACGAATCTTTTCCAATTATTTCTTTAGCTTCCCAAATTAATTTAAGTCCTGGACAAAAGATAACGCGAAATTTTAATGTATCGCAAAAATTATTAAAAAAAAATGCGATTGTTTCTTTATCAATTAACTCGCCTGGCTCTTCTTCCCCAGTTGTAATATCCGCTTCTGATAATCTCAAGTTGATTCCCAATTTTAACAATGTTAAGATATTTGAAATTAACGGCAATTTTAGCGGCGCTAAAAAGCTTATCGATACATTAAATCACGTCGTCTCAGATTCGACATTCTTCAGATTAGTAACAATCGACGAAGCTTTTTTTTATATTAAAATTGAAAATAAAACAAACATAGGTTTTACTGGAACTTTAGAAGCTCAAAACTTATTTACACCCTCAAACCAAAAGTATTCTTCAAATTTATCAGTTACTCCCAAATCGTCAAATTTAATAGAATTTGATTTAATGAGTCATAAGTTGCAATCATCACAGTTGACAAACATTGTTCCGTTAATCGCAAATTTAAATTTTAATTTTCCCAATAACTATATAACAATTTCAAAAAATGATAGTTTGTTAATAACAATAGGAAGCAACGTAATAATTTTTAATCTATTCGACGGCAAATTAAAACCGACAATATTGGAAAATAATATTGGAACAACTATAAATTTCAGTTTCTCCAAGTATTTTTACAAATTAGGCTTTGATTCAATAGATATATATCAACCTAAATTTACGGCTCTTGTCACTGCCTCATCCGACGGCGAAGTTAGATTTGGCGGAACTTTATACGCAATCAGACAACAATCAATTATTTCATCTTTAAGAATACCTACTGTTACTACTTCAAAGTCCCTTACTGCAGTTATTCAACCTGATCCTGAAGATTCCAGAACTTTTATACGCAACTTTAATTCAGACCCTCCAGATTCATTTATAGTTTCCGCTCAAGTAATTTTAAATCCAAATTATAAAGACGCAAAATACAGCAGATTTGATTCTATCTACGGAACAATTTCAGTAGAGCTCCCCGCCATAATAGCAATTAAAAACGGATATTTTACAGACACCGCAAAAATTTGGACTACTATTTCCGACAACAATCAAAAAAGAATTAATGACTTCAAATATGCGGAACTTGTAGTGGAATTTGAAAATTATTTTGGCGTTCAACTTATTGCAAAAGGATATTTTACAGACTCGTTATATAATAAACTTTTTAATCTCCCCGCCGACGCAAATAGAGATTCGATTTTAATTCCAGCGGCGCAAATTGACAATTTAGGAAACAGAATAAACACAACAATTTCAAAAACTTCTATTGCGGTCGGCGAAACTCAAATATCAAAAATACAAAAAATTAAAAATTTCATTTTTAAGCTTAGAGTCGATACTTATTACAACGGTTATAAAATTGCAAAATTCAGAGAAGACGATAAAATTAAAGTTCGCTCGTATGTTAGATTTAAATACTTTGTCGATCCAGACAACTTTTAAGATTACAAATGAAGATTAATACTATTTTTGTTTTACTCTTAGCCTATTGCCGAATATTCGCTCAATTCGGTTCCTTTGGATTAAACGATCCTTATTCCGTATCTTTGGCCGGCTCGGTAACCCCTATAGCCTTTGGCGTTTACGCGCTAAACTCCAATCCTGCAAATTTATCGCTCTTTAATAAGTATAATTTAGAAATTATAACCCCTTTGCCATTTCCGAATTTATTTATTAGAGCGGGCCTAAATTTTTTTAACATTAAAGAATACAATCATTTTTTTGGCGGCGTTTTGAACGAACAAGGAATTTATGTCGCGAGACTTTTGACAAACAAAGACAAAAAAAGATTTGTAAAATTATTCGACGACGACGCTAAAATTAAAGCTAACGTTAGTTCCAACATTTTTTCATTTTATTATAATTTTAACAATTATTTAGGCGCTTTTGGATTATCTGCAAACGAAATTGTTTTTGCAAGTTTTTTTATTCCAAAAACAATTGCAAATTTCATAAATGGAAACGAAATAAATCGCATATACGATTTTTCAAAAGCAGATTTTAAATCCTCATGGTATAGAGTATACTCGTTTTCTTATTCTAATGAAATTTTTCAATTTTTGAATAGAAAAGATTTTTTCTTAAGCTTTGGTTTTTCGATTAAATATTACAATGGTTATTTTATTTTAAAAAACAATAACTCAAGCGGATATATTTCATTCGGAGATATGGCTCAAATAGATATTAATTACAAAGCCGAGCTTTCTTCTTCCTTTTCTCCTAATTTAGGATTAAAACATTTATTTGAAGACGATACGGTAAAATATAAGCAAGATATCTCCCCATATTTAAAGCCCGCCGGCAGCGGATTCGGCTATGATTTTGGAATTTATTTTAAACCGCTTCCATTTATCGGCATTTCAGCGGCAATCAAAGATTTAGGAAAAATCAAATGGCATCAAAAAACTGCATTATATTATTCCAAAGGAGAGGCTTATTTCGACGGAATTCAAGATTTAATAAACGAAAACACTCGCGATGATATAATTGATTCTATACTAAATAGCCTTGTTCAAGACACTTCTCATTGGAGTTCTTCTTTTTATACAAATACTCCGACAAATTTAAAATTAGGCCTTTGCTTTGATTTTTCTAATTCCTTAATTAATTTTGACGGCATATTGCGTCTTTCATTTGATCTTTCTAAAGGCTTCAACGACGAATACCTAAATAGTCGCAAACCGCGTTATTCATTTGGTTTTGAATTTCAATTAGAAAGACATCGACCAATAATTAGAATTGGCTACTCTTACGGCGGCAATGATTTTAATTTCTGGTCGGCTGGATTAGCTTATAATTATAATTTTTTTGAAATAGCCTTTGGGATAAGCGATATTCAATATCTTGTTCAAAATCTAAGATACTTAAACAGAGTAGGATTTGCTTTTGGAACTAAATTTACGCTTTAGACTTTTTTAAGCATATTATCTAACTCAAAATATTATTTTATATCAAAAAGCAATTTTTATATCCCAAATCAATTTTCAGTTTTTTCTATAATGTCATTTTTAAATATATTTAATATAAATTTTGTAATTAGTTTTTTGGGCGAGCAAATTTATTTATAGAAAAAATTTAAAAAATTTTTCCCTTTTCTAAAAACATCATACATAACAGTTTACTAAAGCCTATTTTCTATATTCGTCATTATTTCAAAATAGTTATTCAATTTTTTTAAATTTGTTCTTTACATTTAAATTAAAAAACAAATACTAATTAAATCGCTCTATTTTTTTTCGTAATAATTAGTGCTTTCAAATATTTTGTTCGCAGAATCGGCAATAAAACCGCTAAACAATTCTCCATCTGGCAAATGATATCTCATCGCAAACTCATAATAACAAGTTGGAACTTCAAATTTGCTTTCGATAAAATCTATTGTTTCAAATCCGGCTTTTATGCTCGATTGTTCAAGATAAACTTCGGGACTGCCTTTAACTTCTCCGCCAGAGTCGTTTAACAAAAAACCGTTTTGCTTTAAAAATTCGTTAACTTCGCGTATTCCATTAAATGTTTTTAATCGATTTACGCTTACGGTAAAATGATTTGCTACAAAACCATTAACGTAAACCCATGCGGCATACTCTGATTCTTCTCTTAATTTATGATATGTTTGATAAGATATATCCCCCCATAATCTTCCAGAATATATTAAATCGTCGGAATTTAGTTTGCTTTCTGGAATTTTGTCTATAATAGATTTTATTGTATTTTGCAGAAATTCGCTAAATTCTCCAACTTTTAATTCGCTTATAAAAACTCTTGGAGCATTTTTATCTGATTTATGCTCAAGATGTCGAGCGAATAATTTTTTTTCTTTAAATTCGTAACTTCCTTTATATTCAAAACCATTTTTAATGAATACTCTTGATAATACTTCAATATTTATTCTAAGATCGTCAAAAGTTCTAAATGCTATATGATCGTTTATTACCTCCTCTCCGCGCGAAACAAATAAATCATAAACCTTTTTAGCGTGTGGATTTTGAACGGTATAAATATTCCATAATTTCTCAAAAATTTGCTTATAATTTTTCATTTTAATCTCCTATAGTTAATTTATAGTTAAAATTTTGATTAACGTTTTTTATTAAACTATAATCACTTTTAACAGTGTGTAATTTTTATTATTTAAGTTGTATTATCTGATTTTAACAAAAATATAAAATTATAAGTTCAAACCCTTGCCCCTTTTTGAATTTTTAGATAATTTTACAATATAAAAGCAAAATGCAAGAAAAGTATTACAATTAATAGCTTATAAACTTTCATTTGTTAAAACATCCATTTCATCAGAATATATATATCGGCTATCTTGGAAATAAATAAAATTATGCTTTTTTGAAACGGTAAACGACTTATGAAAAAAGTAGGACATCCTGAAAAGAGAAATTTTTAAAACCACATTAGAGAATTAGCGAGTTTTCTTATCTTGGAGCTTTAAACAAATAAAATATTGCAACTAATAAAAAAACAAAATTTGCCGACCAAGCGGTACTTAATGGTTCCATTAAACCATTTTTTCCAAAGGCTTGACTTATTTTCATTATAGTTAAATATAAAAAAGATATTAATAAATTTATGCCAAATTGTATCGCTAAACCGCTTTTTCTCTTGTTTGCTGATATTGGCAAAGCGAACAAAACAACAATAATATTAGCAAAAGCAAAAGCAAAACGGGAATGATATTCAATCAAAGCGACTCGATAATTTATGCCTCCTTTTTTTAATTCTTCCACTGTTTGACGCAATTCTTCAAGCGTCATATCTTCGTATTTTTTTTGTTTTTTAATTACGTCGTTTGGACCAAAATTAAAATCCTTTATTTCCAAGTAAGGCTCAAACTTCATCGAAAATCCGCTTTTATCGAATTTGCGAATTGATACGTTATACATAATCCAATAATTTTTCACCGTGTCAAACGACATTCTATTAGCGTCAATTCTTTTAATTATTTTTGTTTGATTCCGAGAGTCAAATTCCAAAGAAGTTACTCTTGATGCGGACTTCATTTCCACGTCGTAAAAAGCTATGCTTACGATTCTTTCATTTCTATCTTGAAAAAAAATATTCGATCCGGCGTAAATTATGTGTTTTCGAAAAAAGATTTTTTCAATTTGAATTTTTCTTTTATATGCCTCTGGCGCTATATATCCGCCAAAATATGTCGAAAATAAAGCAAAAATTAAAGCGACGCCGATAAACGGCAACGAAAATCTAAAAAAACTCATTCCAGCGGATTTTAAAGCGGCTAATTCATTTTGATTGGCAAGCTTTCCAACTACAAAAAGAGCAGCCAACATTAAAGACACTGGAGTAATTAATCGAATAATTTCAGGCAAATAAAACAAATAATATTTTACTATTACGACCTTAGGCAATTTGTAATCAATAAATTTATCCAATCGTTCCATCATATCAATTGCGACAAATAAAAAACTAAACGCTATAATTGCAAAAAAAAATGTGGCGATAAATTGTCTTGTTATGTAAAAATCGATTTTTTTAATTTTCATTTTCTTCTTCGTAAAATAATTTTAACTTTTTAGACAAAAATCTTTTAACTGGAGTTATATCTATATAAGGCGTTTCTTTTGCGGCTTTAGAAAACATATATATTCCTAATGTTCCTAAAAAAATATTCGCAGCCCACATTCCTAAAAATGGAGAAGTAAATTCTCTTTCTGCTAATTTCTCGCCGGCAATTAGAAAAGCCCAATAAATTACGAAAAATATTAAGCTTGTCGTCGCGGCTGGTCCAAATCCTCCTTTTCGGATCATAACTCCTAATGGAACTCCAATCAAAACAAATACTATACATGCAAATGGGATAGAATATTTTTTATGATATTCGACCTCGTATTCTTTTTCCAATCTTTCCAGATAATTCATTTGATCCTGATAATTTTGTATGATGCTTTTAGAAATTCTGATATGATCTAAACTCCTGAAGTATAGAGCGGCTTTTGATAAATTTTGATTAGCTACAGTCAAAGTATATTTTGTCAGAAAATATTTTGCAAATTGTTTTTTTTGATTTTCTTCATAAGATGCGGCGACTTGCTTCAAACTATCGATAATTTCTTTAAGTTGCTCGGCTCCTAATTCTCTTTCTCCTCTAATTGAGCTTTCAATCTGCTGAAATGAAAACTGTTCTCCAGGAAGATAAATTTTATTCTTTTCAAAATTCATTTTTCTATATTTTGTATTATCAATATTATTCGATTCATGCAATTCGCCAGATTCAAGCTCAATTATTAATTTTTGTTGATCAGACGAAAAATAAATCTTCCCTTTTTCAGCAATGATAATATTTGTAACTAAAGGATCGTTATAATCGAACATTGTTATATTTTTCATTTCATTTGTTTTCGCGTCGACGCTTTTAGCCAAAATAGCGACGTTATTGATTTCTTGCAAAAATACGCCGGGAGTCAATGCTAACGTTGGTTTTTTTGCGTTAATACTCTGAATTAAAATTCTTGCGTTATAGTTTGCGTCGGGATACACCTTATTATTAAACTCGACTAACAAGTAAAAAATCAAAAATGCAAAAACTAAAACTG
>Ga0308414_1000290_pt1 | contig 31721 bp, 27 predicted proteins | sample HotsprSampleOS50_FD_205667 | JGI IMG/M metagenome (GOLD analysis project Ga0308414, IMG submission 205667) | Hot spring phototrophic mat microbial communities from Octopus Spring, Yellowstone National Park, Wyoming, United States - 20090730_OS50 ...
CCGACCCCCGCTGTGACAAAAACCTTTATAAATGTTCCGGCCGCGGCGTACTGCTGATTCGAGCGTATATGGACGTGGTGGAATACAACGAACGCGGCAACTGTGTGCATCTGATCAAATATCGCAATCCTGCCGGACGCCCGCAAGACCACTCCTCTTAGCCGTATTTTTCCTGCTGTTTTTTCCGATTTTTTCATTTTTTGCCTCAGTTGCCCCCTTTTTTTGCCGACATTGGCGTTTATGGAACGGCTTTATAAAGACATTTTCGATGCGTCCGATCTGCTGATTGAGCAGGTACGCGGGCATTTATTTGGTCTGCTCGGCTCTGAAGGGCCAACGCTGGCAGTCGCCGATGTGGATCGCCGCGTCAAGACCAATCACCCCAGCCGCATCGGAATTTTGATGGCTGACGACGGCGCGCTGCTGGAGTCGCTGTGCAATCGACTGGACGACGGCGAGGATCCGCTGGTCGTCAAGGTCAAGGGCGGCTGTATTGCGGCCTGCTGCCTGACCACAGAACGCGCACACTGCGGCTATTTGATGGTCGTTCTGGAAGGATACACACCCGAAACCGCCGGCGCGAATATGCCGTTAATTGAAATGATATTTGCGCAGGCGCAACTGACCTGTGAATTGATTGAAAAGAACAACCAGCTCCACCATTGGCGGCTGGTACAGCTCAGCCAATCCTCCGAAGTACTGACACGATGATATCCCTTTTTAGCCGCGGATGATATCGGCAATAATCATCAAGCGGCTGATGTTATCGCGCTCCGCCTCGCCCAGTTTGCTGTTGATATACCGAATGGTAGTTTTCAGCTCGGGAATCACCACATGCTCCAGCACGTTGACCCGTCGGCGCGTAAGTTGCAGTTCGCCGGCTAAAAGCTGCGCCTGCTTTTCCTTCTCGGCCAGTTCGATCAGCGTGTCAAACGCCCGCTCCAGCGCCCGCAGGGCGACATCCAACTCGCCGCTGGTGGTTCCAAAACCATAACACATAATATCCCCCTCAATCTCTTTGGCCATCCGCGGCACCTTAACGCTCATAATCGACGCAAACTGAATCGCCAGCTTAAACTTTTTGGTCGGCACCTCCATCGCGGCGCGAATGTTCTCCGGCTCCATCGTGGCCTTGGCCATCATAAACCGGCGGGTGGTCTCCAGCAGTTCCATCTCCACCTTTTTGCGCAATTCCCTCAATGAACGGGCGATCTGCACCAACTGACGGCTGATTTCGTCGCGTTTTTCGCTGAGCAGACGATGCCCGCGAGCGGCCAAACCCACCCGCCGCCGCAGTTGAAGCATTTCCATTCGTGTCGCGTTGACCTGCTGCATAAATCCTCAAAAATGTCAGTATCGAAATCCAAAATGACCGAACTCGTTAAGTCGTCGCCGTTTGTTTGCGGAACTGCGGCATATACTTATCGATCAGCTTTTTGTCGATACGCTTGAGTTCGACGTCTTCGAACATACTGAGCAGTTCCCAGCCCAGATCCAGCGTCTGCTCGACCGTGCGGTTTTCATAGTAGCCCTGCGAAATATAGCGGCCTTCAAACTCGTTGGCAAACCGCATATACTTCTGATCTTCGGCCGACAGCGCCGCCTCGCCCAGAATCGTCGCCAGTTCCTGCGCCTCTTTGCCGCGGGCGTATGCCGCATAAAGCTGGTTGTACAGCGCGGCGTGATCCTCGCGGGTCTTGCCTTCGCCAATCCCCTTGTCTTTCAGACGCGACAAACTCGGCAACGCATCCACCGGCGGCAGAATCGTCTTTCGATACAGCGGTCGGCTCATAATAATCTGCCCTTCGGTGATATAGCCGGTCAAGTCCGGCACCGGATGGGTCTTGTCGTCTTCGGGCATCGTCAAGACCGGCACCATCGTAATCGATCCTTTCTTGCCCTTGACGCGGCCGGCACGTTCGTAAATCGTCGCCAAGTCCGTATAGAGATAGCCCGGATAACCGCGGCGTCCCGGCACTTCTTTACGGGCGGCGCTGATTTCGCGCAGCGCCTCGCAGTAGTTGGTCATATCGTTCAGGATGACCAGCACATGCATATCCTCTTCAAACGCCAGATATTCGGCGGCCGTCAGCGCCACACGGGGCGTGGCGATACGCTCAATCGCCGGATCGTTGGCCAGATTAATAAACAGCGCCGCACGCTCGATTGCGCCGGTCTGCGTCAGGTCGTTAATGAAAAACTGGGCGGCCTCAAACGTGATGCCCATCGCCGCAAACACCACCGCAAACGATTCGCCCTTGCCGCGGACGGTCGCCTGTCGGGCCAACTGAGCGGTAATCTCGTCGTGCGGCAGACCCGCGCCGGAAAAGATCGGCAGCTTCTGGCCGCGCACCAGCGGGTTCAGTCCGTCAATCGTGCTGATGCCGGTCTGAATGAACTCGTTGGGATAGTCGCGGGCATACGGGTTGATGGGGTTGCCGTTGATGTTGAGTTTCTTTTTGGGAATGATGGCCGGACCGTTGTCTTTCGGCACGCCCGTACCGCTGAACACGCGGCCGAGAATATCGCGCGACACCGACAGCTCCATGGGCTTGCCCAGAAACCGCACGGTCGTATCGCTGACATTGATGCTCTCGGTGCCTTCAAAGACCTGCACCAGCACCTTGTCCTTTTCGACCTGCAGAATCTGGCCGTGCCGAATCGAACCGTCGCCCAGTTCGATATCCACGATATGACCGTATTTTGCGCCGTCCACGCCTTCCACCAACATCAGCGGGCCGGCGATTTCCGAAACCGTTTTATATTCTTTCAGCATTGGCAACTCCATTGAAATCAAACATCACGCCGCAACCGGGCTAAGACCTTTGACCTGCTCGTTAATTTTATCCTGAATGGCAACAATCTTGTCCAGCTCTTCATTGGGCAGATACTTGGCGCGGGCAATATCCTCGCGCACCGGCAGCTTGAACAACGCCGCGGTATCGACGCCCGCTTCAATCGCCGCCAGACCCCGCTGATGGAAATGCAGAATCAGCTTCATCATCTCATACTGCTTGTCAATGGGGCTGTAGGTATCGACCTTGTGGAAGGCGTTCTGATGCAAGAAGTCCTCACGGATGCTCTTGGCCGTTTCCAGCGTCATGCGATCTTTGGCGCTGATGGCCTCGGCGCCGACCAGACGCACAATCTCGGCAAGCTGGGCTTCCTGTTCCAGAATCGTCATCGCCTGCTGAATCATTTCGGAGAACTCGCGCCCGCGATTGATATCCGAAAACGAATCCGGCAGATACTGTTTATAGAACGAATAGCTGGTCAGCCAGTCAATCGCCGGAAAGTGCCGCTGCTGCGCCAGACGTGCCTGCAGCGACCAGAACACCTTGACCACATGCAGCGTCGCCTGCACCACCGAGTCGGACAAGTCGCCGCCGGGGGGGCTGACCGCTCCGATAATCGACAACGCGCCTTCGCGCTGCGGGCTGCCGGCACAAATGACGCGGCCGGCACGTTCATAGAATGAGGCGATACGGGCGCCCAGATACGCCGGGTATCCTTCTTCGGCGGGCATTTCTTCCAGCCGCGTCGAGATTTCACGCATGGCCTCAGCCCATCGGCTGGTGCTGTCGGCCATCAACGCCACCGAGTAGCCCATATCGCGATAGTATTCGGCAATCGTAATGCCGGTATAAACCGACGCCTCACGGGCGGCCACCGGCATGTCGGATGTATTGGCAATCAGCACCACGCGGCGCATCAGCGGCTCGCCGCTGTGCGGGTCTTTCAATTCGGGAAACTCCATCAGCACGTCGGTCATCTCGTTGCCGCGTTCGCCGCAGCCGACATAGACGACCACATCGGCGTCCACCCACTTGGCCAACTGATGCTGCACGACGGTCTTACCCGTGCCGAACGGTCCCGGCACGCAGGCCGTACCGCCTCGGGCGATGGGGAAGAAGGCGTCTATGACGCGCTGGCCGGTAATCAGCACATGGTTGGGATTCAGCCGCTGACGGCTCAGACGCGGACGGCGTACCGGCCACTTCTGCATCATCTTCAACTCGTGTTTTTGCCCGTTGGCGGCGGTAACAAAACCAATCGGCTGATCGACGGCGTACTCGCCGGCCTTGAGGCCTTCCAGTTTGCCCGACACGCCCGCCGGCACCATAATCTTATGCAGCACCAAAGAGGATTCCTGCACTTGGCCGATAATGTCGCCGGCCTGTACCTCGGCGCCGTTATCCATCAGCGGGGTAAACGCCCACCTGACATCGCGTTTGAGGCCGGGTATTTCGCTGCCGCGTTTGATGAAACTGCCCTGCTGGCGAACCAACTCTTCCAGCGGACGCTGGATGCCGTCGTAAATGCTCGAAATCAGCCCCGGCCCCAATTCGACGCTCAGGGGGGCGCCGGTGTTGATCACCTCTTCGCCCGGCCCGATGCCGACGGTATCTTCATAAACCTGGATACTGGCGCGGTCGGCGTTGAGTTCCACAATCTCGCCGATGAGGTTGTCCTTACCGACGCGCACCACGTCATACATACGGGCGCCGATCATGCCCTCGGCGACGACCACCGGCCCGGCCACCTTGATGATTTTGCCTTTTTTTACTTCCGCCATCGTTAAACCTTTATCTTAAAACGTTTCTGAAACGAAGCACGAAATCCCAATTCAGCTTGCCAATATATTGATGCCGGTGGCCATCTTGAGCATCTTGCCCAGCGACTCGGTCGCTACGCCCGACGGCTCGGCCGTAAACGGCACCACCACCACGCAGGGCGTAGCGTTCTTCTGCACCTCTTCGAACACCGGCTGAGCGGCGCGGGCGACGTTTTCGGCCACCACGACCATCGCATAATGCCGCTTGAGAATCGAGCGGGCAATCTCGACGACCTGCTCGGCGATCGGTTCGGTCGCAAACGTATCCAGCCCCATCGCCGCAAACGGCATCACAAAATCGCCGCTGCCCAACACCGCCACTTTGCCTTCCATATCAACAATCCTAAGAATAATGCATCAAAAACAAAAAACCGGACAGCCCTTCGGGCTGGACTTCCTCAATTTTTACTTTTGACCTTTACCTTTTAACTTTTTTTACATCCAATTCCCAAGCCGGTCGAGCATCAGTTTGCTGCTCAGGCCGTTCTTTTTACCGATGAGCATCATACGCACCGTACGAATCTCGGCTTCTTTCATCAACCCATACGCAATCACCGGCTGCGGGCCGGCGGCCAGCTCGCGCGTGGTCTTCAAAAAGCCCATCAAATAATCCTCGCACTTCTGTTCGAGTCGCAAAAACGACTGTTCGGCGCGCAAATACGCAATCGACTCATCCAGCAGCTCGGCATACGGCGCGGCATAAAACATCGCCGCTATTGCCTCAAACGGCGTATCCAGACCCTGCACGAACTTATCTTTGTCCACAAACCCATCCGGCAAAAAGAACTGGCGATCGTCCCGCTCGGCCATTTTCAGCCGCAGCATCGTCCGGATGTTGTACAAATCAATCTGAATCCGCGCCATCGACAGGGCAAAAACGCTGTTCAATTCCCTCGCCCGACGCACACGAAAAGCCGCCTCCACGCGGTCAATCGCATGGTCGATCGCACGCACATCCTTGTTTTCATAATACGCCAGAATCGCCGCCTCAACCGCATCCTGCAGATAATCCGGAAATCGCGTATAATCTTCCTGCTCGAAAATTTCTTCAAACTCCCGCGCAGGGACGCTGCCTTCGTCGCTGTAATCCAGCCCTAGCGGTTTTTCGGTTACGACGCGCCGCACGGCCAGCCGCATATTCGCAAAATCCTCACGCGCCCGCAGCATCATCACGATGTTGCGGTTGGACATCAATTTAGCAAACAATTCCCGCACCGCCGACCGACGCTCCAGCAGCATCGCCTCGACGGCGGCGCTGTCGGCGTTGGCGTCAATCGCATATTCGGTACCGGCCAGCAATTCGGCGGCGGCGGCAAACGTCTCGGCGTTGGCCATCTCCACAAACACCCCGCGCGACAGCATCAGCGGCTCCAACGCCCGCACTTGCGCGGTGGCGTAGATATATTCCCAATTTTCCTCGCCGATGGGCGGGTATCGGAAAAAGTCTATGCCGGTCAAATCCTCTTCAAGCAAATTCACGGTTGCGTCCTGTCGCTAAACTCAGTTTCCGGCGAATAATTCCGCCGCCAATTCCGTTTCCATTGTCTCGCGCAGCCGTTCAATCAGCACTTCGACGCTGGCGTTCATCTGCACCTTGCCGCGCGACAGAATAAACCCGCCTTTGATATCGGCGCGTTTGTCGCTGAGCCGCAGATTGCCCTTAAAGCCGGTTCCCAACTGACGATTGACCTGCTTAATCAGGTCGTCATTGATACGGCGTTCATTTTTGCCGATGATGACTTCCTCGTCGCCGGTCTGCACCGCGGCAATCATCAGTTTGCTCATCAAGGCCTGATAGGCGTCGTCGGGCATCTGAACAACGCGTTGTTCAGCCCGCTTGAACACCTCATTGAGCAACTCCACTTTGGCCGCCAGCAGCGCACGATTATTGTTCATCCGCGCCGCCGCCAGCATCCGCAGCCGCTTGTCCTCAGCGGCCTCTTTGGCCAGCCGATCGGTCTCGGCACGACAGGCCGAAAGTTCCTGCTCAAACTGACGTTTGACCGCCTCATTTTTCTGCTGCGCTTCCTGAGCGATAGCTGCGGCCTGCTGCTGCGCTTCCGAGAGAATCTTGTTGACTACCTGTTCGGCGTTCATAAACGATCCTGTCCGCTTTAAATCCGGAGTGTTGAGTTTTTGCCGCTTAGCCGACCTTGATACCGATAAAGATCAGCAGGAACGACACCAAAAAGCCCAGAATCGCGTAGAACTCAACCATCGCCGCATACACCACGCCCGCCTTGACGCCCATTTCGGGACGCTTGGCCGCCATCTGGATGCCGCCGGCGCAAATCTTGCCCTGATGAATGCCGCTGAACAAGCCCGCAATGCCCACCGGCAGCGACGCGGCAAAAATCTGAAGACCCTGAATCAGCGTCAAGTCCGCCAATTCTCCGCCGAACAGATTGATTTTAATCATCACAAAAAGCGAAATAACCAACCCATAAATACCCTGCGTGCTGGGCAGCACGACCAACAGCGTCATCAAACCGTACTGTTCGGGTTTTTCGCTGAGAATGCCCGCTGCGCTGCGTCCGGCAATGCCCAGGCCGACCGAGGAGCCAATCCCCGACAAAAATGTCGCTAACGCCGCGCCGCCAAAAGCCAGTGCCATTCCATAATCCATTGTCGTAAACCTTTCCTGCAAAAATTGACTATTCCTTGTTTTCGTTTTGTACGATCATTACATGTTGATATTCATTCCGCAGCGGCCTAAACTCACGACCGCCGCCGGCGAAGAATTTGGGGAAAAACTCCACAAACTGAAGACGCAAACTATGCACAAATGAACTGAGCAGCGACAACAAGATATTGACAACATGCCCAACCACAAACATCAGCATCCCCAGAACAAAACCGATATACGGAATATCCATCAGCAGCTTGGCCAAAATATTAATGGCCATCCCCAGCCCCGCCGAAACCATTCCCAGCGCCATCAACCGCACATAACTGAGCATATCGCCCATATAAAAGACGGTGCTGAACACTGCAAACACCCCCCCGCCGATGCGTCCGGCCAGCCCGCTGTTGCGCTCGGTAAACAGGAAAATCAACGCAAACTGAACCAACGCCAAAATCCCGACCGGCTTGGCCAGCCCCGACGGCAGCACATTCATTTTTGCCAGCGCGTACAGCAAAATACAATTGAGCAAAATCAGCCATGTCAATTTCTCAAACACCGCTGCGGCATATTTTTTCTGCTTAAGCAAATTGACAAACGCAATTCCCAATCCAAACAAAATTTGGATGTAGCCCAAGGCCAGTGAAATGCCGATAAAAATCAACGGCTGCTGCATCGGATCAAACAGCATCAATTTTTGACGCCATCCCTCCAGCGTCGCGCCGATACTGCCCTCGGTCTGCGGCAAGAGCGTCTGAATCGTATCGCCGAACCAACTGCCCGTCATCGCCCCGGCCAGCACCGCCATCAGCGAACAAACCAGCAGCATCCACAGGGCTTTTTTGTCGCCCTGAAATTTGCGAATCACCCACGCCAGCAATCCGGCCACCACCAACCCATAACCGGCGTCCGTCAGGCACAGCCCAAAGAACAACGCAAAGAACGGCGCCAAAAAGACCGTCGGATCCACATCGGTTACGCCCGGCGTGCCGTACAGCCGGGTTATGGTCTCAAAGGGACGTATCGCCGCAACATTATCAATCTCAATCGGCGGCTCCTCATCCTCGCTCGGCGCAACCTCAGCGATGGAACTGGCGTCAAAGCCGGCAATAATTTTTTCCAGTTTGGGGTAATCTTTGGCCTTAACCCACCCCTCCAGAAACAGGGTATGTTCGCTGGCCGGCGATGCGTCCCGCGTATGCACGCGCACCACCAAGCTCCGCAAATAATCGTGCAGCATCTGCAAGGACAGCATCTGTTTGGCAAGCTCGGCAGCGACCTTCTTTTCACGCGCCAGATCGGCTTTACGGCCTGCCAAACGCTGTTCCAGTTCGGCAATGATCGCCGTAACTGTACCGTGATACTGCTCCAGTCCGACCGCGTCAAAATCCGCCTGTCGAAGGGCTTTTTGCACCTCGGCGGCGTTTCCACGCAAGCACACCACCACACACGCCGTCGCCCGAGGCGCTGTACCGATGCGTTCGACCATCGCGCCCAGTTCATCCAGCTTGGCGCACAACGGCTCAATATTCTGTTGCGGAACCATTCCGGCAAAACACACCGAACTGCTCAACCCGCTCAACTGCTCGACCGGAATCGTCAGCGCCTTCCACGGACGCAGCTTTTCAATCTCAGCCGTGAGCCCATCGATATCCTGATGGGCTTTTTCAAGATTTTTCTGACACTTTTCAGCCGCTTCCAGCATCGCGGCTGTCTGGGGAGATTGTACGGTCTTTTGGAAAAACCCGCCGGCCACTTTCACCAGCGGCGCAAACAAACTGCCGGTGGGCGTGGCGGCAAACGGCTTTAAAAACGCAATCGCCCGCTGCAGGCGTTCCGCCTTTTCCTCTACATCGCGCGGCCGTTTAAAATCGCTCTGCAATTCCGGCCATTCCTTAGTCACCATCGCCCGTTCAGCATCCAATACCTGAACGGTTCCGGCCTGCTGCAACGCCTCCAATAGCGCTTCGGCCTGACTGCGGTGGCTGACAATCATCACTTTTTTCATCGGGGCAATGGCCATTGACAAATCCCTTGTATCTTATTCGTCCTTAAAATCCAGTCAGCCCTTAGCCAATCTGCTCCAATTTGGCGACGATCTTGGTTGCACAGGCATCCACCCTGCCCTGACAGGCCGAACGAACGGCCTCTATCTGCTTTCGCCCTTGCTCAATTAGCTCAGCAACTTGTGCTTCGGCGGCTTTTTCCGCCTGAGCAACGGCATCGCTAATGACTTGCTGCCGCTCTTTCTGGGCCGCACGGAGCTGCTGTTCATAAGCCAAACGCACCTGTTCCATCTTTGCGGAAGCGTCTTTGCGTGCCTTTTCGACGATTTCTTTGGCTTGGTTTTCAGCGTCTTTGATTTGTTTGATCAGTTCCATAGCAATCCGATATCCCTAAGCCGTTTGGTGCCGATGTTTAATTGTTAGAATTTTGTTTTGTTGTTACACTTGGTACATAAATAAGAGCCATCAGCACAAGTTTGCAAGATTTTACATACCTATTGTTCAAATACAAGCATTATTTGCGGATTTTTCTATTTTTGTGCTGATTTTTCAATCATATTTTTTTCTTCCATCGCTTTGATAACCAAATCCGCTATTATTTCTTTGGTAAAGATGGAATTATCAAACGTCAGGTGAAATTCGGGCTTGCGTTTGTGCTGCTGGCCGTAGTATTTGCGCAGCCGCAATTGTTCCTGCTCGTATCGGTCAATCATGGCTGCCGCGGTATGACGATCTACCGACTCCAAACGACAGACGCGAGCGATGCGCCATTCTTTGGGCGCCTCAATGCGAAGCGTCAACCCGTTGGCCAAGTCGCCCACCGCCGCCGCACCGCCCTGCCCGATAATAATACTATAACCATTAATAGCAACAATGCGCATCATCAGACCGATTTGTTTGCGGATTTCAATGCGATCGGGAATCGGATTTTTATGCAGTCCGCGTAAAAAATCTTTAAACAGACTGGGTTTGGACACACGTTCGCGTTCCAGCAACTCCTCCGCAACGCCGGTATCCTCGGAAAGCTGCTGGATAAACTCTTTAAAATAGACCTTCCATCGCTGTTGTTCGTCGCGTCGATTGAGCTTTTCGGCCAGCAACTGTCCCAGTTCGAGGCCGTCACAGCCGTGCTGGCGAGAAATAGTCAGGTAGGGGCCAGAATCTTTTTTCTTCTGGCCGCTGTCGGCATGCTCTCTTAGATAAGAGGAGAGAGTCGTTTTCGGCATCGTTGCATCCTTACACAATTCAAAACCGGTCTTATTTCCCACTACCCTGCCGGATTATTCAGAAAGTAAGGGTAAACACGTGTTCTGTCAAGCCGAAAATTCTAATAAAACCGTAATTGTTGACAATTTAACATTGAATTACTCTAACACGTCATTTAAACTTAAACTTATGCACCGTCGTCGTCCGGTAGATCTGCCCCGGACGCAGTGTTGTGGATGGGAAGTGCGGGTGGTTGGGGCTGTCGGGGTAATGCTGTGTTTCCAGACAGAAACCGTAGCGATGTTTGTACACCTTGCCCCCCTTTCCGATCAGCGTACCATCCAGAAAGTTGCCGGCATAAAACTGAATGGCCGGCTCGGTCGTCCAGATTTCCATCACCCGCCCGCAGGTCGGCTCATAGACCGTCGCGGCCAGCGACAACTCGCCGGGCTTTTTGTTCAGCGCCCAGTTGTGGTCATAGCCGCCGCCGAATTTGATTTGCTCGTCGTCGCTGTTGATGCGTGCGCCAATCGCCGTCGGCTGGGTAAAGTCCATCGGCGTGCCGCTGACCGGGGCGATCTGGCCGGTGGGAATCAGACCGGCGTCCACCGGGGTATAGCGGTCGGCATTGAGCGTCAGGACATGGCCGAGAATATCACCTTTGCCTTGGCCGGCCAGATTGAAATAACTGTGATGCGTCAGATTGCAGATGGTGGGTTTGTCAGTGGTCGCGGTATAGTCAATCCGCAGTTCGTTGGCGTTGGTCAGCGTATAGACAACCGTAACATCGAGATTGCCGGGGTAACCCTCTTCCATATCGTTGCTGACATACCGCAGACGCAGCCCGACGCCGTCTGGGGCTTCTATCGGCTCGGCCTGCCAGAGGACTTTGTCAAAGCCCTTGATGCCGCCGTGAAGGTGGTTTTGGCCGTTGTTGGTCGCCAGCGTATAGGTTACCCCATCCAGGGTGAATTGTCCCTTGGCGATGCGGTTGCCGTAGCGGCCGACGATGCAGCCGAAATACGGACTGTCCTTGACATACGCCTGCAAATTGTCAAACCCCAGCACGATATCGCCCATCGTGCCGCTCTTGTCCGGCATCCACAATTCGGTCACGATGCCGCCGTAGTTGGTGATCTTGGCGACGGCGCCCTGTGTGTTGGTCAGGGTATAAAGCGAAACCTTTTGCCCGTCCGGCAGCACGCCAAAGTCCGATTTTGTAATGCTCATTGTGCCAGTTCCTTTCGCAGATTGATTTTTTTTACAAGGGCAGATGCAGCCCGCCCATATCATCAGCCCAACCCCTGCCATCGCCCAAATCACACTCTTTCGAATGGTCATAATGCCTCCTAAACATTCCATAGCATCGTCTGTTTCGGGTGATTATAGCGGAGGCGTCCAAAAGACAAAATAAAAAAATCCCCGTCCTCACGAGAAGACGGGGATTTGAAAAAACCTTCTTAATGCGGCATTTATTTGTTCTGCATCGACTTTTTGGCCGCGGCCACCACCGCCTCGGTCGTAATGCCGAACCGCTCATAACATTTGGCAAACGGAGCGGACGTACCAAAACCCTGCATCCCGACGAATTCGCCGTAGGTTCCCAGCCAGCGATCCCAGCCCATGCGGATGCCTGCCTCGACGCCGACGCGCGCCTTGACCGACGACGGCAATACGCTTTCGCGATAGGCGGCGTCCTGAGCGGCAAATAGCTCCCAACACGGCATACTGACCACCTGCGCCTTAACGCCCTCGGCGGCCAATTTTTCGCCGGCGGCCATCGCCAACTGCACCTCCGAGCCGGTCGCCAGCAGCAGCACATCGGGCTTGTCTTGCTTGACCAGTACATAAGCGCCCTTGTCAAAATCCTTCATCCCTGTGTACTTGGCGGGGTCTAACACCGGCAGGTTTTGACGGGTCAGCGCCGTCGCGACGGGGCCATCGTTGTGTTCGAGGATATATTTCCACATCCGCGCCGTCTCATTGGCATCGGCAGGACGGAAGGTCTTCAGCCCCGGAATCGCCCGCAGCGAGGCAATGGTCTCGACCGGCTGATGCGTCGGGCCGTCCTCGCCAACGCCGATACTGTCGTGGGTAAAGACAAAAATGGTCGGATAGCCGCTCAAGGCCGCCACACGAATGGCCGGACGCATATAGTCGGCAAACACTAAAAATGTCCCGCCGTATGGCCGCACCAGCTTGCTGACAGCAATCCCGTTCATCACCGAACCCATCGCGTGTTCGCGCACGCCATATCGGATATAACGGCCTGAACGATTGGTTTTGGAGAAGTTCTCGGCGCCTTTGAACCATGTGTTGTTAGACGGCGTCAGATCCGCCGAGCCGCCCACCACCAGCGGCATCGTCGGCATCAGCATCTCCAGCGTCTTGCCGGAGGCCGAGCGGGTGGCGACTGGCTTTGTCGGGTCAAAGGTCGGCAGCTTGGCCATATCAATCGATACCTTGCCGGTCATCGCCTCGTTGAGTTCCTTGGCCAGTTCGGGGTTGGCCTTTGCCCATGCATCAAACCGCTTCTGCCACTCGGCCTGACGCTGCTTGCCGATGTCTTTGCATTTGCCCATGTGCGCGGCCACTTCCGCCGGCACGACAAACGTTTTTTCGGGGTCCCAGCCGGCGTTCTTTTTGATGAGTTTGATTTCATCCTCGCCCAGCGGCGCGCCGTGCGCGGTGTGCGTATCCTGAAAGTTCGGACTGCCGAAACCAATATGCGAACGGAACTTAATCAGCGTCGGGCGCTCGCTTTGGGCTTTGGCGTAGTCCAACGCTTTATCCAGCGCGTCGATGTCGTGGCCATCGCCGCCGATTTCAATGACATTCCAGCCATAGGCGCGATAGCGAGCGGCCACGTCTTCGGTAAACGACAGGTCCGTCTCGCCGTCGATGGTAATGTGGTTGTCGTCGTAAATGACCACCAGATTGTCCAATCCCAAATGGCCGGCCAGACTGCTGGCCTCGCCGCTGACGCCTTCTTCCAGACAGCCGTCGCCGCAAATGGTATAAATGGTATAATCAAAAATCGCCGCATCTTCTTTATTATAGCGGGCGGCCAGAAACTTTTCGGCAATCGCCATCCCCACCGCATTAGAAATACCCTGCCCCAGCGGACCGGTAGTTACCTCCACGCCGGCGGTATGGCCGTATTCGGGGTGGCCGGGGGTCTTGCTGTCCAATTGCCGAAAACGCTTAAGTTCATCCAGCGGCAGGTCATAGCCGCACAGGTGCAGCAGGGAATAAAGCAGCATACTGCCGTGGCCGGCCGAGAGCACAAACCGGTCGCGATTGATCCACTTTGGATCGGCGGGATTGTGTTTCAGGTGCCGCATCCAGAGGGCATACGCCGCCGCGGCCATGCCCATCGGCATCCCCGGATGCCCGGATTTGGCCGCTTGAACGCCATCCATTGACAAAAATCGAATCGTCTGTACACACTGCTCATCCAACGTCGATAAACCTGTTTTTTTCATAACCGAAGTCATACCGTCCCTTATTAAAAGTACTATTAATATCTGAAATTATGGTTTACGCCAAAAGCCGCGTTATGGTAACGCATCCCTTAATGCCTTGCAAGACATTTGAAAGGTATTTTATCTCAATCGGTCATAAACAAACAGAAACAGACAGAACCACACTGAGTTTTCGGACGTATAAACGTCTTATTAATCGTCAAAGTGTATTGAATTTTTTGTTATTTTATTATATTAAATTATACTAAAATTAGCGATACTTATAGAAATTCAACCTTTTGATAAATTTCTCAAGGTCTTTGTAGTTTATATAAATATATTGTAAATAACAATTTGCAATCATATTCATTCATGCAAACGACCTTGAAGTAGGTTCAAAGAAGATGGTTTTCATTGACTGGATGCGGAGTATCTGTTAAGATAGGTCTATCATGAATGCGACGACTAAGAAAATTGACAAGAAAAAAACGGTAAGTTCCAAGAAGGCAGCCCCTGCGGCAGTGGCCGCGGTCAAACGCTCGGCCAAGGCGTTCCGAACCTACGAACAAGCCCTGCAATATCTGTTTACCACGACGGATTACGAAAAACAGCAGCGGTTGCGCTATAATGTTACCACCTTCAATTTGGATCGGATGAATGCCCTGCTCAAAGGGCTTGGGGATCCGCATAAAAAAATTAAATGCGTTCATATCGCCGGTACCAAAGGCAAAGGTTCCACAGCGACGATGCTGGCCAAGATGATGGAGGCCAACGGCTATAAGGTCGGTCTTTATACGTCCCCGCATGTAACGACCCTGCATGAACGGATTGTCATCAACTCGACGATGATTTCCCGCAAGGAACTGCACGACCTGATTAATCGCATCCACCCGATTACGGAAAAGCTGCGCCATCAGGGCGACGAACCGACTTTTTTCGAATTGTTCACGGCCATGGCCTTTTTATATTTCTGCGACAACAAGGTCGATTTGGCGGTCATCGAGACCGGTTTGGGCGGACGGTTGGACAGCACGAATGTCGTTTTGCCGGAAGTGGTCGGCATTACCAGCATCAGTATGGATCACATGAACCTGCTGGGCAATTCGCTGGACGACATCGCCAGGGAAAAAGCCGGTATCATCAAAAAAGGCGTCCCTGTCGTTACGGTTCAGCAGGATCCGGCGGCGATGAAAGTCCTCAAAAAACAAGCCGTTACCGTCAAAGCCCCGCTGATTGTAACCGGTAAGGACGTGGACTTTTCGTATCGCTTTGAGTCGTCGCGCGAGCATGGCCCGCACACGCGCATCTGCCTGACTACGCCGAGCAGCCGATTTGAGCATCTGCGCGTGCCGCTGCCGGGCGAGCATCAGGCCATCAACTGCGGCTTGGCGCTGGCGATGCTGGATCAGCTCAAATCGCAAGGGTACGCCATCGACGACCAAAAAGCCGTAGCCGGCCTGCAAAGCGTCTCGATGCCGGGACGGATGGAAATGATTTACAACGACCCGCGCATCCTTGTGGATGCGGCGCATAACGCCGCCAGCATTCGCGCGCTGATTGCGGCTATCGGACAGCATATCCCCTACGATTCGCTCGTTTTTATCTTCGGCTGCAACGCCGACAAGGATGTGCGCGGGATGCTGACCGAACTGCAATACGGCGCCGACAAGGTGATCTTTACCCGCAGCAACTCGCCCAAAGCAGTGCTGCCGATGGATTTGGCCGAGATGTACACCGACATCTGCGGCAAAATGTGCCAAACCGCACTGTCCCTGCGCGAAGCGGTACGCATCGCCAAAAGCGCAGTTACACGCGAGGATTTGGTCTGCATTACCGGCAGTTTTTACTTGGTCGGACAGGCCAAGGAAATGTTTGCACCCCAGCCGGAAATGGCTCATTCTTAGCGTTAAATCGGTTTTTTACCGATAGTTAGTAGAATATAGCCCCAAAAAATCCTATAAAATCAAAAATTTTTAATTTTAGGGTTGCATTCTGTGCGTATGCCGATACACTTGGATGGGAATTTTCGTTAAGGCGTGAACAAAAACAAAAACCGAAACGTAATGCAGTTAAATTGTGGAATTCCTGAGTAAAATTATTATTTTTGAAAGGAGATCGAAAATGAAGAAAGCAGTGGTAGTACTGGCGGTGCTGTGCGGCTTGGTGTCGGCAGCAAGCGCCGTGGACGTGGCCGGGAAGGAAATCGGCGTAACATTCGATGTAACCTTTATGAGCAAGTACATCTGGCGCGGCTTTGATCTGTTCGATGACAAAGCGGCTTGGCAGCCCAGCTTGGATTTTGACCTCGGCAACGGCTTTGGCGCCAACGTTTGGGCATCCTATCCGGGCGGCGCAGGCAACAGTCAGTATGTCGGCAGCCGTGTCGATGCGACCGAGTACGACTACACTGTGTACTACGGCAACAGCGCGATGGAAGACTGCTACAAGACCGATTACAAGGTCGGCTGGCGGTACTATGACTTCATCGACCGTCCGTCCAAGGCCAACATCAATACCGGCAGCGCGGGCGATGCTCAGGAAGTGTTCCTGGAGTTCGCCATGCCCCAACTCATCGGCAGCGGCTTTGTGCCTCGCGGAGCTATCTATCATATGTGGAAAGCCCGCAGCGGCGGCGGCGTCAGCTTCCCGACCGGCGAAATCTATGTGATGGGCATCGACTATAACTGGACATTCCAGCAGGCGCCCGACCTGCCGATGACCGCATCATGGGATATCGTGTACAATGACGGCGTCGGCAACAACTCGATTGATCACGACTGGTCGCACATGCTGTGGGGGCTCAAGAGCAACATCAAGTGTCCGTTCATCTCCGGCGGAAAAATCGTTCCGGCCGTATATTTCCAGAACTCGTTTGAAAAAACCGTCAACAACGAAGATGAACTGTTTGCCAGTCTGTCTTACAACTTGAAGTTCTAAGACTCTGATTTCAAACGTGCCTTAACATCTAAAAGGCCGGTTCGTTATGAACCGGCCTTTTCTATTGCCCCCCTCTATCTTCTGACCTCTATCTTCTGACTTCTGTCTTCTGACCTCTGTCTTCTGACCTCTGTCTTCTGACCTCTGTCTTCTGACCTCTGTCTCTACCACGTCTGCGTCATTGTATAGGTCAACGTCGCAGTGGTGTCGGCGGCCACATCGACTTTGAAGCGGCAGGTAAAGGCGTCTTTCTTTTCATACGGCAGCGAGCTTTTGTCGATCTTCCAGTTGACATACCGCGGCACGATCTCATCGACAAACACCGATACCGCCGCGTCCTTACGATTGCGAATCTCGACGCTGCGGGTGAACGTTAAGAACCGATCCCCACGCCGTTGGTCGATGATTTTCTGCTCCGGCACAATATCAAACGCATCGCCGATATACAGCGACAGCTTTTCCTTGCGGGCGGTGTGGTCTATCGTATCCTCGCCGACAAATTCCAACGTGTCATCGGCGGGATCTTTCTTAAAGACCCGCACCTTGCCCTTGGGCAGTGCGATGCCCAAATGGTATTCTTCCTTATTTTCAAACTCCAGTTTGACCTGCACCTTGCTGCGTTCCTGAACCCTCCATTCGTTCATCGACACTTCATAGACAAACTGCTTATCGACCGGCACATTGCGGGCGGTATCGATCAGCTCAATCTGCTTGACCTGCCGGTTTTGAATCGAGGACTTCCGCCCCAATGTATAGAGGTGATACTCCATAAAGCTCTTTTCTTCAAACCCCATATCTGCCTTGGCCGCCATTTCCATCGCCATTCCGCGTACCATCATCGGCGGCGCCGCCGGCGGCTGCTCTCTGCGTACATCGCCGGCAATCAGTTTGATCGTCGCATCTGTGTAAGCCGCCCCGCTCTGGTTGTCAATCGTTACCCAGCCGGACAAATCCAAGGCATCCTCCTTGTCGTTCAGCACCGCCGAGTAATCCGCTTTCCAGCCGATGCCCTCGGTGGTATAGGTCACCTGACACAATTGGTTGCCCGCCTTTTCGGCTTTGGCCAGCCAGACCAGCGTCGGACGGGTCAGCAAGTCCTCCGGCTTTTTGTCCAGTTCTATACGCTCGACCGACGCCCGACTGACAATCTGCAATTGGCCGCTGCCGGTATCCTGCACAATCAAATCGCCGCCGATGGCCGCCGTCAGCACGCCCTTCAAGAGACTGCTGCCCGATGAGCCGCTGCCCTTGACCAGCAGCGTTACCGGCTGATCAATATACCGCTTGAGCAAACTGTCAGTGTTGACCAGATCGTACTCATAGTTTTGCTCCAGAATCGACACCGCCTCCGGCGCCGACACGCACAGAAAGTTGACGCTGGTCGGGTCGATTCGCTCGGCCACGCCGGTAAACTGCATCCGATTTAGCCCCTGCTCAAAGGTCATATCGCGGCGTTCCTTGACCACGGCAAAGTTGTCGTTATAAATCGTAATCGCCACCTCCGGCGCCGCCTGTGCCGCCGCACACACCCAGACCATGGCCCATAACAAAAGAGATGTTTTTCGACTTGTTTCCATAGGGACTCTCCCAAAAAGTTTTGCTCCGGTTCAACTGCACACTGCGTCTGATTGTACCTCAAAACCCGCCCAAGAAAAAGTAAAACTTCTGTAAAATCCGGCCGACTACACGCAGTAGTCCTCGGCGGCAATCACGTTCAGTTCAATCAGCGCGTTGCGTGCGGCCAATTGCTCGGCGTCTTTTTTGGTAACGCCCCACGCGCTGGAGAACCGGCGATGATCGACCACCACGCCGATTTCAAAACACTTGTTGTGGTCGGGGCCTTTTTCATCGAGCAGTTCATACACCGGCGTGCGATTGAAGACCTTTTGGCAATACTGTTGAAGGACGGATTTGAAGTTGTTTTGATGCTGCTCGGCGTTGGTTTGTTCGATCAGCGGCTCAAACTGACGCAGGATAAACGCCTCCGCCGCATCCAACCCGCCGTCCAGATATATGGCCGCGATGACGGCCTCCAGACAGCCGGCGGCAATCGAGCCGTTCAAGGCGCGGCACTTGTCGGTGCCTTTGCCGACGCGCAGGTGATCCGACAGCCCCAAGTCATTGGCCAGTTGCGCACAGGTCTTGCGCGACACCAGCATACTCTTGATCTTGGTCAAGTCCCCTTCTCGGTATGTCGGAAACCTATCGTACAGCGAGCGGCAAATAATCAGCCCCATGACCGAATCGCCCAGAAATTCCATCCGCTCGTTGCTGTTGAGCGGGTCGCCCGCCACGGACGAATGCGTCAAGGCCTCTTGAAGATACGAAGGATTTTTGAATGTGTAACCCAGTACACGTTCCAACTGCCGGAGTTGTTCGGCGTTCATTTGCACTGTTCCTTTCTGCCGGTGCAGGCAGATTTCGAACGGCGCCGACAACCGGCGAGGTTCGAAATATGTCTGCGGTCTCTAAAGTATCAACGACACTAATATACCGACATCAGGCAATCGCGTCAACCGGCAAGTCAAAAAGGCAAAAATACCGCTCAGTTGGACATCTGCATCGACGCCAATGCCACAAATTGGTCGTCCAAAAACTCAAAGACGCTGTCCAAGCCGGTCAGTTTGAAAATCTGCTTGGTCTTGGGCGAGACCGAACACAATGCCAGCCGTCGTCCGTTGTCAAACAGCGTCTTACGCAGCTTGAGCAGCTTGGACAAGCTCGACGAGGTCACAATCGCTACGTCGGAAAAGTCAATGACGACGTCTTTTTCGGGATGCTCAGCCGCCATCGCAATGACCGTGGCCAACTCCTCGCCCATATACGGCTCCGCCGCCAGATTCACCAATATCACGGTTTCAGACCAATTTTGAATACCCATATTCTGTCTCCTGATTCGCTGTCAGAATGTTGCCATCGCTATATCGGCGATATCTGGGGCGGGATTAATTAAAAAATGCTAAATAGAAGACTTCTGGACTCTGTATATTTATTTACTGGAAAAACACACCATTAAACTCCATACGCCTCTTTGACGGCGGCGATGAGTTGGTCGCGGGTGCGGGCGGCCATCAAACTTAGAAGTGTCTTTTTGCGTTCGGGGTGGCGTTTGCTGTAGCCGGCGGTAAACTTGCGGAAGTATGGTACGGCCTTGCTGGCCGGGGCGACTTGACAAACGCATTCGAAATGCTCCAACATGACCTGTGCCTGCTCGGCCAGTGTCGGCGGCACGGGGGCGGGTTTGCCCTGCGACCGTGCCAACAACTCGCTGAAAATCCACGGGTTGCCCACCGCCCCACGAGCGACAATCACGCCGTCAATACCGGTCTGAGTCATACGGTCGAACGCGGTATCGGCATCAAAGATATCGCCGCTGCCAAATACCGTCAAGGCGGGAAAACGCCGTTTGACCTCAGCAATGCGTAACCAGTCGGCCTTGCCTTTGTACTTTTGACCCACGGTACGTCCGTGAATCACCAACAAATCGATTTGCTCGGCGGCGGCGTATTCACAAATCCTCCAAAAATCCTCCACAGAGGCCTCTGTGTGGTCAAACCCGATGCGGATTTTGATTCCAACCGGACATCGCACGCGGTCGCGGGTCAGCCGAATGGCCTGCCGCACCAGATCGGGTTTTCGCATCAAATAGCCGCCCCGCTGCCGCCGAAGTACCTTTTGCACAGGACAGGCAAAGTTCAGGTCGATCATATCATACCCTGCCCGCTCAAAGGCAGCCGCCGCTTGGGCGATAATGTCGGGGTCGTCGCCGAGGATTTGTGCGGCCACGGGGTGTTCATCGGGATAGGGTAAAAATTTCTGCTGGCGCATCGCCTTCGGGTGCAGGGCGATGCGATCGAGCATCACGCCGGTAAACGTCAGCGGACAACCGAATTGATGCGCCAGCCGACGCATCGGATAGTCGGTATAGCCGGCCAAAGCCGCTTGGATAAAGGGCATTGAGAGAGATAATGTCCCTATTTTCATCTGCCGTTGTCCTGTTTGCGAGATAAATATAAAGTTGTTATTATAGTACTTAAACCCATTTATTCAATACTTTTACGGATTCCTTGATTAAAAAACCAGTAAATGGTCGATAAAATAGATTGCTAATTTATTTTTCTATGGCTAAAATGATGTCCACAACTGGGTATTTTTACGACAATGATGCCTTTTTGAGGGAGAGTTTATGGCTGTGCGTGTTTTACTGGTCGATGACCATGAAATAATGCGCGAAGGAATGTGCGCCCTGCTTGGCAAATATCCTGAGTATGAGGTGGCTGGGCAAGCGGCAGATGGGAGAGTCGCCATACAATTGGTTGATCAGCTCGCACCGGACATCGTAATTATGGACATTGGAATGCCGAATCTCAACGGCATCGATGCTGCCCGCCAAATGACCGAAAAAAACCCGCGATTAAAGATTATGGCGCTATCCGCACATTCCGACGGTTCCATCGTTGCCAAAATGATAAGAGCCGGAGCATCAGGGTATATGCTCAAGGAATCGGCCTTTACAGAACTCATAGAAGGCCTTCAGGCGATGCTGGAAGGACGCACTTTTTTGTGCAGCCGCATCTCCAAAGTCGTCTTTTCCGATTATGTGAATATGATTACCAACCCCGATTATGCCAAAACCGACGGCCTGAGCATCCGTGAGCGGGAGGTCTTGCAGTTGGTCGCCGAGGGAAAAACAACCAAAGAAATCGCAAAAGAACTGAAATTAAGCCCAAAAACCGTCGATTCCCATCGGGAACATATCATGGTCAAACTGGGCATCCGTAATGTCGCAGGCCTGACCAAATACGCCATCCGTGAAGGCCTAATCTCACCTTAAATCCTATTTGGTAGAATTACCACGAATAGGTATTTTTCCCCATCGAAATAGGTATTTTTCTAATTAATTCACCCCCACCTATCATCCGATACCTGTGTAGGTTCGTCAACGGACTCCGTACATCTGTACAGAGCATTCGTTAAAAACAGTGTTTGATCGTATCAACTTTGGAATACATCGGGTGAAACACTCTCAAACAGAAAAACTGTGTGATGTTCAATTGACATCAACTGCGACACCGGCTGTCGGCAGCGCCGGTTCGGACAAACATCACGAATTAATCCGGAAACTCAAGAAGGCACGTCTTGAATATCAATCCATTTTCGACTCCGTCCCTGCCATGATTTGGTATCGGGATCGGGATGGCCGAATTCTGAAAGTCAATCAGTGCGCCGCCGATTCGGTCGGTGCAAACGTACGCGAATTGGTGGGCAAAAATTACTACGATCTTTTCCCGGACGGAGCCGAACGGGCCAGGCAGCAGGACGTCGAGGTCATGGAAACAGGCCGCCCGATTCGCGGTCAATTGCGATCTTTTAAGAGTCTTGGCGGTCAGACCCGATGGGCAATCGTGGATCGCATCCCGCTGCGGGATGACAATGGGCAGATTTCGGGCGTGATGGTGTTTGCCGTTGACATTACCGAACAAAAAAAGGCACAGGCCGAACTGCTGGAAGCCAAAGACCAGTTGGAAAAAACCAACCGCCGTCTAAAAGCGACCGCCGAACAGGCGCGTCTTCTGGCCGAAAAGACCGCACGGTCGAATATGGCCAAAAGCGAACTGCTGGCCAATACCAGCCACGATTTGCGGACGCCGATGAACTCCATCGTCGGATTTTCGGAGATTTTACTGGAAACGCCTTTGAACGATGAACAGCGCGAATACGTCATGACGATTCATCAGGCCGCCGGCGGCCTGCTGGCGTTGATCAACGACATTCTCGAATATTCCAAAATTGAAGCCGGAAAACTGAAAATTGAGATTCTCCCATGCAGTCTGCGCCAGATACTGGGCGAAACCCGCGCGATGATGGCCGCCAGCGCCAAGAAGAAAGGACTTCAGTTTGCCGTCTCGATTGATGAACGACTGCCTGAAACCCTTTACACCGACCCCACGCGGCTGCGGCAATGCCTGATCAATCTGGTCGGCAACGCCATCAAGTTTACAGATGTCGGCAGCGTCCGCATCTTTGCCTGCTGCGATGAAGTCGCCGGCCAGCCCTGTGTTCGATTCGACGTGGAAGACACCGGCATCGGCATCCCAGAGGACAAACAGGAAACCATATTCAAATCCTTTTCACAAGCCGATGCCTCAACCGCTCGAAAATACGGCGGTACAGGGCTGGGGCTGGCAATCACCCGACGGCTGGCGGGGCTGCTGGGCGGCGATGTCAAACTGACCAGTCAGGTCGGCAAAGGTTCGACCTTTTCGCTGACGCTGCCGCTGTTTGTGCATCAGATCGATGACCGGGGGCATTCCAGTCTTCGTTTACGTACCTCCAAACGGTTTCAGGAAGAAAACCCCTCCATCGTCGGCCGCATCCTGCTGTATGAAACGGAGTTTCCCAGTCAACTGACGTTAACGCTGATGCTGCGGCGGTATGGGCTGGAGGTCGATCTGGCCGTAACACCGGAACAGTTGCACGCCGCTGTGGCGGCACGACCCTACCATGCAATTTTAATGGATGCGGGGATGGGGCTGCCGGCTGCGGCAGAACTGCTGAAGACATTGCGGCAGACCTGCCCGCAAACGCCTGCGCTTTTAGTGGCCGATGAGGATAGTTGCGAAATACAGGACTGCGCCAAAGCGGGCTTTTGTGAGTGTCTGTTTCGACCGCTTTCGCGGGAACAGTTATTCACGACGCTCAGCAAATACCTGCCGCAGTCGTGCGGCGATGAAAGCGCCGATACACATGCCAGTACAGAGTTGGATGATGCAATTGCATCGACCGAATCATTGCTCAAACAACTGCCGGCGCTGAGCGACGGCATCCAAGAGGTGCTGGTGCGATCGGATATGGAACTGCTGGGGCGATTTGCGGAGTTGTTTTCAGAAATCGGCCAAGCAACCGGCCAGGATGAATTGGCACAAAAGGCGGCGGCGGTTTTTGACTGCGTCCAAACACGGCCGGACGCCCTGAACGAACTGACTCGACTGGTCGATGAATTGTGCGCCCTGTGCGGAACCATTGTACAGGGTGTAAAATAAAACAAACCGGCGGTAAGGGACTTACACGAGTAATTTTGAATTTTGAATTTTGAATTATGAATTATGAATTATGAATTGTGAATTGTGAATTGTGAATTGTGAATTGTGAGTTACGATTATGAGTCAGAGGTTGTAAAATCTCAAATCTCAAATTTGAAATTTCAAAATTGAAAATTGAAATAGTCAACAAATAATCAACCCACCAAAAAACAAACACACCGTTCAGCGATGGCAATCAGGAGTTGACCGTCAATGCATCCTGACGGCTTCGCAATTCTGCAATCAGCGTCAGAATGATATCCGCCTGCATACGGATTTTCGGGTCGGTATGGGTTACGCGGGCGTTCCACCTGCGATATTCTTCCGTCAGTCGCCGCCGCAGGTCTTCGGTGGACAGTTCCTGATAAACCCCCAACAGCAGCGGCCATCGTTCCAGCGGGCAATTGGGCGTTAGCAACCGTTTTTGACACAGTTCCATCGTCTGCTCCGGCGACAGGCCGAGCTTGTCGGCGATTGTCCACAGCCGCTGCTGCTGCGGCTCGGATAGCCCCGACTGCGCCGCCACCGCCCCCAGCGCAGCGTCAAACGCGGCCGTACGGTCGGACTTTTGTCCCCACGCCATCACACATTCGCACGCGCCGGCGATGTCATAGCGGAACTCTTTATCGGCAAGCTGCTGAATCGGTGCGGCAATATCGCTGCGCGGCGTAAATCGCTGTGTGGCTTGGGCAACCCACTGCCGGATCGCCGCTGCGGCCTGCGGGATATCACAGCCGCCCCACGCCGCCGCACAGGCCAGCTCCGTACACGCGCAAAGCACCTGCTCGCGCCGCTGCTGAATCTCCAGATAGCCCTCATTGCAGCAGACATATTCAACCGTCGCACAAGCGGCGGCAATGGGCTCGCTGTGCGGTAGCGCCAGTACCGTTACCGTAATCTGAAGCCGGCGCCGGCCTCGCCGTGCAAACCGCAGCAGATGCAGCGGCACCCGCGCCGCAAGGATAGGATGCACCAATACAGCGTCTTTATAGGGGATCATCCCGTTGTGAGTGCGATAATAAAATTCGGGCGTTTCCGCCTGCCGCCAGTCCGGCGAAAGCGAAAGCACCTTTTCGGCCTTTGCGGCGCCGTCGGTAACATCCAGAATATCCACCGCCAAGTCGGTATCGGTCTGATCCTGCCGAGCGGTAATACGTCCGGCGATTTGAATCGACAAAAACTGATCCTCATAGGGCGGACAGGACTCATCAAAAACAACCTCGGCACAACAGGTCAGTCGTCCTCCGCCGAGCCGGCTCCAACCGAGCCGTGCCGCCGCCGTCTTTAACCTGTCGATCCAACCGGCTGTCATAACAGTCCTCGCAGTGCGGCGTTATTGCACCTTAAAGGCGCTCAACTCCGCGGCGTTCTTTTCGACGTTGGTTTTTTGCAGCGTTCCGTTATCGCCGACGCAGAACTCCACATCCAGCGCCCGTCCGGAATCTTCGTCCAGAAACGTGCAGTGCATCCGCTGATTGACGTCATAGCTGTAGCGAACCTGAATCGGGCGGTTGGCCGGACGATTCGGCGGCAGCTCAAACGTCTCGGTGGCGATGCGGTTGACGTATTCGGGATTTTCGTCCTCGCCCTGCGTAACGGTTACCTGCAATTCGGTCTGGCCTTCGGCCATTGTGTAAAACGTCTGCGTGGATTCGCAGGGCAACGGCGTATTCTTTTTGAGAATAATGGTGTTGCGTACGACATGCTTGCCGGTTTGTTCGTCCAGCGGCGCGCAAATCGTGCCGTAGCTGTGGTTGCAGACGTCTTTGAGCTTGACATCGCGAAGACCGGCCGCTATGCCCTGCGGAACGCTCTTGGGGTTGTCGCGCAACAGCGTCAGGCCGGCGTGAATCGCCGCACCCAGAGCCACACACTCATCGACATTGACCGCGTTGTCGGGAGCAAAGCCGAACTTTTTGGTCAGCCGCTCATGCACCATCGGGATGCGGGTGCTGCCGCCGACCAGAAGCACTTTGTTGATGTCGCCGACGTTGGACTTGGCCTCTTCCAACGCCACTTCAATCAGCATCTCGGTACGGGAAATCAGCGGCTCGATGGCCTTTTCAAATTGCGGGCGGGTAATTTCAATCCGCAAACTGCCGGCTGGACCGTACAAAATCTTGCGCGCCGAGGGACGGCGGGACAACGTCTTTTTAAGGTCTTCGGCTTCGTCCTCATAGCGGGCGCGATCCTGATCGGATTCGATTAGATTGGTCTTATACTCGGCGCGATAGAGCGACTCGAACATTTCGATAATCTTTTTGTCAAAATCGACGCCGCCCAGCGCATGGTCGCCCTGACTGCAGACGATATTCATATTGCGTCCATCCACATCGAGAATGGTTACGTCAAACGTACCGCCGCCGAGGTCATAGACCATCACGCGGCCGCTGACGCTCTGAGTCGTGGCGTAATACAGCGCCGCAGCGACCGGCTCGTTGACGATGCCGATGACATTCAGACCGGCCAGCAATCCGGCGTTCATCGTGGCTTTGCGGCGGGACTCGTCAAAGTGAGCCGGCACGGAAATGACAACGTCTTTGATGTCGCCGTTCTCCACAGAACCGTCCTGACGAAGCTTTTTGAGGATTAAACTGGAGATTTCCTCCGGCGTCCAATCGCGTCCGTCCACATTCTTTTTCCAAGAAGGGTCGCCCATGTGGCGTTTGATCCAGCGCACGGCACGATCGGGATTGAGCTGACGGCAGTTAAGCGCCTCCAATCCCACGCGGATGGCGCCGACTTCTTCCTCATCAAAATAAACAACCGACGGCGTGATGCGTTCGCCTTCGCTGTTCGGCACGATCTCCGGCCGGCCGATGCCGTTGAGCTTGGCCAGCGCCGAAAACGTCGTTCCCAAATCAATTCCCGCTATTGTTCCCATCGCAAACCTCGTTTAACTGTTTGTCTCCGCTGCATCGTAGAGCTTGACCTGCGCACAGCGTACAATTTTTACGTCGTCATCATTGATTAAATATTGATAACCGGGGCGAACAATCTCGGCAATCGCGCCGACCAGCGCCGGATTAGGCGCAGCAACGCGCTGCCGAACCGCCTCGGCGTATTTTTCCAGTCCCTTGAACGGCACATTCAAATCCGGCTGATATTGCTCGATGCCGCTGGATTCCAGCGCAATGACCAACTCATCGCGAATATCCTCCAGACAGGCGCATACATCCGGCTGCCGGTCGCCGAGTTTGGCGATGCGGTCGTCAATGTTGTCGATGCACCGGATGATGCGCATACAAAAACGACGAATAATCATCCAGTCGTAGCCGTCCTGAAGTTTGCGCATCTGATCCTGCTGGGCGGCGGCGTATTGGCGAATGGCCGAAACCTCCTCGGTCAGTTCGGACAGGCCGCGCGAAACCGGCTCGGTCGTCATCAGCGTCACCGGCGTTTCTTCCTGCTGAGCATCCGACGCCCAGCCGAAATAGGTGTCAACAGCGTCTTTGCGCGTCGCCGCCGCAATCAGCGCCGCCGACGTCTGCGGCAAGACGGCCGGTTTGGCCGCCGTTTGTCTGTCGGCAAAAGAACGAAAATACCCGCCCCCGGAAACCGGATCGGGGGAAGGCGTTTTTTTATGGGATTCGGACGAATTGTTCTGCGTGCCGACATCGGGCGAAGGCGACGCCGCGGCCTTGGGCTGACGGAGGGGATCGGGGGCTTTCGTGCATTTAGCCGGCGCGGACTTTTCGCCCACTTCGTCCGTCCGATCCGTGCATTTTCGCCACAGCAGCGTAACGGCAAATTTGAGCAGTCCGGCGACGGTCAGCACGCCGGCCGCCGAGACACAGACCATCGCGCAAATCATCACGACATTCCGCAGCTCCTGCTGCCGCTGAAATTGCGAAAGCCGCTCATTCCAGTCCGCTCCATACAAAACCTCGGCAAGCTGCGGCGGATAGCTTTTGACGCCCGCAATCAACTCGGCCATATCCGCGGCCAACCGCTCATATTGATGCTCGCGCAACCGCTTCTGGATTTCGAACCCGCCATAACGCCCATGTCCCCACGGATTCTCGGCCTTCTGAGCCGGCGGCAGTTGCGACCACTCCTCATAAAGCATCAGGTATTCCTCTGCCGAAGGAGCGTTTGCAATTATACGGCGGGCATTGACAATCTCCGCTGCAACGGATCGCTGGCGCAGATGCCCCCACCCCACACCGGCAATCCCAGGCAGGGCAAGCGAGACAATCAATATCATCCAATTCAGTCGGCTCATCGTTCTCTGTCAAGGCGACCAGACACACCTTGTCCATATATATAAAGTAGCTTACGTCTGTGTATCGGTCAAACAAGGCGAAAAGCTAACCTCAAAGGCAAAGACAAAATCCTGCCGGCACAGAGGTTGATTTATAACATATCTAAATACAAGGACTTTTGAACGTAAGGTCTGATAACAAAAAGACGATGAATGAAAAAAAATCGCTCGCACCTATCCCAAAAAACTCGCCGCGTCCGATAACGCCGGTTCGAAAAGAGTATCGTCCTTTACGGCTGCTGCGGGGCGGGCAGGGTTTGCAGCAGGGATTGAGCCGGCTCGGCATAGAGACTGTCGGGGTATTCGGCAATAAAGCCGGTCAATGCGGCACGAACCTCTTCCAGTAAAGTACGTCGAAGCTGATTGTCGATTTGCGAGTCTTTCCAGATTTCCAGCAGCGACATCGCCGATTCATAGCGGGCGCGGATGCCGGCGTCGGTTCCCTGATACGTCGCCGCCAGTTCGGACAGTTCCGCCGCACGACGGCGGGCGTCGGGCGTCAGCATCGCCCGCGCCAGCAGGACATTGTCGCGCAGCGGGTCGTCCTTGCCCATCTCGCGTAGCAGCGACTCCAGCCGTGCCGGATACTCAGGCGCATAGGGATTTAGACCCACAAACATCGCCAGCCGTCGGCGCGACGCCTCGTCGTTTCCCTGATTTTCACGGTCAATCAGCCGTTGCAGCGTGCGCGTCCGCATATCCAAGTCGCGCAATTTAAACGAGGTCATCGCTGTCTGCATAGGTTTATGGAACGCCGACCAGATGGATTCTTTTTCCTGCGTCGGCTGGGCATCCATCCGGTTAAGCTGCTCTTGAATCATCGTGCGCGTTACCTGGCACAACTGCATCGCCCTGTCAAAACGCCCCTCGGCGGCGTCATGCCGCGCCAGCCGCCAGCGTGCTTCCAGCGATTCGGGGCTTTGCGGGAAACGGTCGTACAACTCCTGCCAGATTAGAATATTGTCTTTGAAGGGGTAATCGCTATAGAATCGCAGCGATTCCGTGCGCCCAAAATACCGCACGTCGGGCTGATACTCGTTCAACATCGCCGTATAATACAATGCGATCGGCATCCGCTTGCTTTGCGGGCGGCGCTCCATAAACTCCTGACAGCGATTCAGCAGTTCGCGCCGCCGCGACTGATAGCGCAGCCGCTGGGGCATTTTCTTTTGAAACCACTGCGGCCATTGATTATAAACCAGCAGATTCTGAATCTCCTCCTTGAGCTTTTCACGCAAAAGCACCGGCTCGGTCGGATAAAAAATACCGATTAAATAACTGCGTAAGGCATCATCGGCAATAACATCGTCAATCAGTCCCGACAGGGAATGGCTGTGAAACTCCACCACTTCTTCAGGATTGCTGCCGGCCACATAAAGCTGATAATCCAGCTCGGCAAAGCCGATATGCTTCTGAAACACGCCGAATGTGGCCGCCAGCAGTACCGTTGAAATCGTAAAAATCAGACCCGGACGATACCGCGTAAAATGCCCCACCCCCAACACCAGCGCCCCCATCGCCAAGCCGGTCAGCCACGCGTAAATCCACGGCGCGTACGAAAACCCCCAGCGAATCGGGTCGGCTGTCTTGTAGCCGCCCCAGATCGCCCAGTAGGCCACCTGCGGCGACATACACAGCGCCAGCGAGATAAACCGCGACCGAAACCTCAGCGGACGACAGGCCACCGCAATACTGCTAATCCCGACAAACAACCCGAAAAAATAAAGCTTGGCAATAAACATCAACGCCAAAATCAGCGGGATGCTGTAACGAAAGCTGTACAACTGCGACACCAACACCGGCGCCGTGGCCAAAACGCCCATCAGCGAGCCAAGGATGAGGATTTGATACGGATATTCGTAAATACTCACCGGCGAGGCGACAAACCGCCCCAAACTCCACAACCCCGGATCAATCACGTCGGAGGCCACAACGGAAATCAGCCCGCCGATAAGGATGCGATTCCAGAAAAAACACACCAGCACATAGACCACCACTGTCAGCCCCCAAAACCGATGCACAAAGGGATGACTGTAATGGAGCGTCGGTCCGGCTGCCATAAAAGACTTAGGCGGTGCGGCGGCAGGTTTGGTTGTCGTTGTCGGCTCGGCCATAATCCCTTATATTAACCACAAAAACGATACTGTAAAACGGGTATTATATCGTATTCCCAAAAAAAATCAACCCCAAAACACATATTGCAATATAAGGGTTTTTCATATCTGAATATTTATAATAATTTGAAAAAGCGTTAAATTGAGGATTTTCCTTATGTTATCATATTTTATGGATATAGCTTAATTTTTTTATACTATTTTTTTTCATAGCCCTATTATTAAAATAAAGTTAAGGTTGATTTTTTGATTGACTATCTTAACGCTTTTTAGTAAGATACGTAAAGTTTTAGTATTTAAACCGAAATACATAGTAAAATGAATCAATTCTGGCTACTAACCAGATTGAGAATAACGGGTGCGTTTGGGGTAAAGCAGTTTGTAAAACCATTTTTGGTAGAAAGGAAAGGTGAGAAAAGATGAGAAAATTAATCACAGTGTTAATGATTTTCGCTGCGACAGGTTTTGCTCAGGCCAACATCATCAGCGGTAATTTCTGCTCGGTGGCTCCGATCGTTGATTTCCCCGCAGGGTATGTGCCGGTTGGCGGTTGGAACGACTACACTGGCCCTGCCGGTTTTGGCGCAGCGGCAACTGTCACCAGCGCCGGCGGCCAGATCAAGTACGACAACGGCGTCAATGTAGCCAGCGGCATGGCTATTTCTTGGGATGTCTTCCCGTCCGGCTCGCAAAACACCAATGACAACGTTCTGCGTCCCGTTCCGCCTGCCACATTAGGCAATGATTTGCAGGACGGCCACGACCAGATGATGACGGGCTATTTGCAGGTTTCGCGTTTCAGCTCGGCTCATCCGGCTCTGTATTTGTCCGCTTCCGGCCTGAATAAAGCGTTCAGTACGCCGTACAGCTTGATTCTGTATCTGGACGGCGACGATGATGTTCAGCCGACAGCCAAAACCGCAACGAATCAGTATTCGGTTTCGATTTGGGACACATCCGCCAAAGGGATGATGCTGGCCTCGACCGTCTATGGCCGTGATGCCGGCAACTATGCTATCGCCAACGACGGCACAAACCCGCTGTCTCAGTATATCCAAGTCGTCTCAACGACCAGCGGCTCGCCGACCGAGGGCAATATGGTTATCTTCAGCGGCCTGACCTCCTCAACGTTCTACGTTGAGATTATCGGCGTTGCCGGCGGCACCGCAGGCAATCTCAACAACGGCGGCCACGGCGTTGCGCTCAACGGCTTCCAGCTTGTGCCGGAACCGATGACGCTGGCCTTGCTCGGCTTGGGCGGTTTGGCTCTGCGGATTCGAAAAAAGTAAGTTCTCCTGTTCTATGCACCCAACTAAAAAACCTCGGCCGGTATGGCCGAGGTTTTTTTTGAATACAAGCCGACTCCCCAATTTTTACATTTTGCATTTTTAATTTTCATATCTCCCCCCC
>Ga0308414_1000292_pt1 | contig 31659 bp, 26 predicted proteins | sample HotsprSampleOS50_FD_205667 | JGI IMG/M metagenome (GOLD analysis project Ga0308414, IMG submission 205667) | Hot spring phototrophic mat microbial communities from Octopus Spring, Yellowstone National Park, Wyoming, United States - 20090730_OS50 ...
AATCCTATTGCTTTTTTGGCATGAATTCGTATGCTGGGATTTTAATGGTAAATATGGTTCCTTTATCGACCTCCGTTTGAAAAGAGATAGTACCATGATGTTTTTCAATAATATTGTAGGCAATAGAGAGCCCCAGTCCCACTCCTTTGCCGACAGGTTTTGTTGTAAAAAATGGGTCAAATATCTTTGTATGAATTTCTTTTGGTATGCCGATTCCATTATCTTGGATATCTACGACTATAAATCCATCCTTACTTTTTGCAGCAATAAAAATTTTAGGGTCTTTTACTTTCTCTACCGCATAAATTGCATTTTGGATAATGTTCATAAATGCCTGATTCAATTGAGCCGGGTAGCAATCAATGATTGGCAATTCTTGAAAATCAGTTTCCACTTTAATTTTCTTTTCGTTCAGGGTATAGTTCAGTAGTAGCAGAATGCTATTAAGTCCATCAATAAGGCTTGCGGCTTTCATTTCCGCTTCATCGAGTCGCGAAAAACTTCTCATACTTTGCACCAGTTTTGACATTTGCTCTAAACCAATTATACAGCCATCGAATAGTTTTTGCGTTCGTTTCGTCATTTGATGAAGCACTTCAGCCGTATGAATTTCAGAGTCTGAAATTTCTTGAAATTTTCTTAGTGCATCTTCTAAGTAATTTTGATTCATGCACGATATTGCCTCGAGCGACAGCTCATACAGCTTAGTAATTTTTTCAAATCTCTGTTTTATTACATCAATGTTATTCTGAACATATCCAATTGGTGTATTGAGCTCATGTGCAATTCCTGACACCATCTGTCCAAGGGAATTCATTTTTTCAGATTGAATCAGCTGAGCTTGTGTGCGCTGAATCTCTACCAGCTGTTTTTCTAATCTTTGATTCAAACGCTGAAGCTCTTCTTCAATCATTTTTCGCCGTGTTACATCTCGCACGAATACGGCAGCGCCAAAAATTTCACCTTGAAAATCTTTAATTGGATTTATCGTTACTTCCTCATAGCAAAGCTGACCATCTGGCAGCATAAATTTTGTCTCAAACACGACCCGCTCACCACTTAGTGCATCATTCACATACTTATTCCACACTTCCATATCCTCAGGCGATACAATGAGAGAAAAGGTCATTCCAATTTCTACTTCTTTACCTAATGCGTCTCGCACAAACTTTTTTGCTGATTCATTTGCTACACTTACATTATACTCACGGTCAATTGCCCAAATGTAGTCATCTGTACTGTTAATTAATGAAGAAATTGCCGCTTCTTTGCGCACCAGCTCGGCTTGAATTTGCAGAACAGTTTCCGCACTTTCTTTTTTTGAAGTAATATCACGATACACTTCAACCGTGCCGATAATTTCTTTCTTTTCGTTCCGAAGAAGTGACTTTGTTACTTGATACCATTTTAGCGTGCCTGTTGCTGGCTCAATCAACATTTCTTCCTTACTGATGCCTTCTCTTTTTGACTCCATCAGATATTTTTCATCATGCCGTCGTGTGGCTGCCACATCTTCTGGGAAAAATTCAAAATCTGTTTTTCCAATTGCTTCGCTTATATCTTTCACCCCAAGCAAATGCTGCATAGCTGGATTGAGATAGACATATCTGCCTTCTTTATCCTTTGCGCATACCGCTTCAGCTAAACTCTCCAAAATCCACATTGCATCTGGAATATCCATGCGGCAGTCCTGAATAAAAAATTTTTCATCACGCATTTTTGTCTCACTCAACTTATACATCTTGTATCACTTGGTTCTTCAGTGTCTCATCTGTCTTTATGAAGTTTTGAATAGGAATACGAATGATAAATGTCGTTCCCTTCCCTATCTCTGTCTCAAAAGAAATTTCCCCATTGTGTTTCTGCACGATGCTATATGCAATCGAAAGTCCCAGTCCTGTGCCTTTGCCCACTGGTTTGGTCGTAAAAAAGGGGTCAAAAATTTTAGACTGAATTTCTTTTGGAATGCCCGGTCCATTGTCTGAAATCCGCACGACAATTTGCCCGTTTTCTTGTGCTGTAGAGATATGAATTTTTGCTTCAGGTCGCCCTTCCAGCGCATGAACCGCATTTTGAATAAGATTAAGAAACACTTGGTTGAGTTGCGCTGGATAGCACTCAATCATAGGTAGGTCGCCATACTGTGTGGTTACCTGTATGTCATGATGTCTAAATTGCGGGGCAAGCATCAGCAAACTTCCTCTTATACCTTCATGAATATCGGCTTTTTTCATTTCAGCTTCATCTAATCGCGAGAAATTACGCATACTGCGTACCAGACCAGCCATTTGCTCTAATCCACTTTGCGATGCCGCCAGCAACCGCAATGCACGTTCTTCTGCTTCATCAAGCTCGGCAATTGTTCCATATGGGGATTTTGCAATTGCTTGCATTTCTTCTACTGCTTCCTCAAATTTATCATTGTAAATTAACTCATGTGCTTTGAGTGCTCGGCGTAAAGTTTGCGCCAGTTCCATAAAGCGCTCTCGTATAAGCACCACATTCGTATTCACATATCCAATTGGGGTATTGAGCTCATGTGCAATGCCTGCAACCATTTGCCCCAGCGAACTCATTTTTTCATTTTGAATAAGGTAAGCCTGCGTTTCTCGCAATTTTCTGAGATTATTTTCAAGCTCATGGTTGAGTTTTTCAATAGTTTGCTTTTCTTCATTGATGAGTTCATTCTGCTCTTTAATTTTTTGATTTTGCTCCAATACTTGCGCCGTGCGTTCACTAATTACTCTATCTTGTGCTTGCAGTGAAAAAGAGAGCCGAAACGCCATTGCTAAAAACACAAATACGCTAAGCAGCAACGCTCCAATTTGGAAACTTTGTAAAACATTGATTCTATCTTCCGATAAGAAGCCTAAGGTAACAATAAAATTGCGAATATGTTCAGCAATTTGATTCTTAAGTTCTGCCAAAATTGGGTCTGCCACTTTCACGAATAGGGCTGTATCGATTTTTTCTTCTTCTATGGCACGAGCTAACTCATTGAAATCTTTTTGTACAGGCTGCCATCGCGCTTGAATGGTATCGAGTATTTGTTTCAGTGATGCTTGGTCAATGCGTTCAATTTTTAAATATTTTCCATCCGCTTCCAGCGTATCTCCATTTATTAATGCATTTGTAAAGCGATTAAACTTTCGCATTTCCTGCAGCGTCTGCTCAAGCCTTGGGAGCGCATCTTTTCCATCCATGAAAATGCTGTAGTTCGCTTTTTCCAAATTTTCTACTGCGCTCACCCAGCTTCGCTGTTGCTGTATGGCACAGAAAATCTGTTGCGCATCCTGTTGGCTTTGGCGAGAAAGAAAAATACTGACCACAAAAGCTGAAGCCACAAGACACAGAAAGATGACCGCATATACTACTAACTCGCCATACCGCATGGTGCGCATGTCTTTTTTTGCACCAATCTCTATATGATTCTGCGACGACATACTTCTACCAATTTTAATCTCAAAAAACTCTCTTGATAATTTCTGTGAAGAATGCGCGTCTTGCTTGCCTACAACTTCTTTTTGCGTACGTCGCTTAACGCTTTGAGCTTACTTGCAAGTTCTATATTTGCCGATTTGTTTTCTTGATGCTTTTGGTCTATGTTCTGCGGCGTTTCATACTCCAGAGATTGAAGCAGGGTGCTCCCAAACTTTTCTCGCTCGGCAAGATAGACGACCAATCGCTCTTTGTAGAGTTCGACTGCTTCTGCAATCGTCGCTTTCAATTTGCGTGAATCCCACGGCTTTTGAATGTAGCGATGAATTTGACCTTCGTTAATCAGGCGCACCACATCTTCGACATCGGTGTAAGCGGTAATGAGAATTTTTGGAATCAGTGGCGCTATGCCACTTACCTCAATGAGCAGGTCTGTTCCTGTTTTGCTTGGCATCCGCTGGTCGCTAATGAGCGCTGCAATTAGGACATCTTGCTCTAACATTTTTAGTGCCTCATCTGCGGTTTGGCTGGCAAGCACCTCGTAGCGGTCTGCCAGAAGTTCCGAGAGGGAATTTAGAACCGAGAATTCATCGTCGACGACCAGTAACTTCGGTTTTCCAGACTCGTTTTCCAGCAGTTTTTCTGGAGCAATGCCTTGCTTTAAGCGTTCATTGACTTTTTGGAAAAACCGCTCTTCTGCATCTTGCCTTCGTCTTAGCTCTTGTAGCACCGCTGGCGGCAAGGTAATGCGCCGTGGGGCAGGGTCCGGCATTTTTGTCGTGGTTTTGACGCTCGTCTCTGTGGCCTTCAGCTTGTTCAAAAAGGTGTTCTCTGCCAATAGCAAAATTGAGGTCAGCTCATCGACATCCCACGGCTTTTTTACATATCGAAACACTTCACCGACATTGACGGAATCCAAAATGGCATCCACATCGGCAAAACCGGTCAAGAGCAGTCGCATCGTGTTTGGCGAGAGCTCTCGGATGGCACGCAGAATCTCGACGCCTTTCATTCCGGGCATTCGCTGGTCACTGACCACGATGGCAATACTGTTGTTGCGGACAATTTCAAGCGCCTCCTCGCCGCTCGTCGTGGTAAAAACCTTATACCTTCGTGCAAATAACTCCTTGAGCGACTCTAAGATGTAGGGCTCATCATCGACAAAGAGGACCGACAGTTTCTCATTTTGCATGGTTGTTTCCTTTCCTGTTGATACCTATTTTTCCGTTCAAACTAACGCTCTTTCTATGCGTGTTGCAGTGTTATGCCTGCTGGCGACGCTTTTCTTCAGCCCGAGTTTGCAGAGAGTGCCAAACGGTATTTTAGGCGAATGGCAATTAGAGCCAGCGTATCGCCATCATCCGAACGCGCCAATTTATCTTCAGCTCAAAGAATCGGTGAGCCGCGACACCATCATCATGATTGATTCCATTCGGCTCAAAGACGGCACCAAATTTCGCCAAGAACTGCATTTGCCGCTCTCACTTTCCTTGCACACCCTCGAACACTCAGAGGTTGTCAAATGGAACTTTCGCCCAAACTCGCTTCATGTTGAGTATTACCAGAAAATTAGCAAACCTGAACATCTGGCACTTACATTGGATTTTGAACTTGAGAATGGTCGTTTGCGTCTGCGCAAAACTCGCCGCGAGTTTGGCGTTGATGAAACCGAAGTCTTCTACTACATTCCTTTCAAACGCCCAGTGCGATGAAAAAATCCTTCTTTGCTGTTTTGCTATTTTGCTTGGCAGCATTTCTTGTGCATAACTTTCATGTTAGCTATGCGAAACTGGCTATTGAGCAAAATCTTGCCGTGATGAATGTGCGCTTTTTTGCCGACGATTTAACCCTGGCTCTGCAGCGCGCTCACCGTCTTGATACGTTTCAACTTTCAGCGACCGCATTTGCGGATTCACTTTATCTGTCATACTTCAACCAGCATTTTGAACTGCATCACAACGGTCAGCGGCTCTACCCTGTCATACTTTCCAGCGGCCTTGACAAAGACATGTGGTGGTATCAAATGCAATTCTCCAGCACTTCTGCCCTGCAAAATCTTTCTATCAAAAATACGCTTCTTTTCGACCTATTTGACGACCAAAAAAACATCCTTCAAATCATGCACTTTCCTTCCGAAAAAATGGCTTCGTTTTACTTCATTCATGGTGCTGAGCAGTATCACTTCTCTTGTCCATAGCCGCTGCCCACGCTCAAACATGATGCACACGCACTGGCAGTTCAACGTAATTTGGAACGATGTAGCTTAAAGTTAAATTTTGAGTTTGGAGATTTTTAGCTTTGCAACAATTTCTTAACCTAACGCTGATTCACATGTCCAACGCGCTCTCTCGTCGCACTTTCTTGAAATCTGCATCGCTGGCATCGGCTGGCGCAGTGCTTGCCGGTGTGCCTCTGCTTCACACGCAGGCTGAAGGCGCGCTGCATGCGCTCTACCTCTATGAGCAACTCACCGATGGCAACGGCAAATATGTATTGCCTGAACTGCCTTATCCCAAAGATGCCCTCGAGCCTGTGATTGATAAAACCACTGTGGAACTTCATCATGGCAAGCATCATGCTGCATATGTTGCGGGCGCCAACAAAGCTGAAGCGGAACTTCAAAAAGCTCGTGACAACGGCGATTTCTCGATGGTCAAACATTGGTCGCGTGAGCTGGCTTTTCATGGCTCTGGTCACATTCTGCATTCTATTTACTGGACCAACCTTACCTCGTCTGCCAAGAGCGGCAAGCCCTCCAGCGATTTAGCCAAAGCGATAGAGACAGACTTTGGCAATTACGATAAGTTCAAGATGCAACTGGCTAATGCCTCAATTGCCGTTGAGGCTTCAGGCTGGGGCGTCCTTGCCTATCAGCCCTTTGCCAAGCGCCTCACCATTTTGCAATGCGAAAAGCATCAAGATTTGACCACTTGGGGCGCCGTGCCGCTACTTGTCATCGATGTTTGGGAACACGCTTACTACCTGAAGTATCAAAACAAGCGTGCCGATTATGTCAATGCCATTTTTTCCATCATCAACTGGGATAATGTCAGCGCTCGCTATGAGCTGGCACGAAAGCTGGCATAACACCTGCCCAGCCGCCCGTTACAGCGATGTTTCTTTGACAGACGGCAACCATCTGGGCATGACTGAAACGTCATGCCCGTTTGTTACATGCTCCCCTTAGTCGGTTTCGTAGACCAAGCTCTTGTAGATTTCTTCCAGCTCGGCTTTGAACTTTTCTTCGACAATTTTGCGCTTGACTTTCAAGGTTGGGGTCATTTCTCCTGCTTCAATGCTGAAGGGTTCAGGCGAGAGAATAAATCGGCGTACTTTTTCATGACTTGCCAGCTCGCGTGAAATTTTTTTGAGATGTTCATCAAAAATCTTCTTCACTTCTTCCTTCTGAAGCAGGTCTTTATTGGATTCAAAGGCAATCTGATTTTTTTGTGCAAAGGCGCGGATGGCATCAAAATTCGGCACAATGACGGCGGTCAGGAACGGGCGTTTTTCTCCCAGCACCACCACTTGGTCGACGAACGGGCTATTTTGAATCATATTCTCGATGGGCAGCGGCGCAATGTTTTTCCCACCTGAATTGACAATGATATGCTTCTTTCGGTCGGTGATTTTCAGGTAACCATCTTCGTCAATTTCGCCGATGTCGCCAGTGTGGAACCAGCCATCTGGTTCAATCGCTTCGCGTGTTGCCGCCTCATCGCGCCAGTAGCCTTTCATGATGTTCGGACCGCGTAGGAGAATTTCACCATCGGGAGCAATTTTTTGCTCGACGTTTTTAATCGGCGGACCGACTTTGCCGAACTTGATTTTATCAATTCGGTTGACATGCGTTACGGGCGAGGTCTCGGTCAGACCGTAGCCTTCGAGAATGGTGATGCCAATGGCTTCAAAGAATTCTCCAGTTTCTTTCGGCAGTGCGGCGCCGCCAGAGACAAAGTAGCGAATGCAACCGCCAAATTTTTTCTGCACTTTGCTGAACACCAACTTGTTTGCAAGGGCATGCTGCGTCGCCAAAAGCGGCGAGATTTTACCCGCACGCTTTGCCTTAGCAAACTTCTTTCCTACTTCAAGCGCCCAAAAGAACATTTTTTTACGCACCGCTGGACCTGCATCTAAATCTTTGAAGAGCGCCGATTTAATGCGTTCAAATAGCCGCGGCACCGTGATAACAATCGTAGGTTTGACTTCCGTGATGTTCAAACTCACCGTCTCAATACTTTCGGCATAGTAGATTTCTACACCGCAGGCAAACATGACATAGTAGCCCGCCGTCCGCTCGTAGGAATGACTGAGCGGCAGAAACGACAGTGTGCGGTCGTTGCTATCGACGGGCAAGCACGCCACACACGACTTGATGTTTTCACAGATGTTGCGATGCGTCAACATCACGCCTTTTGGCAACCCCGTTGTGCCACTGGTGTAAATGAGTGTGGCAATATCCTCTTCATTGACCTTTTCGACACTCTTGAACCAGTCTGGCGTTTCCTCCGCAAAGGCTCTGCCCATGCGCTGTGCCTCCTCGAGCTCGATTTCATCTGTCCCGCGATTTTCAATTGGGTTCATCGAGAGAACATGCGTGAGCGAGGGCACTTCGTTTTTGATTTTGCGAATTTTGTTTAGCTGCAAACTGGTAGAGACCACCACCGCCTTGGCTTCAGAATTTTGAAGAATGTAAGCAATTTGATTGGGCGGCAATGTCGGATAGAGCGGCACATCAATTGCTCCCAGTTTCAAAATTGCCATGTCAGCAACTACCCATGCTGGACGGTTTTCAGAGAGAATGCCTACACGGTCACCTTTGCGCACCCCTATGCTATGCAGATACGCCGCCAGCGCTTCTACATCGGCTTTGAGCTCATCATGTGAAATGCCTTGGTATTTCCCATCGACTTTGCGTAGCAAGGCATACCGGTCTCGCCTGCCCTTGTAGTGAGCAAATACGACTTCAAACATCTCAGGCAGCGTCTTAAATGCAGGATTGATAAGCGGCATGGCAATCTACAGTTGTGTTTTGTTGATAGTCATTTTAGCGCAACATGCTCTGTATTTATGAAAATTTCACCGAAAAGTAAAAGCTCAACAGGTGTTTTAAACTGTGTTTTAAATTTTTGTTAAAATTTCATTAAGCTTTATCTTTGCTCGTGCTATGATGCACGTGCCGATTGCGCCACAGCTGCATGAGTAGCATCAAATGATGCGGTCTTTGTCATGGTTGCTAACCCTCATGTATCAGTCTCGCAACCCCACGTCTGCATAGCTTTAGTTCTACATTACTGAACATTCCGCCCGTACATTCTCTGTTAGATAACAACTTCCTCACCATGTGGGGGTTAATTTGTTTAACAATCAACCACATCGAACTATGAAAAAGACACACTTTCTTCTCGCAATCATGCTGACCTCCAGCCTTCTGGTTACAGCATGCAGCCGAAGCAGTAGTGACAACCCTGCCGACAGCGGCAGCGGCGGCAGTGCCACTGGCTCTGGCACGATGAGTGCGAAGATTGACGGTCAAAACTGGACCGCCACCAGTGGCACGGTTTTCGCAACATACACCGGCAATAATCTGACGGTAGTTGGAAGCCAAGTGCAGGGCACATCTGCTGGGACATTCAACATTACTATTGCGAATGTAACCGGCACGGGCGAGTTCCGTCTCGGCTTAGCCCCCGGAGTAGGCGGCGCTCAAGGTATCGGAGCATATGGAACTGCAGCGGGTTCCGCATCCACTGCTCAAGCTTGGGTTACCACCAACACCGAAACTGGCACGGTAAACATCACCAGATTCGACGCGCAAAATAAAATCGTTGCGGGCACATTTAGCTTCAGATGCCGAGCCGCTTCCCCCAATTTCACGCCAGAGATTCGCAATATCACCGAAGGACGCTTTGACGCAAGGTGGCAGCAGTAATCCTGCATCAAGGGGCACTTATTTGGGCGGGTAAGTGCCCCTTGCTTTCTCAATGTAAGGCTGGTAACGCTCATGATGCCGGCTCTCTTCTCCATACGAATTTCTTCAGCTTGACTGCCTCTCACCCAACATGATAGACCGAGCGGCGCAGTCTCCTGCGGTTTTCTTGAGTTTTTGCGCAAAGCATTTCTCACCTTATCTTTGCAATTCAAAGGCTTGTTGTCAATCGTTCGCACAAGGATTTGAATGGAAAATCAACCACCCTTTTCACCAGAGGAGTCATCCGGAGAAAATTCATATTCTTCAAAAGAGCGAGAAGCGTATTTCAATAGCCCAGAGTATCGTCGGCGTATGGCGCGTCGGCGGCAGGTTCTCAATTGGATTTTTTATGCAATCGTTGGCATGCTGGGCGCTGGCTTCCTTGCCTTGTTCATCGTCGTTGTATGGCTTTCGCGCAGTCTCCCCAGCCTTGAACAGCTCGAAAATCCCAAGCCTCAGCTGGCAACTGAAGTCTACTCGGCAGATGGTGTATTGCTCACGAAGTTTTTCAATCAGAACCGCACAGTCGTTCGCTTGGATTCAATTTCGCCACATGTCATTCATGCCCTTATTGCCACTGAAGATTTGAATTTCTACCATCACTGGGGCTTTGATGCGCCGCGCTTTATGCGTGCCATGATAGAGAATGTTGGGCTGGTGTTGCGTGGTCGGCGTGCTCGTGGCGCCAGCACGATTACTCAGCAACTTGCCCGCAACCTTTGGCTGACGCCAGAGCGTAGCATTGCGCGTAAAATTCAAGAGCTTTTAATCTCCATTCAGATTGAGCGCACCTACACGAAGGAAGAAATTCTGTCGCTTTACCTCAACACGGTCTATTTCGGCGAAGGGGCTCACGGCATAGAAGCGGCGGCTTGGACATATTTTGCTAAGCCCGCTTCCCAGCTGACCGTCCCTGAAAGTGCCACTTTGGTTGCGGCGCTCAAAGAGCCTGCGCGTTACAATCCTGTGAAAAATCCAAAAGATGCTCTGGCGCGCCGCAACCTTATCATCAGCTTGATGGAACGCGCAAGGTTCATCACCGCCCGAGAAGCCGAACAATACCGCGCTTCGAAAATCACGCTGCATTACACGCCTGTAACCGATATTGGCATTGCGCCCTACTTTACCGAATACGTCCGTCGCCAACTCCAAACTGCGGCGGAAAAGCACAATTTTGACCTCTACCGCGATGGGTTGGTGGTCTACACCACGCTTGATACGCGCATGCAAGCGCACGCAGAACGTGCCATCCAGCAGCATCTGCCATGGCTACAAGGGGAATTCAATAAAAACTGGAAGTGGAATTCTCGGCGCGGCGACTCGCTTCGCACCGTTTTCATTAAAGAGTCCGACCGCTTCAAAGAGCTCATCACAAAGGGCGTATCGGAAAAAGAAGCGATTCGGCAACTCAAAAACGATAAGGATTGGTTAGATACACTCCTACGCGAAAAGACGGTGGTGCAAACAGCCTTCGTCGCCATTGAGCCTTCGACCGGTCATATCAAAGCGTGGGTTGGCGGCACGGATTTTACCAAATACAAATTTGACCATGTTTGGCAAGCCAAGCGCCAGCCCGGCTCCACTTTTAAGCCGTTCGTCTATACTGGTGCCATTGACCAGGGCATTCCACCGAACTACAAAATTCTCAATCAACCCATCGCCATCAAGACCCCGCAAAAAATGTGGATGCCCGAAAATTCCGAGAAAGATGTCGGCGGGCTGGTTACGCTGCGAGATGCGATTGCCAATTCTATGAACCTTGTGACCATTCGTTTGGCGCAAGCGCATGTCCCACCCTCTAAAATAGCCCAGTATGCTCGCCGCATGGGCATTGAAACGCCACTTGAAGAAAACTTGGCTTTAGCTTTAGGTGCCTCCGTCGTTACGCCACTTGAACTAACTTCTGCTTACGGCACCTTTGCCAATAATGGCGTTCATGTCTCCCCGATTAGCATCCTGCGCGTCGAAGACCGTTTCGGCAATACGATTCTGACCAATAAGCCCGTGCAGCGCGAAGCCCTTAGCGCCTCGACAAACTACGTGATGATTACCATGCTCAAAGGCGTGGTCGACAGAGGCACCGGTGCCGCTATCCGCTCAAAGTATAACTTTCGCTACGAGGCGGCGGGCAAGACCGGCACCACACAGGAACAAGGCGATGCATGGTTTATGGGCTTTACCCCACAACTGGTCGCTGGCGTCTGGACGGGCTTTGATGACCAGCGTGTCAAGTTTACATCCATGAGCTACGGACAAGGGTCTCGCGCCGCACTGCCGATTTGGGCGCTCTTCATGAAGGCATGCTACGATGACAAATCTCTCAATTATGAGCCGCGGTATTTTGTGCGTCCAAGCAATGTCTATACGCGCTTGATTTCATTGGACACGAACCTGCCGACAGATGCCTCATCGCCACGTGCATATGTGGAGTTTTTCACGGATGCCAGCCTGCGCCGCTACGCCTCACTTATACCCGGCGGCGATTCTCTCAAACTCAGTACACCCATCGCCTTACCGACCGCCAACAAAAAACGCGGCGAAGGCGAGTATTGAAGACGACGAGGAAGCTGGGGATTGCCGCCACTCCGAGCACTTTTTCCTGTTACTCTGAGCAATTTCCCTGTCATTCCGAACGCCGTGAGGAATCCATTCATGGAGCTTCACTGCGCATACGCTTCGTTCAGCATAACAAAACTGAAAAGGTCATTCCGAGCCAGAGCGAGGAATCCAGTTGTGGATGCTTCGCTTCGCTCAGCATGACAAGACCGCAGTATGTTTGCTCCACATTTTGAGTGTCAAACTTCAAGCGCGCATACGGCTTTCCTGCGAGACCGGCTCATCAAAGGTCTTTTTCTCTTCGGGCTTCGCCACTGTCTCTGGCAGTGAAGGCGACTGTTGGAAAATCTTACTGCACTCACGGCGGATAATTTCTTGCTGCTCCATGATGATTTCAGGCGGAATATCAAAACGGCGTAGCAGCATGGAGAAGATTTGAATAGCAGTTTCAAATTTTTCTGTAACGACTTCGCTTGCCCCAGCGTGGTAGAGCCTTTGTACATCACTCAAACTGCGGGCTCGCACAATCACAAAGGCTTTTGGATTCAGTTCCCGCACCACCTTGATGCATTTTTCCACTGCAGCTGCTTCAGAAATTCCCACGACAACGGATTGCGCAACATGCACGCCGGCTTGCATCAGGACATGTTTAGCGGTGGCATCGCCGTAAAAGACATGCGTTTTGCCTTCTCGCCTTGCCGCCTCCACGACAAACTTATCGTTATCAATCACGCTGTGCCGAACATTAGTTGCCGTGAGCACATTAGCAATGTTATGCCCGTTTTCACCATAGCCGATGATAACCACATGCGGATTGAATTGCTCAATTTCCGCATACAGCTGTCTCTTTTGCAATCTATCGGCTTCAGGGTGAGAGCCATCTTCATGCAAGGGAATGAATTCTAACGCTGGCGCCAGCCGTTCCGCCACGCGCGGCGCCATGGCAATCAGTGCTGGGGTTACAATAATTGTGACCACAATCACGGCAAGCATGCCTTGATAGACCTCGCCCGAAATAATGCCTTCAAGTTTGCCCATCTTGGCTAAGACGAAGGAAAATTCCCCGACCTGCGCCAGCACTATGCCCGCCATCATGCTCACTCGTGCCGAGTAGCCTAAGGCAATGCCGACCACGGTTGCCAAAGCCGCATTCACCACCAGCACCGCCACGGCCAGTAAAAGGTAGAGCGGCAGTTGCTCCAGCTCAACATTGAGCAGCAAGCCTACCGAGACGAAAAATAAACTGGTTAGGGCATCACGAATGGGTTCAATTGCCTCCGCAATCGCATGGCTCTCATCCGTGCTGGAAATAATCACGCCGGCAATAAATGCGCCCAGCGCCATAGACAGCCCTGCCAGCGAGGTTAGATACGCTGACCCAAAACACAGCAGCAACGCCCCTAATACCAGCACCTCCTTTGCGTTGATAGACGCCAGCAACCGCGTCAGATGCGGCATAACCAAGCGAAAACTGCCCACAATGCCCAGCGAGAAAATGACCAGCAGCCCTAAGTCCTTGAGAATCTTATCCAGCGATTGCTCACTGCCCGGCGACAGAAAACTCACAGCAATCATCATGGGCACAATTGCAATGTCTTGAAAAATCAGAATCCCTAAGGCGATTTTGCCGTGTGGTAGAAACAGTTCGTTGCGGTCGGAGAGAATCTTTAAGCAGATGGCGGTGCTGCTTAGCGTCAGCGACATGCCAATGAATGTTGCCGACTGCCAGGTCATTTGCACGCCAATACTGGGCAGCAAGTAATACGCCAAACCGCCCACAATCGCTGCGGTCAGCAACACCTGAAAAATCCCACCCACAATGACAATACGCGACAGTCGGCGCAACTCTTCTACCGAAAATTCCAATCCAATCGCAAAGAGCAAGAGCACCACTCCCAGCTCAGCCAGCGTGCTGATAAGCGAAATATCCTCAATGACTTTCAACCCAGATTGCCCCAATACAATGCCTGTAACAATGAGCCCAATCACCGATGGCACCTTGAGGCGCTGAAACACAAAGACGATTACCAACGCCGATGCACTGATAATGACCAGCTCTCTTAGGAAATCAAACTCATGCATTCCACTTCAATTGGATTGGATTGTTTTGGACTTGCTGCACCGACTGCCTAAACGCTAAACCGATAGCAACTCTCAAATCGTTTAATGCGCAGTAAAATAGAACTTTGACAGAGGATTTCAGTGTTTGCTATTACGATTCAAACCAAACGCAGACATGAGTTTTGACCACCTTTTGCCTAACCTCTCATTCTGGGAATACCTTGCCATTGCAAACGTTGCTGGATGGATAGGCTTTTGGATTCGCACCCTCATCATGCGCCGACATATGCCCAACCTGATGGACTTTGCGCCGCAACCTTATGCCTTTCCTCGTGTCAGCGTCATTGTGCCTGCACGCAATGAAGCCAAACGCTTGCAAGCGGCACTTCAAACCCTGCTCTCGCAGCGCTATCCTAACTTTGAAATCATTGCAATTGACGACCGTTCTACTGACTGCACCGGCGAAATTCTTGACTCGCTGGCTCAAACCCACAGTTGCCTGAAGGTTATTCACGTGCAAGCGTTACCAGAGGGCTGGCTCGGGAAAAATTATGCCAACTATCTCGGCTACCAGCATTCGTCGGGGGAATACCTGCTTTTTACTGACGCCGACATCTTTTTCCATCCTGAAACGCTTGTGCGCACCGTTACCTACGCCTTGCGTGAGCGCGCCAAACACATTGTCGCCTATCCCAAAATGCTTACCAGCAGCGCAATGGAAGAAGCGTTTATTGCCTTATTCGGATTTCTTTTTACATGGAAGTTTAGTCCCAGCGGCGCGCGCAATCCCAAAAATCGCCATGCCTACATTGGCGTAGGTGCATTTAACTTTATCGAGCGCTCACTTTATGAACGCATCGGCACCCACCTGCATCTGCGCGCCAATGTCGATGACGATGTCAAACTTGGCTACTGGGTCAAGCAGCATGCTGAAGCAACGCATGTTGTCCGTGGCGCCGACCTGCTTGCGGTGCGTTGGCGCGAAGGGCTCTGGGATAGCATCAAAGGCATTGAACGCAGCGCCTTTCCGGGTATTAACTTTTCATGGCTGTGGGTTGGGATTGGCATTGTCGGCACACTTTTCGGACTCATCGCTCCGTATTGGCTTCTCCTCATGCCGAGCACCCTCATCACGCTCTGCGCCAGCAGTTCTATTGCCATGATTTTTTTGATTTACTTTACGCTCATTCGCAATGGCTTATGCGCTCTGCGCATCACACTTTTGCATCCTGTGGCTTCGCTGTTGTTTCTGTATGCTCTGATTAGTTCGGCAGTAAAAATTACATGGCAGGGCGGCGTAGAGTGGCGCGGCACCTTTTACCCTATTGCCCTGCTGAAGAAGAAAGCCTTGACAGACACTGCCTCGCTTCAAGCTACAAGTTAGAGAGGGAACGCAGATACTTCAATCCTTCAGGTGTAATGCCTGAAATGGTTACGGTTACCTCACGGTCGTCACGATTGATTGTCCCCTTCAGAAAACCCGCTCGCACCAAGCTGACCGCCACATCTTTGATTTTCTTCGTATTGGTTTCAACCATTGGTCTAAACCCTTTGAGGTTGTTGAAGTTGTCGGCAAGAAAAAATTCTCCCTTACGACCATCAGCATAATACTGTAGAAATACTTTCTCGATATATTCTTTTGGGACAGCATGATGGCTCATAGCGTCCAGATGTTTTACATTTGAGATTTTTCGTGTGAGACGTGTTTCCAGTTATATTTTGACACATTTTTAGAAATTTATGAATCTGCCATCTTTCTTGAAAGTTTTAGCAAAGCGGAAATGCTCACAAAACTAATGTCTGAAAACATCCTCAGAAAAATTTTAGATACCAAAAGTGCAGAAGTTGCCTTACTCAAAACCCACAATCTCAAAGAGCAGTATCGTGAACTTTCATCACAATTGCCCCCCACACGCCGATTTCTTGCTGCACTTCGACGTCCTTCGGGCTCGCCACTTCGCTTGATTGCAGAACTCAAAAAAGCTTCTCCCTCTCGTGGCATAATGGTCGATAACTTCAATCCCGCTCATCTTGCTGAAAGCTACCGCTCAATTGGCGCTTGTGCGTATTCAGTGCTCACCGATGAACAGTTTTTCCAAGGCAAAGCTGATTACCTAAGCCATGTCAAGATGATGTTTCCTTTGCCTGTGCTCCGCAAAGATTTCATCATTGATGAGTGTCAGGTGTATGAATCTCGCTTGATTGGTGCTGATGCGATTTTGCTCATCGTCGCCGCCCTATCGCGCTTGCAGCTGCAAGAGCTAATGTTTTTGGCACATTCTCTGGAGTTAGAAGTGCTGGTTGAGGTTCATAATGAAACTGAACTTCAAGTCGCACTCGATATCGGCGCCAAGCTCATTGGTATCAACAACCGCAACCTTGTGGATTTCTCTGTCGACCTGCACACCTCCTTGAAACTCAAGCCGCTCATTCCAGCTGGTGTTGTGACCGTTTCGGAAAGCGGAATTAAGACTCAAGACGATTTGCAGCTTATTGATTCAGCTGGCTTTGACGCCGTGCTCATCGGCGAAGGGTTGCTCAACCAAGAAAAGCTCAATTACAAGTGGCAATAGTCACCAATGAAGGTCTTACTGCACCATCACTTCGAACGCAGTGAGGAATCCAGTGTGGATGCTTCACTCCGCTTACGCTTCGCTCAGCATGACAAGGGCAGAAAGATGTATTCCGAACGCCGTGAGGAATCCATTGCGAGGATACTTCTTCCTTGCATGGTGCTGGATGGGTGCGCTTGCTTTATGCGCTTATTGCGCCTTCGGTGCGGTGGCTGCTTCTTGTGCCGAGCTGCTATTTTTTTGCTCCTCCGATTTAGGATGATACAGAATAGCATAGACAATCCATGCGTATGCGCCAATGAGCAAAATCGGACATAGCGTTAGCGAAATAAATCCATCTACATTGTTATCAATTGCCATCAGCACATAGCTTGCAATGATAACGGCTACGCCAATGGCAATGTAGAGATAGTTCTCTTTGCGCAGAGGCATGGTTAGTGAGAGCGAGGCTTTTTTACTGGCTCGTTCAGTTGTTTTTTTCTTTTCTCGGTCGCGCTTTCTCTCCGCAGCATTTTGTGGTTTTGACATTGTGATGAGTATGGTGAAAGTTTGATAAGGCTTTGCAAACTCGTGCCCGAGACTAAGAAATTTTCTTGAAAGAAAAAAGAAGAAAGTGGGGGCTCACACGATTTTTTTAATTTTTTTGATGCCACTCTTCAGCGCAGACCTTATCTAAGGCTCTTATGCAGGCTTCGGCTTCGTGTTCTGTGAGAATAAGCGGTGGGAGCAATCGGATGACATTGGTATTTGTTGCATTGATGATGATGCCTTCGTCCAACATTTTTTCCACATAAAAACTGGCTTCACGCGACATTGATAGCCCTATCATCAATCCTATCTGCCGCACGGCACGAATTTGAATGTGCTTGCGCATCAGTTGCTGCAAGGCATTGCGTAGGTAGGCTCCGACTCTTGCGGCATGATTCATCAAATCCTTTTCCAAAAGTTCTTCGATGAGCGCAAGTCCAGCGGCGCACGCCACAGGATTGCCGCCGAATGTTGTGCCATGATTGCCTTTTGTGAAAGTCTCTGCCACACGCTCATTCCCAATGATTGCGCCAAGCGGCAGACCGCCGCCAAGCGGTTTGGCCGCACAAATCACATCAGGCTGAATATCAAAGTGCATGTAACTGAAAAACTTACCTGTTCTGCCACAGCCGGCTTGCACTTCATCGGCGACGATAAGAAAGTTGTATTTTTCACGCAGTCTATCCAATGCGTCCGCAAATGCTTTGGAAAGCGAGCAGATGCCGCCTTCACCTTGCACAAACTCCACGAACACTGCGGCCGTGCGGTCAGAGACCTTTGCCTCTAAATCTTTCGTGTCATTAAACTCAATAAAACCAGTTTCGGGCAGCAGCGGCTCAAAACCTTTGTGATACTTTGGGTTTGCCGTCAGGGTTACCGCACCGTAGGTTCGACCGTGAAATCCATTCGTGAGCGAAAGAATTTGGCGTTTGTTTTCAGAGATGGTGCTTGCCCACTTGCGTGCGAGTTTCATGGCGCCTTCGATGGCTTCTGCCCCGCTGTTTGAGAAGAAGACTTTTGAAAATCCGGTCAGCTCTAAGAGCTTTTCTGCCAATTTGAATTGCGGCTCGAGCAAGAATAGGTTGGAGGTATGGATATACTTTTGAGCTTGTGTTTCAATAGCTTTGAGGATGCGCGCATGAGCGTAGCCTAAGGCATTGACGCCGATGCCTGAAATCATGTCTAAAAATCGCCGTCCGTCTTTGGTGTAGAGATAGACTCCTTCGCCGTGCGAAATTTCTAACGGCAAGCGCGCGTAGGTATGAAAAAAAATCTCGCTTTCTTTTGCTTTCAGCGAAAGCGCTTCGCTTAGGCGCTCGTCTTGTATCAGCATGTTAAGTGTATGGACTGGTGGTTATCGACTAATGGTGAAAGGTGTTGATGTTAAAATTTTTTCAAGTGTTTTTTTGACCTTGCTTTGCAGTTCCTCAAGCGAGCCACAATTTTCAATTACATAGTCGGCGCGTTGACGCAGTTCATCGTCGGAGAGTTGCGCGCTCATTCGCTGCTCGATTTCATCTCTTGTTAGTCCCTTGCTTTCCAAGCGTTTGATGCGCAAGGCTTTATCGGCAAGCACGGCAATTGTCTCATCGACCTGCTTGTTACCGCCCGACTCAAAGAGAATGGCAGCTTCTTTGACAAGGGCATGCGCTCCTTTTTTTTCAGCGTCCAATTTCGCCTCATGAAAGCGTGCGAATACTTTCGGATGAATCAGGCGATTGAGCGCCATCAACTTTTCCTTATCGTTGAACACCAGCTGCGCAATTTTTTTGCGATTAGGCACATTGCCGGTGTAAATCTCTTCGCCGAACAGGGCTTTGATGCCTGCGATGACTTCTGGGTCAGTTTCTTGCAGTTCTTTAGCCACTTGGTCAGCATTAAAAATTTCGCATCCTAATGAGCCGAGGATGTTGCAGACGGTGGTCTTGCCGCTGCCAATGCCACCTGTTACGCCAATTACTCTCATTGTCAAGTTTGCCTGTTAGGCTAAAAAAATTAACGCACTTGAAATTTTCCTAATGTTGAATCTTGCTTTTCTTGCAGAATGATGTTGCGTCGCTCTTCCAAGAGTTGAATGGCTCGCATTTGCACTTCTTGCCATCGCTTTGGGTCGTTGCGGTAGCGCTCAAACTGCTCACCAAACTCTTGCGGTGAATAGGCATGTGCCGCAAATAGTGCGCTCAAGCTATCGCTTTTGTTAAAAAATTTTTTCAGTGAATCATTGGCTGTGGCGTAACTGCCTTGCAAGGCTAACACATCTGCATAGACGGCAATGAACTTTTGGTCGCTTGCATCTAACTTTACTTTTTGCGCGCATCCGCACGCCCAAAGCCCACTTGCTATTAGCGCCAGCACAATCAATGGTTTCACTTTTGATGCACTTTTTGCTGAATTTAAGTTAGGAAATGCTTGTAAAACAATGCCTTTTGCGCATTTGGAAACGAAGCAAACAGATTTTTTGGTTTATGCAATGCATCTTCTATAAACAACACAACTCAACTCAATAAAACTATGCCATTTACACTTCCGGAACTACCCTATCCCAAAGATGCCTTAGAGCCACATCTTTCCGCTCGAACTTTCGAGTTCCATTACGGCAAGCATCATCAGGCTTATGTTACCAATCTTAACAATCTTATTCCGGGCACGGAGTTTGAAAATGCCACGCTGGAAGAGATTGTTATGAAAACGGCGAAGGATGCTTCCAAAGCATCCATCTTCAACAATGCGGCGCAAGTGTGGAATCACACGTTCTACTGGCACTGCATGAAGCCTGAGGGTGGCGGCGAGCCTTCGGGCGCCTTGATGGATAAGATTAAAGAAGATTTTGGCGACTTCGGCAAGTTCAAAGAGGCGTTCAAGCAAGCGGGTGTCACGCAATTTGGGTCGGGCTGGGCATGGCTGGTGCTGGATAATGGCAAGCTCATGGTTACCAAAACTCCAAATGCCGAAGTTCCGCTCACCGATGGCAAAACCCCATTGCTCACCATGGATGTCTGGGAGCATGCCTACTACATTGACTACCAAAACCGCCGCCCTGACTACGCACAGGTGTTCATTGATAAGCTGATTAACTGGGATTTCGTTAGTCAGAACTTCGCCGCTGCTATGAAGTAACCCACAGTTGTAGGGAATAAAAAAAGAGGGGGTTCAACCCCTCTTTTGGTCTCATCGCTCCTGTGGCACACTGTGCCCGTGCGATGCTGACAAGTTGTACATACAATCAGTCTGGGCTGATTTGTATGCGGTCGTTACTTCTTACTGCTGGTACTACTGCTACTACTGGTACTGCCATACTGCTGGTACTACCGATACTACTGGTACTGCTTACTACAAATTCTCAGCGGCTTGCGGTGGGGGAAGGTTATTATGTTTCTTGCCTTTTGAGTTGATTGTCTCTGCTGCAAGCCGCTGTGTTGAGCAACCTTGCGTTGCTCGGGCGAATTGTCTATCGGCCCTATTGTGCATAAAGGACTTCAAATTGACCCGTGCCGCCTTTGCAGATATGTTCTACCCACTTTGCGTAGGTTCCGCCGTACCATTTATAGGTTTCATTGTTTTGATAGCGATACTGCGGCGCGGCATAACGAATCTTGTAGCCCTTTGGCAGTGTGATGGTCAGTTGCGTATCAACCCGGAAGTCGTTGTATTTGCCGACGATACCATGATGGATAATCGGGATAAGCGGGTGATTTAAGATGCGACGCAATCCGCCACCTGCATCAATAGAGATACCGGGCAATTCACCATCTGCTTTGACCTCAATGCCTTGAGAGTCTGAACTAAATGCACCTTCAATTCGGGCTTCTCTGCCCAGAAGTTTTTCCACTGGGAAGAGTTCTGCCCAACGGCATACGGCATCAACGACGCCGGAGCCTGCATTGGAGAATCTCCAGTTTGAGACACCCAAAGGTTCTTCAGCCGTACCTTCGGTCCCAATTCGCACCACTTCCAAGTTCGAGATGCGTTGTCCGCCTTCATCGAGCGCATTGCGTGCTGGACCGATAAACCAGAAGTCGCGAATCCAGTCACCGAAGTTTGGTCCTGAATTGCGAATGCTGGATAGTGTCGCTTCCCAAGTTGCAATCAGGTCGTCATTTTCCAGCGGAATTTTCATCAAAATGTCGTGGAACTGACGTCCTTGCAAGTAGCGTGGGTTTGGGATATTGCGCCGAATCACATCGGACTTGTAGTAGTAGAGATTGACGACCGAACCTTCAAATGAGAAGGCATGGCTGAAGTCTCCGACTGTTACAACACCGTCTCCTACGGCTACACGCCGCTCTTCGGTCTCATTGGCAATATCGGCTTCCACGGTCAGCTTTTTCACCGTACTATCGACGACCGTTTCAATTAGGCATGAAAACCGCACCACATCTTTGCTATCGCCAATGGGTTTGCATTTGAGTTTGATATTTAAGTCGGTCGGCAGCAAGGGAATTGCGGGTGTAACATTAATTGTTGCACGCGCTTTCAGTGTTCCCCAAGTGCTTGTGCCGCCTTCTAAGGTCACCTCATAATCCGAGCGGGCGATGGTTGCTTCTGCTGCACCAAAGAGCGCCATAGATTCTCTCCTTTTCCAGATAAAGTTGTTAAAAGTACTTTCTCTTTTGCGCTGAGCTTACTAACCTCTTCTTTTCTCCAACTTACTCCACTTTTTGCCAACCCTCTATCCTCTTTACAGTTTGCTTACAGATTCTTGTCTCATTGCACTTGCAAACTTATTCGTCAGCGCTTGTCTTTGCAACTTTGCTTTGCTTTTTTTGCCGTCCCTTATGACCGTTTCGGTCGCTTTACTATCGCAACTTCAAAGTTTGCGCTGCTTTACTTTCTTTCTGGATGATGCAGGCGATAAGGTCGGGGAACTAAAAAGATAAAGCGAGCACAGCGGCTCGCTTTGTTCTTCACGGTTGGATATTATCCCAACTGGGCAATTACTGAAAAGATTTCTTATGAATTGAGCTCTTCGTTGGCACGCTGTGCGCGGCGTTTGCTGCGCAGTTCTTTCAGACGCGCCTCAACAGATGGTTTCGTAAAATATGTGCGGCGGCGATACTCTTTCAATACGCCTGCACGCTCATACTTCTTTTTGAAGCGCTTGAGCATCTTATCGATGCTCTCACCTTCCATGATTTGTACTCCGACCAAGTTTTCACCCCCCTCCGGTTGTTTGATTGTTCTAAGTTCTTCCGAGATTAGTTATGAAATTGCGATGCTAAAAAACGATACTCTACCTGCAGAGTTTCACGCCCTGCTTGGCGTCAGCTACTTTTTCGGTTTTTTGACCATCTTGAGCTTTCCCTTCTTGCTTCCTTCTGACACCGTACCATTAGAGTCAATGTAGACATTTTCCAACAGTTGCCGCATTCCTAAGTTACGAAACTCTACATTGATGGCATTCATGCCGCTTGAGGTCGTTACCTTTGAACGCACAATTCCGATTTCTTTCAGTCCCTCATGGAAAATCGGGTCTCCGACGGCATAAATGGCTTGCGGTGTATAAACGATACACTCTTCGCGTGTTAGTTCATCTAAGTTTTTTTCCCGCTCAGTCTGGATTTTCCACTCTTCTACAAGCTGCACGGCGCCTACTGCACAGTCTGTGCAGCGCAACCAGTATTTTGCTACCCCGTCATCTTGCGTCGGCTCACCTTCTTTTGGCTTATCACTTGGCTTCCACTCACCGACAAACTCTCGTTTGGATACCCTTTCGCATACATCACAGTAGAGTGGCTTGATTTTTCCCGCAATGATTAATTCGCGCTTCTGCTTGGCGGCTTGGTCATCTGTTTGGTCTGCTATAAATTCCTCTACCTGCAGCGTGGCTTTTTTCTTAGCCCCCTTCACAGTCTTTCGTTGAGACCCTGCTTTTTTCTTTTCTGCTTGTGGCAAGTTTCTCTCTGCTTTTTGTTGCGATACGAGTCTTAAACAAAGGGCTTGAATGTAACGACTCTTTGACAAATAGTCAAATGCTGATGCATTTTTTGCTTTCCCTCTCCGACTTTTGCATCTGGCTACTCTGCCCCTGCTGCCAGCGGCAACATGACCGTGAATGTGCTTCCCTTTCCCAGCTCACTCTGTACATGAATTTTACCCTGATGCGCCTGCACGGTTTGCTTAACCAATGCTAATCCTAACCCGGTTCCACCTACCTGCTTGGCTTCATGGCGCGAAGAACGATAGAAGGGTTCAAAAATTTTTTGAAGCTCATCTTCGGCAATACCAATGCCCGTATCGCTGATGCGCAGCACGGCATGCCGCCCTTCACGAGTTAGCTCAATTTTTATCTTCTTTTCATTTGGCGAGTATTTGATAGCATTAAAGAGCAGATTCTCTACCATTTGAATCAGCGCATCGCGTTCGCCAAGCACCCTCAAGGGCTCTGATGTGATGAGCATTTCGACTGCGCACTGCTGCGCCTTAAAATGCACCGACATATTTTCCAGCGTCTTGCATACCAATTGCGTCAGGTCTATTTCTACGGCGTTGAGGGTAGGCGTTTGCCTTTCACTTTTTGCATATGCCAATACATTTGCAATCATTCGTTCTAAGCGTGCAATTTGCTCCTGAATGATTTCCAGATAGTCCTGCGCCGCTCGGTTTTGCTTAGGCACTTCATTTTCCAAAAGTTCTGCAAAGAGCTTGATAGAAGTTAGCGGCGTGCGTAAGTCATGTGAAACGCCCGAGACAAAATGCGCTCTCATTTCTGCCAGTTCTTTGAGACGCTCGGTCTCTGCGGCTTGCAACATCAAGGCGTTTTGTAGCATCATCTTTTCAACCAGTGCACTTGCCTGAACAGCAAGTGCCGTGAGCAGGTCAATATCTTCATCACTGTATAACGTTTTAGACATCTTTTCACCCAGTATTAGCCATCCCATTAGGGTTCTGCGTTCTGAATACAGCGGGAAGACTAACGCCACACCAGCTTCGCTCCAGCCTTCGCCTTCAAGCAAGGCTACTACGGCACCTTGTTCAACGGTTTTAGGATTGGCAAGCGGCAATGCGTCTTTTGCTGCCAGTGCTTCAAACGGCGAGAGCTCTAAAGACTTTGTCAGGGGTTGCTGTGCGAGACACTCCAGCTTTTCTGCACGATTTTTCAACAGAAAGCAAGAAAACTTTGGCTTCAAAAATTCATCAATCTGCTCCAGTAGCAATTGTGCCAACTGCTGAACACTTATGGCGCGGTTTATTTCTTGCAATACCTTGCGCTGCACCTGACGATAGTTATACTGCACATAAAAAAATCGTCTATCCACAAAGGCTTGCACACGTTGCCGCACTGGTTCAAACAGCAGCGCCAGCACTGTTGTCAGAGACGCCATCCAAAACGACTTTTTCCAATCGGCTATCTCACCAGCAATAAGTGCAATCAGATTCATGAGCAGAATGTAGGCGCCAATCACCGCACTTAACATCAGCGCATAGACCGTGCCACGGTTAAAAATCAGGTCAATATCCATGAGGCGATAGCGCACAATAGAAATGGCAAATGTCAAGGGCGTGAGCGTGGAAATCAGCAACATTGCCTCTTGCGTCAGCACTGGCTCGCCTATCAGCTGCTTGGGCAACAGCCACAACACGGCAAATGTCAAGGGTCCTGCCAATAGCCCGATAAGTATCCAACGCAGTTTGCGTCGGTCGGCTTCTTCATCAGCCATCATGTAGTGATTCATGAAGTTTATCACGCCCCAAACCATACACCCTGCAAAGCACCACTGCGACACAGTGATGACTGTTGCCAGCCACGATAATTTTTCTGGCGTAAGTAGCTGGCTTACATCCACGTCCATCAACATGATGCACAACATCAGTATCAAGAGGCTTGCCAGCGCATACATCACCCGCCACCGTCGGTTATCTTGCTCGGCACTCTTGCCGAAGTAGTTTTTTGCCGGAAAGCGATAGGTAAAGTGCAGAAACATGACTGGCATCAGAAGTGCCGCCGTTGCATTTAGCGCGGTCATCGCCAGCCGAACTGGCATAGGCAGCATTGGATAAAAGTAGGACGCACTGATGAGGATTGCCGTCAATACACTCGCGCCGTGAAAGAGCTTAGCCGCTTCATCGTCAGACTTTTTCAGATAGACCGCTACACCTACTGCAAAAAATAGTCCTGCGCACAGTGCCACTATCAGCAGTTCCCAAGTTGACACACGCGGGCTCAATGGCACGCGCAAAACCCTTTGTCGCTCCACCGATAGGATTCTTGTGGTCGCTGGTCCCGGATTAAATGGGTCAATCTGCCGCTCCAATGTGTCGCGCAAAATCTGCAGCGTTATCCACTCGTGAGGTTGTTTTCTATCTAAAAGCAATTCCACTTCAGTTATGCGCGTAATTGGAATGCCATCTACGCCTTGTAGCTTATCACCTTCTCTCATGCCGTGATGATATGCCACGGTAGAGACTTGCGAGACCACTGGTCTATACTGCTCAATTCTGAGGGAGCAGGGTAACTCTGCTTTTTTTGCCAATTCTATTACGCTGCATACACCTGCTACACATATAGCTACATCACAACACAGCACAAGAATTTGCCGCCAAGAAAAACGCATCGCTCTTGCTTTTTTGCGAAGATAAATCACTTGAGTTTGTCAATCATCTGAATATCGGCATGAAGACGCTACATTTGGAACTTTCTCTGCGATGCAGTGCCTGCCGCACGGGTTCGCATTTTCCTTAGGATTTCCTTACTTTTGCGCCCAAGTTCTTCAAACAAGATACCACCGAACGTGTATGCGAGTGATTGAAGCCCGCGCGCTCACAAAAATTTATGGCAAAATGCGTGTTGTTGATGAGGCAACCTTCCATGTAGAACAGGGACAGGTCTTTGGCTTTTTAGGTCCTAATGGCAGTGGGAAGACCACGACGATTGGCATGCTGCTGGGAATTATCAATCGGTCGGGCGGCGAAATTTATCTCTTTGAAACACGTGACCTTGATGCGGCACGGCGTCGGATTGGCGCCACGCTTGAGACGCCGAACTTCTACCCTTACCTTAGTGGGTATGACAATCTGCGGATTGTGGCTAAAATCAAAGGCGCTCGTGAGGCGCACATTCAAGCCGCGCTTGAGCTTGTTGAGCTTTCTACTCGGCAAAAAGATAAATTTTCTACCTACTCGCTTGGCATGAAACAGCGCCTTGCGATTGCCGCCGCCGCCCTTTCCAATCCTGAACTTATCATCTTAGATGAGCCGACCAACGGGTTAGACCCTGAAGGCATTCGCGATGTGCGTCGCATCATCAAATCTCTTGCCGCTTCGGGCAAGACCGTCTTTCTTTCCAGTCACTTGCTTAGTGAAGTCGAGCAAACTTGCACCCATGTCGCTATTATCAAGCAGGGGAAAATTCTCAAGCAAGGCAGTTTGCGCGAAATGATTAGCCATAACCTCTTTGCCTTCATTTGTGCCGATGATATGGAACTGCTCAAAACCGTGGTCAGCCAATACGACAAATTTGTCTCTATGACCGTCGAGCCCGATGGGCTCTTGGTAGAGCTTGCCGATAGCAACCTTGCGGCGCTCAATCGATTTCTTTTTGAGAAAGGCATTTCGCTTTCTCATCTTGCCATGCGCCGACAAACACTTGAAGAAGCATTTTTGGAACTTACCGAAGCCTCATCCTAACCACACTTTATGGAACACGTTGCTTGCCCCATTTCAGGCTCTGTGGAGTTTGATTTGCGCTATCGGGTTCCTGACCGCTTTGCGCTCGAGCAAGGTGAGCTGTGGCATCTGGTCGCCTCGCGTGCATCAGGTCTTGTGATGCTCAATCCGCGTCCCTCGCAGCATGAGATTGCAAAGTTCTACGAAGCCTTGGATTATGACCCCTTCATTACGCTCAAATCGTCTGCATCGCTGCAAGATTGGGCGTATAAATTCATCCGCCAGTTTATTTCGCTGCGCTATAAAGCACGCGCCGTGCTCAAACGCGTGTCTTTTGAAACCTCTCAGACTTACCATGTCTTGGAAATTGGTTGCGCCACTGGTGATTTTCTCTTAGAACTCAAACGGCAAAGCCCAGCTACGCTCAACTTGATAGGCATTGAAGTCTCTGAAAAAGCCGCTCGCTATGCACGCGAAGAAAATGAATTGAATGTTTTCCATGGTGAGCTTTTGAGCGTTGCCATCGATGAACCGCAAGATTTAATTGTAATGTGGCATACACTCGAGCACATTCATCGCCTTAGCGACACGCTGGAGAAGCTCTACACACTTTTGAAGCCGAACGGAATTTTGGTTACAGCCATGCCAAATTTGGACAGTCTTGATGCGCAGCACTATGGCAAATACTGGGTTGGACTGGATGCGCCGCGCCATCTTTACCACTTTACGCCTAAGAGTTTTGCCGCCCTTTTGAAAAAACATCGCCTTGCCATCGTGGATATGCATGCGCTTCCATTAGATAGTTACTACAATGCGCTGCTTAGCGAGCAACTTCGCGCCGCCGCACAAGGCAAGTCTGGCAGCATTGGTGCCATTGTCAGAGCAATTATCTGGGGCTCTCTGGCGGCTATTCATGGCGTAACGCCGGAACTTGCTTCAAGCGTCTGCTACTATGTGCAGCGTATGCGATGATGAAAACAGGGCCACAACCTGCATGTCGGTTATCGCCATGTTTGAGGGTAGCGCTGGACAAAAGCTCTTCCACAGGGCATGGCTCACAGCAAACCTGTCAGCGTGGTCGTCAGGCTTTGCGCCTTACTTGTTCGCTTTAGCTTTACTTGCTTTGGCTTTGAACTGACTTATCAGGTCTTGAAACGCTTTCAGCTGGCGGAGGTTGTCCAAATCGGTGTCTTTAGCAATATGGTTAAAATCATCAAAGCCCAGCTCTAAAGCCCGACGCAGGTGCTTTATTGCCTCAGCCGTTTCGCCTTTTAGCGAATAGGTACAGCACAAATTGTAGTAAGCCAGTGCATAGTTTGGGTTAAGCGCAATGGCTTTGGTGTAGTCCGCTATCGCACCCGTGTAATCTTTCAATCTCGCTTTAGCAAGACCGCGATTGTTGTAAGCGAGCACATAGTTTGGGTCAAGCGCAATGGCTTGGGTGTAGTCCGCTATCGCACCCGTGTCATCTTTCAAGTACCTTTTGGCAACGCCGCGATTGAGGTAAGCCGGTGCATAGTTTGGGTCAAGCTCAATAGCTTGGGTGTAGTCCGCTATCGCACCCGTGTAATCTTGTAATTGCCTTTTGGCAAGGCCGCGATTGTTGTAAGCTTGAGCCAATTTTGGGTCAAGCTCAATAGCTTGGGTGTAGTCCGCCATCGCACCCGTGTAATCTTTCAATCTCGCTTTGGCATTGCCGCGATTGTTGTAAGCAGGAGCCAATTTTGGGTCAAGCTCAATAGCTTGGGTGTAGTCCGCTATCGCACCCGTGTAATCTTTTTGATTAAATTTGGTATTTCCATTGTCAAGATATTCCTTTGCACTCAATGTAGCACTTGAACTTGCATATTGCCGCTTTAAGTCAGCAGTCCGCAACGCATCAACCTCCGCTCTCGCTTTCGCTAACTCCTGCTTCAATCGCTCTATTTCAGCTAATGCACTGTCCGCCACCGCACGCGCTTCCTTCTCTCGCTCCTGCAACTCGGCATACTTGCTGCGGTCTTGCTTCAATTCCGTCAAGCGCCGCATCACATCATCGAGATTCACCACAATCTCAGCCTTCAGATAGAAGGATTGCCCATCCCATTTCTCATCCAAAATCTTCGTCTGCGTAATGCCCGCCGTCAGCGATAAAATATCCTGTCTGGCTGTCTCCTTAATGCCACCCACCGTCTCAATAATCTGCACCGAAAACTCACTTTCAAGATAGGTGCCGACCTCTTGCAACAGCAGGCGTTTGACCTGTTCGAGTGCAATGGCACGGGCGGAGTTTTTGCTGTCATCATCGCCTGCTCTGTAAGTGTATTCTCGGACAAAGGGTTTGGGTTGGGCAAGCGCGGCAAGCGGCAACAGCAGCAGCACGAGCAACGCAAGTCGGTTCATGAGAGCAACGGTTTTGGTTATCAACGGCTATTTCGGGACCGCTCAAGATACGCCACGCTTGTTTCTCTTCAAATGAATCAAATGAAGTGGTTAAACAACAGGCTGGCAGGCATTTCTGTGGGTGGCGAAATTTATAGGGCGGAGAACCTACTTTGAGGTCCCCCGCCTCCTTTTTGCAACGATGGGTCAGTGGCGAGTCTGCTTTTTATCCCGGTAGCTCTGGAATTGGAATTGGAAAACTGACAATAATACGGTCTCCGGGACGGTCAAGCGGCAGTTCGTTCAATCTGCCCGGTAAGTTATTGGGATTCGGACTACCTGCGCGCGTTGGGAAGCGACGCATATCTATCCAGCGATGTCCTTCCATAAAGAGCGAGTAGCGGCGTTCATAAATCAGGCGGTCTAAGGCATTGGCGGCAGTGGTGCTACCTGTGGGATACGGTGCGACACCTGCAGCTTGACGGACGGCATTCAGGTCGGCTTCTGCGGCGGCAAAGTCAGGCGTGGTTCCCAAAATTCGTGCCTCTGCTCTGAGCAACAGAAGTTCCTCGTTGCGCAGAATCGGCAGGGGTGAGACGTTGGTTGCCGCAATGTTGAGGGTGGCACTGGCTGTCAGCCCTTCAAAGGAGCGTGACTCACGGCGGAAAATTTTGTTCAATCGCCGGTCGGTTGCCGTGTCTGTGTTATCTCTGAAAAATGAAGGATGCACCCAAAAGTTCGGGAGCGGGGCGCTGGCAACTTGGAACATTGGGTTAGTGGCATCATTTGGTGCTGTGCTAAAGACGTGGTAGACGCCGCGTTGCATATTGGCTTCCGTTGGTGTATTGGAAATAAACGATTGCGCCAGTGCCGTTAAGCATGTTGCGTAATCGCCTTGATAGGCTGCCACGCGGGCGCGTAGCCCTCGATTGAACTGCCGGAAGGTCGCTGGCGTATTGAACCCAGCAAATCCCGACGAGAGTCGGAATGGGAACGCAGCATTGCCCGCTCGGCTAAGTTGCTGGTCTGCCTCATCGAGCTGTGTGGCAATGCGTCTCAAGGCTTCTGCACGTGGCACGATTGGCGCGCCCGCCGGGTCTGCTGACGCTTCGAACTTCATGCCATTGTCATACTGCCAGTTGTGAATCAGCAGATACTGGTAGGCAATCAGGGTGTTAGCAAAGCCGCGTGCCGCTTCGGCTTGCTCTGCTGGCAGATTGGCTCCTGCAATGCGTTCCAAGAACAGGCGTCCTTGCGCAATCGCACGGTAGCGCGGGTTGACACCGCCGCTTACAAAGCCACCCCCTGCGTCAGCCTGCCCTGCAATATACTCACTGCGAAAACGCGGATCATCTTGCCCAAAATGAATCATTTCTCGCCCTACGCTGCCTGTGCCGATTAAATAAGTTCCGATGACCCGCATCTGTGACTCAAGCCCCGTTGCGAAGCTTTGCAGCGTCAGGGTTGCTGGGCTTGGAGCATTTGGGTCTGCAAAATCTCGGTTCGGGCATCCGTATTGCAGCAGCACAATGAGCAGTATGCCCGAAATTTTCATTGATGATTTTATGAAGTAGGTGCAATTTTGATGATTCAACATATCAAGTCTCCTGAGTTTCTAATTTTTTTACAATCCAAATTGGATATTGAAAAAGAAGCTACGCGACGATGGGAACGGCGTCACTTCAATTGAGCCTGCCGTTGCCAAATTTCCGAAGTTGCTGACCTCGGGGTCGTAGCTCGAGTAGCGTGTAAACATCAAGAGATTTCTGCCGGCGATGCCGATACGCAGATAAGAGATGGCATTACCAAAGAGATTGCGTGTCAGCTCACGGTCAAGTGTATAGGTCAAGCTGAGTTCGCGCAGCTTGACAAAGCTCCCATCTTCCACATATGGTGCGGTTGTGGTGGCGCGGGCACGCACACGCTCTCGGGCTGCCTCTACATCCGGCGAAATGCCTGTGCCATCTGTCAGGAAGCGTGAGAGGTTAATCACCTTGTTGCCCTGACGCCAGTCGAGCAAAAAGAAGAGCTCAAAGCCAAACACCCGCAGACTGTTTGAAAAGCCTAAGTTGAAATCTGGCTGCTCATCGCCTAAGATGAGCCCGTTAAATTCGCCCGGTCTGGCATTTGGATTTGGCGCATTCGGGTTCGGACCAAAACTCTCTCGCCCAACAATGCTAAATGGAGAATACCCTTGACGAATCGTGTATGCGCCTAAATTGACGCCGAATCCACCACGCTGGAAGGGCGGCACATCCAAGCGCGTAATTTCTGCACGGTTTCTTGAAAAAATAATGCGCGTTGTCAAATCAACCTCTTTACTGCGAATCGCATTGACCGTCAGAGCCGCTTCAATGCCGTTGGTTCTCATTGCGCCCCCATTGACCAGCTGATTTGTAAAGCCCGATGACGGCGGCAACTGCTTGAGCAAAATAAGGTCATCGATATTTCGCAGGAAGTAGGTGAATTCTAACGAGGCTACGCCGTTGAGGATACCAGCATCCACTCCAAATTCAATTTCAGTCGTTCGTTCTGGTCTGACATTGTCGTTACCATTGCGCAGCGGCA
>Ga0308414_1000293_pt1 | contig 31506 bp, 31 predicted proteins | sample HotsprSampleOS50_FD_205667 | JGI IMG/M metagenome (GOLD analysis project Ga0308414, IMG submission 205667) | Hot spring phototrophic mat microbial communities from Octopus Spring, Yellowstone National Park, Wyoming, United States - 20090730_OS50 ...
ACCTGTACAAGGAACATCGTATGAGCTTGGCAGTTAGTATGCTGCGGCGTGACGGAGAGGTCAGACGTTAGCATTTAACAATTAACCGGTTCGCACCGCACGGCTCACTCCATGCCTCGCCGGGAGCGTTGCTATCCCCGCACTGTTCATCGCATGAACTCCTCTTCAACCTCAAATCGTAAATCGTAAATCGTAAATCGTAACTCCACTTGTTCTATGTTAACGCCTGACCCCTTCCGCTCACGCCCCGCGCCAGCGCAAATCCCACCGACGCCGACAACCCCTGTCCCAAATTCCCCGTGTCCCATTCCACTCCCGGCACACACCGCTCCACATGCCCCGCAAATATACTCCCCGCCTGCCGAAAATGCGCCACCGCTTCCTCAATCGAAAAAAACCCCCGCCGCCCCAACACCGCATACACCCCCGGCAACGTGTGCCCGTGGCTCACCACAATCCGGTCACGCTCTTCCCATTGTGCATTCTTCGCATCCACCTTCGCGCAATGCCACAGCAACGTATACATCTCCATGGACGACATCGAGCCCCCCGGGTGCCCGCACGCCGCCAAGGTTGTCATCTTCAACTCATCCCCGCGTGCGATCCGCGCAAATTCCTGCATCGCCGCCACTTCTTCCGCCGTCAGTTTATTCGCCGCAAAATTCTCACAGCTCATCACTGCACTCCTCGTGGTTACTTCACTACATGCTTCATGCTACTAATCCGTGATTATGCCATTAACCCCACAAAATGAAAAGCCCCGCACCCGCGTTTCTGCCTCGCGGGGCGCTGGCCTCAACGCCCACACGCAACACACACACGTCACCAACTCCCCGCGCCACACCTTCTGCCTGGAGGGGCGCTGGCCTCAACGCCCACATGCAACACACACACACGTCACCAACTCCCCGCGCCACACCTTCTGCCTAGAGGGGCGCTGGCCTCAGCGCCCACACGCAACACTCACACGTCACCAACTCCCCGCGCCACATCTTTTTCCTGGAGGCCGTGGTCCCCACGGCCCCTTCCCCGCATACACTCGCACGCCGCCACTCTGCCCAAATCCTTCTGCCCGGCGCCATCAAGTTCCCACGCATTGCCTTCCTCCCCTGGCATCCCCGTGCCCAGCACGGGTCTTCCACACGCGTTGCAGCCGCGAGCGGTGTTCGCGGAAAAGCAGCTCTGGCATCTCGCCGCCTATCCTGACTTCCGCACATTTTTTGCAAGTTGTTGAAAATGAGTTTCTTAGCCTTGTGTGTAGTATAAGCACAATACTTGACGTCTCTAAATTAATAAGTTTACACCAGTTTCGTAACTGTTTTTTGTAGAATATGCATATCACGCGCCTTAAGGTCAAAAGTAAAAACGGACGCATTGCGCTTCTTATTTTGTGAAAACGACTATGCGATTGGAGTTCGTGCCGATCTTGTTATTATCAATTCCCAAGCAATTTGATGCCTTCGTACATCTCTGTGTATTAATAATGATGTATTCAGGCTTGAGGCCAGCTGCATAACCGGCATTAACGATCTCTAACTCTAGCTTAACTGCTCCTTTTCTCACCTCGCCAACCTCAAATGCAACTCTGCCTCCCGGTTTTAAAATGCGTCTAAGTTCGGTGAAGTAAGATTGCATTTTTGATGTCCACTGATCTACTGACCGAATCTTCCACAAATCATTTTTGTTAACAGTGGTGCCGGTAAACCACATCCTCAACCAATTATCTTGAAGATAATCTACGGCATCAAGAAATGGTGGAGAAGTAATCACCAAGTCAACAGACTTCTCGTCTAGGGCTGGCGGATGATCCGCCGAAGTAGTAAATAGAAGGGGAGAATGATTAGAATAGTTAGATGGAAGAGTATCTCTCAGTAATGCTTTGGTCTTGTTCCATATAAGTTCTCTTGTGTTTCGATACTAGGGACGTTGGTTTAACTTTGAATTGATCTTCTTCTGCCGCTCAACTGAAACTGCCTGGTTCGGCGGAAGCGTATAGACTGAGAAAAATCCACGCGAATGTCCTGAAAGACGATTGGTTGCCACCATTCCAATCCATTGATCAACATTATCATAAAGTTCAAGTTCACGACGCAGCGAGAAATAGGCTCGCCAGGACTCGATCTCTCTTAGAGTATCCGGATGGTACAATTCCAGTAGCTCCGGCTGTGAAAATTCAACCTCTCCAAGAACAATTGAATCCAAACGGTCTCTAATTAACTTGGGGGTAGGGGACAAAGACGAGCCCGCGTTAGTAATACGCAGAGTGGATTGATGTCACTCCCCATCACGTTACAACCATGAAGCCGCGCCTCGATAAGTGTTGTGCCTCGGCCTAGGAAAGGGTCATATACAACACTTCCTTGTGATGCATACTGCCGGAGGAAATAACTGAGCAACTGGGGTTTATAGCACGCCCGGTAAGAAACTTCGTGAAGTGAGTGACAATCGCGCTGTCTCGATGTCCAAAATTCCCCAATTTGCACAGGAACCGAGCCGCCCGAATATTCAAGCACCTCATGCTCTAGAAAGGGTGGTGTCTGATGTAGGTCTTCACATAATGCTTGAGTGTGTGCCATGACTTTGTATCTTGTGGTTGACAAAAGCCTCCAGACGGACTCTCACTTCCGTATTCGGTTCAAGAACGTCTAAACGGATGTGATCGGCTACTGCATTAGATTGGTCAACTGTGTAAAGCATTGTCAAAAACCATGATGTATCGGCGGAGAAAACTGTTTTCGGTGCTTTTCTGATGTTGAGGTTATTACCTGGCGTTGTGCATCGTTTGCCTTCCAATCACTCGTTGCGTTCACCTCCAAGGCAATCTTCACATCTGATTGGTTACACGTCAACACCTGATCTGGGTATCCAGCCCCCGAGTACTTGCCAAGCGCAAAATCTGAGATGTTCCCTCCTATGACGTGGGTGGCGTGGTGTTCTACCTGATTTCCTATGCTTTGATTTGTGCTGTTCACCCTAATTGGACATCTCATGCCAATCAGATTCCCGCTAACTACTGAAGCTTCTTGTTGTTGGCCACAAATGTCTCAAAGTGGGCGTCAAAGAGCTAGCTTTCTAATTGTGTGGCAAACCACTGCTACAAAATTGACAGTGTACCGAAAACAGGATAACTTGTCAAGGCTTCGAGATAGGTCATTAAAAATCCAACCGCACGGTGCATGGATAGGTCATAATGTATCCAACCAAAATGGGAAGATGGATTATGACGAAAAACGAAGCTGTAACACAAGAACCGAATGCGGCTTGAGCAGATGCGGCGGCAGCTGCCGTATGGGATCAAGGTGCTGGACGTTGACAATGACGGGTCGTTGCTGAATGAGGCGCTGGAGGCGTGGACGCAACGGCAGGGTGGGACGATGACACGCAGCCGAGCCTACAAGAAGAATGACAATGCGCACAACGAGCAGAAGAACGGGACGGACGTGCGCGGGCTGGTGGGCTATCGGCGGTATGACACGCAGGAGCAATGTGAACTGTTAAATCAGGTCTACGCGCTTGATGATCTGCACGTGAATTACTGTGTGCCGGGGCGCAAGCTGATCGCGCGCGAGCACGGCGACGAACGTGGCACATGGCGGAAATAGTATGATCGCGCGCGCATGCCGTTGGAACGCGTGTTGGAGCATCCCGACGAGGACGTGGCGCCGGAGGTGAAAGCGCGGCTGCGGGCACAGGCAGACCAGCTGGATCCACTGGCGCTGCAAGAGGCCAAAGAACGCCTGTTGCTGCAGCTGCAGCAGACACGGAGCCGCGCGCAGCAGACGGCAGCGCTCATGAGTGAAGCCCGCACAGCGCCGCCGCAGGAGAGGCAGGAAGCAAGGAGCGGAAGGTGCACATCACGTGCACGCGCGCGCGGGGAGCGGCGTCAGGAGCGCGCCGCGCCGAGCCTTCGCCTGAGCTCGTCGCTGCGCGGCTCCGCTCAGGCTCGGCGCTCCAAAGGCACAAACGCAGCACCTCAGGTGCTGCAGCAGCGGCGGCATCTTGCCGCCTCAGGAACCAAGATGGCTCTTCTACGGTAGCACCGCATCTTGCCGATCGGCATGCTGATGCGCGCATGGGTGAAGCCACCAAATCTGCTGAGCTTTTCACCGCACGTTCGCTCCACAGTGTACGAAAGCACGTACGAAAACAGACTCAAAACAGCATGTCAGATTTTTGGCACTACATACTGCTGTACGGGGCTTATATCCAATGGATTAGAAGATGGAGCGGGCGACCGGACTCGAACCGGCGACGTCCAGCATGGGAAGCTGGCATTCTACCAACTGAATTACACCCGCTTCACTGTTGTTACTCTCAAGCGTTGCTAGTATAACAAATAACGCCCCGCGCGTCAATACACCCCCCGTGTTGTCCTCCTGTATTCCCGCACGACTATGGCGCGAGCTGCTCCAACACTACGTCGCTGAATTCCGCCGTTGCCGCCACGCGCCCGTATCCCATGTGTACCAGCACAATGGGATTGCCAGTAACCATGTTGGTGAATACGCATTCTTGTTGATACCAATGCGCCCGCTGCGACAACCAGGTAATGTCGTACTCGGGCTGCGGCGGCAAATGCACGGCCACACGCCCGCCAAGAATTTTTTCCGTATCTGGCGCCCCCACTAGACGCGCCGCCGCACTCAACCGGTACACACTCCCCGAAACCAGCACCGCCGCCACGTGCTGCTTCACGCCGCGCAGCTCCCCGGATGGATTGGCAATGCGCACCGCTGCATCCGCCACTGTAACGGTGTTGGCCGTGTCGCATTCGATGCCCCATAACGCCCAATGCTCCATGCCGTTTTTGAAGCTGTGATTGCGGATCAGATTCGGCCGCTGCGTGGTGGGCGCAAATGCGTAGATTCTCCACCCAAACGAATAAGACCCGCGGCGCAGCTCCCACACCGCCGGCACGCCGTAGCGCGCGCGGTATTGAAACCCCCGGTATGCACGCGCATCAACAAACCACAACGGCACATTTACCACAATGTTCGTGCGTTCAACAAACACTTTCTCCGCAGCAATCCGCTGGTTGAACAGCGCTGCCGCCTGCGCGTGCACTGGCATGCGGTTGGGATAATAGGACGCGGCGCTGTGCGCAACGGCCACCAGCCCCGGCGCGCCAAATTCACGGCTAGATTGTGGAAAGACGCAGGTAACATCCGGCCGCCCGTAAAACAACGGCAGCCCAAAACGCGTGTTATAGCGCGATTCTTCATGATCTCGATCATACATAAAATACGCCGTGCCGCCGCGCGGGGTATGCGCCGCTACGTACTTGAACATCTCATCGTAGGCCACGTCAAAACGCTGGCGCACGCGGCCTTCTGATATATGTCCGGCAAGAATGGTAAAACCTGCATGCCCAGCCATCAACACGAAAACAATCACTGCCAATCCCCGCTGCACTCCGGCATACCAGCGCCGTGCCGCGTGCCGCGCCGATGCCAGCGCGAGACCCATGGTTATCATTATTGCCGCCCGCACCGCATATGCTCCCGGCAAAAAATAGCGCACCTGCGGGCTCGACCACGGCACATAAATCGCCATATAGCCCAGCCACAGCACCCAGAATACCAGCGCCCACGCCAGGCGCACGCGGCTTGCTCCCAGCATTTTCCTGCGGCCGTCATGCCACACCGCCAGCATCAGCATAACTAGGGCAACTACCACACTGGGCGTGGTCAGCAGATAATGGCCCACAATGTACTTCGCACCACGCACAAGATTCGCACTACTGAGCGAATACACCGCGGTACCGCCCTGATCATAATGCGCGGGTATTGCGCGATATTCAATGATCATCACGGCAAACCCCAACGCAATTACCAGCGCAAGCCACGCTGTGCGGCGCATCGCATGCTTCCACCTCACCGGCGCCGCCCACATCAGCAGCGCCACAATCACAGGATACATGCCCGCAAATACGACCGCGGTTTCTTTGACCGTAGTGGCCAGCAGTGCGCTCACGACGCCGATGGGCGCAACGATGAACCACCACTGCCCACGTATGGCAGGTTGCCGGCAGAGTACCATGTACAACACCCACAGCACCCCCATCGCACCAGCGATCATAAACGGCTCGCACTTGCCGAGCGTGTAGTAGTTTTCAACAAACGATGGCGCCGTGAGGCACGCCGCCACCGCAGCAAGCCCAAGCACGCGTGAACCGCTGGCGCGATGTACAAGAAAAAACACCACCAGCAGCGTACCACTGAGCACGCTCGCCAGATACCAGTACTGCGCCGCGGCGCTCGTGGTCACAGCCGCAGGCATGTGTATCAACACTTCGCCCGGCCGCACGCTCGTCGGATCGTTGTCAACATTCAACCATGTAGATGGCTTTAGTACACGAATGCCAGCGTACGAACGATAGACATTCGCACAGTCCAAAATGCTCAGACGCGGATCACGCAACACAGGCGCCATGGCCAGCCACGTCAGCGCAACAACCACCACGTAGCAGCTCACCGGCGCCACTCTGTTCCGCCAGGCGGGTATTACGTCTCCAATGGCCGCACGCGCTTTGGCAAAGGCCGGCTCGCGGGCAGCCGTTGCGCGGCGGTTGTGTTCCATCTGCCGACGCCGCACAGCGAGAAGCCTGCGCACAGCAATCACAACCCCCGCGCATACCACACTGCACACTACCACAACTTCAAGCAACAGTTCTCTCAACACATCTTTCATGATTGACACACGCGTTGCATGACATGATATGCCATCAGGCCACTCCGCATACGGCCAGTTCGGTTGATCACCCGCTGCTCACCAACATAGGCCGCTTTCAGCACCCAGCTCAGCGTGCCGGACACGATCGCCGCATTCGCCAGCCGCGATGTCACGTGTTTCAACACTACGGCGCCCCCGCGGCCGGCTTTACTGCCACACCCAAGACCGAGCTGCCAAACGGCATGCTGATGCCCCGGCGCACAATAACGTTTTCACCACGCACCAACCCGAGTAGCACGCTGTTCAGCCATGGCGCCACACGCCGCAAATCAGACTGCTGTTCCACGCGGCCAGCATGCCGCCGCTCTGCCCATTTCTGCACCAGCGCGGCCACAAACAGCCACGGCAACCGGTAGCAGCAATGCCGTAGCGCAAACCCGTTGCCCGCCAGCAGGCGCCGCACCTGCGCCCGTGTGTAACGCCGCTTCGTCGCTACCACAACGTCGTGGCCACGCCTCAAACACTCAAACGCCGGCAGGTGCAACACCAACATCCCTCCCGGCACCAGCGCCCGGTAAAATTTCTGTACCACAGCCGCGTCATCGTCAATCCCAGCATGGTACAACACATCCACACACACAATGATGTCATACGCACACGGCGGCGCGTCCCACGCCGTAAGGTCCACACATGCTACCGCCGTAACCCCGCGCTGCCGGCTATACGCTACGGCCTGCGGTGACGCGTCAAGCGCGCTCACCTGGCCATATTTCTGCAGCGCCACAGCCATGGCGCCTGTCCCGCACCCCGCATCCAGTATGCGCACCGGCCCGCCAGCCGCCGCGCGCTGCACATGCCACTCCACCAGCTCCCGCACCGCCCGGTACCACCAGTGCCCGTCCTCCAATGCAAACATCCGGTCATATTCTGCTGGATGCATCAGGCCCGCTCCCTCTGCTCCTCGCGCTCATACGCCGCCCGCACGACGTATTGTGGCTTCTTGTTCTGCGACAAAAACATCCGCCCCAGATACTCGCCAATCATGCCCATGGCCATCAGCTGTACACCCGAGAAAATCGCAATCATCACAACCGTCATCGCCCAGCCCACCGGCAGCGCCGGATTGGTCAGCTTCTCGATAATCGTATACACCCCGACTCCCAGCCCCACTAGCGCAAAAACAAACCCAACTGCCATGGCCGCCCGCAACGGCAAAATGGAGAAATTCGTAAACATGTTCAACCACAACGATACCAGCTTGCGCAGTGTGTAACCGGACTGCCCGTGCGCCCGCGCGTGATGCGCCACCTGCACACGCCCGATACGTGATGTCACCCGCAAAATCAACCCATCAATGTACGCAAACGGCAGGTCATACTTCACTATCTCCCGCACTACAAACCGGTTGATCACTTTGAAGCTCGACAAATACAAATCGCGCGGCTTGCCCAGCATAATCGTTGCCATCCAATCATTGAACCGGCTCCCCAGATTCCGCAATAAGGAATGTTGCTTCTTCGCATAATAGCTGTACACCACATCAACACCGCTTTCCCGGATCGCCTCAATCAGCGTGATGACTTCACTCACCGGATTCTGGAAGTCATCATCCATAATTACGACATACTCCCCGTGCGTGTGATTCAGCCCGGCCATCACGGCATTGTGCTCCCCCACATTTTTCGCCAGCGAGTAAAACGACACGATCTGTGGGTGCGCCCGGTGCAAGCGCAGACACTCCTCCTCGGAATTGTCTCGCGGTGAACAATCATTCACCAGCACGATCTCCAGCGCATAGCGCGGCGCCAGCGTGCCGATCAGCTGCTCCACCAGTGCGCCGATCGTCGCCGCGCCATTGTACACCGGAATCACGATCGAAACACCGGGCTTCATCGCGCGCCTTCCCGCTCAGCATAAAATGCCGCCACCGCCCTGCATACCGCCGCAATGTCATCCTCACGCAGCTCCGGAAACATCGGCAGCGTCAGTATGTCACGGCTCACTGCCTCCGTTACCGGCAATGCCTGCGTGTGCAGATGCCGGTACGCGGGCTGCTGATGCACCGGCGCCGGATAATGCCGCGCCGTGCCGATGCCCTGCGCCTGCAAATGAGCCGCCAGCGCATCGCGCCCGGGCGCGCGCACCACGTACAAATGATACACATGCATACATCCCGTACGCTCCCCCGGCGCCTCCACCCCGCGCAGCTGCGCCGCATACTGCGCGGCATGCGCCCGGCGCGCCGCATTCCATGCCTCCACGTGCCGCAACTTCACCCGCAGCAGCGCCGCCTGCAGCTCGTCCAGGCGCGAATTCGTGCCGTGTTCCGCACTGATATACCGCTCGCGCCACCCATACTCCCGCAACATCCGCACCCGCGCGGCAACGCCGCTGTCATTCGTCACTACTGCCCCGCCATCCCCCAGCGCCCCAAGATTCTTCGTGGGATAAAAACTAAACGCCCCGCAATCTCCCCACGTCCCCACCAGCCGCCCTTCACACCGCGCCCCATGCGCCTGTGCACAATCTTCAACCACCCGCAGACCGTGCTGCCCCGCCACGGCCATGATGGCCGGCATATCGGCCGGATGGCCATACAGATGCACCGGCACCACCGCCCGCGTGCGCGCCGTAATGGCACGCGCGCATGCCTCCGGATCCATGGTAAATGTCTGCGCGTTAATGTCCACGAGTACCGGCGTTGCACCGGCGTTCACAATCGCCGCCACCGTCGCCACCGCCGTGTGCGAAACGGTGATCACTTCATCACCCGGGCCGATGCCGAGGGCGCGCAGTGCCAGGGTAATTGCGTCGGTGCCCGACGCCACGCCGGCACACTGCGCCACGCCAAGCCATGCCGCGAATTCCGCTTCAAACGCCCGCACCTCCGGTCCGAGAATAAACCAGCCGCCCGCCAGCACCCGCGCCGCCGCCGCCTGCAGCTCCTCCGCCAGCTCCGCATGTTGCTGGTGCAGCTCAATCACTGGTATCATGCCGCGCTCCAGTAGTGCGCGTGATGTTCGCGGTAATACGCCAGCGTACGTTGCAAGCCTTCGCGCAAGGGCACGCGCGGCTGCCATGCCGTCGCTGCGTTGAACGCGCTGTAGTCGCTGTAGTAGTCGCCGATATCGATGCGCTTGCGGTCGGGAGGAAACGGCGTCAGCGTATATCTGCCGGCGCCATTAACGTCGATCAGCAATTCGGCTAGTTCCTTGAGCGCGACAACTTCAGGACTGCCCAGATTGAAGAAGCGGCCATAGCACGCAGGCTGCACCGCCGCAGCCAGCAATGCCTCAACGGCATCGTCAACATAATTGAAATCGCGCCGCTGCAAGCCGTCGCCGAAAACTTCAATCGGCTGGTTCTCGATCACCCGGCGCAGCCACACACCAAGAAATGTCTGGCGCGCATCCTTCACACGCATGCGCGGGCCATACGTGTTCGTCAGCCGCAGCGACACGGTCTTGAGATCATACACATGATGATAGAGAATGTGATACCACTCCCCCGCCATTTTGTTGATGCCATTGACGTCCGTTGGCTGCAACAAATGCCGTTCATCCACCGGCAGATACTGCGGCTTGCCATATATCTGGCGCGTGCTGGCATACACCACAGTAACACCCGGATTGTGATGCCGGCACGCTTCCAGTAACGAAAGCTGCGCCGTGCAGTTGATCTCCAAGTCGGTGAAGGGATCCTGCATGGAGTCAAGATGGCTCGTCTGCCCTGCCAGATTGAAAATAACATCCCGCCCTTGCACCAGATACGCCATGGAAGAGCGGTCGCGAATATCTGCAATGTTAAGGTGTACCTGCTCCCTGATCCCTTCAAGATTGAAAAGATTCCCTCCGTAGTGCGGAATCAAGCTGTCCACCAGCGTCACACGCGCCCCCGCCGCCACAAGCCAGCGCGCCAGGTTCGATCCGATGAACCCGGCGCCGCCGGTGATCAAAATGTTTTGATCACGCCATGCTCCCGCACCAGCTGTCATGCAATCTGCCCCTACAGGCGTTCACGAGCCACCCCCTTGCCCGTGTTACAGTTTCTCAAGGACGATATCCGTAAATTCTCCCGTTGTCGCCACATTCCCATACCCCAAATGCACATAGACCGTCGCCACGCCATCTACACAATTGGTGAAGACGAGTTCCCGCCGCCACCACTGGTTATACTCCGTCATCCATACAATCTCCTGCTCGCGCTGCGGCTGCAGGTAGAACGCCACACGCCCTCCAAAAATCACATTCGTATCATGACCCGCCACCGAGCGCACCGACGCGCTCAGCCGGTACACACCCCCAGACACTACCCGCGCCAGCTGCTGTACCCCGATCGGTGCCTTGTACGGATTCTCGATCCGCAGCGCCGTGCGCGTGCCCGACGGACCAGGCACGCTGATGACAGTCACGCTGTTTGAATAAATTTTGCCATCCCGCCATAGGCTCCAGTTGGCCAGACCCTCCGAGAAATTGCCGTTTTTCAGAAGCAACGAACGTGTGACGGGCGCAGTGGTAGGCGCCGGAACTGCCGGTACAGATGGCCGAACCGGCGTGGCCGGCGCGGGAACTGCCGGCCCGCGTGGTGCAACAGGCGCGGCCGACGCGGAAGCCGCGGCCGGTGCCAGCCCTGCCGCTGGCGGGCGCGCCTGCACCACCTGTGCCGTCCGCTGCGCCTCAAGTTGCTTCGGCTGATACCAATAGCGCCACACAAACAATCCTGCGATCACCACCACGATCAGCACCTGAAACTCTATAAATAGCAATGTGCGTATAGTCATGGGATTGTCCTAAAACCTAAACGGTGCATAGACGATATCATTCTCCTCATTAATGTAGACATTTTCTTTGAGGAAATCAAACACATCAGCATTGACGCTGGCATTCTGCGCGGCGTTGCGGTCGCGGATGTGCGTGGCAAAAAGCGGGCTGCTGGCCGCAGCCGGCTCAGCCACTCCGCCTTTCGTCCTGCCGCGCGGCTCGCGCACCGTGAACAACTCCAGATCATCCGGATTGATCACCAACTGCTTGATGCGCGCCGCTACGTCGCGCGCCACGGGCGCGTACATGCGCTGGCTGTCCTTGGCAGTGTAGTTGACCATCATGGTCACCTTGAGAATGCGCACGACCGAGCCATCAGCAGGTTGGCAGCATACCGGATAGCCACGAAAGGTGAACACACGAAATCCTTCGATGTCTCGATGGCCAACAAACTCGATGAGGCTGGCCGGATAGCGCTTGGCCGTGCGCGTGGCAGCCGCGGGCGCGCCGCGCGTAAACAAACGGTACACGCCACGGTATGGTTGCGACTCCGCGCGTACTCGCGAGCGCTGATATACCGCATCGCGCGGCATCAATACATGAAACAGCACTGCGGGCAGCACCGGCGCGCCTTGTTCATGCTCCACATATTTGCATGCCGGATCGTTGTATCGAAACAACGTGGCATTGCCGCGCGTTTCCATCGTCAAACGCGTTGGGTCAAAGTGAAATATCACTTCTTTCGTGCCCCCTGCAATACACACACCGCACAACAGCACTGCTGCAAGTCCCCATATACCTTTCATGAAGGTCTCCTGTGGTAATAGTATCGTCCATCGGCGCACGCCATGTTCCCCCAGGGCGCCCGCCATGAACACGTGATGTTGGTTATTGATTTTCCTGAGCTTCTAGCACGTCCGAAATAGTGATTTTGGTGCGCTGGCCGGGCGGCACGACAAGGCGGTCTGACAAGCTTAATGCCGAGGTAATGTCCGCCGCGCGGGCGCGTTCGTCGCGCGCCAGGCGCGACGCGCGCACCGGCGGCACGCTCGGTTGCGGCTCGGCCGTAAGCGATGGCACCGTAGTCACCCGCCGCGGAGTGCTCTGCGGCTGTGCGGGCGCCGGGGCGGCGGCACGCGCAGGCTCTGCCGGCGCGGCAGGCGTTGCCACCGCCGCCGGCTCCTCAACTGCTATACGTGTCATGTCAGCAGCGACCGGCGTGGCTCCCGGCAACGCCGGATCGGCCGCATCTACCGTGTTTCGCACCGCCGCAACAGGCGCGGCCACACTGCCGCGCGCCTCCGCCGGCCGTGGTCCTGCGGCCATACTGGCAGCTTGCACGCTGACGGTCGACACAAGTGCCGCAAGGTCCTCCAGTGTCAAGCCATCGGCTGCCGGTGGCAGCACTGGCTGCGGCCGCACCGCCCCCGGCACGGCACTCCCCGTGCGCACGATCGTGCCCGTTGAGCTTTTCGTAAAGACAACCGTCTGGCGCTGTTCAGATGGGGCCGAAGCCGATGGAGCAGCCGCGGCTGGCGCGGCTGGTGATGCTGCCTGCACATTCACGCCCGCCGTTGCTTCGTGGCGCGCCGCAACCTGTGTGTGCACAAACGCTGACAACGCACGGTCATCTATCGGCGGCGGGGGCGGCGGCACCTCGCCCGGTTCGGCGGTGCGTGGCATAGGTGCAGGCGCTGGCGGAGTGATAGCCGTGGCGCCCGGCTGCACCCCCGCGCCCTGCATGTCCAGCATCGCTTCTATCTTGTATAACGTGGCCTGTTGCTTCAAGCTTACCCGGTTGATCTCCTCAATTTCACCGCGCACTTCGCGCAACTCCTGACGTAACGGCCGTAATTCATCAGCAATATTCGTTCCGGCACTGTGCCCGCTACGCCACCATACATGCACCATCAGCCCCAAGGTGCATAGCGCAACAAGATACAGAAAAAAAGGCCTTCCACTTCTCATTGTGATACTCCCATATGAACGGCGCGCGCATGCTCATCAAACACCGGCCGCAGCCTTTTGCTCAGCAGGCATTGGCGCGCAAACATTGTCTGATATTCCTCAACACGTGTTGCGTCCGGCATGTGCCGCGCTGCGCCGAGTTTCACCAGCCGGTCTGTCAGTTCGGTGATCGGCCCCGCGCCGTCAGCCCGGCATTGATATGCCCACAGCGCCTGGATGGCGCCGCCCAGCGCCGCCGCTTCTTCATTGCGCATCGTCACACACTCCGCGCCGAACACATCCGCGCAAATCTGCCGCCACAACGCATTCTTCGCCCCGCCGCCCGTCAGCCGGATTTGCGTCGGCTGGATGCCTTGGCGCCGCATCCGTGCCAGCCCGTAGTTCATCCCCAGCACCGCCCCTTCCATCGCCGCCCGCGCATAATGTGCCGGCGTAAAGTTGCGCGGCGTAACGCCATACCACACGCCCCGCCCATGCGGCACGTTCGGCGTGCGCTCGCCCGTAAAATACGGCACCAACAGCAGCCCCTCGGCGCCAACGCGCACACGCTGCGCCAGCCGCGTCAATTGCTCTGTCGTCAGCCCAAATGCCTGTTTCACCAATTCCGTGGACACCGTGCAATTCATCACGCACAGCAACGGCAGCCAGCCGCCCGTGCTGCTGCAGAACGCCGCAATCTCCCCAGCCGCGCGGTCAATCACAGGCCGCTCCGCGTAGGCGAATATCGTTCCGGATGTGCCAAGACTGGCCGTCACCACGCCCGGCCGCACATTTCCCGTGCCGATCGCCGACATCATGTTGTCGCCCCCGCCCGTCGCCACAATGCACGCCGCAGACAACCCCAATTCCTTCGCCACCTCCGGCCGCACGGTGCCTACAATTTCATGCGAGGCCTGCAACGGCGGCAGACACGCTCGGAGATCGCGCTCCCCATCCAGCGCCCGCAGCGCCGCCTCCGACCATGTGCGCCGCACCACATCGTAAAACGCCGTCCCTGACGCATCCCCCGGCTCCATCGCCGCCACCCCCGTCAGCCAGTAATTAATGTAGTTGTGCGGCAACAAAATCAGCGCCAATTTTTCATAATTCTCCGGCTCGTTCTCCTTCAGCCACCGCACTTTCGACGCCGTAAATCCCGGCGGTATACTGTTGCCAATCGCCTGTATCGTTGCCTTCAGCCCGCCCAGTTGCTTGATCAAATACGCGCACTGCGCTGCCGTGGAGCTGTCATTCCATAGTTTGGCACGGCGAATCACCTGGCCTTGTTTGTCTAACGCCACAAAGCCGTGTTGCTGCCCCGAAACGCCGATCCCCAGCACCTGTTCCGGCGTGGCCTTGCTTGCGCGCATCACCGCGCACACACTCGTGCGCACCGCGCGCAGCCAGTCGCCCGGGTCTTGCTCGCGCGTCCCGTCCGCCCCTTCATACAACGGATAGGCCGCCGACGCGCTCGCGCACACCCGCCCCGTCCGGATGTCCATCAGCACAGCCTTCGTTGATTGCGTCCCGCTGTCAATTCCCAAAGTGTATCGTGTGGTCTTCATGCCGCGGTGTTACTCGATGTTTTGCGCCTGCTCGCGCATTTTTTCCAACTCTTCCTTAATCGTCACAACGTGTTTGGCGATCTCCGCACAATTGGCTTTGTTGCCCGCTGTCGTGGCTTCACGGAACAATTCCTGCAGCAGAAAATCTATGCGCCGCCCAGCACTCTCCGTGCCTTTCAGCGCAGCCTGCAACTGTTCGATGTGGCTGCGGGCGCGTGTCAGTTCCTCCGTAATGTCCACCCGGTCAACCGCTAGACCGCCTTCCATCACCATGCGCACGGGGTCAAACTCAGTACCGCACGCTTTGGCTGCTTCCCGCATGCGCTGCGCCAGGCGCTGTTTGACACGCGCCGCAACCCGCGGCGCCGCGCGCGCCACGCGCTCAAACTCTCGCGCAACATGCTTCGCTCGCTTCAGCATGTCACGCGTCAGCGCCGCGCCTTCACGTTGCCGCACCGCCACCAGCTTTGCCAGCGCGCGCTCCAGCGCCGTACATACCAGCGCCCCCAGCGCCGGCGCGTTCAACACAGGCTCCTGGCTGCGCAATACACCGGGAATGCGCAACAATGTATCCATAGTAATGTCCGCCGGCACATCCGCCACTCGCGCCGCACGTTTGAGCTGCACCGCGGCACGCGCCAGCACACTTTCATCCAGCACATACGCTTCCGCATTCCGCGCCGGCGTGACGGCGACGCTCACCGTCACTTGCCCCCGCGCCATCCGCGCCTTCACCCGCTCACGCACCTCGCCTTCCAGCGACGCCAGCTCTCGCGGCAGGTTCACCCGCACATCCAAATACCGCCCGTTTACGCTGCGCACTTCCACGTCCGCCGCTCCTGCCCGCGAACTCGCATGCCCCGAGCCAAACCCTGTCATTGATGTCATCATTTCACTATCGTCTCGTCCCTAATCGGTGTGTAGTATACCATTCTCATTGTTAAAACGCAACAAACATTGCAGTTTGATGAAATCCCGCCCAGCACTCCCTCAACACCTCTCTCTCATGCCTCTCTCTTCCCGCCTTCTTGCCCGCTTCGTTCGCGCCCTACCCGCCCAGCAACTCCCCCGCCACGCCTGTGCGCCCTGCCGTCCGCGGCGCTTCTACAATATACTTTTTGTTCTCTGCTTTGTACCACTGTGCCAGCGCTTTGTGCAGGCGTATCTCCCGCCCTTTCGGCACATGTATCCGCGCGCCTGTTTCATAGTCGCGCCCCGTATAATACATACACGTGCTCGCCGTCATCGGCGTCGGCGTAAACTCCTGCACCTGCTCCAGTCGTATGTTTCTTCGCTTCAAATACCGCGCCAGCTCAATCGCATCATCAAGTGTCGTGCCGGGGTGTCCTGCCAATAGATAGGGAATTATCTGTTGCCGCTTCCCAGCCCTCTCGCTCTGCTCCATGAATTTCCCTACAAATGCTTCGTACACATTCACCGGCGGTTTGCGCATCGCGCGCAACGGCGCCGCTTGTGTGTGCTCTGGCGCTATTTTCAGATGCCCGCCCGTGTAGTGCTCGGCCAGCGCGCGAATAAACTCGTTGTCCAGCAGCGCCAGATCATGGCGTATGCCAGATGCAATCAAGACCTTCTTGACGCCCCGCACCCTGCGCACGGCCTCCAGCACACGCAGATACGGCCGCTGATCACACACCAGATGCGGGCACCGCTCGGGAAATAAACACGCAACCCGCGGACACCCCGTGCTGATGCCGCGCCCGCAGCGCATCCCATACATGTTGGCCGTCGGCCCGCCGACATCGCTGATCACGCCCCCGAATCCCGGCAACTCCGCCATCCGCCGCGCTTCCGCCACGATCGATGCCTCGCTCCGCGACTGGATCGTCTTCCCTTGATGTGCCGTCAGTGCACAAAAACTGCAGCCGCCAAAGCAGCCACGATGCGCTGTGATCGAATCTTTGATCTGTTCAAACGCCGGTATGCGTTCGCGATACGCAGGATGCGGCCGCCGCGCAAACGGCAGCGCATACACTGCGTCAAGCTCTGCCGTGCTCAGCGGCGGCGCCGGCGGATTGTGCCGCAAATACCGCCCTGCATGCGGCATATACATCACCTCCCGCGCGCTCCTCTCCTGCACCACATGATCATAATCGAAAAACGCTTCCGGTGTGCGCACCGTGTCGAATGCAGGCAGCATCACCGCCCCCGCTCATCCGCGCTCCGCGTCGTCGTGACAATCCCCGGCAGCCCCGCCATTTCCTCCGGCTTCCGCCCAGCCGCCAAGCCGCGCGCCAATTCTGTCACCGCAGCCTCGGCCATGCCATACGCCAGCACATCTGCCTTCGCGTCCAGCAAAATAGAATTGCGCACACTGTCGCTCCAAAAATCATAGTGCGGAAGGCGGCGTAAGCTGGCTTCTATGCCACCCAGCACGACCGGCACACCTTTGCAACTGCGCCGCAGCATCTGGGAGTAAATGATGCATGCGCGGTCGGGGCGCTTGCCGGCGAGCCCGCCGGGGGTATAGGCATCATCGGAGCGGATTTTGCGCTGTGCCGTGTAGTGATTCACCATGCTGTCCATATTGCCCGCTGTCACCCCAAAAAATAGCCGCGGGCGCCCCAGCACCGTGAACGCATCGGCCGAGCGCCAGTCAGGTTGTGCAATAATCCCTGTGCGAAACCCCGCCGCCACCAGCACCCGCCCAATCAGCGCCGCCCCAAACGCCGGATGATCTACATACGCATCCCCCGTCACGATGATCACATCCAGCTCTTCCCACCCCAGCGCCGCACTTTCGGCGCGCGTCATCGGCAGAAACGCCGGCTGGATCACCCCACTGCCGCCCCTCAAGCCCCGCGCCCTTTCGGTGCGTGCAGATAGCGGATTATCTGCACCTTTTCCATCGTCACCAATCCCCCGCAATCCCCCGCATCTATCAACTCGTGCAACTGCGGCAAAAATGCTCGCATCCGCTCTTCCCGGTCAACGATCTCCACCACGATCGGCAAATCCGATGACAGATCGAGCAGCTTCGCCGATCGCAGACGGCTGGCGGCGCCAAAGCCCAGCATCCCCCGCCACACCGTCGCTCCTGCCAGCCCCGCTTCCCGCGCCGCCCGCACGATCGCTTCATACAACGGCGTGTGCCGCACTTTGTCCGCTTCCCCTATAAATACCCGCACTAACAGCGCTTCGCCTTTCAGTTCCATAGCACCCTCACAACCTGTATGAAACCATGCCACGCCAGTAGCCCTGCCACAAACGCCACACACGACCCCGCTACCGTTGCCACACCATACCACCCGGCATGAAAATATTCGTGCGCCCGCACCAGCTGCGCCAGCTCATATACAAATGACGACATCGTCGTGAATCCCCCGCAAAACCCCGTCGCCAACAACAACCGCATCTCCGGTGTAACTGACCCTGTGCGCGCCCACATCTCTGCAAGCAGCCCAATCACAAAACATCCCGCTACGTTCACTACCAGCGTCCCCAGCGGCCACGTCAGCGAATACTCTCGCAACAGCAAGCTCACGCCATACCGCGCCGCCGCTCCTATACATCCTCCCGCTCCCACATACATAAATGACATCACCTGCGCCGCCATCTCTTCTCTCCCACGTCCGGGCAAGGCCTGCCTAGCCCTTCCGTATAAACCCCCCCGCCCCCACGCCCTTCTTTTCTGCCGTGTTTGCTCCCTGTTTCTTTCATGCCCCTAGTCTACCATTATTTCCACAATTCGGCAACTGCTTGCTTTCCCGCCGCCCTTTCGCTATAATTTCCCCAATCTTGTTTTCACCGCGCGTTTGCGCTTGTTAACCCAGGAGTTGCCATGAGTGATGCCGTCACGGTTACCAGCCAAAACTTCTCCGCTGAAGTCGAGCAGTCTGACAAGCCCGTCATTGTTGATTTCTGGGCCGAATGGTGCGGCCCCTGCAAAGCCTTCATGCCCACGCTGCACCAGTTCGCCAAGCAGTTCCCACAAGTCAAAATCTGCAAAGTGAATGTCGGCGAGGCGCCCGAACTGTGCCAGCGCTTCAATATCATGAGCATTCCCACGCTGGTCTTCTTCCACAACGGCAAAGTAGTCGAAACCGCCGTGGGTAGTATGTCGCTCAAAGACTTCACCGCGCGCGCCAAGTCAGCCTTCAAGCTCTGATGCCCCAGCGCGCTGCTCGTTTCTCGTGTCGCCGTTGGTGTCCGCGTTCCTCGCATGCATACTGGCCTTCCTCGCGGCGCTGGCCTGCTCACGCCTGATGATCTGGCTCGCGCCGCGCCTGGGCTATCTCGACCGGCCGTCCCCTCGCAAGATTCATTCGTCCCCCACGCCCCTGCTGGGCGGCCTCGCCGTCGCTCTGGCGCTCGCCTTCGCATGCTCTATCATCATCCCCTGGCGCAGCGCCCCCGCCTGCGGCCTCGCTCCCCATCACCTGGCCTTCCCTGCCGCCGCTCTGGCCATGCTGCTACTCGGCCTCTACGACGACCGCGCCGCACTAGCACCGCTGCCAAAGTTCCTCGCCTTGTGCGCAGCGTCTGCTCTGCCCGCGCTCCTCATGGTTTTGGCAGGCGCCTCCGTGATTGATGCTCTCGCCTGTGCGGCCGCACTCTTGTTCTTCTCCAACGCTTTCAATCTGCTCGACAACAGTGACGGCCAGTGCGCCAGCGTCGCCGCCGCCGCACTCGCCGCCGCCTCCCTCCACGGCTCCCCAGCCCCTCGCCTCGCCGCCGCAGGCGCTTTCCTCGGTTTCCTCTGGTGGAACCGCCCGCCCGCCCGCATCTTCCTCGGCGATGCCGGCAGCCTCCTCGCCGGCGTCTCCTGCGTCTGGCTCGTCTTGCGCGAACCAACACATTCACCGTTCCTTGTCAATCCCCGTCTGATTCCCGTGCTCTGGATTCCGCTCTATGACACCCTCTCCGTCATCGCCCTCCGCCTCTGCCAACGCCGCCCCATCTGGCAGGGCGGCCAAGACCACTTCGCCTGGCGCATCATGCGCCGTGATGTTTCTCCCGCCGCCACGAATGCGCTCCTTGCTGCCGCCACATTCCTCCCCGCCTGCCTCACTCTTTTTCTCCCCCGCTCTGCCGCCTGGTTCATCACTCCCGCCGTGCTGCTCGCCGCCGCTGCGTGGGAGCTCTTCCCCCGCCCGCCCCGCCGCATGACGTGTTGACAAACCTGCTGTGTGCGTGTACAATACTACTATGATCATAGTACCCACGGACGATTCCCATGGCCGCTGAACCATGTGTCAGCGTCGCGCGCGTCTTGCGCGACAATGTGGAACAAACGGCCGTCATTGTGCAGGGCTGGGTGCGCACGCGCCGCGATTCCAAAGCCGGCTTTTCGTTCATTGAATTGAATGATGGCTCGGCCTTCGAAAACCTTCAGCTCGTCGTGCCTGCCTCCCTCCCAAATTATCACAGCGACGTCCTCAATCTTCACACCGGCGCCAGTATCTCGGCCACCGGCGTGGTCATGCCCTCCCCCGGCCGCGAACAGGCCCGCGAACTGCACGTCACCGCGCTGCGTGTGCTCGGCTTTGTCGAGCCCACTGACTACCCGCTCCACAAGCAGAAAATGTCCCTCGAACACCTCCGCTCGGTCGCCCATTTGCGCCCCCGCACCAATACCTTCGGCGCCGTCACCCGCGTCCGCAACGCCACCGCCATGGCCATCCATGAGTTCTTCCAGTCCCGCGGGTTTTTATGGATTTCCACCCCGATCATCACCGCCTCCGACTGCGAGGGCGCCGGCGAAATGTTCCAAGTCACCACGCTCGACATCGCCAACCCACCCCGCTCGAGCGACGGCTCCATTAACTATCACGAAGACTTCTTCGGCCGCCGCGCCTTTCTGACGGTCTCTGGCCAGCTCGCCGTGGAAAACTACGCCTGTGCGCTCGGCAATGTCTACACCTTCGGCCCCACCTTCCGCGCCGAAAATTCCAATACCACGCGCCACCTCGCCGAGTTCTGGATGATCGAGCCCGAACTCGCCTTCGCCGATTTGCACGCCAACATGGACACCGCCGAACAGTTTGTCAAACACGTCATTGCCGCCGCACTCACACGCTGTCCCAGCGACATGCGTTTCTTCGACCAGCGCATCCATCCCGGCCTACGTGCCATGCTCGAGCAAATCGCCATCACCGAGTTTGTGCGCATCCCCTACACTGATGCCATGGCTATCCTCGCCCGCGCGAATGTCTCGTGGGAATTCCCCGCCGACTGGGGCGCCGATCTGCAGGCCGAACACCAGCGCTATCTCACCGAAGAATACTTCAAAAAACCCATCATCGTCTACGACTGGCCCGCCTCAATCAAGCCTTTTTACATGTACGTCAACGACGATCAACGCACCGTGCGCGCCATGGACATGCTCGTCCCGCGCTTCGGCGAAATCATCGGCGGCAGCCAGCGCGAGCACCGCCTCGACGTCCTCGACAAGCGCCTCGCCGCCCTCGGCCTCAACCCTGATGATTACTGGTGGTACCGCGATCTGCGCCGCTTCGGCACCGTCCCCCATGCCGGCTTCGGCCTCGGCTTCGAACGCCTCTTGCAGTTTGTCACCGGCATGACTAACATCCGTGACGTCATCCCCTTCCCCCGCGCGCCAAAACTCGCCGAATTCTGATCCTACCCTGGCATTGTTTGTGCTTCCCTCCCTGTATCATCTTGAGCACCAATGACTACTGAAGCTCCTATGTTACCAAGGAATATAGCCATGACGACACACGTTTTCCAGGCGCGTGCCCTGGCCGCTGCCCATGTTGCACTCGTGCTGGCTCTCGCTGCCTGTGGCCGCAAAGAGCCCGCGCCTGCCCCCGTTGACATCACCAATGCACTTGCGAAACCCGTCAAACTCTCCACCGAGCCCTTGCGCCAGAGCAATGCCCGTATGGACGAACTTATCAAGGCCATGCCTGAAAGCGAACGCGCGGAGCTCCAGAAAACACTTGGGCAGGAACTGCCCACGGATGTGCAGCCGGAAGTGCATTCTGATGACAGTGAAACACACATTAAGTTTGAAGTGACTCAGGAAATGCGCGACCTCGTCAACGCTGCCACGCGCGCCTTCCTCGCCGATCTCCCCGATACTGACAAAATCGCCGCCCTCCAAAAACTCATCGGCATTGACGATCCCATCGTCATGGACGTCGTCATGATGGCCCTCAACGACGACAACCCCGATATCCGCGAACTCGCCCTCGACGTCATTATGAATGTGGATGACCCCGCCGTCATCCCCGCCGTCGTCAAAGCCCTCGACGACGATAATCCTGATATCCGCGAATACGCACTCGACGCGCTCATGGAAGTCGATGACCCGCGTATCAATGATGCCCTCCTCAAAGCCCTCGATGACGAAAATGTTGATGTGCGCGACAACGCCCTCAATATCATGCTCTATATCTCCTCCCCAAACGTGCTCGACGCTCTCGCCAAAGCCATTACCGATCCTGATCCTGACATTCGCGAGAAGGCCATTATCACCATCGAAGATATTTCCGATCCGCGCACCATAGATATTTTGATCGAAAAAGGCCTCCTGCACGATGATGATAGTATCCGTCAAGACGCGCTCGATTCCCTTAATTTTATCACCGACCAGGAATTCGAATCCTACGAAGAAGCGCGCGCCTGGTGGGACCGCAACCGCGCCACCTTCAACTTCGACGAGTGACCACCTCCACGTGAAACTCCTCTTCTGTGGCGCTGCGCGTTCTGTCAGCGGTTCCCTGCACGTCGCCGATACCCGTGACGGCCGCTGGTTGCTCGACTGCGGCCTCTTCCAAGGCCGCCGCCAGGACATGTACACGCGCAACGCCGCCCTGCCCGTGCGCCCCGAATCAATCCGCGGCGTTCTCCTCTCTCATGCTCACGTGGATCACAGCGGCCGCCTCCCGCGCCTCGTCCACCTCGGCTTCCGCGGCCCCATCTACGCCACCCCCGCCACCATTGATTTCTGCTCCCTGCTCCTCTCCGACAGCGCCTTTGTCTTGCGCTCCCAAACTGCCCAGCTCAACCAGCGCCGCCTCGAACGCGGCCTCCCTCCCCTGCCCGATCTCTACAGCGATGACGACGTCCGCCAAACCCTTGCCTTGATGCACCCGGTTGCATGGGGCGAGGACATCACTCTCGGCCCCCATCTGCACGCCCTCTTCCTCCCTTCCGGCCATATCCCCGGCGCCAGTTCCATCGTCCTCCGTGAACATACTCCGCGCGGCGACTGCGTGCTGGCCTATTCCGGTGATGTCGGCAGCAACAACGACTGGATCATGCCTGATCCCGCCATCCCTGCCGGCGCCGAATTCGCCATCCTTGAAAGCACCTACGGGCATTGCGAACACCGCCCGTACGCCTACGCGCGCAGCGACCTTGCCCGCCACATCAGCACCACCCTCGCCGCAGGCGGCGTCGTCGTCATCCCCGCCTATTCCGTCGGCCGCACCCAGCGCGTCGTCTATGAGTTGCGCGGATTGATCGATGCCGGTGAATTGCCTCAAACGCCCGTCTATGTTGACAGCCCTCTCTCCGTCGAGGCCTCCCGCGCCTTCACACGCCACCCAGACGTTCTTCGCATGCCCGACGGCCCCCGCCGCACGTTCGCCCGCCTCGATGCCCTGCATGTTGTCTCCTCCGAAGAATCCCGCGCTCTCCGCGCCCAGCCCGGCCCCTTCATCGTCGTCACCGCCTCCGGCATGTGCGAGGCGGGCCGCGTCCTTCATCACCTTAAACGCAATCTCCCTAACCCACACTCCCGCGTCGTCTTCGTCGGCTTCTGCGCCGAAGATACCCTCGGCCGTCTCCTCCTTAACAAGCAGCCCGCCGTCCGCATTAACGGCGAACTCGTCTCCGTCAATGCCCACATCGATCACTTCGACACCTTCAGCGCTCACGCCGATCAGCGCGGCTTGACCGAGTGGATTCAGTCCCAGCCTTCTCTCCGCTCCGTTTTTCTTGTCCATGGCGAAGAACCTCAAGCCTTCGCCCTCGCCGAACATCTCGAAAACGTCACCGCCCGCGAAGTCATTGTCCCGTTCCCCAACGAAGCCTTTGATCTCTCCTGCGCCGGTGTGCGCTGCCTTGAACCAGAAGAATTTCCCGCCGTATGAATGTCGCCATCGTCTATCCACCCATTGACTCCCCCAAAGGTGTCCCGCTCCTCTCGCAGAACCGCCAATTCCAGTACTTCAACGCCCCCACCTATATCTATCCCATGGTCCCTGCCTACGCCGCCAGCAACCTCGCCGCACACGGCCACAAGGTCTTCTGGCTCGACGGCATCGCCGAAAAATGGACCTATGCCGAATGGCAACAACGCCTCCTCCAATGCGCGCCTGACATCGTGCTCATGGAAACCAAATGCCCTGTCATCGCGCGCCATTGGCAGATCGCCGCGCAGCTTCGCTCCTCCCTGCCCGACACGCTTATTGTCTGGGCCGGCGACCACGTCACCTATCTCCCGCAGGAATCCTTCGATCACGCCCCTATTGACTGCATCATCACCGGCGGCGATTACGATTTCCTCATCCTCGATCTCGTCCATCATCTCACCAACGGCACCCCCCTCCCCCCCGGCTTTTGGTTCCCCGCAGGTCATCCGCGCCTCTCCGCCCCTTCCGCCTCCATCGTCTCTTCCCCCGGCGGCCGCCCCCTCGCCACCACCGGCCCCGCTCAGCTCACCCACAATCTTGACGACCTCCCCTTTATTGACCGCGATCTCACCCGCTGGCAGCTCTACGCCTACGAAAACGGCAACTTTAAATACACTCCCGGCACCTACGTCTATAGCGGCCGCGATTGCTGGTGGAACAAATGCACCTTCTGTGTCTGGGACCACACCCTCAATCCCCCCGGCACCTACCGCTCCTTCTCCCCTGAACGCCTCTTCGCCGAAGTCAAACATATCGTTGACCATTACCCCGTCAAGGAAATTTTCGATGACGCCGGCACCATGCGCGCAGGCAACTGGCTGCGCCGCTTCTGTCACCTCATGATCGAAAGCGGCTACAATAAAAAAGTCGTCCTCGGCTGCAATATGCGCTTTGACGGCCCAAACGAAGAACTCTATCGTTTGATGAAACAAGCTGGCTTCCGCTTCATCCTCTACGGCCTCGAATCCGGCAACCAAGCCACCCTCGACCGCATCGAAAAAGGCCTCTCCCTCCAACAAATCGAAGACGGCGCCCGCATGTGCAAAGCCGCCGGCCTCGAACCCCATGTCACCGTCATGCTCGGCTACCCGTGGGAATCTCTCCAAGACGCCCAGCGCACGATCGATTTCGCCCGCGCTCTCTTCCGCAAAGGCTACATTGACACCTTGCAGGCTACCATCGTCATCCCCTATCCCGGCACCCCCCTCTACCGCCAGTGCAAAGAAAACGGCTGGCTCCTCACCGATAACTACGATGACTACGACATGCGCGCTCCCGTCATGTCCACGCCCATCTCCCCACAAGACATGTTCCGCCTCACTCAACAACTCTACAAATCCTTCCTCAACCCCGCCTTCATCCTGCGCAAACTCCTCGCCATCCGCCGCTGGCAAGACGTGCGCTTCCTCTTCATGGCCGGCCTGCGCGTGCTCGGCCACCTCCTCGACTTCAGCCCCAGCCAGCACGCCCGCTCCCACCACCAAAAATAGGTCCTATACGTCCCATTCGTCCCATTGTCCCCATTTCATCTTCCTGCAATCTTCCTTCTGCTATACTTTCCGCACATAAAGCTGGAGACCCTCTCCGACATAGTACGCTTCGTGACGAAGCCAAGTAGTAATGGTAACCGAGTTCCACAAACCGCACAAGAGCCCGTCACGAAGCGTTACTCTTTTTGCGCGCCCTCACCGTGAGCGCCAGCATCCCTCCCCTCCCAAAGAAATACGTCCCATTCGTCCTATAGATCCTATTTCTGCCCTCGCTTAGTAGCACTAGCAGCGCCAGCACCGTCGCCGCCCCCGGCTCAGGCACACACGTCAACACCATGTCGTTGCCATCCGGCCCGCCAAAATAGATTACCGAAAAGAGATACGTTTTGATCTGATAAAACCTGCCCGTAATGCCCACCGTGCCGCCCTCAGGATAGCCGGCAAATGCGCCATTAATTGTCTGCGTACCCAGCATGTCAATGAGCGTGAACACCTCGCCATATTGCGGGTCGTACGTTAGCGACGGCTGCAATGTGGCAGAGTGAATGGAGCTGGTTGAGCTGACGGCGAGCGTATCATACGAGCCACTCGTGGCGCCGGTGATTTGCACGGCAAAGACACTTGCACTGTCGAGGATGGCGCTGGCCACGCTCAGGCGGCCGAGCGGCAGCCCGGGGGCTATCACGCCGCCCGTGCCCGCAATGAGCGGCGCAGCGATCGTCCCGGCGCCAGTGACCGTGCCGGTGTACGCCGTGACAAGATTGCTGATGGTCACGCCCACGGCCAGTTCCAATGTGCCGTTTGTAATCACCACCGGGCCGGTGCCCAGCGCATGATTCGTTGCAATGTGCAGGATGCCAGCCGCGAGGAATGTGCCGCCCGTGTAGTTGTTGCCCGGGTGCCGCACAACCAGCCTGCCTGCGCCTGTTTTCATGACACCGCCATTGCCGCTGATGCGCCCGTCGCAGACGAGCGTCCCCGCCGGCACGCTCACCGTTGCGGAACGCCGCAAAGTGAGCGCGCCGGTGAAAGCTGCTGTCGTTACGCCCGCCGCGCTGCCCAGTGTGGCCGCAAGGTTTGCCACGTCCCGCACTTCGATGGGTTTGCTGATGACGATGCCGTTCGTGCCAGCCAGCAGGCGCGCGCGCGCGTTCGTCACGCTCCAGGAATCGCCCAGATACACTGTGCCGGTGCTGGCGCCCAGCGCCTGCGGATGCGCCACATACAGTGTTCCCTGCCGCACTAAAAATGGATGTTGCACCCCGGCATTGTTCCCGTCCAGCACAATCACACCCGTGTTGTCCTGCGTGGCGGTGGTGCTGGAAAAAATACAGGCGTTGACGCCGGGGAGCCGGCGCAGGATCAACACATTGTTTGCCGCGCTGTAGACGTTTTGACCATTCACATTGAAAACAGCGCCGGGAAGTACAGTGTTCGTGCCGCTGCCCGCGCTGTAGATGGCGTTGTAATCATTGGACGTGTTGTAGAACGTGATGGTGTACTGATTCGTGCCTTCCTGTTCGATAATCCAGCCGGCGGTAGCGAAGGTAAGGCGGCCCAATTGTGCGATTGAACGGTCCAGCAGCGGCTGAAGCGCAGGGCTGTAAAAATACGCTTCTTCGTGAAGTTCATCTGGGTATTCGCCGGTTGTGCCGCTCCAGTTGGCGGGATAGTCCCATTCGCGGCCGCTCGTGCCGGGCGCCCACGTCAACCGGTCAAGATTCGCCGCCGGCAGCACGGCAGCGCACCACAAACACACCACCACAGAAGCGCTTGGTTTCATTGGTCTGTTCCTCCTTTGCTTGGTAAAAAGACCGCAGACAGCTGCACCGCACTCCAAGATGGCTTTCATACAACTTCATTATATGCCCTGTTCGTCCTGTAGTTCCTATTCCTGCTCTGGCTTATCCGCGCCGCGCAGCGTAGCCGGCACGGGGGAATTGAGATAAGCGGCCCAGATTGCAACAGCATACACAACGGCGTTGCTGGCCGCGTCCGGCCAGTCCTGCGCAGGATCGCCCCAATGGCCCGTCTGGCCGTTGCGCAGAAAGCGCACCGTAACGGCTGCGGCAGCGGCTTTGCGCGCCGCGGGCGTCACAAGCACGGCCAACAGTTCAAGGTGTTTCATGATTGTTTTGTGTACGATGGTTATGGAGAAAAACAGTTCGCGCGAACCGTTGTGTACATAACGAACGCGCGCATTCATTGTGTTCCTCTCTTCCGCCAAATTGTAAATTGTAAATTGTAAATTGTAAATAGTGCCAGCCCCCAAACCCCTCCCGGCTCCGGCACAAACTCATACGCCCCCATGTCCCACCCCGCCCCGTATGGCCGCGGCGTGCCAATGCAATCGTTGGTTACCGCCGGCAGGTTCATCCCGCTGTCACGGCACGGCGATTCCTCGGCAATGTCATAGTTCAACGCCGCCGCCGCGATGAACACCGGGTTCGAGTCAATGGTGCCCGCGCCGCTATAGCCGCCCTCGATGTCGCAATAACTCACCATGGCCGTATCCGACCACGGCGTGATCTGACAGCTGCCATTGCCCCACAGCGTGCAATTCTGCAGCACAACCGTCCCGCCGCCAATGTCAAAACCGCCGTAGCCGTCATTGTCCGCAATGGTGCACTGGCGCACCAGCACATGATGGCGCGGAAACAGCACATAGAGTCCGCTGCCTGTGTTGCGCGCGCGATGCTGCGCCACAACAAGATTCTCCAGGCTCACCGTCACATCCTGCAGGGCGAGTGCGCCGCCGTTCATCGCGCTGTTGCTCGCCAGCAGCGCCTGCGCCATTGTCACGCTGCCGCCGTTGTACGCGAGGATGGCACCGCCGGCACTGTTCGACACGCCCGCGTGACTGCCGATGAACCGCGTGCGCGGCCACACGCCAGCAGGGCCGCCACCCACCGTGCTGTCCACCGTGACTGCCGCGCCCAGCGCGAGGATCGCCCCGCCGGAACCATAGGCGTTGCTGACAATATTGTTGCGCCACGTGCTGTTGCGCGCGTGCAGTGCCGCGCCCAGCATCACGGCCGCGCCACCACCGCCGCTGGTGGCGGCCACTCCCACATTGGTTGGTACCAGACTGGCCATGTTGTCCGCAATCACACACTCCGTGCACGCCACACTGCCCGTCTGCACCAACAGCCCGCCGCCCGACGCACCGCTCCTGTTGCGCGCAATCTCCACCCCCGCGAGCGTCACCATGCCCTGCACCTCAAGCTGCGCGCCACCGCCCGTGCCGTTGTGCGCCGCATTGTCCGCAATGCGCGTGCCGTTCCCCATTGTCACCACGCCCCCGCCCTGCCAGTACACGCCCCCGCCCTGCCCCAACGTGCTGTTGCTCACGATCAACGTATTGTCCACATTGCATGCGCCGGCCGCCCACAGGCCCGCCAGCCCGCCGCCCTTTCCATTCTCCGCGGCCGTGTTCTGCTCAATCGTGCAGTCCGCAATCGCGCACAGGCCTGTGCCCCAGATACACAGGCCGCCGCCCCCCTGGCCAGCCGCGTTGTAGACGACATGCGCGCGCGTCAGCCGCGTCGTGCAGTCATAGGCATAGATGCCGCCGCCGGCCACGCTGGCCCCTTCATCAACCAGTAATTCGTATCGCCAATAGTGACGCCGTCCAACAGCGTCAATGCCGAACGTTGCGCCGCAATCGCCCCGCCCGCCGCCGCCACGCAACTGTGCACGCGCACATGATTGCTCAAGGTCACCACGGAATCCAGCGCATAGATGCCGCCGCCAAACAACCCGGGCATGTTGGTGGCGCCCAGGCCGGCCACTTCGATGTGATCCGCCAGCATGCACACGCTGTTGCTAAGATAAAGCGCGCCGCCGTTGCGCGTGGCGCGGGAACCACGCATGCAGGTGATCGCCGCCGCGTCCCCGCGCATGGTCAACGTGGATGACTCGGCGTAGACACACCCGCCGTCGCCATTGGTCACCACGTTGGGCGCCGTCCAGCCAAATCGCGCGTGCGGCGCAATCTCCGCGCGCGCGCCGTTGAACAGATACAGCGCGCCGCCGCGCTCCACGGCCGTGTTGCCGTCAAACTGGCACCCGCCGTGCGTCGTCAATGACGCACCGCACAACGTCACGCCCCCGCCGCGCGGCGCCCAGTTCTCAAAGCACGCCACCGGTTCCTTCAGAACCACGCGCCCCTCCAGAAACGCATACACGCCCCCGCCTTCCACCAGCGCCGTGTTGTGATCGATCCACGTAGCTTCCACCACCAGCGTGGCATTCGACCACGCCGCCACACCGCCGCCAAACCAACTCACATTCCCGTCAATCTGGCAATAGCGCGCCGTCACCACGCAATTGTCCCCCGCAAACACGCCCCCGCCCCACAACAAAAAGATGCCCCCGCCCGTGATGCGCACGGCCTCGAGCAGCACACGCGCACCGCCGTCTATGAACACCACCGGCGCCACCCCGCTGGTGCTGACCACCGTCTGCTCGGGCTCGTACACGCGCGCGGCGAAATCCGGCGCGTATCCGCCGCGGATGTTCAGGTGTTTGCCGGCAATCACCAGATTGCCAAAATACGCGCCGGTCGAGACGCGCAGCTCATCCCCGCTGGCGGCCACCGCCACCGCCTGCGTCAGCGAACTATACAGCGGCCCGCCGCTGGTGACATTCGTGACCCCCGCCCACCCGGGCACCGCCATTAACACCGCCGCCATCCACACGCACTTCTTCATGGCATCCTCCTTGAATCCCAACGTGACACGGCTCACTCAACACAACATGTCGTTTGCAATCGCTATAAAATGTCGTTTGAACCGCTGCGATAAAAAACGGTTCACATCAAACCATTTTGTACAATAACTACGCCGCGCCTTCATCCTTCTCCCCTCCCCCTCCTCCGCCCAATCGTAAATCGTAAATCGTAAATCGTAAATCCTATGCCCACTAGCCCCCACACCCCTCCCGGCTCCGGCACAAATTCATAACAGCCCATGTCTGCCCACCCGTCATGGATGCGCGGATTGCCGTCGAGGTTTGTCGCGCCGGCCATCCAGTCCAGATTCGTCCCCGCGTCAATGCACGGCGAGCCTTCCAGCAAATGGTAATCGCCCGCCGCCGCGCCGATCGTGCCGTAGACGCCCCCGCCCTGCGTGCTATTCGTAACCACCGCCACGGCCGGCAGCCCGGCCCGCACCAGCCCAACCACCATCATGCTTCTCATTGTGCCTCCTTGTGCACACCCCGCCGTTATCCCGCCGCTGAACTGCCACAACCACTCACAACACGCGCGCAGACATGCCCTGCCTAGCTGCGCGCACCGCCCCAACAAACGCTGCGCATGTTCCTGCATGCATGCATGTCAATCCTTGATGCGCTGGTTGAATCTAGTATACCAAAAACGCGCCCAAATGTCGTTGGCGTAGAGGGGCAGCGGCCTCGTTGCCCTCATGCCCCGCGCGCTTCAGGCCGCTCCGCCGCAGGCCGTAAAACCGCTACGTCGCCGTAATCGTCACTAGCTCAACGGGCATGTCGGCCACCGTTGCGCGGCTCCAGCACCTTTCGCGGTACGTCACAGTCGTGCCGTGCAGGCCCTCCTACGCTTTCGGCAGCACCTACCACAACGGCACATGCAGCACGCACGCAATGATGCTCCAACATCGCTCTGAACATGCCTTACTGGGCAGCCATGAGCCGGCGTATCGCACCCAGCACTCCAATCACTCCGATAAACACCATGAAACACGGTTCCGGTATCCCCGTCCCGATCAATGTCACATTCGTGCTCCCGCCGTTGCTTGCAAACACGATCGTTTGTGTCCAATGGTATTCCACCAGCGGGCTGAAAGTCACAATCACATTCGTGCTCTGCTGCGCCGGCACATTGTACGTCCCGGGATTAACCGTAAAGATCGGCGCGGGCACGAATTGCACCGTCCCGCTCAAAAGAGAATTCCCACTGTTCATTACTGCG
>Ga0308414_1000297_pt1 | contig 31352 bp, 22 predicted proteins | sample HotsprSampleOS50_FD_205667 | JGI IMG/M metagenome (GOLD analysis project Ga0308414, IMG submission 205667) | Hot spring phototrophic mat microbial communities from Octopus Spring, Yellowstone National Park, Wyoming, United States - 20090730_OS50 ...
TTAATTCGAAATATCTAGAATGAGATTTTACCGCCAATAATTTTTCAGCTGAAAGCAAATCTTTCGAACATAAAATTCGAGCGTAACTTTCAATTGTTCCATCGTATTTTATAAAAAAATCGTCTTTGAGAGTTTCTATTGTCGAAGGGAACACGGGAGCTAATTTGCAAAATTCAAGTTGAGATTCGGGGCTTAATATAAAAGCGACAAACTCAAAAGCTTCTTTTTTTCTTTTACAAGTGTTCAATACGCAAAGCGACATTGCCGCGAGATCGTGTTTGCCGGTAGATCCTTTTATGTTTGGAGCAATGCGAGTAACCTCATATATTTTAGGAGCATTGTCTTTTATTCTTTTCAAGAAAACTGAACCCGTTAAAATAAGCGCAGCTTGTCCAGACATATAAGTTTCAATCATATACGAAGCGGGCTTAATAACCATATCGCTGGAGATATAGCCATTCTTGAAAAGGTCAATCCAGAGCATAAAAAATTCTTTCGAGCTTGGAGAATTAAAAAGGGCGTATGTAAGATTTGAATCCGTCATCGACATTCCTTCGCTTTCTAAAGCTGTAGGTAGAAAGCTATCTTTTCCTATTGTCCACGCTAAAGCGTATTTGCCAGTTTTGTCTTTATATTTTTTAACAAAATTGGCAAGTTCGTAAAAATTTTTTGGAAGGTCTTTTTCCGAAAATCCTGCCAATTCGATTAATTCTTTATTGTAAATTAGAGCGTATGTATTTAAATACCAGGGCAATCCGCATAGTTGATTTTTAAATGAAACGGCTCTTAGAGCATTTGGGAGAAATTTATTTATTTCCGACGAATTTAGATAATCAGCAGGATTAGCAAACGCTTTCATTTGAGCGAATTGAGGTATATAATCCGCCGAGAGATTTACTATATCAGGAGGGCTTCCTGCAGCCGCCGATGAAAGCAATTTTTGTATTGCCGCATCGTAAGGAATATCGACCCATTTTATTTTTATGCCGGGATGAGTTCTTTCATACTCTTTTATTTTTTTTTCGATATATTCGTTAAACATAGGACTTAATTGCAAAGTCCAAAATTCAAGTTCGTTTTCTTTCTTTTTGGAACATTGAAAGAAAAATAGCGAGAGGCAAATGCAAATAACTAAATTTATCTTAAAAGGCTTCATAATTTAAAATAAAAAAATTTTTTTAATTAAATGCTTTTAGGCAAAAGATTTTTATTGTAAACGATTGAAATTTGAAATGCTATTAAAAAATATGGGGCTATAATTCATAAAAAAGTATTCGAAATTTTCGTTTTTTTAGTCGAATTCCGTAGGCTTTTCGGGATTTAAATAGTGTTCATAACACTTTATTATTTCAAATTCGTTGATGCGACCCGAAGATAAAGCCGGCAATTTATTAATATCGAAAAATTCTATCGCGTCTGTTTCAAAGCTAATCGCGGGCTTTCCGTCTATAATTTCGCAAATGCCAAAAATTTTATATACGTGATAAGGATGAGGAGGAAAATGCCCTCTTTTATCTCTATCATATATTGCGACTATTTTTTTTAATTTGACCTTATAGCCTGTTTCTTCGAAAAATTCTCGCTCTATTGATTCTGAAAGCGTTTCAAAAGGATCAGCCCAGCCGCCGGGCAAAGTCCATTTTTCGTCGGATGTTTCTCTTACTAACAAAACTTTATTATCTTTAAAGGCTGCTCCGCGTACGTCTATTCGCGGGGTCGCATGTCCAGTTTGATTGTCAAAAATATTTTTTATTTTTTTGAAACTATATTCTGTTTGCTCTGCAAAAATTTCAGCGGCAATTTGATTCAATTGTTCATATCTTTGTCTGTCAAATTCGCTGTTTGAGTAATGCAAACCTGTTTGAGCGATAGATTGAATTTTTTTTGCCCACTCTATCCAACGAGGTTTATTGGAAAAGGACATAGTTGTTAATTTTATTTTAATTTTTTATTAATTTTTTTATTAATTTTAACAAAACTTTCTATTTTGTTATTAAAGTACGTCCTTTAAGAATTTATAAGTATTATATTTCTAAAAATACTAATTTTTTCAATTTTATTACATAGGAGGCTTAAATGAGAGAGAGGAAGTTATCGCCTGTAATAAGAGTTAACAAAGAAAAATGCGTTAATTGTCATCAATGCATTTCAGCTTGTCCGGTAAAATTCTGCAACATAGCGCGCAACGAGTATGTGGAAGTAGACGAAGATTTATGCATCGGTTGCGGCAATTGCATAAATCATTGCCAGCATGAAGCTCGTGAGATTATAGACGATTTCGAGATATGGATGAGCGATTTAAAAAGGGGAACTCGAATGGTCGCTATAGCTGCTCCTGCTTTAGAAGCTAATTTTCCGGGCAAAAGTATGAATTTAGTTGGGTGGCTAAAACAATTAGGCGTGAAGGCTGTTTTTGACGTTAGTTTTGGAGCCGAACTTACGATTAAAAGTTATTTAAACTAGATTAAAAAAGAAAATCCGCAAACGGTTATCGCTCAACCTTGTCCGGCTTTAGTTACATATATTGAAATATATCAACCCGAGCTGATAAAGTATTTAGCTCCCTGCGACAGTCCTATGACTCATACGATAAAAATGATAAAAGAATTCTATCCAGAATTTAGAAATTATAAAATAGCGGTAATCTCTCCTTGCGTCGCAAAAAAAAGAGAATTCGACGCCGTTGGAATTGGAGATTATAACGTCACAATGGCAAACATCCAGAAATTTATCGATAAAAACGGGATTAATCTTTCAAATTATCCGGAAAGCGATTTTGACAATCCGCCCGCCGAAAGAGCCGTATTATTTTCATCGCCCGGCGGTTTATTAGAAACTGCCGCTCGCGAAGTTCCTTCCATAAGAGAAAAAGCTCGCAAGATTGAAGGACCTGAAATTATTTACGATTATTTTAAAAAACTTCCAAAAATGATTTCGAAAAATATGGCTCCTTTATTAATAGATTGTTTAAATTGCGATATGGGATGCAACGGCGGAACGGGAACTTTGACAAGAAAAAAATCTATTGACGAAGTCGAATATTACATTTCTAAAAGAAAAGAAGAAGCTATTAAAAATACAAAAAAACAAAAATTAAGTTTATTGATAAAATAATTTTGCGAAAAACGATTAATAAATACTGGAAAGAAAATTTATATAATAGAAATTATCTCGATCGCTCATTCATTTTTAAAGAAAAAATAAAAGATATTGCCGAAAAAGAAAAAAGTGAAATCTTCGCTAAACTTAAAAAAACAGAAGCTAAGGATATTAAAAACTGTCCTTCATGCGGATACAATAGCTGCGAGTCAATGGCTTTAGCAATTAAAAATGGAAGAAACGTATTAGAAAATTGTTTCTTATACAATCATAAGCTTATTGAAGAGGATATAAAAATTGTAAAAAATAATTTGAGAAATGTGGAGGAGTTTTCCAAAGGAAATTTGAAAGTTACATTTATAAGCGAAGGAAATGGAATCGTAGACGAGTTTTTTGTTAATTTAAATGATTCTATAAGTAAAGTTAAAAATTTATTTTCATCTTTAGTCGACGCTTCAAACAATCTTGCGTCAAATATAGAGCAAATTTTAGAAAGTTCGCAAAATATATCCGCGTCTGTATCGCAACAAATAAGCATATCTCACGAATCTCTTGAAAAATTGAAACTATATGTGTCATGCGCCGTCGAAGTTTCGCAAAAAGCAAAAGAAGCTTTAAATAAAGCCGCCGAATCTCAACATATGTCGATGGAAGGTTTAAAGTCGATTAACGAAGTAGTGAAGTTTATTGAAAGTATGTCGCAAGATATAAATAATTCAAGCGAAAAAATCTCAAAATTGGGAGAAAGCGCCGAAAAGGTCGGAGAAATAGCGACTGTTATCGACGATATAGCCGATCAAACAAATTTGCTTGCTTTAAATGCCGCAATAGAAGCCGCTCGAGCGGGCGAACAAGGCAAAGGTTTTGCAGTCGTAGCCGACGAAGTAAGAAAATTGGCTGAAAGAACCGCAAAAGCCACAAAAGAAATTTCAGAAATTATCAAGGCTATTCAAGCTGAAACTCAAGAAGCCGTTAAAGCGATGAATAATGCATCTTCGAAAACTAATAACGTAAATAAGCTTACGGATAATTTGAGTTCTTTTGTAAAGAAATATAACGATATCGCTTCTATAATTAAGGAATACAATCTCGACTTGTATCAAACCAATGAAAAAATGGCAAAGGAAATAGAATTTATTCAGACAAGTTTTAGTGAAACAATCGACGCGATAAATAATAACTTTGAAAATTCAAAACAAATAGAAGGTTCGTCGACAAATATTTCTAATTCGTTAATGAATTTAATGAAGACAATTTCAGAATTCAAAGTATAATTTTTATGCGGGAACTTCCGAGCTGGAAAACTCGACGAAGCTCTCGCTAATTTTTTGTAATTCAATTTTTAATTCAAAATTTTTTGTTTCCTTTCTTTCCATATTAAAGACAAGATCGCTTTTTCTAACGGGATGAAGAATTGAATATTCCGGCGAATAGTTTTTATTTATCATTTGTTTAATTTTACGTAAAATATGCCGTTTGCAAAATTGCAAAAATTAGCTTGATAATTTTCCCTTTTTTTAAGCTTGCTAATTCTTGAAAATCATCCGAGTCTAATACTAAAGCGATAGGAATTTTATCTTCTTCGATAAGCTCTTTAGATATTTCGGATAATAATCTAAAAAGAAAATCATCGATTTTTTCTTTTTCAATATTCTTAGTCAAATTAAAATCTTCAAATTTATCGGCTTTGATATCAATGTTCATTTCATATTTTTCGCGAATAATTTTGCCATTTTAGTTATTTCATTTTCAAAAAGGTATTTAATATTAATTTTTAAAGATAAGCTTTTTGAATTATAAATACCAGACGCTCTAGCATTCAACTGCTCGGAAGATTTAAATTCAAGATTGAAATGAAGAATATCATTCGAGTAAAAGGAAGAAGAATTATTTAAGTTTAAATTTTGAAAAGAAGAAAGAAGTTTAGATATGGGGTTTTGAATATAAAGATCGTATTCATTATTTAATCTATTAGGATAAACTATTTTTTTTTGACGAGCGTCATAATTGACAAGTTTATGCGACGCTTGCAAATTATCTTTTTTATTGATTAATATCGACATCCTTGTCGAAAAATTCCTTTATATAATTGTTTTCGAAAAAAAATAAATTTTTTTGATTCTTGTTTAATTTATTTTATAGCTATAAAAGTTAAACTAAAAAAAAATTTTTACTCTTTAATGATTTGTTTGGAGTCTATATTGTATTTTTCAATTAGCCTGTAAATGGTCGCTCTGCCGACTTGAAGCATACGAGCGGCTTCGACGATATTTCCTTCCGCAACTTTAAGAGCGTGCTTAATAGCTTCTTCTTTTAATTTTTCAAGCGGAATAACTTTCATATCAGGAGAAAATAATCCGCCATTTAAATCGACTGACATAGCGCCCGTATAACTTTTTATATGAGGAGGCAAATCAGCCACGTCTAAAGTTTCTCTTTCGGCTAAAATTACGCAACGTTCAATCGTATTTTCCAGTTCGCGCACGTTTCCAGGCCAATCGTAATCGTATAAGAATTTTAAGGCTTTTTTAGTAAAACCTTTGGTATTTTTGTTAAACTTTTTATTGAATTCTTTAATGAAGTGCTCAATTAAAATTAGAATATCGCCTCGTCGTTGTCTTAAAGGAGGAATGACAATAGGAAACGAATTTAGTCTGTAATATAAATCTTCTCTGAATTGTTTTTGTTCGACGGCTTGCTTTAAATCTCTATTAGTAGCTGAAATAATTCTTGCGTTAGTTTTAATAGTCTCTGTTCCTCCGACTCGCTCGAATTCTTTATATTGTATAACGCGAAGAATTTTAGCTTGAAGAGACAATTCCATTTCTCCGATTTCGTCCAGGAAAATAGTTCCTTCGCGAGCCAATTCGAATTTTCCGATTTTTCTTTGATAAGCTCCAGTAAAAGCTCCTTTTTCGTGACCGAATAATTCGCTTTCTAGCAATTCGCGAGGAATGGAAGCGCAATTAACCACTACAAAAGGCTTGTCTTTACGCGAGCCGTTGTAGTGAATAGCTCGGGCTATAAGTTCTTTTCCTGTTCCGCTCTCGCCGTGAATTAAAACTGTTATATCGTTATCTAAAACTTTCGAAACTAATCGAAAAACGTCTTGCATTCTTTTGTCGCCTGAAATAATATTATTGAAATTATATTCTCTTTTTACTTCTTCTTTTAATGATTTTAACTCTTTATTCAGCTCGTAACTTTTAATGGCGTTTTTGATTGAGGGTTCAAGTTTTTGCATATCGAGAGGCTTTTGAAAGTAATCGTAAGCTCCAAATCTAAGCGATTCGACGGCGACTTGAACGTCGTTTTGAGCCGATAGCATAATTACTGGCAAATCTTCGTTTTTGCGTTTTAGTTCTTTTAAGACTTCCACGCCGTTAATATCCGGAAGCATAATATCAAGCAAAATTACGTCGGGCTCCATTGAAAGATTGTTCAACATATCAGTGGCATTTTCAAAAACTTCCGCTCTATAGCCCCACCTTTCTTTAACCCAGTATGCGACTAACTTTGAAACGGCTTTTTCGTCGTCGACGATAAAAACTAATTTTTCCATTTTCAACCTTTATTTTTTATTTATTTAAAATCTTTGGGAGTTTTATAATAAACGAAGCTCCTTTATTTATATCGCTTTTTACTAAAATTACGCCTTTATGCAAATCGATAATTTTTTTTACTAACGCTAAGCTTAATCCAGTTCCAGGAGTGGCTACTTCGCTCTTTTTGTATTTATAGAAACGATTAAATATTTTATCTAAATCTTCTTTTGGTATTCCAACTCCAGTGTCGCTTATGATAATTTCAAATTCATTTTGAAAATCTTTTGCTATAAGAGAAATTCTTCCGCCGCTTGGAGTAAATTTTATCGCATTTGACAATAAATGAGATATGCAATCAGTCAAACGATCTTTATCGCCGTTTATTTCAATTTTCTTCGACGGCATATCAATGCTAAATTTAATTCCTTTTTGCTTGATTTGTTCTTCAAATTTATCGACGATTTCATTTAATGTTTCTACAATATTAAAATTATATTTGACAATAGAAAACTCGCCGCGCTCTATTTTAGAGAGATCTAAAAAAATATTAATTACATTATTAAGTCGTTTTCCTTCTTGTAGAATAACTTTGGCGAATTCTTGCAAAAGATCTTTTGAAATCGAAGGATCGGCTAATATAGTTTCTGCAAACCCAATAATTGACGCCAATGGCGTTCTTAACTCATGAGAAATATTAGAAATAAATTCGTTCCTTAGTCTATTTATTTCTTCTAAAGCGATATTTTGTTCTTTTGCTCTATCTTTTTCGATGCTTAAAAGTCTGTTTAACTCTATTACTTGAAAATTCAAATCTTTATTTTTTTCTTCTAATCTTTTTAACTCTGAGGCGTCAAATCCGCTTCCAATCATGCCTACGACTGAATTGTTTTGTTCTAATTTAATCGCTCTAATTTTAAATAATCTTTTTCCGACATATTTACATTCGAGCCAAATTTCAAAATCTATCGGCTTGCTGCTTTCAAGAATATTTTTAAAGGCTACGGCGGCTTCGTATTTAGAATCGTCGCTTGCAAATTCCAAAAAATGTTTTCCAATAATTTCTTCTTCTTTGTATCCTAATATCTCTAAGCCGCGCGGATTTATTTTAGTAAATTTTCCATATTCGTCTAAAAAAAATAAAAATTGATTGGAAGATTCAAATAACAAATCAAATAAATTTGTTAATTCAAAAATTTTATTTTCTAATAATTTAACGTTGGTTTGATCTTCAATGATTCCTAAGACAAGCTCTAAATTATCATTTTTAAATATAGGATAAACGGTTTGTTTTATGTATTTTATATCTTTTCTCGAATCGTAAAGCCTGAATTCGACGCTTAAATGTTTTCCTTTAAGAGCGTCGCGAGCAAAGTTTTTATATTTTAAAAAATCATAAGGATGAATTCTTTTAAAGAACTTAAATAAATTAGGGCTTTTTTCGTCGATACTCAGAAATTCTTGAATATCTTTTTGAAAAAAACGAAAAGCGCGATTCTCAACGTTGAAAGCGTAATAAAGGATGCGAGACTCCTTAGATTTCAATAGCAACGTTTCAAATTCTATAACCTTTTCGTCAATTTCTCTTAGAGAGATAAAACTGCCCGTAAAATTATTGCTCGAATCTTTTATTACTTTTTTATAGAGAGATTTGCATACTTTTGTTCCATTGGGGATGAAGAATTCTAATATATCGCCGTTGTATTCTTTGTCGTTATTAACTAATGTTTCAAAATTTATAATTCGATCGCTTAGCAAAAATTTGCATTTCAAATTTTCAATTTTAAAGTCGAAGTTTAATCCAATTTCTTCGTAAAATTCTGAAAAATTATCAAAAATAATTTTTCCTGTTTCGGATATAAAAATGAAATATATCCCGGAGTCATATAAAAGCTCAAAAATTTTGTTAAACGAGCTATCATCTCCGCCATACTGAAGATAATATTTTAATAAGTCTTTAAAAAATGAAAATCTTTTTGTGAAAACTTGTTTCTTTTCAAAACTTTCGTCGCCGTATAAGGATAGATAATAAACTCCGTCAAGATCCTGACAAATCTCAGAATTATAATAAAAAATATCTTTGCCTTCGTTTATAAATTTGCCGAATTCGTATATAAATTCATTTTGAATTGTAGGGCTTATTTTTGAGCGATTTGAGAGTTTTTCTTTAACGAATTTTATTTTTTTATCGAAATTTTTTGCTGCTTCTATTCCATTTGGATGAGAGCCTATTATTTTCCAATCATTGTGAGAATTTTTTAACAAAAAGACATAATCGCTCTTTGTAAAGTCTTTAATTAAACCGATTATTTTATTTAAAAAAACATTCATAAAATTTTAAAAAAGAAATTTGGCAATTTATGCGCCCTTATTGTTTAAATATATTAGCTAAAATAAAAAATTTATTAAAAATAAACATTAAAAACATAAATTTGTATCAAAATAATACATTAAATAGACATTTTCAATTAAATTTTTTTTCTTTAATTTTGTAGCAACAAAACAATTTTGTATTATGATAAAAGTGTTTAATGAAGAAGCAGCTTCATACGACGACTGGTATAAAACTGATATTGGAAATTTAATAGACAAAATTGAAACGGAAGCTTTTTATAAATTGCTGTCTAAAGAAAGTTATAAGCGCATTTTAGATATAGGGTGCGGAACGGGAAATTATACTTTTAAATTAGAAAATCGAAGCGAAGAAATTATCGGATGCGACGTTTCAGATAAAATGCTTGAGAAAGCTTTGAATAAAAAAATCTCTTTAAAATCAAAAGCGAATTTCATACAAAGCTCCGCGGAAAAATTGCCTTTCAAAGACGAGGTTTTTGATTTGATAATAAGCGTAGCTACATTTGAATTTATAGATAACAAAAGAGAAACTTTTGAAGAAGCGATGCGTTGTTTGAAAAAAGATGGAGAAATAATAATAGGCTTTTTAAATAAGACGAGCGAATGGGGAAAATTATATCAATCCGATTATTTTACTGAAAATACTGTATTCAAATATGCAAAATTATTTTCTAAAGAAGAAGTTAAAGAGATTTTTGGAGCAAAGCCGATTCAGATTAACGAAGCTCTTTTTTTTTCTCCTGAAGTCTCAAACGTTGAGGAAGCGATAAAGATAGAGTTAACAAAACCAAAAATCGAAGGAGGATTCTTTTGCGCGAAATGGAAAAAATAAGTTCTTTGGAAATTTCGTTCATCCCTATTCAATCTGACGATTTTATTAAAGATGTAGACGCTGTTCTTGAAATTATAAAGAAATCAGGACTTGACTATAAAATCGGCTTAATGTCGACGGAAATTACCGGCGATTATAGACGATTATTTGAATTGATGAAGCGGATATATGAAGCTATGAATGATAAATGCAAATTTGAAATCGTCGCAAAAATTAGCAATATTTGCGGTTGTTGGAGTCAAAAATAAGTTGCAAGCAATAAAGCAATATAAAATAAAATGAAAAGAAAATATTTATTTTTTGGAAAGTATAGAGATATAAGAAAATTAAAGATAGGACTTTCACTAAGCGGCGGCGGAGCTTTGGGCGGATATCACGTCGGAGTCTTAAAATATTTAGAGGAGGTCAATGCTAACATATGCTCAATTGCAGGCTCGAGTATTGGAGCTTTTGTCGGGGCTCTTTATGCGGGTGGAGTGATGGTAGATAGAATGATAGAAATTGCAAAAGATATCGATTGGTATGACGTTGCTAAAATAAAATTTTCAAAATATGGGTTGATTTCAAACGAAAAGCTTGGCAAAATTTTGCGAAATGAGTTAGGGCATAATTCGTTCGAAAAGTTGAAAAAAAAATTTTTTGCCGTGGCGGTTGATATTGTGAAAAATAAAAAAATAGTGTTTAGTTCGGGAGAATTAGATAAAGCAGTTATGGGAAGTTCCGCTATTCCTGGGATATTTATCCCTGTAGAAGCCGAAGGCATGTTGCTTGTCGACGGTGGAACTTTGGAAAATATGCCAATATCCCCTTTGCTTGATGCAAAATTAAATCTTGATCTTTTAATTGGAGTAGATTTAAATGCTTCTCCTTATTTGAGGCGACCTGAAAATATTGTAGAACTTGTAGTAAATGCGATTCATTTAGCAATATTTAAACAAAACGAAAGAGATCTAAAAAAATTAGACATTATATTGCAGCCCGATTTATCCGATTATTCGCCAGTTGATATTGATAAATTAGACGAGCTTATAGAAAAAGGATATTCTGAAGCGAAAAACATTTTTGAAAAAGAATTTGAAATAGCAAAATCTTAATTTTATTATTCTATTTATCTGTTTCTATTTATATATCTCAAAAAATTTTAATATACAACATAACTAAATTAAGGAGGGTATAAAATGGCAATATGGAAGGCGGTAAAAGAATATATGAAAAGGAATTTCAACGCCGAAATTGAAGAAAAATTTATCACTGTAGACTTGCCAACATCCCATAAAAGAAGCCAGCAGGTTATATTGGCTTTGATAGAAGAAGAAAATGGGGAACGATGGATTCAGTTTTTATCTCCAATTGGAGCCAACTATCAGTTTGAAATCGACAAAATATTAAATTACGCTGGCGTCTTTACTTGCGGCGGCGTTGTATCATTAAACGGAAGATTATATCTAAAGCACTCTACGCCAATAGACGATTTAAGCGAAGATGAGCTTGTTAAACCTTTAACAAAACTTGCATATTACGCCGACGAGCTTGAGATGAAATTTATTGGCGGCGACGAACATTAATCAAAAGCCGTCAAAATTGTTTGTATAATAAATATCATAAATTTAAAAAAGCTATCTCGTCGTCAAATTAAAATATTACAGTTACAATCTAATAAGTTAAAATTTATTTTAGCAATATCATTTTTATAGTTTTACTATAGTTTTCTCCCGTCATTGTTAAAAAATATGTACCAGCTGCGAGATAGCTTAAATTTAATTTAAATGAATATTCGCCGGCGACAAAAAATCCTTTGAGCGGAATTCCTATAAATTGTCCAATAGAATTATAAAGGCGAAATTCTACTTCCGAGAAATTGCCGACTGAAAAGCTTATTTCAGTTTCCGGATTGAAAGGGTTTGGATAATTTTGTTTTAAATTAAAATTTGTTAATTGAAGGATGTTATTTTCATTTTTCTGAGAGTTTAGCTTTTTTCTTAACAAATAAGAAAATTTTTCAGGCGTCAATATTTCGATTTTATTTCCAATTTCAGGATCATTTTTTAAATAATTTATAAGTTGAATTAATTTTGGCAAGCTAATATCTGAATTGCTTGGAGATGTTCTGTTTGTAAAATCGTCCTGTCGCAATCTTTGGTATCCGGCAAGATAGAAAAATGGTCTTTGCTTTGATTTAAGTGTCGATAAAATTTTATTAGCTGTCGCTTGCAAATCTGAAACATCTCCATAGTAAGTTCCATCGTTAACATGATTGAATAAGATGCCGCCATAGTTTGTATAAGCTGTTTGTGTTTGCAGCAAAGGATCGAAAAGAAAAACGACATCGGATCCAATCAGGCTGTTGAATTGTCCTAATTTTGCAAAGTCGAAACTATTGGAAATAAATTTGCCGCGATAGTAAATTGAATATAAGCCGTTGGCGTAATGTTTATAAGCGTAAAAATCTTTTATATCGAATAAAGAAATTAATTCAGAAGAGCTTTGAACAGCGTTTTGCCAAACGTCGTTTTGCCATAAATCTGGAAAGGCATAGCCTAAGGGCGTGGTTACTCCAATAAAACCGTCGTTCTGAGTTGCAGTTTCATAATAATATCTTGCCACAAATTTGCATTCGCTCAACAAATGTAGATTCCATCCCCAAGCTAATGGAACTTGACCGCGACTTGAAGAAAGCCAAGCTCCTGCTTGAAATCCAAAGTTCCAATTGCCAGCGTCTCCTTCAGTTCCAATAAAAATCAAATAGCATTTATCTTCTAATTGCAAATTTGAAAAATCTGTTTTTGACGGTCGAGTTAGATTATTTAAATTTGCAGGGTAGGCGGAATGAAATGATAAATTTGACAATAAAGTTTCATGAAATGAGGCTCCAAAACAGTTAAACCACTGAACTAAAGGTTCGGGTCGCATCCATCCGTAAATATGAAAAATTTTATATAAATTTTTTTGACGATAAAAGTTTAAAATAGTCTCCAAGTATTGAGCCTTTGCGTCAGGAAGAGATTCAAATTTTAGTTCGTCTGTTCCAGCTAAATTGACTTGAAACATTCGATGTTTTACAGCCTAATCTGTTATTTCTCTAAGGTAAAATTTTTCAGGATTGCATAAAGGAAGTATATTTTGAATTCCATATTCGATTAATGCAAAATATTTTTGCTCTTCTGTTAACGACGAATTATTCCAAGGATATTTTGTTTGCGAAAGATCTCCAGGCAAATATTTGTAACTATCGCCGTCGTAAAAATCTATCGCTAAAACTGAGTCGGCAATGTTTAATCCAAAACTTAATGCCGATGCTTTTGACATCGGGAGACGATTTGTCAGCGCTCCGATTATAGCGGCAAATTCCCCTTGATATCTAAAGCTTTGTCCAATAAAATTTGAGTAAGTTCTATTTAAATCGTAAATTAACGCGCCGTTTATTTTGCTTCTAAATTTATTTATCAAAGCGGAAGTTGTAGTTATCGTTTCAAATTGATTTCCTTTTGATTGGTATATATCGATCCATTTCTCGTCGGTTTGATTCCAGCACCAAGTTTCATACGCGTTTAAGAGATATAATCGAGCCGAATCTCTGTTGACTATTCCGGCTAATGTCAAAGCGATTAGTTTTTCTTCGGATGTTTTTCCAGTTGCGTTAAAAACAACGAATTTAATTTGAGCAAAATTTGTAGAGCAAAAAATTATTATCGCCGACAAGCAAATCGAAAAGGATTTTATGGAGAACATTTTTTTTGTTAATTTTGTTATTGAAAATTTATGTCATAATTTAAATAAATATATTAAATAAGCTATAAAAAAACTTTGGGCTAATCAAAAGATTATTAGACGCTTTTATAAAAAAAACATTTGTTTATTAGATAAACATTTTAAAATTGTTTAATCTTATAAAATTAAATCGGATTTATGACTAAAGCTCCTTTAAATAGAACGATTATTTTAACCGAAGAAGAAAAAGAATCTTTTAAAAAAGAATTGATTAAGCTAAGCTCGCCGAGCGATGTTGATTATATTAGCGGAAAAATTATTAATCAGAACTTATTCGATGCGATAGATAAATTGCCTTTCGAATTTGTCGATTTATTGTTTATCGATCCGCCTTATAATTTGACAAAAAGTTTTAACGAAGTTGAATTTAAAAAGATGACTATCGCCGAATATTCTGATTGGTTAGAATCTTGGCTTAGTAAATTAATAAGATTATTAAAAAAAAGCGCGTCGATCTATATATGCGGCGATTGGAGATCTTCGGCAGCAATACACTTGATATGCGAGAAATATTTTATAGTAAGAAATAGAATAACTTTTGAGCGGGAAAAAGGGCGCGGTTCGTTAAGAAATTGGAAAAACAATTCGGAAGATATTTGGTTTTGTACAATGTCAAACGATTATTATTTTAACCCGGAAGCTGTGAAACTGAAAAGACGAGTTATCGCTCCTTACAGAGAAAATGGAGCTCCTAAAGATTGGGCTGAAGAGAAAGACGGCAAATATCGATTAACTTATCCTTCAAACATTTGGACTGATATCACAATACCTTTTTGGTCGATGCCTGAAAATACTCCGCATCCGACTCAGAAACCTGAAAAACTTCTCGCTAAAATTATTCTCGCAAGCTCGAAGGAAGGCGATATGATTTTCGATCCTTTTGCTGGCGTGGGAACGACAGCTGTTGTAGCTAAAAAATTGAAAAGGAACTTCGCAGCAGTGGAAATAGACGAAGAATATTGTTTATATGCGATAAAAAGATTAAAAATGGCTGAAATAGATAATTCAATTCAAGGATATAGCGACGGAGTTTTCTGGGAAAGAAATTCGTTAAAAGATATAAAGAACAAAAGGAATTAGAATTATAATTATAATTTAATTACAACTCGAATGGAATATTTATATATTTGAATTAATAAAAACAATAGTAATTTATAACAGTTTGTTTGCTGATTTATTTAAATTAAAATAATTCAATTGAGCTTCGATAAAAACTTTTAAGGACGTCTGTTATTCGAAAATTTAATTATGATTGTTTATTAAATCTCTAAATTTAAGTTTAAAAACTTCCGCCCATTTTTGATAGCCTTCTTCTGAAAGATGCAATCCGTCGGTCGTATAAATTTCGTTAATTTGTTCATTTTTATCGGCTAATTCGGAGAATAAATCAAAGTAATTTAATTTATATTTTTGAGCAAGCTTAAAAAGGTAGGCGTTGGTTTTTTTTATAGTTTCAATCGGTCTGTTTTCGATATTTCGAGTTGGCAAAATTGAAGTTATATAAATATCGGTTGAATGTATATGAGCGATAAGTTTTTTTATTGCTTGCTCATATGTTTCTATGAGTTCTTCCGGCGTTCTATTTAAAGCGAAATCGTTTGTTCCAATTAAAATAAAAACTTTATCAGGATTAAGATTTATAATATCAGAGTCGATTCTTTTCAAGACTCCCATAGTATTGTCGCCGTAAATTCCTTTATTTATAATGTTAAATTCGCTTAAATGTTTTTTTACGTCGAAAGCTTCCGTAATTGAATCGCCAATAAAAATGACTTTTTTGCTCATAAAATATGTTTTTATTTTTTTAATAATAAACGCAAATATATAAAATATTTAGCGAATGTAAATATTATTTGAGAGATCGATATTTTAATCTCTTAGATTAACAAAAGTAATTTAATTCAAATTGACAATAATAAAATTAAAGAATTAATCTCGAAAGCATAATTTTTTTTTTAATAGAAACATTAATTTACTTAAATTGCTAAATAAATTATTAATAATATAGGAGGTTGATATGTCAAAATATATTTTAATTTTTATGTTTATTTCTTTTTATTTTTTTAACAATGCATATTCTCAAGTCGACACGAATCGATCTCGAGATTATAAATTAGAAGAAATAGAAATTCTTGGTAAATTAGACGCTCAAAGCAGAGCATTTTTAAAGTCAAATTTTGACGAAATAGATTTATCTTTATTTTATTCATTTGAAAAACTTGCTTCAAAAATATCTTCCGGCAAGTTGCAACAAAATTCGCGAGGCGAGTATCACTTGAAACTTAGAACATTAAGCGAGCGACAATATGCGATCTATATCGACGGAGCGCGTCAAACTTCGTTATGGGATAATAGAATAGATCTAAACGTTATTCCAGCATTAGCTTTTAGAGAAATTAAAATTAATCGATTTGCTCCGCTGGCTATTTGGGGCCCAAATAATTTAGGAGCGATCGTAAAAGTTGAAACAAATAATCCAATTGACGATAAATTAAATCAAAAAGTCGCCGTCGAATATTTAAATAATAATTCTTATATGGCATCCTATGTTGTAGGAAGAAAATTTGGACCTTTTTCAATTTTAGGTTCCGTCGGATATAATGATCGCAAAGAATTCGAATTGCCTGAAAAGATAGCCAGCCCATATGACGATAAGAAAAGATTCAACAGCGACAACAAAAATTTTTCATATTTGTTAAAATCAATTTACGATGTTAGTGAAAACTTTTCGTTAAATGCGAATTTCAATTCATCAAAGATAGAAAAAGGGGTTCCGCCTGAAATTGGCGTTCCTTCTCCAAGATTCTGGAGATATCCTTATCTTGACAGATACTATTTTTCGTTTGGCGGCAGAAATAATTTCGAAACTTCGCAGTTAAAATTTAATTACCAATTTTCAATTTTAAATTTGCAACAGAAAATTAGAGCTTTTAAAAATCAAAATTTAAACGTTATATCAGACGAAGAAATATCAAGCGAATACACATATGGAGCCGATATTTTAGCCGAAAAAATCGTTTTAGAGGATTATTTAGTTAAAGCGGCTTTATCGACAATTTATACAGATCGAGACGAAAAAATACTAAAGGAAAATTATAAGTTAAACGAATACGCTCAAGGCATATATTCTATTGGAATTGACGCCGAGAAAATTTTTAAATCATATTCGTTTAATTTCGGCGTTGGTTATGATTTCGTCGATTATGTTAAAACGGCTGATAAGCCAAAAAGACCCGACGACGGGGACTATTCGCTAAACGCGGGATTTGCATATAAAATATCAGCTTTTCAATTTATAGACGCGGGCTTTGGAAGGAAAACGAGATTTCCAAATTTGCGCGAATCTTTTTCTGGAGCTTTGGGCAAATTTGTTCCTAATCCAGATCTGAAAGCCGAAAAAATGAATTCGCTGACTATCGGTCATAGATTTGCGTCGGCAAACATAAAAACAAACTCGTATTTTTTTGTTCATTGGCTCAAAGACGGCATCGCTAGAATATCTTTGCCCGGAGGAAAATTTCAGAGAGTAAACAAAGACGAAATTTTGAGTTACGGAATTGAAAATATTTCCTCTATAAATTATTATTCCTTTGAATTTAAATCGGGACTTTGCGTTTCTCGTTCTCGAGCAAAAAATGAAAAAGGAGAATTTGCGGACACGCTTGAGTACAAGCCAGATTTTATCGCCGATGTTGAAACAAGCTATTTTATAACTAACAACTTTAAAAGCGGAGTTGGAGCTAAGTTTATTTATAACGATTTTGCTATAGATCCTAATAATAATCGTTTTGTGAGACTAAGCAATAATTTTAAGCTATACGCCAATTTAAGCTATAAATTAAATTTATCCCAGGAAAGTTCTGCAATATTTTTTGTCGAATTGCAAAATATATTAAATCGAGCTAACTATTATCAATTCGGTTTGCCAGAGCCGGGAAGAGAATTTAAAATTGGCGTAATTGCGATGTTTTAGTTTTTAGCTGCGATAACAAAATAATCAAATGTCGTTCGCTTCCGAGGCGAGCGACTTTTTTAAATTATTTACAATTCTATAATTTTAAGCTCGACTTTTCTAATTGAGCTTAATTTTTCAAAAAGTTCTCTAATATGATTGTCCATACAAAAGTAAAAGGTTTGAAATCCTTCGTTTGCTATATCGAATAAAATGTTCGCGAGTTTTTCTCTTCTTTCGTAATCAGAGTGTTGAAACGCGTCGTCGAAAAGCAAAAATATTTTTACGTCATTTAAAATCTTTTTAATCATTTCTAATCTTAGCGATATAAAAAATTGGTCTTTAGCTCCTAAGCTCAAGTATGAAAATGGATAAGTATATTTTCCGTCGGATATAAAAATTTGATTTTTTTCGTCGACGATTATTTCTTTTTTATCATTTGCGATTTTATGCAAATATTCCTTAAATGATTTTGAATTTAAGGCTTCTTTTGCAATAGATGTTCTATCGTTTTTTCTTTTTTGCAAGGCGTCGTATAAGATTTTTTTTGCTATTATTTCAGCTTCGATGTCTTCGATTTGTTTTAATATATCTTGCTTATGTTCGTAAAGTTTATAAAGAGTTTGTTCGAAATCAAATTTGATTTCCCCTTTTTCGGTTTCTTCGACGCTTAAATATGATTTTAACTTGCCGATAAATTCGGAATATAACTTTGATTTTTCTTGCAATTGATTATTGACGTTTTGCAATTCTATATCGATCGCTTCATAAATTTTTTGATCGAAAACTAAAAAATCTCCTTCCTCATATATGTAATCTTTGGGATCAACTGAGAGCCCTTGAAGTTCTCCTTCGAGTTTAGATATTTCTTTTTCGATTTTCTCTTTTTCAGTTTTAATTTGATTTATTTTAACCTTAAAAAACTTTTCGTCGACTTTATCATTTAACAGCTCATAAAAAAGTTCGGAAATATTTTCGTCGTTTTCTTTGAGCTTTGCTTTTAATTCTTTCAATTCTTTTTCTTTATTTTGCAAAGCAGTTTTTTGAGTTTCGATTTCTGTGATTTTATGTTGAATTCTTACTAGTTCGGTTTTATTATATTCTACGCCGGGATCTGTTGTAATAAATCCATTTTCTGATCCTATTTCTGGAACTTCTAGTTTGTTTAATTCAATTATTTTAACGTTATATTTATTCAGCAGTTCCTTTTTTTTATTATCTATTTCTTTTAGAATTTCGTTATAATTATTGTCGTAAAGCTCGAAGCCAATGGCTCTTAAACTTATTTCTATTTTATTTTTAAATTCTGAAATATTTCGCTCTAATGCAAAAATTGAATTCTTTAATTCTTCCAATATAATCTTTAAACTTTTTATTTCTTCAATATTTCTTTGAATTGCGTCTTCATCGACTAAATTTTCATTAAATAGAGCTCTAAAGCGAGACTCGAAATCTTTATATCTATCAATTGAATATTTATATTTAGCGTTAACTGTAAAAACTTTAAATATTGAAATGAGAGAACCAATTAATAAAGCAATTCCTATAAGCGTTTCCTTTGAAATAAGCGAAATTCCTCCAATTGCCGCAAGAATAGCAATAATTGAATATATGATTTTTTCATTTGTAGAAGAGGAAAGAGCTTCTTGATAATCTGTATAAATAGTTTTTCCGTTTAAAACAAAGTCTTTAGATTTTATTTCTTTGTTTAATTTTTCATATCTGCTTTTTTGTTCATCTAATTCTTTTTCTTTTAAATAATATAGACTTATATCTTTCTTTAATCCGTCTAAAATTTGATCGTTTAGTTTTTCAAGTTTTTTTTCAAGCTCTTTTTTTTCTAAAGAGAGCAGATAAGCTTTATAAACTTTCGCGCTTAATATGCGTTTTTCTTGCTCAATATAATGAGGAAGTTCTTCTACGTTTTTTTGCAATTTTATGATATCGTCTTTCAATTGAATTAATGAAGCCTCTAATGAATTTCGTTTAGTTAGCAGCGTTTCTAAAAGTTTTATTTTTTCATCGGGATATTTAATAGATATTTCTTTAAATTCTTGAATTTTTTTATAAAGCTCAAAAGCTTTTTTTCGTTTAGCTTTAATCAAATTTTCTTTTTTCTTTTCAAGCTCGTTTTTTTTAGTTCGCAAATTTCGAATTTCGAGTATGTCAATGTCCTGAACTTTGAGAATATAATTTTCGCATAATTCAATCTCTTCCAAAGTTTTGATATAATCTCTGCCGATGCCTTGTTTGGCGATTTCGCCCTTATCTATGAAGTTATCGATTGAAATTGAAGCGATAGTTTTAGGAATGTTGTTTTCAAGACGTTCGAAAAGTTTTGTCCCGGATTTCAAAGCAAGATATTTAGAAATATCATCGAGAGAAATATCCTCCTTATTCAATAAATAAGATTTTCCTTCGCGAATAGAAATTAAATCTAATAAAAGAGCTATTTTATCTTCGTCGAAATTATCGAGCTCAATAAAAGAATCTTTTTCGTAAATAACATTTGCCTCAATATTGTCTCTTACTCGAAAATTTAAGTCTGAATTTTTTTTTCTTCCTTTCTTTTTCGTAGATTCTCTAAATCTTGATAGAAAGTCGCTAATAATTAGTTCGACTAAATAAGATTTTCCGCTTTCATTTTTGGCGAAAATTAAATTTATAGTATCGCTGAAAGAGAGAGATTTATCAGCAAGTGGTCCGCAACGTTTAACGGAAATATTTTTAATTGCAATTCGTTTCATGTTTTAATAACTTCCCCTATTGCTTCGATAACTTTGGCAAAAATTTTGTCTTTGTCGGAAATTCTAAGTCTGCTGGAAAGATTTAACGAATCGAGCTTTTTTTTGCATTCGTCGACTATAGTAAAAAATTCTTCAAATTGATTAATATTATTGTGGTCGATTATTTTTAAATTTTTGACGTCTATGTTGACTTTAATCTTTTTTACGTTAAAAAATTTTTCAATTTCTTGGCAAGCTTCTTTTTTATTTAGAGTCAACCCGTAAAGAAAAGCGTTTAATATTACGGATTGTTTTGATGTTCTCGCTGAAATTTCAGATGGCAATATGGCGTATGTTTGTTTCAATATTTCTTCGATATTTTGCAGCGGATTTAAAACAATATTCGCGGAGAAAAAAATTTCTTTAGTTAAAATTGGAATTTTGTCAACTTTGTCAAATTCGCAATCGAAGACTAAAAAATATCTTTCGCCTAATTCGTCGGAAGCGATGGGATATGAGCTCCCGCAATAATAGACTTTATTGTCAATGATTTGAGATTTGTGAATGTGTCCGAGAAAAACTTTGTCAAAAAATTCTATGTCTTTTCTAAAAAGCGGCATATAGACGCTTTGCTCATATTCGTTAATGTCAGATTTAATAGATATGTAATCGCAATGAGATATCAAAATTTTGTTTTCAGAAATTGGCGAGAAATTTTGAATCAAAATTTGAATAAAGTCTGCCGCATATTTTTTTGCGGCGTATGGAATAAGAAAAAATTCTTTGTTATAAATAGTTTCAAGTGTTGGATGTTCAATAACGCGTATATTATTAGCTAGAAAATTATGTTGAGATAAATTATCGTCGTGATTGCCGCGTAGAAGCCAAAAATTTAAATTTTTAAATCGATTAGCTAAATCGTCAAAATCAGAATAGTTTTCAAGATTATCGTCAAAAGTATCGCCGGCAAAAAAAATATGATAGATTTTTTTTTGATTGCAATAAGAAATAACGCTTTCTATCGCTTCGAAACGTTCTGGAGTTTGTTTTTTGTTTTTTAGGTGAGAATCCGAAAGAATCGTTATTTTCATTAAAGCTCAAATTTGGTTGAAATTTTCTCTAAATTTAGAAAAATTTTTTCATTCAGTAAATAAAAAGCGATAAAATTAAAAAAAAATTATTAGAATGACATAAAAATGCGCTTATTGATGGCGCTAATATTGAATTACATGTGAGATTTATCACAAAAAAATCGTCATATGACAGTAAATAAACAAGCTATTATCAGACTTTCAAAATATAAATCCGCATTAAATAAACTTCGAGCTTTAGGATTTAAAAAAGTTTATTCAGACAATTTAGCCGATTCGGCCGGAGTGACAAGCGCTCAAGTGAGAAAAGATTTTTCAATGTTTGAAATAACTGGGAATAAAAGAGGCGGATATAATGTCGATGATTTGCTTAATAAATTAAATTTTGTTTTAGGAAAAGATAAAATATACGATATAATTATTGTAGGAGTTGGCAATATTGGCGCGGCGTTGTTAAAATATAAAGGTTTTGAAAAAGAGGGATTGAGAATTGTAGCAGGTTTTGATATAGATTCGTTAAAAATAAATAGAGAGTTGCCAGTTCCTATTTTGCCCATCGAAGAAATGAGCGATTTTGTAAAAAAAAATAAAATTAAAATTGCGATTATAGCTACTCCAGAACTTGCCGCTCAGGAAGTTTTAGATGAATTAATAAAAGTTGGAGTTAAAGGATTCTTAAATTTTACTCCTATACGATTAAAAGCGCCTGAAAATATTGTTATAAACAATGTCGACATTTATGCTGAAATTGAAAAAATAATTTACTTTATAAGCGCCATAGAAAAGTCTAAAGACTCAAAGCTTGAAAATGAAAAATTAGAAAATATAGATTTAGAGGACGAATGAAAGAAAAAACTAAAATAACAATGTGTATGGGAAGCTCATGTTTTATAAGGGGCAATAGAGAGAATCTTGAAGCGATTAAAAAATATATCGCAAAAAATAAATTAGATGCCGACGTTGAATTAGTAGGCGAATTATGCGCGAATAAATGTTCAAAAGGTCCAAATATTTATATTAACGAAGAGTTGTATTCTGGGCTTAATTCTAATTCAATCATTAATATTTTAGAAGATATCTTTCAGAAGACAAAGTAATAAGCCAACAATTTTATATTATGAATATATTTAAACCAATTTATACGGATAAAATCAATTGTCAAGATTGCTATAAATGCATAAGAGCTTGTCCCGTAAAAGCAATAATCGCTCAAAATAATATTGCGACTATAAACCCTGAAACTTGCGTATATTGCGGCGAATGCGTTAGAGTTTGTCCTTCCGGAGCAAAAAAAACTCGCAATGACGTAGAAAAAGCAAAATTAGCAATAAGAAAAAAAAAGAAAACAATCGTATCTTTAGCGCCATCGTACGTTGCGGAATTTTCAGAAACTGAGAGGTTAAATCTTGTATCAGCAATTAAAGCTTTAGGTTTTTTTGGAGTTTCAGAAACTGCAATTGGAGCTCAAATTGTAAATTATAATTTGATTGAATACTTAAGAAACAACAATAAAAAACTTATTATCTCAATTGCTTGTCCTTCAATAAACGAATTGATAAGAATTTATTACCCCAATCTTATTTCTAATATGGCTCCTTATTTATCGCCAGCTCTTTCGCATGCAAAATATTTAAAGAAAATTTACGGCGATGAAACAAGCGTAATTTTTATCGGACCTTGCCCCGCTAAAAAACTTGAAGCCGAAGATAGCGATTTGATTGACGCCGCGTTAACTTTTGACAATTTCCGAGATTGGCTTGAGCAAGAGGGAATAAATTTAAATGAAAGAATAATTGGAGAACCAGAAGATAGTTTCATTCCATTTGAATCAAAAGAAGGAAAATTGTATCCTTACGACGGCGGAATGATTAAAAGCTTAGGTTATTTCTTCAGACAAAATGACATAGAAACTCTGAGTTTTAGCGGATTAGCTGTCGTAAAAAAAGCGTTTGATAATTTAAACGACCTAAGAATAAATAAAACTGTTTTTATAGAAGCTTTGGCTTGCGAGGGAGGCTGCGTTAATGGTTCCCGAATGACAAGTAATTATTCCACTTTGGCAAAAAAAATCGACGTTATTTCAAATTATGAAAACGAAATAAAATATAAATCGACGACAAACTTCCAAACTAACGACTTTAATTCGGTTATATTAAATTTATTAAATGAAATCTACATAAGAACTCAATATTCGCCAAAGCTTTTGCAAGCAAGAGAAGTAAGCGAAGAAGAAATAGATAAAGCTTTAATTTCAATTGGAAAATTTTCCGAAAAAGACGAGCTTAATTGCGGCGGATGCGGTTACGAATCTTGCAAAGATCTTGCTAAAGCAATTTCTTTAGGCTATGCCGAGCAAAGAATGTGCGTTTCATATAATCGACAATTGGCGGCTAAAAAAGCAAATGCGCTAATGAAAAGTTTGCCCGCTGGAGCGGTGATTGTAGATTCTGAGTTAAAGATTATAGAATGCAATTATAATTTTGCATCGCTGATGGGCGAAGACGTTCGTTCAGTTTACGAGGCAAAACCAGGATTGGAAGGAGCAAACTTAAAAAAAATATTTCCAGAGTGGAAACTTTTTCAATGCGTTTTAGAAACAGGAGAAGATTTAATTGAAAAAGAAATAAAGATTGACGACCATTTTTTTTTAACTACGATATTTACTATTGAAAAAAATAGCATTGTTGGCGCCGTTATTAGAGATATAACCGAACCGTCGACTCAAAAAGAGCAAATTGTAAAAAAAGCTAAGGAAGTTATCAAGAAAAATCTTTCAACCGTTCAAAAAATTGCTTTTTTGTTAGGCGAAAATGCCGCAGAAACAGAAGTAATTTTAAATTCAATTATCGAGTCATTCTCTAACTCGCAAAATGATAGACGATTTTAATAAAATATTTGTCGAAATCGATTATTACTCGTTGCCAAAATATAATCAATCTATTTGCGGCGATGTTTTTTACAGCAAAAAATCCGATTCAGATAGAAGAATTGTGAGCGTATTAGCCGACGGATTAGGTAGCGGAATAAAAGCGAATTTGTTGGCGACATTGACTTCTACGATGGCGGCAAAGTTTATTTTGGATTTTAAGGATCCAAAAGTAGCCGCAGAGACGATAATAAAAACTCTTCCGGTTTGCAAAGAAAGGAAGATTTCTTATAGCTCGTTTGCTATTGTCGACGTAGATTCTACAGGTTTATGCAGAGCTATTGAATATGAAAATCCAGAAATTTTTGTAATTAGAGAAGGAAAAGAAATAACAATAAATAAAAAGAGAATACCAATAAAGTCAAGATATAGAAAAAATTCATTCTTAAATTATAGCGAATTTTATTGCGAATTAGGAGATAGAATTGTTTTTTTTACCGATGGAATAACTCAAGCTGGAATTGGAAGTAAACAATATCCGTTAGGTTGGGGAAAAGATAACGCCGTTCAATATATGTTAAAAATTATCGAAGAGAATTCCTCAATATCGGCGCGCGAGCTGTCTCGAAAAATAACTCAAAAAGCTAATGCATTAAATCAATATATTCCAAAAGACGATACAACTTGCGCCGTTGTTTACTATCGTTTGCCGAGAAAATTATTAGTTTTGACTGGTCCGCCTTTAAGCAAGGATAAAGATAAAGAATTCGCCGCTCTTGCGACAAATTTCCAAGGAAGAAAAGTTATTTGCGGCGGAACTACGGCAAAAATTATCGCTCGCGAATTAGATAGAAATTTGAGAGTGAACTTAAACGACGTGTTTGAAGATGTGGCGCCAATTTCTGAAATGAATGGAATTGATTTGATTACCGAAGGAGCGATAACTCTTTCTAAAGCCCTTGATTGCCTAAATGGAGAATATTTTGAAAATAGAAAAAATCATCCGGTAAAATTATTGACGAACATTTTGCTTGAAAGCGATATTATTGAGTTTGCAGTAGGTTCTAAAATAAACGAAGCGCATCAGGAGCCAAATATGCCGATTGAATTAGGATTCAGAAGATTGCTAATAAAAAAAATTGCTCGAGCTTTGGCAGAAAAATATTTAAAAAAGGTTTCAATAAAATATTTTTAATATCTCATTATTCGATAATAATACCCTTTTATGTTTCGAAATAATTACGCGTATCGATTTTTTTTAATTATTGCAAATTTATTTTCAACAAATTTTATGAAAAAATGCATTATAAAAAGAAGCAAATTCAATTTCATTGCTTTCAGTAGATTAAATATCGTGGTTGTATAAAGAAAAAGAGTTATATTTGTAAAATTAAATTCGATAAAAATTGTTGATTTTTAGATTTTTTATTTTTTAATTTAAATCATAGCTTTTACGGTGTTCTCTATTTGAGAAGTAAAAGGGAAGACCGGTGAAAATCCGGCGCTGCCCCGCAACTGTAATTGGCGTTAAGAGCTGACAAATGTCACTGCATAAAAAGCGGGAAGACGTCAGTTCGAGCCATTAGCCAGGAAACCTGCCGTAAAAGGTTCTATTCGCTTTCGAGGGAAAAGCGATAGAAATGAAAAGACAAATTTTATATCGTTTTCTTTTGATTCCCATCTTTTCATTTCTTTCGCGCCCTCTTTATAAAATTATTTAATATAAAAAATGAAAAAAATTTTTGCAATTTGCGTTTTCTTTTTCGTTTCAGAATCTTTTTCGCAAAACGAAATTAAATTCTTTTCTTCAATCGATAGCTTATCGATAAATGATGTTTCAATTTCCATCGACAATTCCTTTCAAATTATCGTTAAAGATGGAAAATTTAAAGCGGATAATACGTCTCTGAATTCAATTTTATCTATAAAATCTAGCGGATATAAAGATACGATCATTTCTTTAAAAGAAGCTTTGATAAGCAAAAATATTTATTTACAGCCGTTAGTTTATCAGCTCCCTGAGATAAAAAAAATTCAGAAAAAGGAAGCGATTGAAAAGCCAGGTTTTTATGAAAAAATTCCGCTCGACCTTCAAGCAAAATATTCGACATATTCGATAAGCGATTTGCTAAAAATCCATTCTACTTTTGAAGTTAAAGATTATGGCGGTTCTTCTTCGCTTAAAACTTTAAGCGCTCGAGGAATGTCTTCTGAAAATACTTTAATTCTTTTTAACGAAGCAAGATTAAATAATTTTTATAATTCGTCTTTTGATTTTTCAAAACTTTCGACATTGAGCGTAAAAACAATTGAAACTCAAAAAGGCGGATACTCAGACGGATATTTTACTCCAGGCGGAATAATAAAAATTAATACTGGAAATTTTACAGATTCTTTTGATTTATTCTTTAAAACTTCCTTTGATAATAACAACGTTGCCAGTTCCGCTATAAGAATTTCGGATAAGTTGATAGAAGCTTATGATTATTCGTTGAAGTATTCTATGCTTGTCGATATAAGTTATGGAAAAAATAATTTCGAATATTTTTTTGAGGGAAAGCGAAAGAGAAGACAGGGATCTGATTTGAAAAAAAAATTATTTGTCGCCGATATCTTATGGACAATCGATAATCTTTCGATAAAATATTACGGCTCTTATAATAATTATAATATATCAATTCCAGGTTATGTGGTATCGAATTTTGAGCTTCAAACAGGAGCCAGAGATATAAATCGTTCTTTCTTGAATATAATTAACATAAATTTCGGAATTGATTTGCAAAATTATGTAATACTAACGCTAAATTCCTCAAATTCGACTTTGCTCATCGATGATCCTAATAATTATTTTAATTATCAGAATAATCAAAAGAAATCTTACTTAGACGATTATGGAGTCTCTTTAAAATTTCATAACGCGATTCGAGGTTTTCTCGAATTCGATTACGGTTTTATGACTAACTATGCAGCGTTAAAAAATAAAAATGATTTTTTATTTGCCATAAATCCGCGAAGATATTTCGAAAAGCTTGAAAGAACTTTTTATTTGTCAAACAACTTGAAAATTGATTTATCAAAATTGTATATAAAAGAAGTTAAAATATTTTCTTCTTTATCTTATACGCATGGAAAAGAAAAAGGAATTGAATCGCAAAATCCAGATCTATTATCTCGAGGAATAGGAGCGACGATTCAACCAGATTTGAATTTCGATTTGTTATTCAAATTTTATAAAGCTAAATCTGGCAGATTTCCAAATTTTTACGAGAGATATTATCAGAACATAAATTCAAGCTCATATATTCTGAAACCTGAAAAGTACGATTGGACCGAAGCTGGAATTTTCTTGAATTTTGGGGATGCAAATATTTTTGAATTTGCCGCTAATTATTTTTCAATTTTTTCTAAAGACAAAATAGTCTGGATACCAGTAAGATTTACAATTCAGTCGCCGAGAAATTTTGCGAAAGTTCTTTCCCGCGGCGCCGAAGTGTCTGCAAGTCAATCTATTTTCGAAAATTCTTTGAAGCTTGGTTTAAAATATTCTTTTATTAAGGCTCTTAATAAATTAAAATTAGCCGCAAATGATAATTCGTATAATAAACAAATACCATATATTCCAAGACATAAAATCAGCGCTTTTTTTTCTTTAAATTACCGCTCATTTTTTGGCGGCATTTCTTTTCTTTTCAACAGTCGAAGATATTTAACTCGAGATAATGATATTTTTAGTTCGCTTGATCCTTTTCTTGCAACAGATTGTTCTTTTGGATATGAATATATATTTAAGAGTATAAAATTAATTCCGTCTATAAACGCATATAATTTATTCGATTCGAAATATGAAATTATAAAATCTTACCCAATGCCTTTAAGAACAATAATTATCAACTTAACAATGGAGGTATTATGAAAAACAAACTCTACAAACTTAGCTGGTTTTTTATTTTTATTTTATCATTGAATTTTATTGGCTGCGACGATGAAAAAGATCCAGGCGAAATTCCCTTTGTAAAAAGAGGGGTAATAGTTGTTAACGAGGGCTTGTGGCAACAAAATAATTCATCGTTGACATATTACGATTTGCAAGAACAAAAAGCGTATCAAAATGTTTATTCAACCGCAAATAATGGAGCCGCATTAGGAGAAACTGCAAATTCAATTTTTATTTATGAAAACAAAGGCTATATTGCAGTTACCGGATCAAATAAAATTGAAATCATTAATTTGGAAGACTTTCGTTCCTTAGGAAAGGTCGATCTATCATATGGAGGCAAAAATAGAGAGCCGAGACATATAGTTATTCTTAACCCTTTTGTTGGCTATGCGACTTGTCTTGGAACTAATACTGTCGTCAAGTTTAATCCTTCTACAAAACAAACTATCAAAGAAATTCTTGTTGGCGATAAGCCAGAGGGGATAGCTTATGCAAAAGGAAAGCTTTTTGTTTGCAATTCGGGATATGGCATGGGAAATACTGTTTCAGTAATTGACGCCAACAAAGATTCTGTAATTTCATCAATTAAAGTCAGATATAATCCGCAATATGTATTAGCGACAGCCGACGAAAATATTTTAGTTCTTTCTTCAGCAGATTTTCGCGGAACTATTCCAGGAGCTTTCTTTAAAATTAATTCTCAAACATTAGCGATTACTGATTCCATTGAAGCTGGCGTTTATCCTATCAAACCAATTGCGATAAATTCCGACGAAATATTATTCATTAATCTAAACGGCGTATACAAATTAAAATTATCGACAAAAATTGTTTCAAAAGAACCGATTGTTTCTGCTTTTAGAGCAAATCCAATTTTTGGCGCCATTTATTCCATAGCTTTCGATTCGAAAGAAAATAAACTTTATGTTGGCAATCCAAAAGATTTTGTTCAAAACGGCGAGATTTTAATTTATTCTTTACAAGGAGATTCGTTGGGAGTTTTTAATTGCGGCATTAATCCTGGAACTATAGCTATAAAAAATTAGTTTTAACGATTGGAACGACTTTAAAGTCGTTCCATCTTTTAAATTATGAAACAAGATAAAATTCAAAGTCCTTGCGTAAATATTTGCAAATTAGATTCGACAAAAACTTTTTGCGTAGGATGTTTTAGAACTATTGGAGAAATTACGAATTGGATTTTTTATTCCGATGAGCAAAGAACTAAAATAATTAATGAAATTCAAACGAGAAAAAAAGAATTTGAAAAAAACAATTTATTAAATTACTTTAAAAATAGCTCTTAATTTCTTCGATACATATCAGAGAATAGTTTTAGCTTTAAAATCTATTGTATGTTTGACAATCTGAATCTTAAATATAAAATCAAATCGTTAAAATTTATTAACTTATGCTAACAAATTAAGTAGTATTCTAAAGTAATTGAATAAATTTAATTTTTAGTATTAAAAATTCTCAAGCCATAAAGCCTGCGCTTAATGAGCCATGCTATTTTTTTTAATTTGCTAAAACCATTTTCTTCACTATAAAATTTTTGCTTTGTTTTTATTCATAATATATGCTTGAATCAAAATTTTCAGCTTTGAATATGACTTCATAATATGCAGATTTTTGTATTCGTCAATAATTGTCTCTATTTCTCTACAAATTGCGTCGTCTGCTTTAAAGGCGACCTTTCCCTCATATTTAATTGAAAATAAAATTATTGTATAAGGAATAAAAGGAGTTGGAAAGTTTTGTTTTAATTTCAATTTTTGAACGATTGCAAATCCTACGTCAAATTTATACAAGCCAAAATTTTAATAGCGCCATAAATATCCAAATTGTAGTCTCTTGAATCGAGCTAGAAAAAATATGCTCTATCTTTAAGCGTATGCTCGTCAAATGTATCTTTAATAATTTTACATTTTGATTTATTAGAATATGAACTAAGTCTTCGCTTCCTTTAAAATTGTAAATTTTAAAATAACAATTTAAAATTCAAGAATTGTCCGATTATGTTTTTTAGCTTTTTGTTTTAACGTGTCAATTTTATTTGCTTTTAAATTTTTGTTATAATGTATAATGCCGCAATATAGAATTCTTTATAATTTTTTTTTAATATCTAAATCAAAAGCCAAGCGATTTGCCATCGGGAAAAAATTTATATTCTGTTCTAGGGTTTAAATTTGTCGATAATCTCATATAAGCTTTTCATTATATTTTTTGAGAATTTTAATCAAAGTAGAAAGCGAAATTATTATTAGATAGTTTTTCAGACTTAGTCAAAACTGCGTTATGAGCGATGGAGTCGTTTTTTTCTTTCCAAAGAGAGAAAACTTAAGATGTTTTTATGCAAAGAATTGTCATAAACAAAAGAAATTACTGAATTCTTGGCAAGCAAAAAAGAAAAACAATTTTTTGGATTTAATAAAATAAATAGCTGTCTTTATTGACAATTTTTCTTCTCAATGTAATTTTTTTTAAGGAATATAGCGATTATAAAGTTTTGCCGCTTTCTTAAAAATATTGTACTTTTTATAATTCTGATAATTTTGAATTATTCAATTTTGCGCTTCTTTTTAGAAATATTTTTTTTTATTTCAATCTTTTAATAGACACAAAAAAATATCCTCGTTAATTTTTTCCTATTGTTAAAGTATTTTTTTCTTTTATTGTATAACAAATAATACAATTTTATCTTTTTTATTCAAAAATTACTAATGAGCTAATAAGTTTCAGATTATTCTATATTTAAATTTTTATCAAACTCCAAAAGAATTGTCAAATAATTAGCAAGTAAATATCGGATTCAATATGGCATATAAATTGTCAATCTAAAATGCTAATTTCTTCTATCATAAAAATGGAGGCGATATGAAAAGAAAACTTTCTCTCTTAGCGGCTTTAATATGTTTATTATTTCAAAGTACTAAATCGCAATCAGATAATGCCGGAGGTTTTTTTTACAGATTAGCCTCCTCTGCCAACTGAGCGAATGGCAACGGTTAATGTCTCTCTATCAGACGGAAGATTTTTGGCAATAGGCGGGCATGGAAATAATTTCGTATCGTTAAATAGTATTCTTATTTACAATGCCGGAAATTATTCAGAGTTGACGATTCCATATCCTGCCGATGGTTGTTCCGCCTCTCGTCTAAAAGATGGCTAAATATTAGTTTTT
>Ga0308414_1000298_pt1 | contig 31346 bp, 27 predicted proteins | sample HotsprSampleOS50_FD_205667 | JGI IMG/M metagenome (GOLD analysis project Ga0308414, IMG submission 205667) | Hot spring phototrophic mat microbial communities from Octopus Spring, Yellowstone National Park, Wyoming, United States - 20090730_OS50 ...
TCGTGCTGACCGGCGCGGGCGGCACGTTCTGCTCCGGCGCGGACATCAAGAAGGGCATGGAGGCTGGCGTCACGCCGGAGAGCGTGCGCCGCACGCTGACGCAGCGCTATCACCCGGCGCTGCAGGCTATCCGCCAATCGCCCTGGCCGGTGATCGCCGCTGTGGACGGCTACGCGGCGGGCATCGGTTTCGATTTCGCGCTCACCTGCGACCTGCGGCTGGCCAGCGATCGGGCGCGCTTCGCCGAGCTGTTCGCCCGCGTCGGCCTGATCCCGGACGGCGGGGGCACGTATCTGCTGCCGCGCGTGATCGGGCTGGGGCGCGCGCTGGAGCTGATGTTCACCGGGCGGGACGTGGCGGCCGACGAGGCGCTGCGCATCGGCCTGGCCAACGCCGTTTTCCCGGCGGAGCGCTTCGCCGACGAGGTGGCGGCATTCGCGGATGGGCTGGCGCGCCAGTCGCCGCACGCGCTGCGGCGCGGCAAGGCCGCCATGCTGGCCGCCCTGGACTCCGCTTACGAGGCGGCCCTGGCGCGCGAGGCAGACCTCCAAACCGAGATCTTCGCCCTGCCGGACGGTCTGGAAGGGTTCGCCGCCTTTGTCCAGAAGCGCCCGCCGGTGTGGGAATGAGGCCGGTTTACAGGTTGTGGACAGCCCGCAGATGGGCCAGCAGCGCCTGCGCGCCGCGCAGCACCAGGTTGTAGACGTAGTCGAAATTGTCGCTGTAATACGGATCGGGCACAGCGTCGGCCTGCACCGTTCCGGCCTGGTTGGCGGGATGCAGGAACATCATCACCTGCGCCGACGTGCCCTGCGCCAGGCGCAGGATGGCAGACAAGTTTGAGCGATCCATCGCCAGCACGTAGTCGAAGTTCTCCAGGTCGGCGCGGCTGATCTGGCGGGCGCGGCCCTTGTAAGAGATGCCGTTGCGCTTGAGAATGTCAAGCGTGCCGGGGTGGGCTTTCTCGCCCACGTGCCAGGGGCCAGTGCCGGCGGAGTCAATAACAAATCGGCTGCTGAGGCCGGCGCGGTTGACCAGGTCCTGAAAGACGGCCTCGGCCATGGGTGACCGGCAGATGTTGCCGGTGCAGACGAACAGAACTTTGATCACTTCAGAGTCAGACATATCAGCGGTACCTGCTTGTGACGGGGTCAATCCAGCGTGACCCGTTCGGAGCGGGGTTCGGGCCGGGGCTGGCCCAGGTCGTCGAGGGCGGTGAGCGCGTACTCGCGCACATCGCTGCTGGCGTCCTTGTGGAACAGCTCAACCAGCGGGCGGATGGCGCGCTGGTCCTGGCTCCAGCCCAGGGCGCGGGCGGCGTAGCAGCGCACGTAGGTGTCGTCGTCGCGCAGCGCAGCGATCAGGCCGTCCACAGCGGTCTCGTCCACCACCCAGCACAGGGCGCGGGCGGCGTAGCGCCGCACCTGCGGGATTTCGTCTTGCAGCGCGACCAGCAGCGGCTGCACCGCGTCGCGGCCACCCACCCAGCCCAGCGCAGTGGCGGCGTGGACGCGCACGTCGGCGTCTGGGTCCATCAGCAGCGCGATCAGCGGGTCAATGGCGTTCTCGCCGTATGGGATCAGCTCCATGACGACAGCCTTGCGCACGGCGGGGTCCAGGTCAATCAGCTTTTCCTGCAGGCCGAGGAAATCGAGCCGGCTGGGGGAGCGGCGCGCCCCGTTGCTCTGCTGCGGCGAGAGCGCCTGCGCGCGCTCCTGCAGCAGCAGGGCGCGGTTGAGGAAGTAGCGGGCGTTCTTGTAGCGCGGGTCAATCGAGATGATGCGCTGCAGGTCGTTGATCACCTGGGGCATGTTGGGCGAGCCGGTGAGCATCTCGCGGGTGGCGCGGAAGTACAGCTTCTCGATCTCGGCAATCTGCGATTTGGGCACGTGGGCGCGGCGCTGCGCCAGCGGCCGGCGCGCGATCAGCAGCGCGGCAGCCAGCGCGCCGGTGAGCAAGGCGGCGGCCGTGACCGGCGGGCCGCCGCCAGTCACCAGCAGCAGCAGCGTCAGCCCAGCGGATAAGATCAGCAGCGCGAACAACACTCGGCGCACGGCAGCGCTCCTTGTCCGGCTGTTCGCCCGGCAGCGGGCGCTCAGCTTTCGGCGGGGGGCGGGGTGTCGTCGGGTTCGTCGGGCACAGCGCCCTCGTCAGGGGCCGGCTCAGGCTCTGGTTCCGGCTCAGCCGCGGCGGCGGGGGCGTCGTTCACTGCCTCCGCCAGCGGCGCGGGTGCGGGCGCTGGCATGGCGGCCTCGCGGCCCATCATGGTGATTTTGCCGTCAATAAACGCGCCTTCCTCGGTGGTGAGCGCGGTAGCGTGGATGTCGCCCCAGATGCGGCCAGTGCGCAGCAGCTGCACTTTCTTGCCGCTCACGTTGCCGCGCACCGCGCCGGCAATCGAGACGTTCTTGGCGTTGATATCGGCGGTGATGCGGGCGGTCTCGCCCACCAGCACGTTGCCTTCGATCTCCAGCGTGCCGGTAAACGTGCCATCCAGCCGGACGTTGGCGCGGCTGCGCAGCACGCCCTCCATCTCGCAGTTGGCGCCCAACACAGTGTCAAAGCCGACTGGCTGCGGCTGGTGCAGGGCCGGGCGGGGCGCGGGGGCGGATTCCTCGACTGGCTCAGGCGGCAGATCCGCCTGGCGCCGACCACTGAAGAAAGACATAGCTGACCTCAATCGTTTGGGCAGGCCACACACTGTTTACTATACAGCAAATGCAGCGCGCGCTCAACCGCGATCAGCCTCCAGCGGCGGCCAGGCGGGCGGCGTACTGGCGCTTGTAGAACTCCAAGTATTCGCCTGTCTTGATCTTGCGCCACCACCACTCGTTGTCTTGATACCAGCGGACGGTGGCCTCCAGCGCTGTGTCGAAGGTGTACTGGCGCTGCCAGCCCAGCGCGCGCGCCTTGTCGCAGTTCATGGCGTAGCGCACGTCGTGGCCTTCGCGATCCGGCACGTGCTTGATGAGCGTCTCCGGCTTGCCCAGCAGCTCCAGGATGCGGCGCGTGACGTGGATGTTGTGCTCATGGTGCTCGCCGGCGATGTTGTACGCCTGGCCGGCTTTGCCCTCGAACAGCACCTTGACCACGCCCAGCGCGTGATCGTCCACGTACAGCCAGTCACGGATCTGCATGCCGTCGCCGTAGACGGGCAGCGGGCGGTCGTCCAGCGCCTCAGTGACGAAGAAGGGGATGATCTTCTCCGGGTACTGGTAGGGGCCGAAGGTGTTGCTGCCGCGCGTGACGACTGTGTCCATGCCGTGCGTGATGTGGTAGGCGCGCACCAGCAGCTCGCCGGCGGCCTTGCTGGCGGCATAGGGGCTGTTAGGCGCGAACTTGTCGTCCTCGACAGAGAAGTGCCCTGGCTCGATGTCGCCGTACACCTCGTCGGTGGAGACGTGCAGAAAGCGGCCGATCCCGTGCTGGCGCGCCTCGTCGAGCAGGATGTGCACGCCGACGGTGTTGGACTGGATGAAGGCGTCTGGCGAGAGGATGCTGCGATCTACGTGGCTTTCGGCGGCGAAATTAACCACGGTGTCAACCGCGTGGGCCTGGTAAGCGGCGCGGACGGCGCTGCGGTCGGCGATGTCGCCGCGCACAAAGCGATAGTTGGGCGCGTCGTGCACTGGCAGCAGGTTGTCCAGGTTGCCGGCGTAGGTCAGCTTGTCGTAGACGATGATGTTCAGGTCGGGGTAGGCGCGCACCATGTGGCGCACAAAAGCGCTGCCGATGAAGCCCGCGCCGCCCGTGACAAGAATGTTTTTCACGACTGTCTCTCCACTTCCCCGGCGCTCACCGGCTCGTGCGTTTGCTGGTCGGCGCTGGCCAGGACGAAGCGCTCCACTGCCTCGGCCACGCCGTCGCTGTCGTTGGTCGCCACCACGTGATCGGCGGCGGCCTTCAGGTGCGCGTCGGCGTTGCCCACGGCCACGCCCACGCCGGCCAACTGCACCATCTCGACGTCGTTCTCGCCGTCGCCGATAGCCAGCACGCGCTGCGGGTCTACGTGCAGGTCGCGCAGCAGGGCGCGCAGCGCCGCTCCTTTAGACGCGCCGGGCGGCAGCAGCTCGAGCATCTGCACGACGTTGGCCTGCATCAGGCGGGCCGCGCCGTCAAGCTGCATGCCCAACTGCCAGCGCAGGGCGCGCACGCGGCGCACGTCGCCGCTGGCCGTCATGACGAGTTTGTTGACCGGCACGCTGTCCAGGATGTTCTGCAGCGGCCCTACGGCCTGCGGCTCCGGCTCGCCGTAATCGGTGAGGATGGCGGTTTGCGGGGTGCGCGCCCGCACCAACAGGCGCTCGCCGGCGTAGGCGATGACGGTGAAGCCGCGATCCTCGGCGAAGGTGATGACGCGGCGCGCCACCGCTGGGTCAAGCGCCGTCTGGTGGCGCAGCGTGCCGTCGCCGTTGTAGACCGTCAGCCCCTGCGAGAAGATGCCGGGCGTGGTCAGGCCCAAACGGGCGATTACGCTGAGGGCCGAGGCGCGCGTTTTGCCGGTGGCCAGCACCACCTGCACGCCGCGCGCCATCGCCGCTTTGAGGGCGGCCTCGGTGCGCGGGGTCAGCTCGTGGCGGCTGTTGAGCAGTGTGCCGTCCAGGTCAACGGCAATCAACTGAATTGTGTCGCTCATGGTGGATTCGTTCAGTCTCCCCTTGTCAGGCTGTCCGTGCGATTCTACACGATCCAGACGGTGCTGTGATCGCCCAGATTCATCTTGAGGGCGCGCGGCTTCTCGTCGGCGTGCTGAACGGTGGCGTGCCGGCCGATCAGCGTGTCCTGCACGCGGACGGGCAGGTCGCGGACGGTGCTGTGCTCCAGCACAATGCTGCGCTCGATCTCGCAGTTGCGGATAACGACGTCGTGGGCGATGCTGGAAAACGGCCCTACGTAGCTGTTCTCGATCACGGCGTTCTCGCCGATGATCGTGGGGCCGCGCACCACGCTGTTGACAACGCGCGCGCCGCGTTCCACCGTTACGCGCCGGTCAACCTCGGCGTTCTCGATGGTGGCGTCGGGCGCAATATAGGGTGTCAGCTCGTCCAGCACCAGGCTGTTGGCCTCCAGCATGTCGGTTGGCTTGCCGGTGTCAATCCACCAGCCGGTGTGGACGTGCGGGTAGACGCTGTAGCCGGCGTCAATCAGCCACTGGATTGCGTCGGTGATCTCCAGCTCGCCGCGCGCCGAGGGCTTGATGGCCTCGGCCGCCTCGAAGATGTGGTGGTCGAACATGTAGATGCCCACCAGCGCCAGGTTGCTGGGCGGCTCTTTGGGCTTCTCGATCAGGCGCTCGATGCTGCCGTCGGGGCGCAGCTTGGCCACACCGTAGGCCTGCGGGTTCTGCACCTCTTTGAGCACGATCTGGCTGTTCCAATCGCTGCTGGCGAAATCGCTGATGAGCCGGCCAATGCCGCCCTGGATGACGTTGTCGCCCAGGAACATGACGAAACGCTCGTCGCCCAGGAAGCCGCGCGAAATCTTGACGGCGTGCGCCAGCCCGTCGGGGCTGTCCTGCGGGATGTACGTCAGCTTCACGTCCCAGCGGCTGCCGTCGCCCAGCGCCTCTTTGATCTCTGGCCCGGTGCTGCCGATAACGATGCCGATGTCGGTCACGCCGGCGTCGCGGATCGCCTCGATTACGCGCACTAGGATGGGCTTGTTGGCCACCGGGATCAGCTGTTTGGCGCGGGTATAGGTAAGCGGGTAGAGGCGCGTGCCCTTGCCCCCACTGAGGATTAACCCTTTCATACTGGCCTTCACTCCGTGCTGTGTTCTCACACAAAAGGCGCGCGTGCTGCGCTTTTTACGGTAACGGGCTGCGTCTTACAGCCGCCTAAAAAAGGCGCTTGAGCATGATACACCACCAGCAGACACGGCGGCCAGAGGCGGCCGGGTTGAGCTACACCTGCGCCAGCGCCTGCCGGAAATCGGCGATCAGGTCGTTCACATCTTCCAGGCCGGCCGAGATGCGCACCGTGCCAGGCGCGACGCCGGCGCGGCGCAGCTCGGCTTCGCTCAGGCCGGCGTGGCTGGTCAGCGCTGGGATGCTCACCAGCGTTTCGACGCCGCCCAGGCTGGTGGCGTTGAGGGCGATCTCCAGCGCGTCGCAGAAGCGGCTGGCGGCCTCCAGGTCGGCGAGTTCGATCGCCAGCATCCCGCCGAAGCCGCGCATCTGCCGTTTGGCGGTTTCGTGATCGGGCGATGACGGCAGGCCGGGGTAGTGCACCTGGCGCACTTTCGGCTGGTCAGCGAAGAACTCGGCCAGTGCCTGCGCGGTCTGGTTGTGCGCGGCCACGCGAACAGCCAGCGTTTTCAGGCTGCGGTCGAGCAGTGCTGCCTCGGACGGGTTGCTGCACCCGCCGAAGACCACCATCGCCCGGTGCACAGTATCAATCAACCCGGCCGGCCCCAGGACGGCCCCGGCCATCAGGTCGCTGTGGCCGCCGAGATACTTGGTGGCGCTGTGCAGGACCAGGTCAACGCCCAGCGGCAGCGGGTTCTGGTTGACCGGCGAGGCGAAGGTGTTGTCCACCACGGTTAGCGCGCCGACGCGGCGCGCTGCCTCCACCACTGCGCCGATGTCGAGACAGGCGCAGGTCGGGTTGACCGGTGTCTCGAAGTAGACCAGTTTCACGCGCGGGGCGCAGCGCGCCAGGTCGTACAGCTCGTCGTCGTCCAGGAAGCGCACGTCAATGCCCAGGCGCGGCGCGACATCGCGCAGGAAGCGGTGAGTCACGCCGTACAGCCGGGCGCTGGCCGCCACCGCCTCGCCCGCGCTGAGCAGCGCCAGCAGCGTTGTGGTGACTGCCGCCATGCCGCTGGCGAACAGCACGCCGTCCTCGGCCTGTTCCAGGCGCGCCAGCTTTTCCTCCACGTTGCGGATCGTGGGGTTGCTGTAGCGCGTGTAGATGGCGACGTCGCGGTCGCGGCCAAAGCTGGCGTAATCGGCGCTGCGCGCCACTGCGAACGTCGTCGAGTTGTAGATGGGGTAGTTGGCGCTGCGGAAGGTGGTGTCGCGCCGGCCGTGAACGGCCTGCGTGGCTGTTTGCCGTTTCATGGATTGACCCTCCTTGATTAAGATTAAGCCAACTGATTAAGCAGAGCGCGCTCAGTTATCCGCCGCGCGCCCCTCGACGCGGGCGCGCAGCCGCTCCAGCTCTGGCCGGTCGGCCAGCACCAGCAGCGTGTCGTTGGCCTCAATGGGAGTGCTGCCGCCGGGCACGATGAACTCCTCGCCGCGCCCGATCAGCACGACCAGCGCGTCCTCCGGCATGCGCAGGTCCATCACGCGCAGGCCCGTCACCGGCGAGTCCGGCGGCACAACCACCTCGACCAAGTCGCTGCGGACGGCGGTGGTCGGCTCCAGCTCCAGCGGGGAGCGGGGGCGCGGGCGCGCCGGCTCCAGCAGGCCCAGCCGGCGGGCGATCGGCACGATCAGCGGCCCCTGGATCACTACTGAGGAGAGCGTGACGAAGAACACCAAGTTGAAGAACAGGCCGGCGCGCGGCACGCCTTGCAGCAGCGGAAAGGTCGCCAGGATGATGGGGGCGGCGCCGCGCAGCCCCACCCAGGCGACGAGCAGGCGCTGGCGCAGGTTAAAGCCGCTGAACAGCAGCGCCAGCATGACGCTGAGCGGGCGCGCCACCAGGATGAGGAAGGCGGCCGTTATCAGCGCGGTATCGGCCACCGCCAGCAGCTCCGGCGGCCGCACCAGCAGGCCCAGCGTGAGGAACATGATCACCTGCCCCAGCCAGGCCAAGCCGTCGTGAAAGCGTTTGAGGCTGCGCCGGTGGATGAACTCCGCCTGGCCCATTAGCAGCCCGGCCAGGTAAACCGCCAGGAAACCGTTGCCGCCCAGGATGGTCGTCAGGCCGTAGGTGAACAGCATCAGCGCTATTGTCAGCACCGGATACAGGCCCTCGTAGCCCAGCCGCGCCCGATTGACGATCCAGACCATAGCCCGCCCCATCAGCCAGCCGACAGCCGCGCCCAGGCCCATCTGCTGGACAAAAAACAGCGCCAAGCCGCTGCCGCTGGCGTTCGGCCGCTCCAGCACCACGCCAATCATGGCGATCGTGAGGAACACGGCCATCGGGTCGTTGCTGCCGGATTCCATCTCCAGCAGCGGCTCCAGGCGGCCTTTCAAGTTGATGCGGCTGGAGCGCATGGCGGCGAACACGGCGGCGGCGTCGGTAGAGGCGACGATAGCGCCCAGCAGCAGACCCTCGGCCAGCGTGAAATCGAGCGCAGCGTGGGCGAAAAGGCCCACCAGCGCGGCGGTGGCCGCCACGCCCAGCGTGGACAGCGACAAGCCGGACCACACCACTGGGCGGATGTCGTCCCAGCGCGTGTCGAGGCCGCCGGAGAACAGAATGAGCACCAGCGCCAGCACGCCCAACAATTGGGCCACCCACGGGTCGTTGAGCGAGCTGAGGCCCAGCGGCAGCTCGGAGACGGCGATGCCGATGCCGATGAACAGCACGAAAGCCGGCACGCCCAGCAGCGCCGACGCCTTGCTGGCGGCAACGCTGAGCAGCACCAGCACGGCGGCGATCAGCAGAACCAGTTCGACGGGCAGCAAACGCTCCCCCTCCTGTAGACTGAACCAGCGTTTAGCGCTTCGTCCGGTAAATCCCTATTATTGTTCAACCTCACCCCCTAACCCCTCTCCGTTTGGAGAGGGGGAGACCCACGTCGGCGGGGCGGGGGCAGGGTCAGCACGGCCGATCAAAGACTTGTATCAGACAGAGCGTTTATGGCGCAGCAGCCAGGTGTAGAGTTTGGGGTTGGCGTAGGTCTGCGTCCACGAGTCGTGGCCAACGCCCTGGTAGATCGTCAGGCGGGCTTTGCCGCCGGCCTGCCTGACGGCCTGCACCATTACGCGCGACTCGCGCGGGTGCACGACACTGTCTTTGCTGCCGTGAAAGGCCCACACCGGCACATCCTTGAGCCGGTCGGCCATCCAGGGCAGGCCGCCGCCGCACACCGGCGCGATGGCGGCGATGCGCTGCGGGCAGCGGGCGGCCAGATACCACGTACCGAAGCCGCCCATGCTCAGGCCGGTGACGTACACCTGGCGCGTTTTGATCTTCAGCGTGGCAGTCAGGTGGTCGAGCAGGGCTTCCAGCGCGTCAAGCTGTTCCGGCCAGTAGGAGTCCGGCGGGCACTGGGGCGAGGCCACCACGAACGGGAAGTGCTGGCCGGCGGCAATGAGTTTGGGCAGGCCGTGCAGCGGCACGCGCGCCAGATCAGTGCCGCGCTCGCCGCGGCCGTGCAGGAACAGCACCAGCGGCCAGGCCCGGCGCAGGTCGTATTCTGGCGGCCGGTAGAGCAGGTACGGCAGGCTGACCTGCCGCGTGACGGTGGCGGCAAAGCGACAGCTTTCCTGGTTGGTCATGTTGCGTTTTTACCCATAGTAGCTGCCGGCGCGCTCGCGCGGGGCATTGCTCAGCACAGCGCCCACGATGCGCGCGTGGACGCGCTCCAGCGCTTCGCGGGCGCGCGCCGCGTGTTCGCGCCGGGTGTGGCCGGCGCGCACCACCAGCAGCACGCCGTCCAGCCGCGAGGCCAGCAGCGCGGCGTCGGCAGCGGCCAGCACCGGCGGGCTGTCGAACAGCACGTACTGGGCGCGCGCCTTCAGCAGCCCGATGATGTCAATCATGCGCTGGCTGCCCAGCACGTCGGCGGGGGTGGGCGGCAGCTCGCCGGCGGGCAGCACCTGCAGGTTGTCCACGCCTACGCTGGCCAGCGGCGGGCTGGCCAGGGCGCTGTCGTCCAGCATCATGGTGGTGAGGCCGCGCGCGTTGTCCAGCCCCCACAGCGTGTGCTGCGTTGGGCGGCGCAGGTCGCTGTCCACGAGGATGGTGCGGTGGCCGCTTTGGGCAAAGGTGACGGCCAGGTTGGCCAGCACCAGGCTCTTGCCCTCGCCCTCTGCCGGCGCGGTGACCACCAGCGTGCTGATCGGGTTCTCCACGCTGCTGAACATCAGGTTGGTGCGCAGCGTGCGGTAGGCTTCGGCGGCCGCTGAGCGCGGCTCGGTCAGGGTAATCAGGTTGGCGGCGGGCATCAGCTACCTGCTTTCGCTGTCGGGTAGGGCGGCCAGCACGGGCAGCGCCAGGCCGCGCTCGACGTCGTCGCGGCTGCGCACGACGCTGCTCTCCAGGTATTCCAGCACAAAGATGATGACGCCGGCCAGCAGCACGCCCAGCAGCGCGCCAGCGGCGGCGTTAATCAGCAGGCGGGGCCGCAGCAGGCTGTAACGGGCCACGTCCTGCAGGCGCGCGTCAATGCGATCCTCGCGGCGCGCCTTCTGGTTCTCTTCGTTGCGATACTGGATGAGCAGGCTGCCCCACTCGCGGGCTACGTCGTTGGCCAGGTCGCCGTCGGGCAGGTCCACGTCAATCTGAATGGACAGGCTGTTGGGGTCCGGCACGATGGTCACGGCGCGCTTGAGGTCCTCGGCGCGCATGTCCAGGCGCAGGCTGTCAATCACGCGCTGTGCGACGAACTCGCTGTCCAGGTAGGCTACGTGGTTGCCCAGCAGCGTTTTGCTGGCCTCGGTGAGGCCGAAATCGGCGCGGGCCGGCTGCATCAGCACGCGCTGCGTCGAACGGTAAACCGGCTGCATCTGGGCGCTGAGAACGTAAGCGCTGGCGGCGGCCAGGACGGCCAGCAGCGCCACGATCCAGCCCCGCCGCAGCAGCACGCGCCCGTAGTCAATCAAGCTCATCGGCAACTCCTCTGCGCGGCAAACGCGCGATTATTGTACCGTATCGGCAGACGATTGGTAGGGACGGGTAGAGCAAGCCGGCAGCGCCGCTTTAGGGAGAGCCGCCCGCGCCCAGCGCGGCCAGCAGATCGGGGCCGCGCAGCCCAATGGCGTAGGCCTCAAGGGCTGCCCCGTAGGGCGCAGCCAGCATCAGCGGCGGCTGATCGTCTGCGCTGAACGCCAGCGCCAGCAGCGGCGGGTGCGCGCCCGGCAGGCTGGCCGGGGCGAGCGCTGTCTCCAGCGCGGCCAGCGCCTGCTCAACGACGCTGGCCAGCGCAGCGCCGTTTACGTTTTCAGCTGGCAGCGCAACGGCCAGCGTTGTGTACAGGGGCTGTAGGGCGGCGCAGTCTCCGCCCGCAGCGGCGATGCCGGCGCTGGTCACGGTCACAGCGGACGGCGCTAGACCGGCGTTTTCCAGCGCGGAGCGCGCCTGCGCCGCCAGCGCGTCCAGGCTGGCGCTGAAAGCGGACGGCGCGCACACCGCCGCCGGCGAGACGGCGGCCTGCGCTGCCGCGCCCCTGGCCTGAACTGTGGCCGCCGCGACGATGGCCGTTGCTGTGCGCTGGGCTGTGTCAATCTGGGCGGGCTGAGCCGCCTGCGCGCCGGGCAGCGCAGCCGCTGTCAGCGGCGGGAACTGGCTCGTGTCGTGGGTGGCGGTAGCTGGTGGGGCGGTCTGCTCGTTCGCGGGGGCTGCTGTCGGTTCAGCGGTGGGGGCGGCGGCGGGCGCGCAAGCCGCCAGCAGGCCGATCAGCAGCGCAGCGCACACAAGCCCTCTCATCGCTGTTTCGCTTTCTGTTTGGCGGCGGCCAGCGCTGCCGCCTCTGGGCGCTGGGCGTAGAAATCGTCCAGCGGGTAGCAGCCGGAGACGAGGCCGCTGCGCGGGGCGGTGGTGCAGTCGCTGAACGTGCGGCACAGCAGCTTGCGCTGCAGCGGGCGCCCGGCCAGCACGTCGGCGGGCAGGTCGGGATAGGCCAGCGCCATGCGGCCCAGGCCGGCAAAATCGGCCCAGCCGGCGCGCACCATGCGCTGGGCGGCGTGCGGCAGCCACTCTTGCAGATACGTCAGGCCGGACGCCACGAACGCCAGGCCGGGCTGGCGGCGTTTGAGCGCTGCTGTCACGCGCATTTGGCGCGCCACGCCGCACAGCGGGTCCTCCGGCGGCTGATAGCCGTCGGACGGCGGGAACAGCGCCGGGCGCTGGATGTGCGGGTTGTAATACGGACTGCCCGCAGTCACGCACACCAGCGGGATGTCCAGTTCGGCCAGCAGGTCAACAAAGCGCAGCGGCTCGGCCAGGTCAATTCCCGTGCCGCTGGCGTCGCCGCCGAAGGCGCAGCGGTAGCTGCCGTCGAACGGCTCCGGCTCGCCCGTCCCGTCGGGGCCGGGGCGGAACGGCAGCCAGTCAAAGGCGCTGACGCGCACGCCGATCAGCAGCCCTGGCGCGGCGGCGCGCACCGCGTCCACCGTTTCGCGCAGGAAGCGGGTGCGGTTCTCGAAGCTGCCGCCGTAGGGGCCGGGGCGATCCACCGCGCTGAGGAACTCGTGTCCCAGATAGCCGTGACAGTGTTTGAGGTCAACGAAGTCGAAGCCGGCGCGCTGCGCCAGCGCAGCAGCGCGCGCGAAATCGCCGATCAGCGCGCGGATGTCGCTGTCAGTGAGCAGCGCCGAGTCGTCTGTGATGCCCACGCGCCGGTCAAGCAGCGGGTGACGGTAGAGCGCGCGCGGCGCAGGCGGCCCGTCTGGACGGCTGTAGCGCCCGCTGTGCGTGAGCTGCAGGCCGATCAGGAGATCGGCGGCGCTGCCGTGCCGCTCGACGTGCGCCGCCACCAGCGCGGCGCGCAGCGCGGCCAAGTCGTCCACGGTGTCCGCGTTGATGACGAGCTGGTTGGGGTTGGCGCGGCCGTCGTGGCGCACGGCCACCGCCTCGCCGCCCCAGATGAGCTTGGCCCCGCCCGCGCCGAAGCGCCGCCAGCGGCGCAGCGTCAGGCCCGACGGGCGGCCGTCGCGCGTGCCGTCCCAGCCCTCCATCGGCAGGACGCAGAAGCGGCTGCCCACGGTGAACGGGCCGATCCGCAGCGGCTGCGCCAGCGGCGCGCCTGGCCCTGTTTCAAGCGCATCGTCAAACGGCAGATCGGCTTCGATGGACGCCAAGTAGGCGCGGAAGGCCTCCGGCGTTTTGAGCTGCGCTACGCGGCGGTAGTGGGTCATGCCGCGGCCTTAGAACGGAATCTCGCCCACGTCGTCGGGCGGCGGGGCGAAGTCGTCGTAACCGCCAGCGCGGGCTTCGGCGTCGGCCCGGCTGCCGAGAAGCTGGAAGTTGTCGGCGGTCAGGTCAAGCGAGGCAGCGGGCTGGCCGCTGCGGTCGGTGTAAGCAGAGGCTTCGATTGTCCCCACGACCATGATCTGCGCGCCCTTGCGGACGTACTGGCTGGCGATCTCGGCCTGCTGGCGCCAGCACGTCACGCGGAACCAGGTGGTTTTCTCGGTGCGCTCCGGGTCGTCGCGGCGGCCGATGCGGCGCGTCACCGCTACGCTGAAGTCGCACACTGGGATGCCGCTCTGCGTGTAGCGGAGCTGCGGGTCGCGGCCCACGTTGCCAATGATAATTGTCTGAGACCATCCGGCCATCGCGCTGCTCTCCTGTCTGCCTGCTGCCCGCGCATGCACGCGATGTTAATTCAGGCGCGCGGCGGGCGCAACTTTCACAGGCCGTCATTATATCACAGTTCGCACTCTTGTTCTACAAGAAACGGAGGCAAATCCGGGGGCGGCGTCAGCGCAGCGCCTCCAGGCGGCGGCGCAGCGCGTCAGTGACCGCCTGCGGGTTGCCCTTGCCGCCCAGCGCCCGCATGGCTTGGCCCATCAGCGCGCCAAACAGCTTGTCCTTGCCGCCCAGGTAGCCCTGCACCATGTCGGGATTCTGCGCCAGCACGGCGTCCACCGCCGCCTCGATGACGCCGGCGTCGCTTACCTGGGCCAGCCCGCGCTCGGCCACGATGCGCTGTGGGTCCGCGCCGGTGTCCCACATCTCGGCCAGCACCGTCGCCGCTGTTCCTTTGTTGAGCGTGCCGTCCTCCACCAGGCGCACCAGCGCCGCGAACTGCGCCGCGCTGATGCGCGTGTGGGCGATGTCCTCGCGGCTCACGCCGCTGGCGTTCATGATGCTGAACAGGCCGCCCAGAATCCAGTTGGCGGCCGCTTTGGGGTCGGCGCCGGCGGCCAGCACGTCCTCGTAGTAGTGCGCGATGGCCTGCTCTGCCACTAACTGGCGCGCGTCGTACTCGCCCAAGCCGAACGCCTCCATGAAGCGGCGCTGCTTGGCCTCAGGCAGTTCGGGCAGGCGGGCGCGGATTTCGTCCACCCAGGCGCGGCTGATCTCCAGCACAGGCAGGTCTGGCTCTGGGAAGTAGCGGTATTCGTCGGCGCGCTCTTTGTAGCGCTGGACGACGGTGCGCTGGCGCTGCTCGTCCCAGCCCATCGTCGCCTGCTTGACACCCTCGCCGCTCTCCCAGGCGCGAATCTGGCGGGCGATCTCGTAAGCGGTGGCGCGGTACAGGCTGCGGATGCTGTTCAGGTTCTTGATCTCGGTGCGCGTGCGGAATTCGGTGTCGTTGGCGTGCATGACGCTGATGTTCGGCTCGACGCGCAGCACGCCCTTCGACATGTCGCCGCTGTTGACGCCCAGGTATTGGAGAATGGCGCGCAGCGTGCGGGCCAGCGCCTCGGCCTCGGCGGCGCTGCGGATGTCCGGCTCGGTGACGATCTCCAGCAGCGGCACGCCGGCCCGGTTGTAATCCACCAGGCTGCCGCCGGCCACGTGGGTGAGCTTGCCGGTGTCCTCTTCGAGGTGCGCCCGGCGGATGCGAATGCGCGTGGTGTAGGGCGCGCCGTCCTCCGGCGTGGCGGTTATATCCAGCCAGCCGCTGACCGCCAGCGGCCGGTCGTATTGGCTGATCTGGTAGCCTTTGGGCAGGTCGGGGTAGAAGTAGCTCTTGCGGGCGAACTGGTTGACCGGCGGAATCTCGCAGTGGAGCGCCAGCCCTACCATGATGGCGTACTCGACCGCGCGCTGGTTGATGACCGGCAGCGTCCCCGGCAGCCCCAACGACACCGGGTCAACGGCGGTGTTGGGCGGCGCTTCGACGCTGTCCACCACCGGGCACGGGCTGAACATCTTGCTGGCCGTTTGCAGCTCGGCGTGAATCTCCAGGCCGATGATCGGCGTCCATTCGCTCATGGGTGTGTCCTGTGTGGGTGCGCGGGCGCTGCGCCGCGGCGCAGCCGGCGTGCTAGAATGTTGCTAAAGCCTGCGCCCTATGTTAGCGGGCAGGTTAGGAGTCAGCAAGCACGCTGGCGCACAATTGTGGTGGGCGCTGGGCCAGGAACGCGGCCGCGCGCCGCCAACAGGGGGAAACGATCCGACAAAATGGCACACAACTCCATCACGCCCACCCATGACCCGCTCATCGAGGCGCTGCTCGTCCGGCTGGCGCGGCTGTACGCGCCGCGCGCAGCGCCGGTTGGCTGGCAGCGCCCCGGCGACCTGGGCCGCCCGCTGTCTGCGCTGGCCCGCCAGCTGGCGGACGACGGCGTGCTGGTGATCCTGGGGGCGCGCAGCAGCGCCCCGCCAGAGGCTGTCCCGCAGTTGGTGCGCGAGGTTGTGCTGGCTTACACGGCGCTCTACACGCTGCTGGCGCAGGCGCTGCTGGCCGGGCTGACGGGCATCAAGCCGTATTACTACAGCTACAGCCGCAGCGCGCTGGTGATCTTCTTCGTTGCTGAAGCTGCGCCGGTGATCCAGGCGCTGGCCGGCTGCGTCGCGCCGTACGCCGCCGCGCATCCGACCGGCGCGCCGGTTCGCGCGCGCGAGCTGGGCGCGCTGATGGACGCGGTGCTGGGGCGGCTCGAAACGGAGGGCATAGACCGGGCGCGCTACCAGGCGCTGCGCAGCAACGGCGCGGCGATTGTTGGCTGGATGCTGGGCCGTTCGCTGCGCCAACTGCCGCTGCTGGCCTACGACGCGCCGCTGTTTGCCCCGCGCCCGGCCCCGCCGCCGCCGGCGACGCTGCCGGGCATAGAAGCCGACAGCGACGAGGCGACCACGCTGGCCATGCCCGCGCCGCCGCCCGACGACGAGGGTGACACCCTGCCGCCGCTGCCCGGCCCGCGCCCACAGCCGGGGACGCCGCCAGCGCCGCTGCCCTACCGGCCGCCAGCGCCGCGCGGCCCCGCCCGGCGGCCGTGACGGCGGCCGCTCAGCCTTCCCCTGCGGCGCGTGTTACCAGGTCCACGCCGGGCGCAGCAGACAGAAATAAAACCGCCCCAGGCGGGGGCGGGAGACAGGGCGTTACAGAGCAGAGAACAGACTGATCACACGCCGGCTGGCACAGCGTGCAGGCCCACGCCGTGGCGCTGCAGGAAGCGCGCCATGCGCTCCAGCGCGCGCTCGATGTTCTCGCAGCTGGTGGCGTAGCTGGCGCGCACAAAGCCAGCGCCGCTGGCCCCGAACGCGCTGCCGGGGATGACGGCCACGCGCTCTTCCTGCAGCAGCCGGTCGCAGAACTCGGTCTCGGTCATGCCGGTGGCGGCCACGCTGGGAAAGGCGTAGAACGCGCCGCGCGGCTCGAAACAGGCCAGCCCCAGGCTGTTGAAGCCGTCCACGATCAGGCGGCGGCGGCGGTCGTACTCGGCGCGCATGTAGGCCACGTCGTCCTCGCCGTGCTCCAGTGCCTCCAGCGCCGCCACCTGGCCTATCGTCGGCGCGGACATGATGAGGTACTGGTGCAGCTTGCGCATCGCGTCCATGATCTCAACCGGGCCGCTGACATAGCCAATGCGCCAGCCGGTCATGGCGAAGGCCTTGCTCATGCCGCTCATCAACACGGTGCGCTCGTACATGCCGGGCAGCGTGGCGAAGTTGATGTGCTCCACGCCGTAAACCAGCCGCTCGTAAATCTCGTCGGAGATCACCAGCAGGTCGTACCGCTCGGCCACGGCGGCGATCTCCGCCATGTGTTCGCGGGTGAGGACTGCGCCGGTAGGGTTGTTCGGGTAGCTGATGAGAACGGCCTTGGTGCGCGCCGTGACCGCGGCCTCCAGCGCTGCGCCGGTCACTTGGAACTCGTGCTCGACGTACGTGTCCACCGGCACGGGCACGCCGCCTGCCATCTCGACGGCGGCGGCGTTGGCGACGAAACACGGCTCAACCACCAGCACCTCGTCGCCGGGGTCGAGGATGGCCTTCATCGCCAGCCACAGCGCCTCGCTTACGCCTACTGTGATCAGCATCTGCGTGACCGGGTCGTAGTGCAGGCCGTACAGCCGTTCGATGTAATGGGCGGCCGCCTGGCGCAGCTCCAGCATGCCGGCGTTGGAGGTGTAGTGTGTGTCGCCGCGCTGCAGCGACTCGATGCCGCGAGCGGAGATGTGGGCCGGGGTGGCAAAATCCGGCTCGCCGATGCCCAGCGACACCACGTCCTGCATGGTGGCGGCGATGTCAAAGTAGCGGCGGATGCCCGACGGGCGGAGGTTGCGGACGCTGTGGGAGACGAAGCTGCGCATAATGAAGCCAGTCCTAGTGTGGGCGCGCGATAGTCAGCAAGTACCATGATGCCGCAAATGGCGGCTGCTGGCTAGACCAGCCCTCACCAGATTGCCAGCCGGTTTTCCGACACGGTGTACGAAAGCGCCAGCCGGCGGGCCAGATGTGCTACAATCGCCGTCAACGACGATTGGCCGGGTGGATTGAAAGACGCATGGACAGCACCTACACCTTTCTGCTTGCTGGCGCGTGCGGCCTGGGGCTGCTGTGCGCGCTGGGTTTGGCGATCGGCTTTGTGGCCGTGTTCGGCAGCCCGATTCGGCTGTTCGGCAGGCGGCCCGCGCCGCAGCACATTCCCACGCCCCGCAGGCCCGACTTGCGGGCGCGGGCGCAGAGCCTGGATTTCGACGCCGCCGTGACGCGCCACAGCGCGCAGAACGCGCCGCCAGCCGCCCAGGGCGCGCCCCCGCCCGATCTCGGCCCGCTACCGCGTGTTGAATCGCCGCGCCGCCGCCGGTCGCGTTTCGGGCGCGAGTTCAGCGACGATGAGGTGTTCGGCGGCGTCCTCGACGACGACGGCGACGGCTATCCTGACCGGTGACGGCCGTGCGCAGCGTCCACACCTACGCGCACGGCGGCGTGGTCTACCGCGTCGAGCTGGAGCCGCAGCCGGACGGCGGTTGGCAGGTAACGATCAACGGGCGGGCGTTCAGCGCGCGGGCTGCGCCGCTGGCCGAGGGCGGCTGGCTGCTGACGCTCGACGGCGGCCAGACGCTGGCCTACGCCGCCCGCCAGGGCGAGACGCGCCACGTCTGGGCCGGCGGCGAGTCCTTCGCCCTGACCGCCGCTGAAGCGCGCGCGGCGCGCCGCCGCGGCGTCTCGGCCGGGGCAGGCGACCTGACCGCTCAGATGCCTGGCCAGGTGGTGGCGGTGCTGGCCGAAACGGGCGAGGCCGTGCAGCGCGGCCAGACGCTGGTGGTGCTGGAGGCGATGAAGATGGAGATTCGCGTCAGCGCGCCAGCCGACGGCGTGGTGACCCGCCTGCTGGTGCGCCCCGGCGACGTGGTTGAGCGCGGGCAGCGCCTCGTCGAGATCGCTGCGTCGGAGGCGGCGGATGGCTGACGGCCCAGCGCGGCGGCGCTCGAACTGCCGTCAGAGAAAAGAGGTACAATGAGGCAAAATTTTACGCCAAGGACGGACTATGATTGACGCCACCAGCCCGCGCGCGCAGCGCCTGCGCGAGGCCGGGCACAAACTCACCAACGCGCGCCTCACTGTGCTGCACGTGCTGGAGACCAGCAAAGGCCACATGAACTCGGCTGCCATCCTGGAGGCGGTGAACCGCCTTGACCCGGAGATCGGGCGGGCCAGCGTGTTCCGCACGCTGGAGCTGTTCACGCGGCTGGCCATTGTTCGGCCTACCTACATTGACAGCAGCACCACGCCCAACTACGTGCTGCTGCCAGACGGCCACCACCATCACATCATCTGCACCAACTGCCACCGCGTGATCGAGTTCGACGAGTGCGCGCTGGGGCCGCTGGCTGACGAGCTGGAACAGCGCTACAACGTGCGCCTCACTGGCCACCTGCTGGAGCTGTACGGCTTGTGCGAGCGCTGCCGCTGAGACCGCGCGCGTTGTACTTACGGCTTGTTGTTCTTGCTGCAAAAAAGGAGGTTACGGATGGATGTAACAGGGGCGGTGGCGCTGGTGACCGGCGGCGCTTCAGGGCTGGGAGCGGCGTGCGTGCGGCGCTTTGCGGCGGCCGGCGCGCGCGTGGTGATCGTGGACGTGAACGCCAGGGCCGGGGCGCAGATGGCCGCCGAGCTGGGCGACGGGGCGCGCTTCGCCCGCGCCGATGTGACCAGCGAGGACGACGTGCTGGCGGCGGTGAACACGGCGAAGGAGGCGTTCGGCGGGCTGCACATCGCCGTCAACTGCGCCGGCATCGGCATGGTGGGGCGCACGCTGAGCAAGTACGGCCCGCACGCGCTGGAGACGTTCAAGGACACGATCATGGTGAACCTGGTGGGCACGTTCAACGTGATCCGGCTGGCGGCGGCGGCCATGGCGGACAACGCGCCCAACGCCCACGACGAGCGCGGCGTGATTATCAACACGGCATCGGTGGCGGCCTTCGACGGGCAGATCGGCCAGGCGGCCTACGCGGCGTCAAAGGGCGGTGTAGTGGCGCTGACGCTGCCGGTGGCGCGCGATTTGGCGCGCAACGGCATCCGCGTGATGACGATCGCGCCCGGCGTCTTCGAGACACCGATGATGGCCGGCCTGCCGGAGGACGCGCAGGCGTCGCTGGCGCAGCAGGTCCCGTTCCCGCCGCGCCTGGGCCGCCCAGACGAGTATGCGCAGCTTGCGCAGGCCATCGTTGAGAACCCGTATCTCAACGGCGAGGTGATCCGCCTTGACGGGGCGATCCGCATGGCGCCGAAGTAGGCGCGCCGGGCCGCGCCCCGCCAGAGGTTGACGACAGTAACAACTGTCTGCTGTGACATGACAGATTACACTGTTCAGCGCGCAGCAGGCGGCCGACAATAGAGGGACAGACGACAAATTTTCCGAGGTGTTGTGGTCATGGTGAAAAAACTGCTGGCGTGCGCGCTGGCAACGGTTCTGCTGGCGGCGGCGTTGCCCTTGGCCGCCCAGGATCAGCCGGTGGTGTACGCCGTGATGTTCTACTCGCCAAGCTGCCCCCACTGCCACAAAGTGATTGACGACGACCTGCCCGGCATCATGGCCGAGTTCGGCGACCGGCTTCAACTGCTGCTGGTGGACGTCACCACGCCCAGCGGGCGCACGCTGGCGCTTTCGGCCTACGAACACTACCGCATTGACAACCAGCACCGCGTCGTGCCGATGCTGATCGTCAACGATCAGGTGCTGACCGGCAGCGTGGAGATTCCCCAGCGGCTGCCGGAGATCACGCGCGCCGGGCTGGCAGCCGGCGGCATCGCTGTGCCCGCCTTCCCCGGTATGCGCGAGGTGTTCGAAGCCGTGCTGGCGCGCGAGGCGGAGACGAGCGCTGCCGCAGCCGAGGCCGAGGGCGCAGCCCCTGCCCCGGCGGCTGGCGCGCCAGCGCTGGCCGAGCAGTCGCTGCCCGAACGGCTGGCGGCTGACCCAGTGGCCAACCTGCTGGCGATCGTCGTGCTGGGCGGGCTGGCAGCCAGCTTGGTGGTGGTGATCGCGGCCGGCCTGGGCAGCCTGTCCGATGGCGCGCTGCCGGCGGCCCTGACCGGCGCGCCGGCCCGGCTGGCGCTGGCTCTGACGCTGGGCGCGGGCGTTGTGGTGGGGATCACGCTGGTGGCGGAGAGCGCCGGCGAGACACTGGCGACGGCGCTGTCGTGGCTGATGCTGGCTGGCCTGGCGGCCGCGCTGGTCATGCTGCTGGCCAACCGCGCGCGCGCCTGGCTGATCCCGCTGGTGGCGCTGGTGGGCCTGCTGGACGCGATTTACCTGGCGTATGTCGAAATCACCCAGACCGAAGCGACCTGCGGCGCGATCGGCAACTGCAACGCCGTGCAGCAGAGCGCTTACGCCCATGTGTTCGGCGTGCCGGTGGGCGTCATCGGCATTGTGGGCTATGGGGCAGTCATGGTGGTGTGGGCGCTGGCGCGCGCCGGCAGCCCGCGCGTGACGCGCGCCGCCGAGGCGCTGCTCCTGGCGATGACGCTGGCCGGCGCGGCCTTCTCTGCCTACCTGACGTTCTTGGAGCCGTTTGTCATCGGCGCGACGTGCGCCTGGTGCCTGATCTCGGCGCTGACCATGCTGGCCCTGCTTTGGCTGACGGCCCCGGCCGGCTGGCGGGCCGTCCGCGAGCTGACGCACCCCGAATCTGAGCAGGTTCTGCGCAAGGCGGTGTAATAACTGTTCGCGCCTGACCGTTTCATCGAAGAAAACAGACTTACGCCCGGCCCGGCTGACACCAGCGGGCCGGGCCGCTTTGTGGCGGATCAGCGCACGGTCACTGTCCCCGGCAGCGCGATGTGATCGCCGCCGGCGGCTGTCATGACACGCTGGCCGGTGAGCGGGTCGTACATGCCGGCGATGAGCGCCGCTGGGCCGGGCGCAGCGCGCGCGTTGAACGCCAGTGTGTGCGCGTCCACGATGTACTCGCCGCTGCGCCAGCCGGTGGTGGGGCGGCTGCCGGCTGCTGGCTGGGCGTCGCTCTGAGCGATGAGCGCGCCGGACGCGTCGAGCAGTTGGACGAACACAGTGTACGGCGTGTCAGTTGGCCCGTCGGCGCGCCACACCAGCGTTATGGGCAGCGGCGCGCCCCGGTCGAAGCTGTCTGCTTGCAGCGTGAAGCCGGCCAGCGTCCCCACGCCGGGCAGCGCCGCCCCAACGCTGACAGCCAACGGCGGCGGCTCGAACAGGCCGGGGCGGCTCTCGACAATGCAGCGCCCGATTAACGTTCCATCTGGCAGGCGCAGCGCCGCCGGGCCGGGCGCGGCGTCCGCTGGGATGCGCGCGGCGCGCCAGTCGCGCGTGACAGAGTCGCGCGGGCCGTCCGCTGGCGGGATCGTCGCCTGCCAGCCGTCTCCGTCCAGCGTCAGCGCGGGCAGCGGCCCGCTGCCCTGCCACAGCAGCGTCAGCCGCAGGGTGTCGCCGCCGGCCAGCAGCGGCGGCTGCGGCGGGATGTCATGGGCGACCAGCGCCAGATCGCCCCACTGCACGGGCGGCACGGGGGCGTAGGGCAGCTCAGCGGCGCGGCCCGTGCGCGCCCAGTCCGCGCCGGGGACGGCCTCCCACTGGGCCACCGACAGGTCGCGGCGGGCCGGGCCGTCGGGCGGCTGCAGATCGTAGCCGGAGGGACTGCGCGCCTCGTCGTAGAGGCGCAGGCGCACGTCGTAGACGCCGGGCGGCGCGCCGTAGGGCAGGCGCAGCAGCGCGTAGGCCGTAAGCGTCTCGCCGGGCGCGAGCTGGCCGCTGGTGCGCTGGTTGGCGGTGGCGAAGACGGCGTCGGCCTGCGCCACCGGCCAGCCGAGCGCGTTGTAAACCGTGAGCGCAGCCTTAAGATCCATGTCTACACCCGCCAGCAGCTCGAGCGCCACCGGCAGGCAGACGCCGCGCTCGGCAGCAGCCGGCGGAACTGCCCCCACCGCTGTCACGCGGGCGAACGGTGCGCCGTCGGCCAGCGCCAGGGCGTCGAGGGGGCGCAGGTTGGGGAGGGCCAGGGCCGGCGCGGTGTAGCGCAGGCTGGTCATGCCGTAGAACGACGTGACGTCGGGCTGGGCGACAGACGCCGCGCCCAGCAGGCAGCCCAGCATCCCCCGGTAGTCGGCGCGCTGCGTGTACCACACGTTGAGCGCCACGTCACCGGATCGGGGCAGCAGGGGCGCGACCTCGGCCAGGTCAGCCCCTTCGGGCAGCGTAACGCGGCGGGCCGCCGCGCCCAGCCGTTCCCAGTAGTACCACAGGTCGTAGCGGTCGGCATACGACCAGGCCAGCACGGTATCGGCGGCGCTGAGCGTGGCAGCGTAGTGCCGCACCGCTGCGCGCGCGTCGTCGTGCTGGTAAACCGGCTGCTGCGCCAGCGCGATGTTGGCGGCCAGCAGCGCGGCGAACGACCCAGCCAGAAAGATGCGCGGCCCAGCCAGCGGCACGCGCGCCAGCCCGGCACCCAGCATGACCAGGGCCAGCGGCGCGACCATCACCAGGTAGCGCCCGTGCAGCTCGTTGCCCAGAGCGGCCAGCCCCAGCAGCAGGAAGCCGGTGAGCAGGGCGGCGTGAAGGGCCAGCCAGCGCGCGTTCGGCTGCCGCCAGGGCGTCAGCGCCAGCCACAGGACGAGGGCGGCCAGCGTGAACCCGATGAGCACCGGCTCGCGGCCTACCATAGCCCAGGGGCTGATCCAGAACGCCTGCCAGACCTGCGCCAGCAGCGCCAGGCTGGGCTGCGGCGCGCTCTGCACGGCGCTGTTGGCCTCGCGCAGCTCGACAAAGCGCAGCGCGAACCAGGGCAGCCACAGCAGCCCGACGGCGAGCTGCCCGGCGAGCCAAACGCGCCAGGAGGGGCGGTCGGCGCGGCGGCGCGTCAGCCAGGCCAGCAGCGCGGCGGCGTTCAGCCACAGCGCCACCACCGGGCCGGTGTTGTGGGCGTAGAGCAAGGCCAGTTGGGCGGCCAGCAGCGCCAGCCACGCCCGCCGCGTGGGCCGCGTTAACAGGGCGTGGAACGCCAGCGCGCACACGAGCACTAGGGCCGCCAGCAGCGTGTACATGCGCGCCTCCTGCGACGCCCACCACAGCGGCGGCGCGAGCGCCAGCAGCAGCGCGCTGTACAGTCCGGCGCGCGCGCCGAACAGCCGCCGTCCCAGTTGGTGGGCCAGCGGGATGGTCAGCAGGCCGACCAGCAGCGAGAACAGCCGGAGGCTGAACTCGCTGTCGCCAGCGCCGCGCACAAACAGATGCAGCAGCGCGTAGTACAGCGGCGGGTTGGTGGGATCGGCGGCGATGGCGGCGGCCAGCGTCGGCTGGACGGCGGCGTAGGCCGACCAGCCCTCGTCGAACCACACGCTCTGCGCCTGGATGTGGTAGAGGCGCGCCGCCGCCGCCAGCAAGATCAAGGCGACCAGCGCCCACAGGTGAGCCGATTGGGTGCGCATCAGCAAGCCGCGCGCAGAATAATTCTTGTAACTTGCGCGCCGTAATTACACCGCTGTACAATGATCGTAGGGTGAAACTGAACGGTGGGGTAGGTGATCGTCATGCGGCGCGCCTTTGCCTGCTGCTTATGCTGCTTGCTCGACACATGGCCTGATAAGAGCGTATGAACGAATATACCTTTACCGTGAAGGAACTGGCTGACCTGCTCAGGGAAGCGGAGCAGGCGCATGCGGCTTACGAAAAGGCCCTGGGCGCGCCAGATACCGCCTGGCACGCCTGGTACGCTGACTTTATCATCAAGAAGCTGCAGAGCAAGCCCGAAAAGGTCACCAAGCCGCTGGCCGAGGCGGACGTCGTGTCTGCCCTGCCCAGCACCTCGCGCCTGGGCGACCCCGACGAGAAACTGGCCGCGCAGCCGTCTGCTGTGCCGCCCGCTGCCGCTGGCGCGCCAGCGGCGCGCAGCCGCATCCGCACTGACTCCGACCCGTCGGCGCTGCGCGTGTGCCCCACGTGCGCGCATCGCAACCGCCCCGGCACGCTGCTGTGCGACAACTGCGGCACCAACCTCACCACCGGTCAGCAGGCCGCCCTGGGCACGCGCGACCTGCGCGAAGCCGAGGCAGCGGAAGCAGCGGACAAACCCGCCGCTGACAAGCCATCTACCGGCAAGCTCTCGACCGACCAGCTCGACGGCGACAAGCCGGCGGCCGAGAAGCAGAGCGAGAGCGCGCCCGCCAGCCCGGCGGTGTCGCGCCTGGACAGCGCCGAAGTGCAGGCTATCCGCACGGCTGGGACGGGCGTGTTCGAAGAGCATATGACGCTGCGCATCGAGATCGAGGGCGGCGCGACGCCGATTCTGCTGAAACCGAAGGCGCTGGACATGATCCTGGGCCGGCGCGACCCGACTACTGGCGCTACGCCCGACGTGGACCTGACGCCCTACGCCGGCTACCGCATGGGCGTCAGCCGCAAGCACGCCTCGCTCAAGCTGGCCGAAAACCAGCTCAACTTGTGGGACCTGGGCAGCAGCAACGGCACGTTCCTCAATGGGACGCGCCTCAGCCCGCACCGGCCGTACCTCGTGCGCGACGGCGATGAGATCCGCCTGGGCCAGATGATTCTGCGCCTGTTCTTCCAGTCGGGCCAGTCCAGCGCGAGCAAAGCGCGCCCGCAGCCGTAAGGCAGAGCACGGCGCTTTAACTGCTCAGAATTTGCGCCACCTCGGCGGCGGCTTTCTTGGCGGCGAAGAGCACGTGCGCGATGCGCGCGTTCTTCTCCACCAACACGGCCAGCGAGGCGCGGCCAGCCGGGTAGACCACCATCACGCCCTCCTCGGCTTCCATCAGCAGGCGCTCCAGGTCGCCTTGCGCCAGCCGGCCCAGCGTGCGCTCGGCCAGGCCGATGAGTGTGGCAGACATAGCCGCCACCTGGGGGCTGCTGGTCGGGTTTTCGTGGGGGTTGTCCTCGTCGCCCGGCGGGAAGGCTGCTACCAGCAGGCCGTCCACGTTCACAATCACCGACGCCTTAACGCCGTTCACGGCGACGTGGAGCTGTTTGAGCGTGCTCTCCAGCATTTCATCGCGAAACTGCTGAACCATTTTAGAGAAGCCTCTTCTGCGATTCTGACCGTCAAGACGGTGCTGGCCGGCGAGGCCGGCTGCGCCAGGGCGCAGCGCGCCTTTAACAGTATAGCCGAATCAGCCCGCCGTCTCAACCTGCGGCCAGCGCCGCAACCGCACCGTAAACGTGCTGCCGCGCCCCAGTTCGCTGGCGACGCTGATCTCGCCGCCGTGGAGCTGTACCAGCTCGCGCGCGATGCTCAGCCCCAGGCCGGTACCCCTGCTGTTCCCACCGCTGGCGCGGAAAAACGGCTGGAATACCTGTCCCAGATGCTCTGGCGCGATGCCCACGCCGGTGTCGCTCACCTGAATGACGACCTGCGCGCTGCCCAGCGGGGCCACCTCAAGCGTCACCTGGCCGCCGGCCGGCGTGTAGTTGATGGCGTTAACCAGCAGGTTGGTAATCACCTGGGTCATCCGGTTGGGGTCCACATCGGCCAGCAGCGGCGCAGCCGGCAGGCGCAGCGCCAGCGTCACCCCCTTCAACTCAGCCTCGGCCTGCTGCACGCGCGCGACGGCTGCCGCCAGCTCCTGCAGCACGGTGGGCTGGCGCTCCAATGAGACTGCGCCGTGCTCCAGCCGCGCCAGGTCGAGCAGGTCTTCGCTGAGGCGGCGCATGCGGTTCACCACTTCGCCGATGACGGCCAGGTGCTCATCGAGGCGCGCGGGGTCGCGCTGGATCAGGTAGAGGCGGGTGGTCAAGTTGGTGATGGGTGTGCGCAGCTCGTGCGAGGCGGTGGAGATGAAGCGGTTTTTCTGGCGCTGCAGCGCTTTCTCCAGGCTGATATCGCGCACAATGACTGCCGCCCCTGGGGCAGCGCCGGCGGCGCTGAGCGGCGCTACGGTGATGCCGGCCTCCAGCAGCGCCTCGCCCTGCGTGCGCAGCAGCAGTTCGCCGCGCCACACGCGGCTGCCGTGCAGCGCAGCTTCCAAGTCGGCCGTGCCGGCCCGGTCGGTGTCCGCAACGAGCGCGCTCAACGGCAGGTCCAGCAGCTCGGCGGGGGTGAAGCCGGTCATCTCCAGCAGGGCGCGGTTGGCGTAGCGGATGTAGCCGCCTTCGGTGTAGCACATGCCCTCGCCCATTGAGTCGAGAATGGCGGTCAGCTCGCGCCGTTCCTGCTCCAGCTCGGCCGTGCGGGCGGCCACGCGGCGTTCGAGATCGGCGGCTTGTTCGCGCACCGTCTGGTACAGGCGGGCGTTGTGGATGGCCGCGCTGCACTGGTCGGCGAAGGTCTGCAGGCGCTCGGCGTGCTGGGGGGTGAAGTGCCCCGGCTGGCGGCTGTCCACGTTGAGGAAGCCGATCACCGCGCCGCCGATGCGGATAGGCGCGCCCAGCCACGACCGGATCCAGTCGGTCATCGGCTGGCTTACCCAGCCAGGATAGGCGGCTGTGTCGGCGATCAGCACGGCCTGGCCGCGATCGTACACCTCGCGCAGCGACGGGGTGGACTGCACGGGAAAGCGGTGGGTCGCGACGAACGCCTCGCGGTCGGCGTACTGGAAGCCGTGATCCCGCACCAACACCGCCGCGCCGTCTTCAATGAGCATGATCGAGGCCGCGTCATACGGCACGACGCGGCCTAGGCTGGCCAGGATGCGATCCAGCACCTCATCCAGCTCCAGGGTGCGGGCGACGCTGGCGGCGGCGTCGCGCAGGGCCTCGGCCAGCAGACGCTGCTCGCGCTCGGCGCGCTCGGCGCGCTTGCGCTCAGAGATGTCGCGCTGCACCACCAGATAATTGGTGACGCGCCCGCTGGCGTCGCGCACCGGCGAGAGGTACACCTCGGCGCTGTAGGGCGTGCCGTCGCGGCGGCGCAGCACCACGTCGCCCCAGAACGAGTGTTCGACGGCGGTCTCGAAGCTGAACGAGTCGGCGGCGTCCGGCGGGCAGAGCATGTCAGCCGGCTGGCCAAGCAGCTCGTCGCGCGCGTAGCCCGTCAGGCGCAGCAGGCCGTCGCTGACGAACACGATCAGCGGGGGCGCGCTGCCGTCGCTGCTGCCGATGGTGGTGATAAAGATGCCGTCGCCGGCGCTGTGAACCGCTTTTTCCAGCAGGCGGCGCGCTTCCTCGGCCTGACGTTGGGCAGTTATGTCGGTGGACGCGCCCAGAATTTGCGCTAGCTGGCCGTCGCCGCCGCGCACCGGCCGGGCATGGTCGCGCATCCAGCGCACCTGGCCGCTGCGATCAACAACGCGGAACTCGCACGTGACCGACCGCCCGGCCTCAAGGTCGGCCAGGCGGGCGTCGGTCAAGGGGCGGTCATCCGGGTGAATCAGGAGCTGCCAGCCGCCCGCCTCAACCTCGTCCGGCGTGTAGCCGGCCAGTCCTAAAAAGTCGCTGGAGGCCCACGCCAGCCGCCAGCCGCTGCCGGCCCGCACCAGACAGTAAGCGTAGTCGCTGATCAGCTCGGTCAGCAGGCGGTAGCGCTCCTCGCTGGCGGCAAGCTGGGCGCGGCGGTCGCGCTCGCGCTCATCGAGAAAGGCGCGCACAACCAGCAGCAGCCCGGTCAGGATCACTAAGAAGGAGAGCGGGTCAACGATCACCGTGTGGACGGGAATGCCCAGCGCCAGCGTGATCAGCACGGCGGCTGCGACGACAGCGCCCAGCAGGGCCAGCGCCCAGCGCGTCGAGAACGCCAGCGCCAGCACCGCCAGCGGTATTAGAAGATAGTAGAGAATATACTGGCTGATCTGGCCGATGAGCGCGTAGATGATCAACAGGCCGAGCGTGGGGGCGATGACGACAACCGCCGCGCCGATTAGATACAAGCGGGTGCGCACCAGGCCGTACATCAGCACACCGACAACCAGCAGCATCACCGCGATGAGCTGGGCGACGCCGGGGCGCGGCGCGGGGTTGATGGTGTAATTAAAGGCTGTCAGCGCCAGCGCCAGCGGCACCACCAGCAGCGCCAGCTTGGCCAGCAGCCGCGCCTGGCGGCGCGCGTCCGGGTCAGCGATGGCCGCTGACGGCTCAGTCAGCCGCTGCCACAGGGCGGCCAGTCGTTGACCGGCTGTCTCCGCTTCAACGCTCACCTGGGCCTCCTTGCGGGCCAGAAGCCAGAACGAGGTAAAATGGGCGGGGCGGCTGCCTGCCGCGCCGCACTCAAGCTAGCACAGCTCAGTTTGCAGAGGCCTCAATGCGCAACTCAATGACCAACACGCTGCGTTCGCTCAACCTCCTGCGCGGCCTGCGCCGCCTGGCGCACAGCCTGCGCAACGGCTGGCGGCGGCGGCACAGCGGCCTGGAGGGCATTGTGTTCACCCTGCCGGCTGATATGCCCGCCCTGCCGGAGGCGCGCGGCTGGCTGCGCCGGCGCATCCTGGGCGACCCACCGCTGAGCCTGGCTGAGCTGGACGAACACTTCGAGCGGATCGCAGCCGACCCGCGCACGCGCATCGTCGTGCTGCACCTGCGCGGCCTCAACCTGGCGCTGGCTGATCTACAGACGCTGCGCGCCAGCGTGCAGCGCCTGCGCCAGCGCGGCCGGCGTGTGGTGTGCTACGCCCAGGACTACGACAACGCCACCTACTACGTGGCCGCCGCCTGCGACGAGATCGTACTGCAGCCAGGCGGCTCGCTGCAGGCGCTGGGCCTGGTGGCGCGCCCCACCTTTCTCAAGCATACGCTCGATTCGCTGGGCGTTCAACTAGATGTTGTCGCCATCACGCCGTTCAAGGGCGCGCTGGACTCGTTCTCGCGCGAGACGATCTCGCCAGAGGGCCGCCAGCAGCTTGATTGGCTGCTGGACTCGCGCTACGAAATGCTGCTGGCCGGCATCGCCGAGGGGCGGGGCATCGCGCTGGAGGCGGCGCGCGCGCTGATAGACGGCGGGCCTTACACGGCGCAGGCCGCGCTGGCGGCTGGTCACGTCAGCGCGCTGCTCAACGAAGAGGCGCTGCCGGCCCACCTGGGCGTAGAGCGCCTCGTCCCGTGGCAGGAGGCCGCGCCGCGCCTGTTCCAGCGTTGGCGGCCTAGCGCTGCCGGCGGCTGCGTGGCCGTGCTGCCGCTGGCCGGCCTGATCATCCCAGGCGAGAGCGCCGAGCCGCCCAGCGGCCTGCCCGTGCCGCTGCCTATCCTTGACGACGGCCGCCTCGGCGACCTGACAGTGGTGCGGCAGGCGCGCGGCCTGCTGCGCAGCAAACACGTGAAGGCGGTCGTGCTGTGGATTGACAGCGGCGGCGGCTCGGCGGCGGCGTCCGAAGCGATGGCGGCGGCGCTGGGCGAGCTGGCGCGCGACCGCCCGCTGGTGGCCTACCTGAACGCGGTGGCGGCCAGCGGCGGCTACTACATCGCCACGCCAGCGCAGTGGATCGTGGCCCAGCCAGGGACGATCACCGGCTCGATTGGCGTGATCCTGGCCAAGGCCGTCACGCGCGGCCTGTTCGAGCGCCTGGGCGCGAACCGGCTGGAGTTCACGCGCGGGGCCAACGCCGGCCTGTTCAGCGACGGCGCGCCGTTCACCGACGCGCAGCGCGCGATCATGCGCCAGGGCATCGAAGAAACCTACCGCCTGTTTGTCGCGCGCGTGGCCGCCAGCCGCCGGCTGACGCCGGAGGCGGTGGACGCCGTGGGCGGCGGGCGCGTGTGGACCGGCCAGCAGGCGTTGGGGCACGGCCTGGTGGACGAGCTGGGCGATCTGAAGGCGGCGGTGGCCAAAGCGCGCGCGCTGGCCGGCCTGCCAGAGACCGCGCCGGTCTACCTGGTGCAGGGGCGGGGCCAGCCGCTCGGCCCGCAGGCGCGCCAGGCTGCTGACCCCGCCGCCGGCCTGCGCCACGCGGCTGCCGCGTTCCGAGCGCTGACCAGCGGCGCGGCGCTGTTTCTCCTGCCGTTCCGCTGGGAGTGAGCGCCCGCGCCATAACGCGATTTGTTAAGAATCGTGATTTGATTTTCCGTCTGCTGTCGGTATAATCGCCTCGCGTACCCTTGTGTTCGGGGAGTGATTCGCATGAACGCCAATATGACAGGGTCGGACCGCTCCGAAGACCTGGAAATGGTCTCGCCGGGCGCCGCACCGTCGCCTTTGCCAGCGGATGAAATCGCAGATGGCGCGGCTCAACCAAAGGAAAACAGCACCGGTATGGACCAGCCAGATGTCCAGGACGCCGACACGCCTGCAGCAGCGGTGACCCCCGCCGCCGCTGCGCCCCCTGCGAACCAAAGCTGGAGCGACGACGATGAGCGCTTCGGCGAAGGCGTTGACCTCAACCCTGAGGCCAGCGCCGCTGCCACAGGCGAAGCCGTGCCCGCAGACCCCGAACCCTCTCCGGACAGCGCGGCCAACGACAGCGCCGCCGCTGAAGCCGCAGCACCCGCTGCGGAGGCGGCCGAGACACCAGCCGAGGCGGCGGCGCAGGCCAGCCAGTCGGGCCTGAAGCGCGGCGACATCGTGGACGGCACGGTGATCGCCACATCCCCGACCGCTGTCACGGTGGACATTGACGGCAAGATCAAGGGCATCATCCCCAGCCGCGAGCTGGAGCGCACCAGCCGCGAAACCACTGAGGCGCTGAAGGTGGGCGCGCAGATTAAGGTGTACGTGGTCAACCCGAACGACCACAACGGCAACGTCATCCTCTCGATCACCCGCGCCGAGGAGGAGCTGGACTGGCAGCGCGCCGAGGAGTACCGCCAGACGCAGCGCGTATACGACAGCCACATCGCCGGCTACAACAAGGGCGGCCTGATCGTGCGCTTCGGCCGGCTGCGCGGCTTCGTGCCGCAGAGCCAGATCAGCCCAGACCGGCGGCAGGCTTCCGACAGCGCCACGCCGGAGGAGCGCTGGAGCAGCATCGTCA
>Ga0308414_1000299_pt1 | contig 31328 bp, 40 predicted proteins | sample HotsprSampleOS50_FD_205667 | JGI IMG/M metagenome (GOLD analysis project Ga0308414, IMG submission 205667) | Hot spring phototrophic mat microbial communities from Octopus Spring, Yellowstone National Park, Wyoming, United States - 20090730_OS50 ...
TTTCGAGTTCGAGATTGTGGATGCCGATCTCGACCTGCCGGTTCGGGTGTCGAAGTGGGTACGAAAACCGAAGCGGTTGGCGCATCCGAGTAAGAGTGGAAAGGTCACAAACCTTTACCGCGTTCTGGCTGCGCTCTACGGCGTCGCACAGATGACGGAAGAACAACTCCACGGCGCCGAGGAGTACGTGCAGACCGTCGCCGTCGGGCGCGAGTACCAGTTGACGTTGGAGACCAAACCCTCCGGGTGGGTTGAGATCGTGCACATTGCGCCCGTTCGCGCGCGCCGGAAGGAGAAGCAGATTGACGACGTTCCGTTCTAAAAGCGAACCTCGCTGGAAACGAAAGGAGAGGAGCGTACTGAAGGCTTTACAAGCCACGTTCGGGCGGGTGGGCGATCCGTCGCTTGCCCGCCTTTTGACATCAACCGGGCGCGTGGGGCACTTGACGCGCTTCGGCGTTGATGGGTTTGTCGGTAACAATCCGGGTTTCGCGGTAGAAGTGAAAGCGAGGAAACATATGCTGACCAAACCGACACTCGACGCGCTGCTTCAGACAATCGACCGCGCCGCGCGCTTTGAGTGTATTCCGCTGTTTGTGTTGGTCTTCGGCGACGACGTACCGACCAGAACCGAGAACGGTGCGCGGGTGGATCGGGAGTGGGTAATGATGCCGCGCCGCGTGCTTGATGAACTCGTCGGTAAGCACAAAGGGGACGGCGATGCGTGATGACGATCTGCGCGCCGCGATGTCGTTCTTCGCCGAACGTCTACGCGACGCAGATATAGACGAGACGCGACTGCTGCGCTGGACGCGCCACAAACTGCGCAACGACGCGCAAGCGGTTGCGGAACTGATGCTGACGGTCGGGTACCTACCGACGTTCATTCGTTATTTTCTGCGCTACCACATCACGCACGTCGATCCGGAGACCGACGGTGAGGATGTGACGCTCGCCGTCGCCGATCTGCGCGCGGCGGCGAAGCGATTGCGACAACCCTACCGCGACCTCGCGGCGGTGTGCTTACGGTGGGGGTACGTCCACGAGACGGTGGTGCAGATGCTGGCGCGAGCACTGGAGCGGAAATGAACAAGAGTACGTATAGGTTGTACCGCCGCTTCACCGCCTTCCGCCACCTGCAGGCGGTGAGGGTTGCAGTGCTGCTGGCACGCGCAGGCGCGAGACGGAAACGCCCGCGTTGGGCGATGCCGGCGCTGGAAGCGGAGCGCTTGAGGAAGACGCTGCGAAAGATGAGAAAGGAAGGCGAAAATGTGGTGGAAGATTGAGCCTATTCCACATCAAGAACTGGAGGAGTGGACGCGCGCGGTCGGTCGGTTTGAGCGCGCCGCGAAGCGCGACGTTGCGGTGCGCGCGGCGGGGGCGTTCGTCATCTACGACGTAGACGGGAAATTAGGCTACGTCGCCGGTCGTGAAGCGCCGGAGGGGGCGTATCTTGTGGAGCGTTGGGTTCGCGGCAAGAGGGGGTGGATGTGGTATGACTGATCTTATCGCCTGGATCATCGCCGGAGGCGTCATCTTCGCCCTCGTCAACAGCAACGTCGCCGATGGACTGTTGAGCGCGCTCGACCTCAGCGACAACCTCAAGCGCGCGGCGGATTGGGCAAGCGGGGTGCGCGGGGTTCCGGCGGGCGTCGCAGCGGTGTGTTTCTTCGCTATGGCGTATGTCTTCGGCGCGCTGGCGTATCGCTACGATCTCGTCCCGACGTGGCGGTTTATGCAGCCGATTGCTAACGATGTGCTGGCGACGGGTGCAGAGTGGTTGACGTTGTTCGTGGTGTTCTTGACGTTACTCCCTACGCTGATTGAAATCGCGGCGGCGAAGTTGGCTCAACGCGATGTTCAGATGTTGAAGTGGATGGTCTACTTCTTCATTTTCTTCGACATCGTAACCGACTACGGCGAAGCCGCCGCGCTCGTTGAGGTTTGGCAGCGCGACGGGTTGTTCGCGCCGCTGCCGGGAGCGCTGCAAGGCGCGGCGGTGGTGATGGCAAAAATCGGCTGGACGTTTGCGGCGTCATTCGCGTTTGAGTTCCTTGCGGTTCTGCTCGCATTGACGGCGCTGCTGCTTGCAGGGAACATCAAAGCGCCAAGCGGAGGAGGCGGGCGGTGAACGTCAGCGGCAAAACGGTGTTTCTAATGCTATTCGGCGTCGCGCTGGCGTTCGGCGTTGATCCGGTCGCCGGGGTGTTTGCGTTCTTTGCGATGTTCGCTGCAACCAACCGCGACGCAGTGGTGCGCGCGTATCGCGCGCTGAACGACGCCGCGTATCAGGTCGAGCGCCAACTTGAACAGCGTGGCTTGCTGCCGACGGCGCTGCGTACTGTCACAACACCGTATAGAAATAAAAGAGAAGAGGATGTTGTGACGGTTGACGAGACCGCCGACGCGCCGACCGGCGCCGCCGCAGCCCCCGCTGCTGTCACAACACCGTATAGAAATAAAAGAGAAGATACTGTTGTGACGCTTCCTTCTCCCTCTGTGTTCAACCCCACCGACCCGCGTCCGGCGCGGTTCGCGGTTCCGCTGGGTGTTGACCAGACCGGCGCGTTTCGTTGGTTGGACTTCGGGAGCGACGCGCTGCATATTGGGCTGTACGGAACCAGCGGCTGCGGGAAGGATCACCTGCTGCGGCTGTGGTTCGCCGCGCTGCTGAACGAGATGGCGGTGCGGTGGGCGATACTGGACGGTAAGGGCGACTGGTTGACGCCAAACCTCGCCCGACTGCCGCAGATGCTTTTCCCACCGGCGGGCGGTTACGGCGACGAGGGACAACGGCGGATACTGAACGCGATCGGCGCAATCAACGAGGAAGCAAAGCGTCGGTTCGGGTTACTGCTCGGCGCGGGCGTGCGCAGCGTTGAGGAGTATAACCAGACCGCGCCCGATCCGCTACCGCTGCTGGTGGTGTTGGCGACGGATATTATTGATGCCGTTGACGAGACGGAACGTTTACTGATCGCGCTGGTCAGCAAAGCGCGGGCGTTGGGCATTCGGGTTATCGTCTCGATGCAGACGCCCACCGGCAAGCGGCTGGAGTGGCGGATGAACTTGTCAACGCTCATTTCCGGCGCGCTGGTGGACGGAAGCCAGGACGCCCCGGCGTTGGGGGTGCGCGATCCGAAGGCGCTGGTGTACCGCCCGTCGCAACTACCGCCGCCGCCCGGTGAGCGCGGGCTGTTCGTGGTGCGTCACAACAACGAACAGTTCCTTATCCGAACACCGGCGTTGGTCGGGGATTTCGACGGGTTGATCAACGCGCGCAACGACGCGGCGCTGCTGGAGACGTTATTGTTCAGCGCCGTCACAACACCTCATATAAATAAAAGAGAAGCGGATGATGTGACGCTTGATAAGACCGTCCCCGCGCTTGCCGATGCGTCGGGACGGCGGGGACGGTCGGATACGGCATCAGAAGGCGCGGGGACGGCTTCCGTCCCGTCCCCTTCCCCAAGCGTCCCCGTCCCCGACCGTCCCGAACCCGCAAAAATCGCCCAAATCGGGGGTTTTCGCGGGGACGGGGACGGCGGGGACGATGCGTTGCTGGCAGCGCTTGCAGCGCTCCAGCGCGCGGGCGTCAGTCGAGAGCAGGCGCGGACGCTGGGCGCGCGGTTCCGTAACTCAGACTGGGCGCGCGCGGCGCGGCTGAATTGACGATAGAAAGGAGTGGGTATGGTTACCGTCATCTCATACGGCGGCGGGGTGCAGAGTACCGCACTGGTCGTACTCGCAATGCAGCGCGGGTGGCAGATTGACGAGATCGTACACGTCGATCTGCTGGACGCAGAGTCGCCTGCAACGCGCGAGTACGTCAAATACTTCGCGGGTTGGTTGCGAGAGGTGCATCAACGCGACATCACAATCCTACAGCGCGATCTGTACGGGGATATGCTGGCTAATCCGGCGTTTACGCCCGCGCCGTGGCGTGCACGAGACGGCTCGTTTATGCTCAAGCGCCAATGCACACGGCAGTACAAGGTGGAACCGATCCGACGCTATCTGTACGACAAGTACCGACGCGAGCGGATCGGATTGATGCTGGGAATCAGCGTAGACGAGTTCCACCGGATGCGCGATTCCGGCTTCAAACGTATTGAGAACGTCTACCCGCTGGTAGACGAGCGCCTTACCCGCAACGATTGCCGCGCGATCCTCGAACGCGCCGGGCTTGCAACGCCGCCGAAATCGTCGTGCTGGTTCTGTCCGTATCGATCCGTCCGCAGTCAGTCTGAGTTGCTCAAGCAGTACCCGACGCTGCGCGAGATGGGTGAGGAACTAGAGCGGCGCATCAACGAGGAGCGGCGGAAGCGGGGGAAAGACGAGATCGCGGTGTTGCGTGCGGACGCTGCGCTTGACGACCAAAGCGACTTCTGTGAGGAAGGCTTCTGCGGCGCTTAGCGGGTTCTGGAGTGGTGTCTGTCACAACACACTATAGAAATAAAAGAAGAATGCGTGTTGTGACGGGGAAGGAGCGCATCACGTGAAGTTCCGCATTCTCGCAGCACTGGCGGTTCTGTTGCTGAGCGCCCCAAGCGCGCTGGGCGTCCAGCGCGCGCTTGCGCCGACGCGCGGCGACCTCGCGGGCTGGCTTGCGGCGGTCGGAATAGAGTTGGCGTATCTGTCGCTGGCGTTCGCGGTGTTTGAAGACCGGCAGCGCCAGCGCCTGGCGGCGCGCGTGGCGCGGGCGGCGGTGCTGACTGCGATTGTGTTGAACGTTCTGGCAGACTACGCCGCGCGCGTTCCGGCGGGGTTGAGCAGTGCTGCGCAGTTTCTCACAACGTTCGACTGGCTGCTGCTGATGCTGTCGGTGTTGGAAAGCGCGCCGCTGGCGACGCTGGCGTATACGCTTGCGACGTTGCTGCATACGCACGGCGGTTCGCATCCGCATCCGCAACCGGATGCGTCGTATACGGCGCATACGGCGCATACGGATACGCATACGGATACGCATACGGCGCATACGGATACGCATACGGCGCATACGGATACGCATACGGCGCATACGGATACGCATACGGCGCATACGGATACGCATACGGCGCATACGGATACGCATACGGCGCATACGGCGCATACGCAGCGCACTGCGTCGTACCGGTGCCCGCACTGCGGTGCGGTGCTGGCGAAGCAGCAGCAGTACGCGGCTGCGCTGCGGTACGGGTATTGTGGGAAGTGCCGTAGTCAGAAGAAGGTGACGTAGTATGAGGAAGATACGCGCCCCGTTCCCGTATTACGGCGGGAAGTACACCATCGTTGACGAACTGAACCGGCGTTTCGGTGATGTGGATGTACGGATCGATCCGTTCTGCGGATCGGCGGCGTGGATACTCACATCGCCGCCGGTGAAGACGGAGATCATCAACGATCTTTACGCCGATGTGGTCAACGCCTACCGCGCCATTCGCGCCGACCCGGACGCCGTTGCGCACTATTGCGATTATCCGGTGTCGGAATTGGATAGGCTTGCGCGCATCTGGACGTTGCGCGAAACGTTACCGGAGCGCGCTGCGCGCTGCGCTGCCGATCCGAACTGGTACGACGCACGGGCGGCAGGGTATTATCTCTATACCGTCTCAACCGACATAAAGGCGCAACCGTACAAGCGCGGCCCTTGGGTGGTTGAGAATGGGAAACTGGTCAAGCGCAGTGGGGTGAATGGGATGACGAAATCAGTACCTAAACAAGTAAAGCCCTTTGGAACTTCCAAAGTGCGCTACGCCGCGTTGGTCGTCTGGTTCCGTCAGATTGCCGAGCGGTTGCGTGGTGTGGTAATTCTCTGCGGCGACTGGCTGCGCGCGGTTAGTACGTTCCCGTCGGGGAAATACGGCGCAACCGCGATCCTTATCGACCCGCCGTATCCAGAATACGGTCAACGTCTCTACGCAACCGACGCGCAATCTTCCGTCTGGTTCGACGCCGCGCGTTGGGCGGTTGCGAATGGAGACAACCCGCTTGTGCGGATCGCGGTGTGCGGCTATTGGTCGCCCGAAACCGACGCGGTGTTTCCGTCCGACTGGGCGAGGTTTCGTTGGACGACACAAGGCGGGTTTGGTAATCTTCGGAAGCGCGGCGCGAACGAGAACCGATTCCGGGAGTGCGTCTGGTTTAGCCCGCATTGCAGGCGGGGGTAAAACAAAAGCCCCATCCGTCGAACCGGAACGCCCCTTCGTTGTTTTGAGGAGACAAGCGATGAAACTTCAACTTGAACGCACCCCAACCGCGATCTGCGCCGTCCTCACCGAGCAGAGCGCGTGCGACCGCATCATCACCGTCGCCCGCGCAAGCGACGCCATCGACGCGCTCGCGCTTGACATCCACACCGCCGCACTCAAGCCGCTCGACGCGCTGTTCTCGTTGCCGCGCGTCGTCTGCGTCGAGATCGAGCAGCGCAGCGGCGGTTGGCGCGTCGAGGTCGCGTACTGGAACAAAGGGCTGGGCACGTTGGCGCAGTATGAGGAAGATGCGGCGACGCTCTCAGAGGCGTTAGCGCGTTGTGTGTGGGCGCTGGCGAGGTAGCGGTGCGGGTTGACGTTGTGGAGCGCCGGGCGAACGTTCGGCGCTTTTTTTTGTTTTAACAGAGGAGGTGGAAATGATAACTATCTGGGGCGGCTACGTGACGGTGGGCGACGCGCGGGTTTATCTGATTACGTTCGACGGCGAGCAGATCGGCGGGGTGGACGAACGCAACGCCCAGAGGACGTTCTACGCGACCGCAGACGGGCGCGTTGTGGTGCACGAGGTACGGTCTGGCAGGCGGCGCTGCGGGCGCGCATACGATCAGGCGCTGGTGTATGTGTTCGGCGATCTCGCCCAGGCGTGTATACACCTCGCCGTCAACCCGCAGCACATCGCCCAGACGCGCGGCGACGCGGCGTTGCCGCCCGTCGAAGCGCCGACGCTCACGCCGGACGAGTGGGCGCGTGGAGTGGGAACGTACTGAAATTGGGGCTTGACAACGCGCGCGGGTTGTGATATAGTGTAACTGTAATCGATATTCACTCACTTATGAGGAGGCTCAAGATGGCAACTGTACGTGTATGGAGCGGTTACGTTTCGACCATTGACGCTCGTGTTCGGTGGGTCGAGTTCGACGGAAAGTTTCTCGGCGGAATGATATACACGGCGAACGGGCGCGCTTGCGAGCGCGCGTTCTACGAAGCAGACAACGGTATGGTTGTGGTTCACGATGTCCAGCGTGGGACGTGGAGCGAAGGCGGTTATACATACGACCAAAGCATTATTTACCTCTACACGAACGTTGAAGATGCGTGCGTGAACTTCAACGTAAAACTGAATAACCTCGACGCAACAAGCCGAAGTTTCGGCGAGCCGCATCACATCGACCCCGAAACCGCGCGTATATACTCATACACTTTGGAAGAGTACATCACCGAGTTTGAGATTTGCACCACACATCCCTTTGCGTAACGAGCGCCAGGCGCGGCTGCGAACCCCTCGCACGCTGCGCCTCTTGTTGTAGAAAGGAAGAGACACTATGTCGAGCACGGAACTTGCGCGCTTCTTGGATGTGGCGCTTGACGTTCAAGCGCCGCCGTATCCGGGCATTCACGTTGACTTTGGATTGATGGTGGCTAGCAACGGTGTAATGCTGGTCGCCAAGAAGTATAATAACCCGGCGTACCTTCGCGGTCGCGGTTCCTTATCGCCGAAGGTGGTGAAGGTGCTCGTTGCGCTTGCGGAGGCGACGTACATCGGAAGTATTGAAGTGAACGGCAACCGGATGACCGTAACCGCCCAGAGTACGTGGTATGATGAGAAAGCCGGGGCGGAAGTGGCGGGCGAGTACCGAGAAGTGACGCTGCCGGAACTCTACTGCCGTCAAATCCCGATCAAGCGAATGGTCGAGGTGCTAGACGACAAGGCGTTAGGATGGGAAGTTCTTCCTCTTTCAAGCAATCCGAAACTGAAAACGCTGAAAGAAGCCAACGCGAAAGACTACGTTGCGTTGGTAGATAGCCCGCACGGCGGGTATGAACTCTTTCGCTTGAGGAACATCGACGACGCACACTGGTACAGCGTCGCCCAGTTGCGGTGTGGGCTTCGGCTGTTCGGGAAGCACTCATCCTTGATCGTGCGGCGAAGCAAAGACGGGTGGTTGGCGTTCAGCGATCAGTTGGGCTATACGTTCGCAATCACTCCGTTCGTCAAGCGCGACTAGTCTCCAACGCAAGAGCCAGAACCGCCGGACGCGCGTCCGGCGGTTTCTGTTTGTTCAGCAGTGTCACAACACCGTATAGAAAGAAAAGAAGATGATGTGTTGTGACGACGGCGCGCGGGTTTGACGATTCGGCGCGCGTGTGGTATACTGGCGGCGTAGTCGATAATCAGAAAGGAGTACACCGATGTCGAAACGACGATCTCAACCAAAGCCCCAACCGGCGCGTGAAATCGTTATCGCCTCCGGTCAAGACTACCGCATTTTGTTCGACCGCGAGACGCGCGACTACGCGGTCGAGTACCGCGGCGAGCCGGTCGGCTGGCGACCGACCGAGGCGGAAGCGCGCAGACTGGTTGAGGCGCTGCGCTACGAGGACGCGAAGCGCGCGTAACAGACGATAGAGGAGACTCGAAATGCGACGCAAACTACCGAGGTACGAAATCTGGATCGGGGAAGAGCATAAGGAACACGAGATACTCGAAATCCGCGCCGAGAGGCTCGGAGAGTACGTGGACAGAGGCGAACGGCGCAGTCTCATCTACCGCGTATACCGGAAGGCGAACGGCAACATACTCGTCCACGTCTACGACCGGGCGGACGTTCCCGGAGAGATCGACCGCGCGTCGTTGTTCTGGTACGAAGATCTGGAAAATGCGGCGCGGGATTTCCGACCGGCGCTTCATAGGATGAACCTCATCTGACCAACACAACCCTCAAACCCCGCGCCCGCGAAGCGCTGGGTTTTTGTTTCCTTCGCCGCCGCGTCGCTGTCACAACACCTCGTCTTCTTTTCTTTCTATACGGTATTGTGACACCCGCGCCGCCGCGATCTGGTGTACGAAAACGCGGCGCGTTACCGGTATAATTAGAATGAGCGAGTACACATTGCTCGCAGAAAAAGAGGAGTAGGAGGAGGAGATGAACCTTCCCTTTTCGCAACCGCTGGATAAGATCACCTACGGCGCGTTGGCCGCCGCAACCGTCATCATTCTCACGTGGGCGCTGCGTGAGTTCGTAGGGATCGACTTGCCGTCAGAGGTACAGGCGGTGCTGGCGGTCATCTTCGGGTACGTCGTCTCGTATCACATCCCGCTAAGTGAGGTTGAGGCTAAAGCAATCGCTCAGACGTTCTACCGCAAATGACTGTTGACGAACTGCTGACAGACGAAGCCCGCGCTGCGGTGTTGCGTGCGCTGTTTATGATCGTTGTCAACGACAACGAGCCGGCAAGCGCGCGCGTCGCTGCGGCGCGGCTGTTTCTGTCGCAGTTCGAGGAACACCCGAACGCCGATCAGAGCGTACTGGTGATCGTTGATGAGGCGGCGTTCGTCAAAACGGTATGAGATACGCTTGCCCCAATTGCACGCCGACCAGCGCGCCGTTGTGGAACAGACCCGTGACGCGCGGTTCGTGCATCTTCGTGCGGGGCGGCGATGGGGGAAATCGCACTTATTGGCGCGAATGTTGGTCGAGGCGGCGTTGGTGCAGCGGCAGACGGTCGGGTATTTCGCGCCGACGTACAAGTTGATGCTGCCGGTGTGGGAGCAGACGCGCCGCGTACTGCGCGTGCCGGTTGCGGAAGAGCACAAGGCGGAACGGCGGATTGACACAACGACCGGCGGGCGCGTCGAGTTCTGGTCGCTCGACAACGAGAACGCGGGAAGGTCGCGCGGGTACGATCTGATTGTGGTGGACGAGGCGGGGTTGGTGCGCAATCTCGAAACAATCTGGCGCGAAAATCTGATCCCCGCACTACTTGACCGGCGCGGGCGCGCGATCCTCGCCGGGACGCCGAAAGGGCGAGGGGATTTCTGGCGTATCCACCAGAGCGCGCTTGACGACCCGCGCTGGGCGACGGTTCGGCGTTCGACCAACGACAACCCGCGTCTCGATCCGGCAGATATTGCGCTGCTGCGATCTGCAATGACCGAACGCGCCGCGCGTCAAGAATTAGACGCCGAGTTCCTCGACGACGGCGGCGCGGTGTTCCGCAACGTTCGCGCGTGCGTCGGAACAATCGAGCGCAGCAACGAAGCAGCGGTGATCGGCGTGGACTGGGGGCGCTATGAGGACGCAACCGTATTCGCCGCGCTCGATCCGCAGACGCGCTGCGTTGTTGACGTTGAGCGTCTGGTTGATGTGGATTTCGCAGCGCAGCGCCGCGCTCTGGTCGCATTCTGGAAGCGCAACGGCGGTGGCGCGGTGATCGCCGAAGCGAACAGTATCGGCGCGCCGAACATCGAAGAGTTGCAGCGCGCCGGGCTGCCCGTCCAGACGTTTACGACGACCGCAGCGACAAAACCGCTGCTGATTGACACCCTCGCGCTGGCGCTGGAGCAGCGAACGGTTGTGCTGCCGGAATTGGACTGGCTGCTCAACGAGTTAGAGATGTTCAGCGTCGATATTTCCGCGTCCGGTCGCGCCCGCTATAGTGCGCCGGAAGGCTGTCACGACGACGGCGTGATCGCGCTGGCGCTGGCGGTCTGGGGCGCGGCGCGCGGCGCCGAGGTGTTGTTTGATGTCTAAAGCGGTTGCACAACTGGTGCTGTCGCAGAGCGAGCGCTACGACATCAAAGCGCTCAATCTTGAGGATTTTCTTCCGACCGCGTGGACGGGCGTGTTTACCGGCGACGGTGATGCGGTCGATGTGGAGACGGCGTATGAGCGCGTCGCGGTGGTGCGGACGGCGGTGACGTTGCGCGCCAACGCGCTGGCGTCGCTGCCGTGGGAGATTACGACGCGACGCGGTACGCTGGTCGCATTCGACGCCGAGCGACTGGCTGCGCTTATTCGCGGGATTGAGATTGATTTGTGTCTCTACGGCGCAGCGTATCTGCTGCGCGATCCGGCAGCGCCGCTTGGTCTCCGCCGTCTGCACCCGCGCACCATCTCGCCCATCACCGACGCGAAGCGCGGGCTGGTCGGGTTCACCCGCCGCGTGAACAACACAGAAGTGCGGCTTGAACCGGAAACAGAACTACTGCACATCTGGGAACCGTCTGTAAGAAGTGAAGTTGAACCCGGCGTCGGGCTGGTGACGACCGCGCTGACGCAAGCCCGCGCACTGCTGGCTGCCGAGCGCTACCAGACGGCGTACTTCGAGCGCGGCGCTGTGCGCCCGACGGTGTGGATGTTCGCCCAGCGCCCGACCGACGCCGAGCGGTCGCGGTTCGAGCAGTGGTTGAGACAGTTGGTGAGCGGTATTCGTAATGCGTTCCGACACCTCGCACTGTCGAGCGAGATAAAAACCGTCACGTTGGGAGATACGCTATCCGACGCAGTGCAGCCGGAATTGCTGCAACGCGCGGCGGAACTGATGCTCACCGCGTTCCAAGTCCCGATGTCGGTTGTCTTCAGCAGCGCGAGCAACTACGCGACCGCGCGGCGCGATTACCAGACGTTCATTCTTCTGACAATCCTCGCCCGCGCGCGCGAGATCGCGGCGATGCTGCAACTGCACTTCGCCGCGTACAACCAGACGCTGCGCTGCAACGAAGCGCGCATCGATGCGGTGCAGAATGAGGAGTTGGAGAAGGCGGAAGCGATCCAGCGCCTCACCGGGCAACCGGTTCTGACCCTCAACGAAGCCCGGGCGCGGCTTGACCTCCCGCAGTTCGTTGAGGACGCGGCAGACCAAGAACTACTGCGTCTGCGTAACCGGTTGGCGATTGCGCAGGAAGCAGTTGCTGCCGGTCTCGATGTGAGAACAGCGCTGCGGCTGGCGGGCGTCAACGGCGCGGTAAGTGAGGAGCCGGCGGACGTTGAAGCGAAGTCGCTGAAGAAAGACGAAGCCGAACCGGAACTGATGCCGCACGAGGTACAACTGTACCGCGACCTCAAGCGCGCGTTTCAGCAACTACGCCAGGTGATGCTCGACGGCGCAGACGAGATTACGGCGCAGATGTTCAACGAAGCGCTGTATCCGGCGATGCGCCGCAATATCGAGACGATTGCGCGGCTGTTTGCAGACGAGATGCGGGTTGAGGTCGGTGTTGCGGTCAACGTCGATGCACTGCTTGCGGACTGGGCGGAGGAAGCGACGCGCCGCCAGGTGGAAGAGTTGCTCTATCCGTACACGCGCGACTATATCGCCCGCGCGGTTGCTGCTTGGCGACGGATGCCGGGGGCGGATCGCGCCGAACTCATCCAGATGATAGAACCGGTCGTTGGATCGAAGCGTGCCGAGACCGTCGCCATCACCGCCGCGACCGAGGCGGCGACCGCGGGCGTGCGGGCGTATCGTGAAGGGATGCGCGCAGAGCATAATCTGGAGTATGTGATGATTTGGGAGACCGCCAACGACGAGCGTGTGTGCCCGATCTGCGGCGCGCTCCACGGCAAGCGCGAGGACGAGTGGGGCGGGCGGAGCGGGCCCCCGGCGCACCCGCGTTGTCGGTGCGGCGTCAGACTGGAGCGGGTAAATGCGGGTTAGCGTCTCTGTCGATCTCGACAACGCATTGCGCAAACTGCTGCCTCGTTTGGCGCAGATTGAGGCGGCGCTTGACGCGGGTGCGGCTGCGGCGCACGGTGTGATGCAGGTCTACCCGCCCCCGCCCGCCGGATCGCGGTATCGAAGGACGGGCAATCTGCGGCAGAAGTTGCGGATCAAGAAACTGTCGAAAACGTCGAGGATCGTCGAGAACACCGCATCCTACGCGCGGTTTGTGTACGGAATGCCGCAAGCGCGCGTCCATCGCGGGCGCTGGGCGTCGGTGCGGGACGCGGCGGAAGCGGCGAAGAAGGAAGCGCTTGCGGTGCTGAAGGAGAGGGGGAGGTGAGAGATGGAGTGGCAGACCGCGCCCGGCGCGGCGTTGAAAGCGGTCGAGACGGGCGACGTTGAGGGGTTGCTGGTGGTATTCGGTAATCCAGACGCCGTTGACCTCGAAAACGAGTTTTTCACGAGAGATACCGACTTCGGGCGACTGCGCGAAACCCCGATCTGGCTCAACCACACGCAACCCGTCAAAACCGCGTCGGGGGTGATTCTCGTTGAAGAGCCAATCGGCTACGGCGCGCTGGAGATCACCGACGAGGGCGTTATCATTCGCGGTTTACTCGACGCGAAATATCGCTACCTCGCCCAGATCGCGCCGGAGATGGGCTGGTCGAGCGGGACGGCGGCGCATCTGGTAATGCGTGAAGCGGTCGGAAAAGCGACATTCATCAAACGCTGGTTGCTGGGGTTGGACGCGAGTATTACGCCGACGCCCGCAGAGCCACGCACAATGCTGAGGAATACGTATCGGTTAGTCATCAAGTAGGAGGAGACGAAGGAGATGACGGAAATCGTAATGAACCAGTCGGAACTCGCTGCCGAGATCGCCGCGCGACTGCGTGAGGAAGTGGCTGCTGCGGTCAAGGCGCAGAACGTCGGGGTGGCAACAAGCGCACCCGCAGCGGAAGACGACGCATCGTTCGGCGATTTCTTGAAGTGTGTTGCAACCAACGACGTTCGGCGATTGCGTGCGGTCTACAAAAGCAGCAAGGCGCTTGACGAGACCTCCGGCGCAAGCGGTGGGTTTCTGGTGCCCACTCAGTTCGAGGAGCGTATCCGCGCCGTCGGCGCGCCGATGCTGTTCGACCAGTTGGTCGCCGCCGGGCGCGGTCCGCTGGTGCTGCGCACCAATGCCGCCGAATTAGCGCTGCCGGTGTTGGAGCAAGACCAAGCGCCGAACGTCGAGAGCAGCGCGCTGGTGGGCGGCGTGCGGCTGGTCTGGCGCGAACAGAGCGCTAATGTTCAGGAGAGCGAGCCGAAGTTTGAGCAAAGGATTTTCCGCCCGCACGCGGCAGACGCCTACGTTGCCGCAGCGACGGAACTCATCACCGACGCGCCGCAAGCGCTTGAGGATACGCTGGTGTCGCTGTTCGGGCGCGCCTACGCGGTGCTGAAAGCGCGCGTGATGCTGCGCGGCACCGGCGTCGGGCAACCGCGCGGGATCGTTGGGCACCCGGCGGCGATCAGTGTGACGCGAGCAACGGGCGGTACGCAAGTCGAGAACGACACAAACACTATTCTGCAAATGATCCAGCGCCTGCTGCCCGGCAGCGCAACCGCCGTCTGGATCGCCCATCCGTTCTGGAGGGCGCGGTTGATGGCGACGCGGCTTGCGGAAACGCTGCTCTATACGGTCAACGGACAGTCGCTGGTGTACGGCGATACGCTTGCCGGTATCCCGATTGCCTACAGCGAGCATCTGCCGAAGGTGACCAGCGCCGGATCGCTCATCCTCGCCGATCTGTCGTACTACGCAATGGTGGAACGCGCATCGTTCAGCGTCGCGTTCAGCGAACACGCGCGCTTCCTCAAGCGACAATCGGTGTGGCTGTTCGGGGTGCGGATCGACGGCGCGCCGCTCGTCAACGCGCCGCTGATTTTGGCGGACGGCGAGGGGAACAACACTGTTAGTCCGTTCGTCGAGATTGCTGCCGGGTCGCAGTAAGCGGGGCTGTCACAACACAGTATAGAAATAAAAGAAGATGCTGTGTTGTGACACTGCTGAAAGACACCGGCGGCGGGGAGTACTACGTTTGGGTGAGGCGGACTGTCACAACACTGCATAGAGATAAAAGAAGATGCGGTGTTGTGACGGTGGTTACGGATCAACGGTTGAACACACAACGGGCGCTGTCACAACACGCTCTATAAATAAAAGAGATGCAGGTGTTGTGACGGCGCACGAGAGGAGGAGCATACGATGCTTGTTCAGGAGACCATCCAACCGCTGCTGCGTTACTTCAACGCAGCGGCTTCCGGGGCGGATACGCCGGTTGTCAGCATCGCGAATGCGCAGGCGGTGCGTATCGTTGCACACACCGGGACGGTGACCGACACCGCGTCGTTGCAAGTGCACGTCAACGACACAAACAACACAAACAACTCGACGCAGTTGACGGATAAGGAGATTGCAACGCTGGCGTCTAACCGCACCTACGAGATTTTCGTTACCGGTGCGGAGGCATACGCAGCGAAAACGCACGCATCGCATATGTTTGTACGCATCGCCGGAACGGGTACGGCGCAGATTGCGATTGAGATTTCGGCGTTCCCGGCGCGTGACGTTCCCGCGACGCTGCCGACCGGCTGGACGCGCGTGCTGTGAGGTAAACGGTGTACGCAACGCCGGCGCAACTCAAGACGTATCTCGCCGTCACATCAACCGCAGACGATGCGCTGCTGACCGATCTACTCACTCGCGCAACTGCGACTATTGAGCAGATGACGCGCAAAACCTTCGCTGCGCCGGTAGCGACATCTCGAACGTTCGGGCGCGAACTGATGCTGTGGGACGCGCAGTTGAAGCGGGATTACTTACTGTTGCCGTCGGGCGTCTACATCGCGCAACTCGTCGGCGCGGCAGACGGTGACAGTGTAGCGATCCCGCTTACCGAAATCGACACGCACCCGCCCGACGCGCCGTACACCGTCCTCGCGCGGCGCGATAAGCGCTGGTGCAGCGCATCACAACAAGCGTCGATCACCGCGCGCTGGGGCTACAGCATCACCCCGCCCGCCGATATTGTTCACGCGACGATACGTCTGGCGGCGTGGATGTACCGACAGCGGGGGACGGCGAACGACCCGGATCGCCCGACGGTCGCCGACGGCGGATTGGTGCTGCTGCCGTCGGCGCTGCCGGACGACGTACGCGCGATACTGGAGCGCTACCGCGATGTCGTATAGTACGGTTGTTGACGTTATCGAATTGCTGGCGGGGCTGGCGGTACAGTACAACAACGCCGTCGTTCCCGTTCGGCGGTTATCAACGCAACCGAATTGGTCAGACGCCGCGCAGTTGCCGGTGCGGATTATTCCGACGCTCGGCGGTCTGCGGTTGGTGGAAGGCGGGGTGTACACCCCCACGCGCGCGACGCGGGCGGTGTGGGAGATTGACGATCTTTTACTCGTGCGCGACGTTGGAATGGGGCGCGGCGTTGCGGATACGGCAACGGCGCTGGTTGACTATATCGAAGACTACGTTGCGCGGCTGCGCTTCGCGTGGTTGACGCGCGGCGATGTGCAATTACTCAACGTGAGCGGAATAATCGACGTTATTCGGTACGGCGAGCGGGCGTATGAGGGCGTTGCGATGACGACGAGGTTCGCACATCTCGTACGCGCGCCGTCGAGTTAGGAGGGTAGGAGATGTCGCACTCTGGAGTTCTTGCTGGGCTGTACGCCGGTAATTTCGCGGTCGAGATTTCGACCGATGCTACGACCTGGACGGCAGTATCTAATGCAACGGTGAAGGTAGACGACGTTGAACTGAACCGACCTTCCGGTGAGGCGTATGTCGGCGGTTCGAGCGACTACGCGACGGTGACCGTCGGTAAACGCGAACCGGTCGAACTCACATTGACGTTTTTGTACAACGAGGATACGAACTCTGCGGCGAATACGATCTTTGATCAGTTCCAAAGCGCCTCGCCGCGCCTCGGCGTGCGCTGGTCGCCGCGCGGTCTTGTCGGTTCGGCGCGGGCATACGGAACGAGCAACGACGGCGGAACGTCGTTTGGCTTGGGGGTGATTACCAACGTCACACTAAGCGCTCTTGACCCAAGCGACGCCGAACCCTACGTCGCTATGGTGACGGTGCGAACACCGTCGCTGCGCCGGTACACGCTTGGATCAAGCCCGACCAACCTCAACCCGGCGTAAGTAGGAGGATATTATGGACAAACCGGCAGAGATTTACGACATCGACACAATCCGCGTTGACCGCAACGCGCTGACGATCCGCGACGCCGCGAGCGTGCTCAACAACGAATTGACCGCACCGGTGGTGGCGCGTTTGGTGAGGAAAGCAATCGGGGATCAAGCGGATCGGTTCCCTTTGCGGTCGCTGAAGGCGGTGTACGAGCGGGTGTTGCCGAAGATTTTCGAGCCGGACGAGGCGGTGCGGTCGCGGGTGGCGGGGCTGGTTCCCGCAGTCGGCGAGATCACCCTCGGCGAGTATCACGAGTTTCTCGACGCGAGTGAGCGCAAAATTGCGTTCCCGCCGGTCGCCGCGACGCTGCTGATCAAAGCATACGGCGAGGACATCCTCAACGAACCGTATGCCGCCGCCGCGCTGCTGCTGAAGAAAATCTTCGACAGTATCGGCGATGAGGGAAACGAGTAGCGCGGGCGACGGCGTTAGGTCTGCTCGACCTCGCGCCGCTGCCCGCCGCGTACACCGAATTGGTGTTGTGCAGAGACATCTACCACTGCCCGCCCGACGCGCTTGACCGTCAACCGCTCCGGCGCGTCGCGCAGCATCTTGCGGCGCTGCGCGCAGAGCGGCGGTATCAGGCGCTGGTCGCGGCGCATCGGCGGAAACGTTGATGAGTGATGTCGTCATCAAACTGAGCGCAGTTGACGCCGCAAGCGGTATTTTGGAGCGCGTCGCCCAGAACGTGCGCGGCGTCGGGCAAGCCGCAAGCGCGCAGCACGGCGCGTTCGGCGCGCTGGAGCAGGTGGCGGTCGGCGCGCTGCGGCAGATCGGCGCGGCGGCGGTCAATCTCGCCACAACGGGGATCGCCGCGCTTGGCGATCAACTACGTTCAAGCATTGACGTTGCGGCGACATTCGAGAGTGCGCTCTATAAGTTCCAGGCGGTCGCAGGCGATTCGTTGACGAAGGTGGGGCTGTCGTTTGATGACGTGAAGGCGAAGGCGCTTGCGTTGGGTTCGTCAACGCAGTTCAGCGCACAACAGGCGCTGGACGCAATGACGGAACTGATAAAAGGCGGCGTCAACGTTAAAGACGTAATGGGCGGCGCGACGGATGCGACGCTCGCACTCGCTGCCGCTGCGCAACTCAACCTCGCGAACGCCGCGACGATTGTGGCAAAACAACTCGGCGTCTGGGGCGAAACCGGCGTAACCGCCGCGAACGTCGCCGACCTTCTCGCGTCTGCGGCAAACGCGAGTACGGTTGACGTTGAGGAACTTGCGCTCGGTCTGGCGAACGTCGGCGGAAGCGCAAAAGTCGCCGGATTGTCATTTCAAGAAACCGTTCAGACGATGGCGCTGATCGCGCCCTCATTCAGCAGCGCTGCCGACGGCGGCACGTCGCTCAAAACCTTCCTTCAACGCTTGATCCCAACGACCAAAGACGCGACGGAAATGATGATCAAGTTGGGCTTGGCAACGAAGGACGGGAAGTCGAAGTTTTTCGACGCCAAAGGTGCGTTTATCGGAATGGAGAAGGCGGCGAAACTGCTGCACGACGCAACAAAAAATCTAAGCGACGAGCAGAAGTTTTTGGCGTTGAACACCATCTTTGGGACAGACGCGATCCGCGCAGCGGCGGCGATTGCGAACGCGGGCGCGGAAGGCTACAACGAGATGGGACAGGCGATGAAGGACGCGGGCGGCGCGGCGGCTGCTGCGGCGATAATGCAACAAGGCTACGGTTACACACTCGACCAGTTCAACGCCGCCGTTGAAACGCTGCAAATCACCGTCGGCAGCGCGCTGTTGCCGCATCTCACGCAGTTAGTCGCGGCTGCGGCGGAAGGCGTCAACACCTTCACCGCCTGGGCTTCCGGCATTCTGAACGCCGCCGATCCCGTCGCGGCGTTGGCGGCGCAGATCGGGCTGGTCGGGGTGACTACCAGCAGCGTGCAGCAGACGGTCGCCGTTGCTGCGGCCGCGATCTTCGCAGCGTGGGACACACTGAGCGCCGCACTTGCGCCGTCTACGCAGGAGGCGTGGAGCGCGATTCAGTCTACCGCCCAGACCGCGCTTGCAGCGGTGCAGCAAGCGGTGAAGGCTGCAACTTCGTTTGTGGTGAAGATTTGGAATGCGCACGGTGCGGATATTCTTGCGTTTGCGAAACGAACGTGGGAAGGGATTATGGGTGTCGTCACCGCAGCGGCGCGGTTCGTTCAAGCCGCAATCGAAGCGCTGGTCGCGGCGGCGCAGTGGATTTGGGCGAATTTCGGAAACGAAATTACCACCATCGCGCAGTTCGCGTGGAACCAGATCAAGATACTGACAGATACCGCGCTTACTGTGCTGCGTGGACTGTTTGAAGCGGGAACCGCACTGTTACGCGGCGACTGGAACGCAGCGTGGGTGGCAATCAAGGATATTGCAGAAACACTATGGAACGGGATAAAAGCGTCGGCGGAAAATCTGATGAATACACTCTCGTCTCTGTTCCAGACGCTCTACCCGCGACTCGAAGCAGCGTTTAATGAAGCGATTGCAAGCGCGCCTTCGCTCGGCGAAGCACTGATCGACGGAATACGAAGTGGGGTGGAGAGAGCGGCGCGCAGTTTGGCGGAAGCGGCGGCGCAGGCGGCGAAGGCGGCGCTTGACGCAGCAAAGGCGGCGCTCGGCATCAGCTCGCCGTCGCGCGTTGCGGCGAAGGAAGTTGGCGTACCGCTCGCCGAGGGTATTCTGCGGGGATTGACCAAGGGGTTAGCGCCGCTGCCGTTGCTGACGCGCGACGCGGTGACGCAACCGCCTCCGGCGTCGGCAACGGTCAACGTCGGCGGCATCACCGTCAACGCCGCGCCGGGAATGGACGAGCGGCGGGTTGCGACGTTGGTACGCAGCGAAATCGATAACCTCACGCGGTTAGCGAGGTTCGGGAGGGTATAATGCGCATACGGCAGATCGGGTCGTTCGATTTTAATGCGGATACGAATATCATTGTGGACGCAACCAATCAAGACGCGCCGGGTATCGGGTTTCGCGTTAGCAAACTCTGCGACCCGCAACCGTTTTCGGTCGAGATCGCGTTCCGCCGCACAACGCGCCAGCAGGCGCTGGACGCGGTAAGCAAACTCGCGCGTGAACTGTACAGTTATGCGCAGCGGCGGCAGGGGTTTCCCGCAATTGCGGGCGGCGCGGTTGTGTTCGCGGAGGACGCAACCGGAGGCAGGTCAATGTACGCGTGGCTGCACGACGGCGGTGTGACGATGCTGGGCGTCGAGGCGACCGCAACCGGTGTGATTGCGCGGGTGCGGGTAACGGGGATATTGGACAATCCGTTTCTCAGTTTTCCGGCTGTATCTACTACACTACTTTCAATGCGCCCGTATGAGCGCCGCATCATCACGCTGATGGGATCGAACGATGCGTATCTCTACAAGAGCGGTCTGCTCTATAATGAGGTCGCAAATATGACGGGACTTTACAACGCGTTGATCGCGGTTGAGGCGCTGGAGAGCGCGACGGCGTCAAGTCGCATTCGAGCAATTAGCCCGGCATCCGCCACCAGTGGAATTGAGCTGCAGAATTGGACCGTGGGCGGGGAGATGTTGACGCGCGCGAAGTTCACGTCTGCAATAGGCGGAACAATTACGTACACGATCCCAGATTCCGTAACTTCGGCTCCTTACGACGTATACCGCTTGTTCATCGAGATTTTCTGCCCCACGACACCATCGGCAAACGCACGTTATACCATAAGTTGGGACGGACAACCGCAGATCGCCGAAACAATCAGCGGGGATCGCACGTGGTATACGCCTGCGCTGTTTGTACGCAATACCATAGTGGCTACGCAACTAACCCTCAACATCCAAAACGTACCGACCGACACGTTGGTGATGCCGCTCGTTTTGATTCCAACCGACGGCGCTGCGGTCTGGAACGTTATTACGCAGCCGACGCTGCAGAGTTTTTCAGTGTCAGACCCAAACCGCTCCCCTTGGAGTCCGTTCAACACAACCCCACCCGGAACCATCTACGGCCCGCCGTGGTTTGTTTCAAGTCGCTACGTCGCGGTGTTCAACGGTGTTATGGCACCGACAATCACAAGCGCGTCTGCAGCGTTGGGCCTCCTTTCGAGACAGATCGAACCGGCATCTTTCGCGTAAGGAGATAGCGATGCTCATTGCCATCACCAAACCGCATCAGCAATTCCCCGTCTCGCTCACCGTCGCCGACTACGAGTTCTCAACAAGCGACGACGGCGACGAGCGCGGGCGCGTCACGCTGCCGCCGACCTTCGCACGCTCCGGCGTGATGACGCAAATCGGCGACGAACTAATCGTCTACTGTACGCAACTCTCGAAAACGATTTGGCGCGGGCAGATCGAGCGGATCGAGGAAGCGCGCGACGGTAGCATCACCTGGCACGCGCTGGGGTTCGGCGCGCTACAGAGAGACGCGCGGATTTCGGTGGTGCGGAATATGGACGATATGAGACGCTGGCAACCGGTCGGCGCAGGGTTTATGTCGAGCAGCGGGTACGATTCGCGCGGGGATTTGTGGGAGTACGAGATTATCGAAGCGGGGGGATTTCAGAACATACAAATACGCACAAAGCGTGACTTTGTAATTTCCAACACCACACTCTTCTTTCTCGCGTATCTGTACGACCAACCGGAACGCTACGCGCCGATCTCGACAACCGAGCAGATTTCGGTGTTTTTTGTTTCTATGACCGGCTTGGCGACCGGCGTGTGGGTTGCGCCGGTTACGGCAATTCCTACCCCAAACGCATATACGCTAACACTCGGCACGTTTACCGGTCTTAGTGCGAACGGAGGGAGTACCGCAACGTTCTGTTTTGGTTGGATAATCGGCGTGCAAGCGTCGGGAAACGAAACGACGGCGGGCGATACGTCGGTTACGTTCCGCGCGACGATCAACACGCCCATTATCGACACCACACTGCTCGACTCGGCGCTGATCCTGAACGGCGGGTGTTGTAATATACGCCTACCGTCCATATACCACACAAAAATCACAAAACCTAACGCAAACGTGCGCGACATCATCGAGCAGAGTCTGACTGCTTCTGTTAGATACCATCTCAAGCGCTTCTTGCGCGACCGCCCACTTCCGGTAATCGATTTTCGTACAGACAGTACGTTAGTCTGGCGCTTTCCAGAAATAGTGCAGACTGTAGACATCTCCAAAGCGCCAAACCACATTTACGGGCAGTATCGCGGCTACTGGACGGATCATCTGACCGCAATGACTACGATCCAATCGCTTGAAACACGCCGACAACTCGCCTCGCGCGTCGCAGGCGTCGGCGAGTACTACAGTAAAGCGCTTGCGGAAGATCGCCGCAACGAGGCTGCGGTTGCGCTGGATCGCCAGATCGCGCCGCTGACAGTCGTGTTGGATAATTCGCGCTACGAATTGATGTTGCATAGCGGCGAGACCGTACCGAACTGGGCGGCGGATGTCAGCGACTACGCGATTGTGCCGGGCTACTACCGCAACGCGAAAATCACATCACGCACAATCACACGCGAGCGAACGACGTATACCGTCTCGTTCAACCCGGATGATTTTGTGACTGCGCTGCGGTGAAGGAGAACGTCGTATGCCTCGTCAACTATTTCCATACGTCGGCGGAAAATACCTTGTTGCGCCGGAAATCAACCGGCGGTTCGGCGAGATCGATACACGCATCGACGCCTTTACCGGATCGTCGAGTTGGATACTTGCGTCGCCGCCGGTGAAGTACGAGATCGTCAACGATCTGGACGGCTACGTTGTCAACTATCTGCGCGCGGTCAAGTACGCGCCGGATGAGATTGCGCGTCATCTGGACTTCCCACGCGCCGAACTGGAGTTGATTGCGTATCACCACTACACCAGAGATAAGTTCACAGAACTCGTCGCGCGGCTTGGCGGCGATCCTGAGTATTACGATCCGGTTATCGCCGCGCGCTGGGCGTATGTGATGGCGTATAGTCTAGTACAAGAGCATAAGCGCGCCGGTGGATGGTTGGTACGCGATGGACGACTGGTTTACGAACGCGGCGCGGGACGAAGTCGGGCAAGTATGACAGCAGTACCTCTCTTACTTCCCCGACTCGTTAGAGAGCGCCGCGTTTCCGAATACGTCGCCGCGCTTTCTGAGCGACTGCGCAACGTTTGGGTGATGTGGAATGATTTTGAAGTCGTTGTCGGAAAGGCGAACCGCCACGACCTCGGCGTTGTCGGTATTCTGCTCGACCCGCCGTACCCGCGCCATCTACGCGACTTCGACTACAACACCGACAGCGAAGACATCTGGCATCGCGCCGCGCACTGGGCGGTCGCCAACGGCGACAACCCCAAATACCGCATCGCGGTCTGCGGCTACAACGACGCCGAGAGCGATGCACTGTTCCCGCCTTCTTGGTCGCGGTTTTTCTGGCGGCGTTTTGGTTTGGGACGAAATAAGGATAAGGAATGCGTCTGGTTCAGTCAGCACTGCGGGGGAGGTAGAGATGATTGACGATAATCCGCTTTTCTTCGCACCGCACAGCATCGACGCAGCAACGTTCCGCCGCGTGCTGCGCGCAGCGCGCAGTCCGGCGTTTGTCGAAACCGACACGCTGTTGAAGGCGCTGGACGACTGGGGCGCGGATCGCGGCATCGCGCTAGCGTTCTTTGCAAAAGAGAGCAGTTACGGCTTGCGCGGCGTCGCTACCCGCACGCGCAACTGGGGCAATCTGCGGCGCGGCAGGCGAATGGTCACACAGACGCCGCACCCGTTCGCAGTTTACGCGCGTTGGACAGACGGGTTGAACGACTGGTGCGAATTGCTCAAAGAGCAGTACTGCACGCGGCGCGGGTTGTGCCGGTTGCGGCAAGTGCTGCCGCGCTACGCACCGTCAAGCGACGGAAACAACCCGGAACGCTACGCAGATTTCGTTGTGGCGCTCGTTCGGCGTTGGCAAAGGGAGGAACAGAATGGACATCGTTGAAATCTTCCAACTACTCGCCGTCGGTCACACCGGTCTAACCGCACTCGATTACGTTTGGAACGCAGTGTTCGGCGCGATCGGTGCGGCGACGGCGTACCTCGCAGACAGTGAGGGCGAGGTGATTTTGCCTCACTATGACGCAGAGCATTACAGCGTCGAACTGGGCGCGCTGGGGCGCGTGCTGGTCGGCGCGGGAGCGGGGGTGCTGGTCGGTTATTCCGGCTACGTTCCGTTCGTTGCGGGCGTCGTTGCGCCGACGCTGCTGCCGATATTGATCGATAAGGTCACTGCGTTTGTGGGGCGAGGGCGGAAATGAAACTTGATATTCTGCTACCGGTCAGCGCGTTCGTACTCGCGTTCGTTCACCCCGACGCGGCGCAAGTCGCAGCGACGGCGGTGTTGGTGCTGCTGATGGTGCGGATCGAGCGGGGGCGACGGGCGAGGAAAAAGAAAAGCGCCCCGGCTGTTCGCTGAGGCGCGAAGAAGGCGGGGCGTCTAGTACTGCTGGATGTCGATTGCGAGAGACGCCAGCGCCTCAACCGGATTTGCGGCGACGCCCCGGCAGACCACCTCTTGATCGCCGTCGTCAACGAGCGCGTCGGCGACCCAGAGAGAGCCGTTGCGGAACGCCCGGAGTTCGATAAGCCGCACATCTCGTTTCGGATAGTGCATCATTAGCGTCACCAACGCACCCGCGCGAAGTTGGTAGTCGGCGGGAAGGTAAGTGCCCTCGAATACGTTGTAGTCAATTGCGCGAATAACGTCTTTGTCCGCCTCCGGCGCGTCGGAAGCGCGCGAGCGGACAAACGCCATACCGGTGTCGTTCCGGCGTTCGACGTTGACAATGATGGATGCCATAAGAGTGGTTCCTTTCTGAATAGAATTGTCGCACGCACAACATACCGCATTATCGCGCGGTTGTCAAGAGGAAAAAGAAAAGCGCCCCGCATTCGGAATCCTTGAACCGTTCGACTTTGATCGACTTGACCATTTTGCTTACCCCCTTGTAGATAGATAACTGTCGTACCTACGGCATACCACACACCGCACCGTTTGTCAATAACCGAATCTCCACCAAAATCCTCACCGAAAGCCCTTGACAAAAAGGAACTTGTGTGCTAGGCTAACGACCGGCGTAGTAGACGCCGACTTAGACGAGGAGAAAGGAGCCTATGTCCATCTCATTTACAGATTACCTCGACTTGCTCTACGGCGACGACGCTGCTGCCTATACAACCGTCAGCGTCAAGTTAACCGACGGTCGCTTCAAATGTCAGACGTTCTCGCTGTCGCAACGCGCCGAAATCGTCAAACACATTGAGCGTCACCTTGCATACGACATCTACATCAAGCGCGCGTCGCAGAATAAGATTCCAGACCCCGGATCGTCCGGCAGCGCTAAACTTGCACACCTCCAGCGCGTCATCACCGCCGACATCGATATCCAATCCGCTGCACACAAAGCGCAGACGCTTCCGGCGTCGAAAGACGACGCGCTAAAACTGTTGGCGGAAAGCGGCTTGCCGGAACCTACGCTGATCGTCCACACCGGCAACGGTCTGATGCCGATGTGGGTTCTGCGCGAGCCGCAGTGGGTCAACTACGTCGCCCCGATCCAGGCGGGCGTCGAAGCGCAACTGCGCATCGCGGCGGCGCGCTACGGCTGGACACTCGACAACACGAGCGACGCGGCGCGGTCGATTCGCGTGATCGGATCGTACAACTGGAAGCAGCGCCCGCAGAAGAAGCCCGTCACTATTATCAGAAACAGCGACCGCTACTACGATCTGAGCGACTTCGCTACGTTCGCGCGCAAGCCGCTTCTCACACCGAAGCGCGTCGGCGGCGCGGCAACGCGGGAAACGATTGAGACGCTGCTGAAGCACATTCCGGGCGACGGGTTGGAGTACAATATGTGGCTTGCAGCGGTGTGGGCGATCCAGTCCGCGCTGCCGGAAGACATTGCAGCCGAGGTGCTCGACGGTTGGACGTATGATTGGGAAAAGCACCGGAAGCCCGATCACGTCGAGAGTGGGATCGGCGTTCTCGTCAACCTCGCCAGACAGTACGGGTTTGAAGGGACGATCCCCGGCTTGCGCGGCGGGTACGTTACGTCGCCGGAAATGCCCGACGCGATGCGCATCAATCAGCGCTACCTCGACATCGAGATTGACCCCGACGATCAGTACCCCAACATCGTTGTAATTCGTTCCGCAAAAGGAACTGGGAAAACACAGTGGTTGGCGGAGGCGGCGAAGTGCTACCCGCGCGTGTTGTCTGTGGGGCACCGCGTCTCGCTGGTGCGCCAGAGCGCGGCACGGCTGAACCTCACACCGTACTACGAAGACGGAAAGTGGATCACCAACGCCCCGCGCGTCGCAACGACCATCCACAGTCTCGACAAGATCGAGACAGACGCGCCGTATGATCTCGTGATCGTTGACGAGATCGAACAAGTGTTGAAAGCGATTGTCAACGACCGCAATCTGAAAAGCCGCAAAGTCTCTGCGGTCGGCGCGCTGATGGAGCACCTGCGCAAGGCGCGTTTGATTATTCTCACCGACGCCGACGTGGGCGAGGCGACGTTGACGTTCATCAACGCTGCGTTTCCCGACCAACCTATTGCTTACGTCGAGAACGAATACGCACACCGCGCAATCGACCATCTCGTACTGCTGTCGTCTGATATGGACGTACTCCAGAAGTCGCTGGAGTGGTACGAAACCAATGCGTGGAAAATCGCGCTCGCGTGCAACACACGCGCAGACGCCGACCGCGCCGAACTGTTTTACCGCCAGTACGCGCCGGACGCGCGAATACTGAAGATTACGTCGGAAACAAGCGAAAATAACAACGAAACGCTTGAGCGCATCAACGATATTCTGAGAGACGTTGATGTGTTCATCTACTCGCCGTCGGTCGGCACCGGCGTCTCGATTGACGTTGGGGGGTTCGCGTTGTTCGGCATCGCCCGCAACGGCGTCGGCGTCGGCGACGTTGACGACTTCCGCCAGCAGTTGGGGCGTATTCGCAACCCGCTTGAGCGCGAGATCAACGTGTACGTTGAGACCAAGCGAATGAACGAACCGACCTCGCCCGAAGCGTACCGCGATCTCGCCAAACTGCGCGAACTGGAAGATGACTTCCGCATTTCGCGCGCGAACGGCGCGCCGGAACCGGCGACGGAGTGGGATCGCGTCTATCTCGATCTGTACTGCGTTGTCAAAGCAAAAACTGCGGCGCAGAAGAACAACTTTTTTGAGAACTTTACCGGCGCATACGCGGCTGAAGGCGTTGAGGTCTGGGACGACCGCGACAAACCGAATCTACCGACCGACCACCGCCGCGAACTGGCGAAGTCGTTGCGCGAACAGCGCGAAGCGCAAGAGCGCGCCCGCGCCGAACGGATCGCCAACGCGCCCGCGCCGGACGACGCGAAGACAGATGAGGAAAAGCGCGACGCAGAGCGCAAGGTGGAACTGGAAGAGCGCTACGGCATCGACGTTGACGCCGATCTGGTGTTGGACGACGAACGCGGCGCATACGGCGCGGCGCAGCGCTTCGCGGCGGTTGAAGACGCAGAGATAGCAAAGGCGCTGGACGAGATAGAGACAACGCGGCGGTTCAGCGCAGACCGCAACCGGTTCGCGTTGTTCGCAATTTGGTTCAATGCGCTTATCACCGCGCTGCGGTTGCGGATCGAAGAGGGTGCGGAGATTGCAATCACCGAAGAGTTCGTCGATCTCGTCGAGCGCAACCGGCTGCTGATCCACGCCGCGCTGGGGGTCAAGGTGCGCGAAGACTTCCGGCAGAAGCCGATGTCGTTTGTGGGCGCGCTCTTCCGGCGGATCGGCATCGACATCGAAGGGAAGCAGCAGCGGGTAGACGGCGGGAAGCGCGTGCGCGTCTACCGGCTGGTCAACGTTGACCGGGCGCGACTGCGAACGACCGGCATCCGCAAGCGGCACGCAGACCGCGCCGCGCCGGTGTATGAGTTTTTGGGAACTGCTGTCACAACACATCATAGAAATAAAAGAAAAGCCGGTGTTGTGACGGCTGCTACTGTTGTGCACTAGGGGGCGCGTATGGCGACGTATCGCGACGTGATATTTTGGAACGGCGCGACCGGCGGCGATTGTGAGGCGACGGTGATCCAGGCGCGGCTGTTGGGGATGGTTATTGAATTGGGAGATGATGACAAGCGTCCAGACAAAATGACCGCATTTTACGAAGTAGATGGCGGTGGGATAATTGTGTATGAAGTAGACTGTTTTGAAGCGGACGGACGAATGACCGCCCGTTGGCAGCGCGTTGCGTCGCTTGAGGAAGTGCGGCACAATCGCGCTTATGCTGCGTATCTGAAGCGGCTTGAGTTGTAGCGTTCAATGAAATCCTTTGACGAACAAGCCGCGTTCGGTCTGCCCTACGAACGCTTGATCGCGCAGACGGCGGCGCTGCTGCTCTACCCACATCGTCTCGATCTGGCGCTCGTGCGACTGGACGCCTACGCGCCGCTGGATTTTCTGATCGTTGACGGCGAGCGACCGGTCGCCGCGCTTGAGGTCAAGCGCCGGTCGGTGCGCTCTGATACGTATCCGACAACGATTATTCCACAAACCGTCGTTGACGCGGCGAAGCGCTTGACAATTCCCGTCTTTGCTGCTATCCTCTTCCTCGACGGACTGACAGTATTCGATGTGCTGCGCACGCCCTCAACCGCACGCTGGCTGCGCACGCGGCGCGGGGTGTTGCGGAAACATCGAGAATACGACATCTCAGAAAGGATGGTACGAATTGAGGAAGTACATCAACCACCGCGACGAAGCGCTTGACGCGGTGCAAGCGCTGCTCGACTACGAAACACTTGCGTTCGACATCGAGACGCAACCGCTGTTTCGGTATCCGAAAGAGCGAACAAAGACGGCGTACAAGGCGTACTTCGCGTATCTCAAGCGCAACCGGTGGGGTCTGACGTTTGACCCCGATCCAGACGATCTGCCCGACCCGCTGCCGCCGCCGGTTGACTTCGTTGCCGAGCATCAGCGTCTGCAACGCCTCCTCAACGACGTGCCGCGTGGCGGGAAGACCTCGGCGCGGCGCATCAACGATCTTGAGTGCGCACTGGAAGCGCTCAATAGTCCGGTTGTTCCGGTTTGGGTGATGCGCCACGTCGCCCGTCTGCTCCAAACCGGCGACTACAACAACGACCCGGTGCGCCCCGGATTAGACCCGCGTACTTCCCGTATTTTTCTCGTCCAGTTCGCAACGCCGTCCGGCGACGCTTACTGCTTCAATGCGCTGCGCGTCGGTCTTGACGTTTTCATTCCGATCTTTGAGCGTGTGCCGTTGGTCGGTGCAAATCTTACGTTTGATGTGCAGTTCATACTCCACAACGTCGGTATTTTCCCACGCGTTGTGTGGGACGTAGTTGTAGCCGATCGCGTCATCACGCTTGGTCTCGATCTCCAGCACTCGCTTGCCGCCGTTGCCGAGCGTTGGGTTTGTGAGACGCTTGACAAGGGCGTGCGGGAAACGTTTGACGACCCCCACGCGCGTGAACCGACACCCGAACAAGTTGAGTATGCACTCAAAGACGTTGAGGTTCTTTTCCCGATCCAACGCCGCCAGCAGCATCGCGCCGAAGCGACGGACGTGCTGGACGCGGTGCGGGTGTTCACCGCCTTAACCGTTCCGACCGCCGCCGTCGAGTATTGCGGGTTGTGTATTGATTCTGCGCGCTGGGGCGAGTTGGCGGAAGAGGCGGAGCGGCGGCTGCGCGTTGCTTCTGAGCAGTTCGCCGAGTATCTAGGGATCGAACCAAACGAGTTGACGAAGCGCGAACTGGTCAAGGCGGCGGCGAAAATGCGCGGGGTTGATATCGGATCGCTTGACAGACAAGAATTAGGTGAAGCGGAGCGGGAATACGCAGACGACCCGGATCGGCGTCGGTTTTTCGATCTCTATCGCGTCTGGTCGCATTGGCAGAAGCGTGTTTCGACCTACGGACGCGGGTTTCTGTCGCACATCCACCCGTTGACCGGTCGGATACATCCGAACCTAAAGATAGCCGGGACGGACACCGGCAGGTTCGCGTGCGGCGAACCCAATCTCTTGAATATCCCGCGCGGCGAAGGAGATGATTTGGACTACCGAAGCGCGTTTCTCGCGCCGGAGGGGTATGTGTTCGTCAACGCCGATTACGCCGCGATGGAACAGCGCATCGCCGCCGATCTCTCGGAAGACCCCGCGCTACTTGCGTTGTTCCGTTCCGGCGGTGACAACCACAGCGTTACCGCGGCGTTGATGTTCCACATCCGGCGCGGGGACGTTGACGAACCGACACCGACAACGCTGACGTTCCAGAACCAACCGGTTGAGGGGTACGTTCTTCCGTCGGGGTGGGATGCGCAGCGAACGGTGCAGTTTGTGTTGGAGAGTGGGCTGGCCGACCTTATCGGCAAGAAGTATAAGAAGTCAACGCGCCAAGTCGCAAAGACGGTCGCCTTCCTCTACTTCTACGGCGGCACGCCGGTCGGGTTGGCAAGGAAGTTGCACATAACGGCAGACGAGGCGGGGCAATTTTTCAGAGACTTTAGGGCGGTGTATCCGGTGTTGTCGAACTGGTTTGCGGACACCGCCCGCGCGCCGTTTGAGCAAACCGCGAAGCGTCTCGACGGATCGAACATCGGATACGTCTCGACATATGCCGGTCTGCGCCGCTGGTTTACGTTGCCGAAGCCTGCCGCGTCGAATAATGAGCAGTGGCGGCAGCGCGGTGCGATCCAGCGCCAGGCAATGAACCATCCTTGTCAAGGCGGCAATGCGGTGATTATGGCGCAAGCGATGTCAGACGCCTTCCGTCTCTGCGCGCCGCGCGAGGGCGAGGTTGAGGCGACGTTGGGGATCGAGCGGATGATCGTCGCGCCGATTTACGACGAGGCGCTGGCGATTGTGCCCGCGTCGCTGCCGGAAGACGAAGCGCAGCGCTGGCTGGAGCAAGTGATGATGAACGCTGCGCAGCGGTATATGACGCGGTGCCCGCCCGCAGTCGAAGCGAACCCTATTTCTAAGAATTGGAGGAAGTACTGATGAGTGCGTTTTTCGGAGTGAAGATACAACGACAACAACCACTCGTTGACGCGATCCGCGCCGCCGTCGCCGCGAAGCGCAGACCGGTCGCGGCGCGGGATCGGGTGTACGCGAGCGAGATTTCCAACTGCGACCGGCGCATCACCTTTGCGTTGCTCGGCTGCGAGCCGGATGCGCCGCGCGGCGATAGTCCGTCGGCGCTGCTGGGCGACGCGATCCACGCGCATTTAGAAGCACTGTTGAAGGAAGCGTTTCCGGGGTGTGTGGAAACAGAGGTTCGAGTGATGAGCGGCGCGGTGTCGGGGCGGATCGACGCACTGCTAACTGACGAAAATGACGCGCTGACGGTCGTTGACATCAAAACCGTCAGCGCAAAGGAGTGGGCGTCGCGG
>Ga0308414_1000300_pt1 | contig 31313 bp, 23 predicted proteins | sample HotsprSampleOS50_FD_205667 | JGI IMG/M metagenome (GOLD analysis project Ga0308414, IMG submission 205667) | Hot spring phototrophic mat microbial communities from Octopus Spring, Yellowstone National Park, Wyoming, United States - 20090730_OS50 ...
GCTTTTACATTGCCGCAGTGAAATATTCATCTCCATTATCTTTTGTATGAATCATCAGTAAATTAGCTCTTACCATCTTTACTAAAGTTCTTGAAGCTCTTCGTTCTGAGATATTTACTAAATTACTTAATTCTTTGACTGTTATTCGTTCTTTATGTTTAAGATATTCAAAAACTAATTTTTCATTTTGCCCGATAGAATATTTAATAAGAGCTTTGTTTGCGCTATTTGACCTTAGAATCCTTATCATTTCCTTGCTTGCCTGAACACTTTTATCATTTACTCGAATGGTAACAATAGATTTGTTCAGATCTAATTCATCAAAATAATCCTGTAAACGATGAGGTTTTTGTTCGGACTCGGGGATTGAAACAACAACAATTTCTTTTCCTTTTATTTCTATGAAATCTATTTTTATCTCTAAAGGCGGGACACAATATTCTTTTGCAGTCGTTGTGACTAAAGCTGCAACTTCTTTTTCGCTTTCTACTCCGATAATTTCTTTATCATCATCAATTCCAAAAATCAAATAACCCCCTTTTGTGTTTGCAAAAGCTATCATCTCTTTTGCAATTTTTTCTTCAGTTGAAAACTTCAGTTTGAATTCACATTGAAGATTTTCACCTTCTTCAATCAATTCTTTAAGTTCTCTGTAATTCATAAATCAAATATCGAAATGTAACAGCTACCTTCTATGTTTCCGTGGATTCCACAGTCTTTCTAATTTTTTCTTAGGAACCTGAGTAATTAATTCTTTCTTTTCAAATACGGGTTCTTCTTCTGTGAATTTTTCTTCAACTTCAATTGGTGTAATTTCTGTTTCAATTTGTCCTTGGAAAGCAGGATTTATTTTTTCTTCTTCAACTACAACAACTTTATTTTGAGCTTCTTCCATTTCTTTTTTAATACGGGCTTTTTCTTGTTTGTAAACCGTAACTTTCATTGCAACCATTCTAACAAAGTCCGAACTTGGATATTTAGAAATTAAAGTATCGTAGATTGTTACTGCAGAGTCAAGTAATCTTAAATCATTTTCCAAAATAAATCCCGCTGCATATAGTCCCTTATCTGCAAACTTAGATTGAGGGAAATTGTTAGTTATTTCAATAAACGATTTTATTCCAGATTTATAGTCTTGATTTTTAATATAATTTTCAGCTTTTAAGAACAACTCTTTACCTGGATCAAAAGTAAAATCTATAAGAGGAAGTCCTAATTTATCTGCCGCACTATTAGCTATAGAAAGTTCTTTATATTCATTATAAATTTTTGTAAAAATACTATCTGCTTTGGGTTTCTGATTAACTGTTAAGTAAAATGAACCTAAAGCAAATAACGCATCAGGATAATATCTGGTGCTGTCAAATTTCTCTACGATTTCTTTATATAATTTGTAAGCAGAATCAGGTATTTCAATTTCAGTAAAAAATAAATTACCAAGCTCAAGCCGATTTTTGGCTATTAAATTCTTTAATTCATCCATTGAAATTGTTGGTAACGTAGGTGGATTTTTCTTAAAGTTTATTGAATCAACCGGAATTTTACTCGCAAAATCTGTTATAGTATTATTGCTAACTTTAGGAGGTAATAATTTATTTCGTCTCTCAGTCAAAAGAATGTTTAATTCCTCAGGTTCTAAAAAAGTACCTTCGGTTTTAAGACTATCAGCAACTCTAATGCTGTCTCTGAATAAAGCTTTAGTTAAAAGTAATTTTATAACTGAATCAGGTTCGAGTTGTACAAATGCTTTACTTAGACTATCGGAAAGTTTAACGCTATCCTGAACAAAAACAGAGTCACGAAGATTTAAATAATTTATAGAAATCTTTTTTTCATTTGCTTCATTAATACTGCTCCAGATATCAGATAATTCTTTTTTCTCTAAATATTCCTGCAAAATTTGTAATGAATCCTGAACATAAGCTATTGAGTCTTGTCTATAGATTTCCGGATTCAGAGCATAAAATAACTGTCTATCATAATTATCAATTGATTTTCTTAATCTGACATAAGAACTAAACAAAGAGTTTTTTTCTATAATTTCTGTTTGATATTCTTTCGGAGGATTACTGAATTGAGCTCGGTTATAATAAAAAGCAGCACTATCAAAGTTTCCTAAATTATTTTCAAATAATTTACCTATTTCATAAACAGCGAGTGCAGCAAAAGGCGAGTTTTTATAGGTCGAATCAACTTTTATAAAACTTTCTAAAGCATCATCATATCTGCCTAATTCTACATTAGCTTTTCCTATTTCAAGCTCTATTTGAGCTAAAGATTCAACAAACTTATCTTTTCCTCTAATATTTCGTAGAAACTGTAAGGATTCTTCTATTTGATTATTCAATCTGAGAGAGGAAGCATAATTTAATGTGGCTTTTATTTCCGTATCAAAATCTGAGGTATTTTCTAAAGCTAAAAGAAAACTTTCGACAGCTTTCGAATAATTTTTTTGAATTGTATATAAGTTTCCAAGTTCAAGATATACTAATGCAAGTAATTCATCATCGTCAATATATTTTATAAAACGATTAAGTAAATCAATTGTAGTATTATAATCTTCTAATGATTTAAAGTATTTAATTTCTTCAATAAAAGACTCTTCAACTATTGTATTATATTCTTTAACAATAGCAGTTGCTCCCACTGCACGCAAAGAATTAATACCATTAGTAAAATTTCTCATTTGCATTTCACATTTAGCAATCCAAAGCTCTGCTTCTAATTTTATTTCTTCTGAAGGATCGGTGCTTAATAACTCCTCAAACTTTCTTTTTGATTTCTGATAATTTGCCTGATAGTAAAATGCTTTACCTAAGATTAAAAGAGCATCATCAACAAAAGATGAGTTTTTATTAAATTGAAGAAGATCTGAACATTTATCAACAAGTTTTGAGAGGTTTGTTCTTGAGTTGCCTGATAATATCAAAGGTTCATTTGAAAAGATATTCTTTCTTTGAGAGGCTGCATCAGTTTCAATTTCATTATAAAGCTGCTTAATATTATACCATCTGTTGAAATAGGTTGTAAAATCCTCCCACACACCACAACTATTGAGAAGAAGGAGGACAAAAATTGAAATTATATATTTAGTAAGACTGATTCGCATAGTCAAAACTATCAAATGGCAAGAATGATAAAAAGGTATTTTTTTTACAACGCATCAGGTCCTGATTCTTCGGTTCTGATTCGTATTACCTCTTGAACGTCATAGATAAAAATTTTACCGTCACCAACCTGACCGGTTTTAGCAGTTTTAATAATCGAATCTATAACTTTATCAACTTTATCATCAGCAACAATAACCTCTATCTTAATTTTAGGTATAAATTCTATATGATATTCACTACCTCTGAAAGTTTCTGTATGACCTTTTTGTCTTCCGTAACCTCTAACTTCAGAAATCGTCATACCTTTTATTCCAAAGTCGAGTAATGCTTCCTTTACTTCATCCAATTTAAATGGACGTATAATAGCTTCTATTTTTTTCATTTGAATATTTTTTTATTTGCCGTGGCAATGTTTAAATTTTTTCCCACTTCCGCAAGGGCAAGGATCATTTCTGCCAATTCTTTCATCAACCCTTACTGGCTGCAACTTTCCACCTGAGGCTTCTCTGCTTTGCTGTAATGAAGGAACTGCTAAACCTAAATTATCAGTTTCTTGTTTAATTTGTGAAATTCTTGCAGGACTTTGTCTTCTTCTTTGTTGTACTTCCTCTCTCGTCTGAGGGAAAAACTTAAATACGAAAGAAACAATTTCATTTCTGATATTTTCTAATAAATTTAAAAATAGTTTAAATGCTTCTGTTTTATATTCAACTAACGGATCCTTTTGACCATAAGCTCTGAGGTTAATACCTTCCTTTAAATCATCCATTTCTCTTAAATGTTCCTTCCATTTAGAGTCAATCACACTTAGCATAGCAAATCTTTCTAATTGAGCCATCATTTCAGAACCTATCATTTCTTCTTTACGATTGTAAAATATTTTTGCTTCTTTAATTATTCGCTCTTTAAGTCCATCTTTACCTAAAGTTTCAAACTCCTCAGGAAAGATATTGACATCAATAAGAAAATGTTGTAATAACTCTTCCTTAATTGCTTTAACATTAACGTCATCAAAATATTTTTGAACTAAATCATCAACCCATTCTTCCAACAAATCAAATATTTCACTTTTTAATCTGTCTCCTTTCAGAGCTTTTTGTCTTCGCGCATAAATTACTTCTCTTTGCTGATTCATTGTGTCATCATATTCAAGAAGTCTTTTTCTTATAGCAAAGTTATTTTCTTCAACTTTTTTCTGAGCTCTTTCAACTGATTTGGTAATCATTGGATGCTGAATAACCTCACCTTCCTGAATTCCGATTCTTGTCATAATTGAGGAGATTCTATCACTTCCAAACAACCTCATCAAGTCATCCTCAAGAGATATAAAAAACTTAGACGTTCCCGGATCTCCCTGTCTTCCTGATCTTCCTCTTAACTGTCTGTCAATTCTTCTTGATTCGTGTCTTTCAGTTCCTAAAATATATAAGCCGCCTCTTTCTCTTACACCTGCTCCAAGTTTAATATCTGTACCTCTACCTGCCATATTTGTAGCAATAGTAATTGCACCCATTTCACCAGCGTGAGCAACAATTTCAGCTTCTCGCTGATGCTGTTTAGCATTTAAAACATTATGCTGAATTCCTTTACGTTTAAGCATTCTTGAAATTGTTTCAGAAACTTCTACAGAAGTAGTTCCAACAAGAACTGGTCTGCCCTGTTTTTTCAATTCTTCAATTTGTTGAATTACGGCATTATATTTTTCCCTTTTTGTTCGATATACTGCATCATCTAAATCTTCTCTTATTACAGGTTTATTCGTAGGAATAACAATTACTTCAAGTTTATAAATCTGATAAAATTCTGCCTCTTCTGTTTCAGCTGTTCCGGTCATACCTGCAAGTTTTTTGTACATTCTGAAAAAATTCTGAAGAGTAATTGTAGCAAGTGTTTGAGAATCTCGTTCTACTTTTACATTTTCTTTTGCTTCAATTGCTTGATGTAATCCGTCGCTGTAACGTCTGCCTGGTAAAATTCTTCCCGTAAATTCATCAACAATTGCTATTTTTCCATCTTCAGTTACAACATATTCAACATCTTTTTCAAATAGCGTATAAGCTTTTAATAGCTGATGAATGGCGTGGATACGTTCACTGGCTTCTGAATATTTTTTATATAATTCTTCTTTAAGTTTTAGTTTTTCTGTTTGAGTTAAATTCGGATCATTTTCAAATTTGCTTATCTCTGTTCCTAAATCTGGTAAGATAAAATAGTCTTTTTCTCTTCCTGTACCTTTTGCTAACTCTTCTCTACCTTTTTCAGTAAGATCAATTGTATTGTTTCTTTCATCAATAACGAAATAAAGTTCGTCATCAATAATGTGCATATTTTTCCCTTTTTCTTTCAGATATTCTAATTCAGTTGATTGCATTAGCTTTTTATATTCTGGTTCAGACAAAACTTTAAGTAATTTGTTATTTTTTGGTAATCCTCTGAAAGCTCTAAAAAGTAAAATTCCTGCGTCCTGATTTTCATTTCTGCTTAATGCATCTTCAGCTTCACTCACAATTTTTCCGACAAGACTTTGTTGTAAGCGATACAATCTTTCAACCTTAGGTTTCATTTCGCCGAATAGATGATCATCCCTGTCAACAGGACCTGAAATTATTAGAGGTGTTCTTGCCTCATCAATCAAGACAGAATCTACTTCGTCAACAATTGCATAATTATGAACTCTCTGAACCTGATATTCTTTATCAATAGACATATTATCTCGTAAATAATCAAATCCAAATTCACTGTTTGTACCATAGGTTATATCACAATTGTATTGAATCTTTCGTTGATGATGATCCATCGTGTTAGTTATACAACCTACTGTTAATCCGTGAAATTTAAATATTTCTCCCATCCATTCACTATCACGTTTTGCAAGATAATCATTTACAGTAACTAAATGGACACCACGACCAGTTAAAGCATTCAGATATAATGGTAAGGTAGCAACAAGAGTTTTTCCTTCACCAGTTGCCATTTCAGCAATTTTACCTTGATGTAAAACAATCCCGCCAAGAAGCTGCACATCATAAGGAACCATTTCCCAAACAATTTTATGCCCTGCAACAGTCCAACTTTTACCTAATAATCTTTCACAGGTTGATTTTACAACGGCATAAGCCTGAGGCAATAATTCATCAAGTACTTCTTCGTAAGCTTCATCTAAAGATGATTCTAACTCATCTAATTCATCATAAGCCGCTTTTCTATCAAACTCTTCATTTGATTGAAGCTTCGTTTGTATTTCGCTAATTTTTTCTCGTAATTCAAAGGTTCTTTCATTTATTAAATTTTTGAATTCCGTTGTCTTTTGCTTTAATTGAGAATCGGTCAAATCCTTAAATTCATTGTAATACTTATTTATTTCATCAACTATCGGCCAGAGAACTTTTAAGTCTCTTTCTTTTTTATCTCCGAATAATTTTTTCAGAATATTTAACATTATGTAGTTGTCTCCGAGTAATTAAAAACTTTTCGATTTCTGCTTTAAATATAAAAACTTTTAGCCTATTTAACTTTGAACTAATTAGATAAAAAAAAGACCTCTTGTAAAACAAGTGGTCTTAAATTTATAAATTAAAATTAAATAAATATTAAGCCTTTAAAAGTTTCCCATTATGAAGTCCTTTTTTCTTGAATGCATTTCTGGTATCTATAATAATATTTGCATTCTCATATATAAAATCATAGTCATAGATATCATGATCAGTACTAACTACAACAGCATCAAACTTCTTCAAATTTTCAGATGTTAATTCAACAGATTCCATATCAAATTTGTAATGACGAGTGGCAGGCAACTTGGGGACAAAAGGATCATTATAAAATACTTCAACCCCTTTGTTACTAAATATTTCTATTAACTTTAATGAAGGAGATTCTCTCATATCATCAATATTTTTCTTATAAGCTGCTCCTAAAATCAGGATTTTACTTCCTTTTATGGACTTATTATTATTATTAAGGGCTTCAATTGTTTTATTAACAACATAATAAGGCTGTAATGTATTTATTTCTCCTGCAAGTTCAATAAACTTTGTATTTATATCATACTCTCTTGCTTTCCAAGTTAAGTAAAATGGATCAATCGGAATACAATGACCTCCTAATCCTGGGCCTGGATAAAAAGCTTGAAATCCGAAAGGTTTTGTCTTTGCTGCTTCAATAACCTCCCAAATATCTATATCCATTTTTTCAAAAACCATTTTAAGTTCATTTACTAAAGCAATGTTAACTGAACGATAAATATTTTCTAAAAGTTTAGTTGCTTCAGCAGCTCTTGGAGAACTTACTGGTACTGTTTGAACAATAACCTGATCATACAACTCTTTTGCAATTTGTAAACAGCTGTCAGTTACTCCGCCAACAACTTTAGGAATCGTTTTAGTTGTGAAATGTGGATTGTTTGGATCTTCTCTCTCAGGACTAAATGCTAAAAAGAAATCTACTCCAACTTGTAATCTCTTGCCTGATAACTCAGGATTAAGTGGATTTTCTAAATAAGGAAGAATTACTTCTTCAGTAGTTCCCGGATATGTAGATGATTCTAAAACAACTAACTGTCCAAGTTGAAAGTTTTTTGAAATTACTTTGGAACTTTCTTCAATAAAGCTAATATCTGGTTCTCTATAATTGTTTAAAGGGGTAGGCACACAAATTATTATTGCATCAACCTCATTTAATCTCTCAAAGTTAGATGTTGCTTTGAATTTATTAGTTTTGACTGCTGAAGAAATTCTTTCACTTGAAATATGTTTTATATAACTGTTTCCTGACTCTAAGATTGGGATTTTTTTTTCATCAATATCAAATCCAATGGTTAGAAAACCTGCCTCAACAAATTCTAAAGCTAAAGGCAAACCTACATAACCAAGCCCAATTATTCCGATTTTTATTTCTTTTGTTTTTATTTTATTTAATAAAACTTCCTTAATATCCATTTGCCCTCCAAAATTTTAATATTTCTTTTCAAAAATTTAATAAAAAAAACAGTAATCTTTATTATATCTTAATCACAAAATTGATTAAATTTTATTAACTTAATGTTATCTTTGTTAAGCAAATTAAAAAATTCAATAATAAAATGGAGATTTTATGAAAAAGTCAATTAAAATGATTTATGGATTTCTAACTTTGGCTATTCTTTTTATGGGTTTCCAATGTGCTTCTACTGAAATCACAAGCGCTAAATTATATATTCAACAAAAGAATTACGATAAGGCAATTGAAGTTCTTCAAAAAGAAGTACAAAAGAATCCTAAAAGTGATCAAGGATACTATCTTTTAGGTTATGTTTATTACGAGAAAGGTGATTATGAAAATATGTTGAAAAGTTTCGATCAGTCATTATCTATTTCTAAAGTGTATGAAAAAGATATAAGAGACGCTAAAAAATCTGCTTGGGTAAATGTTTTCAACAGAGGCGTTGCTTTTTTCCAGAGAGCAATAAAAGTTGAAAACCCTGACAGTGTAAATGTCTTATTCGATAGATCAGTTGCTGATTTCAATGCTGCAACTATCATACAGCCAGACTCAGCAGATGCTTATAAAAATCTTGCTTTTGCTTTTATGAGCAAAGGCGACAATGAATCAGCTATAAAACCTCTTCAAAAACTAATCTCTTTAGAAAAGTCAAAAGATGGATATAAATATTTAGGCGAAATATATTTTGTTATTGGAACAAACCTAAAGAATGAAGGAAAAGAATCTGAAGCTAAAGAATATTTTAATAAATCAATTGAAATATTATCTGAAGGAAGAAAAGTATTCCCTGGTGACGCAGAAATATTATTGTATTTATCAAATGCTTACATTGGTGCCGATAGAACTGCTGAAGCTATGGAACAATTTAAAGCTGGTGTAGAAGCTCAACCAGAGAACAAATATTACAGATATAATTACGGTGTACTGTTATTAGGAGCCGAAAAATTTGAAGAAGCTGAAGCTCAATTCAAAAAAGCTATCGAGATTGACCCTAACTATGCTAATGCAATTTATAATCTTGGAGTAACTTACCTAAAATGGGGAGGATATTTAAATAAAAAAGCTGAAGAAGAAGGAAAATTTTCTGATGCATATAAAGAAAAATATAGTGCAGCTCTTCCATATCTTGAAAAAGCTGTTCAATCTCAGGATGCTGACGCTAATACCTGGGAATTACTTGGAAGAGTATATTCAGTTTTAGGGATGACAGAAGATGCAACTAATGCTTTCAACAAAGCAGATGAATTGAGGAAATAATATGGATAACTCTAATATTCAACCACAAGGACAACAAATAAATATTGAATTAGGAGAAAAAGAAGCTGAAGGGATTTATTCTAATCTTGCTATTATTTCTCATTCCCCAGCTGAATTTGTCATAGATTTTACAAGAATTGTTCCTGGGGTTCCAAAGGCTAAAGTGCTCTCAAGAATTATCACTACGCCGCAACACGCTAAAATGTTAATGAAAGCTTTGGAAGAAAATATCAAAAAATTTGAATCAAGGTTTGGTGAAATTCGTTTGGAACCACCCCAAAATCAACATTTCGGGTTTGTTCCTATCAATAATGAAAAAGTAAACTAAAAAATTAAACGCCTCTTTTAGAGGCGTTTTTTTATAATTATTATTAAATCTCTTTAACATATTTTTTCAAAAACAAAATTCTAAATGATGAAAATATTTCCAATAATTTTTTTAATTATATTTTCCATAATTTTATTTTCAAATTGTGATGATTCAATAACTAATCAAGATGTTGATGATAGAATTATTCCTGATAAGGATGTAAGTTTCTCCAAGCATATTTATCCACTGTTTCAGGTAAAATGTTTTTCTTGTCACGGAAACGGAGTTTATGAAGCTGGCTTAGATTTAACTCTAAGAACTCGTTTTGTGGACGGAAGAATTGTGGTTCCAGGTGATACAATTACAAGTATATTAGTATGGAGAATAAACCGGCCACCCAGAGCAGGATTTGCTCCAATGCCACCTTTATATAGTCCTCAAATGAATAATAATCAAATTAAAGGAATAAAAACCTGGATAGCCGAAGGCGCTAAAGAAAATTAAATCCAACCTTGTTCTTTGTACCAAGAAATTGTTTTTTCTATTCCTTCTTTAATACTAATGTTTTGTTTATAGCCAAAATGTTCTTTAGCTTTTTTAGTATCACAAATCCAATATTTTTGAGTTAAATCCTTTGCTTTTTCTATGTTTAATGTTGCCGCTTTGGAAGTAAAAAAAGAAAAGAATTGAGCAACTGAAGCAATTAAATAAACAATAAAATGAGGTATTCTAATCACTATTGGTTTTTTATTTAGAATAGCTGCGGTTATTCTATTTATTTGATCCCAAGTATAATACTCTTCAGAAGAGATGAAATAAATCTCACCAATTGATTTTTCTGATTTAGAAGCTAAATAAATTCCATTGACTAAATCAGTAACATGAATTAGACTTAATTTTTTTTCATCAAAACCAATTAGAGTTGTCAGTCCCTTAGAGAATGTATTGAAATAAATAAAAATTTCAGTGTCTCTTTCGCCATAAACTGCTGGCGCTCTGCAAATAGTAATGGGAATTTTATCTTTATAAGTTAATGCAACTTTTTCTTCTTCTAATTTACTTTTTCCGTATGTGGTAATTGGATTGCACTGAGTATTCTCATCAACTGGAATACCGTTTACTGATGGTCCGGTTGCTGTTAAACTTCCTACCACTACAAATCGTTTAAGTTTAATTTGATTTTCGATAACGGTATCCAATAAATTTCTTGTAGTCTCAACATTGCCAATAAAATATCCTTCTTTAGTTTTGGACTTCACCACGCCTGCAACGTGGTAGATGTAGTCCACGTTTTTAATAACTCTTTTTAATTCATTTTTATCGCTTAAACCACAGTCAATAAATTTTACATTTTTATCTTTAAGCCATTTTGTATTAGATGACTTTCTAATAATACACCAGACTTCCAAACCTTTAGATAAAAGTAAATCAACCAAATGACTTCCTACAAAGCCTGTTCCCCCTGTTACTAATGCAATTTCTTTATTTTCCATTTTATTAAAAATTTGAATTCTAAAACTTTAAGTTTAACTTCGAAAACAAATTTACAAAAAACATAATTGTTTTTTAATAAACCAATTTTCGAAGGAGGCATCTTGGATTTATTTAATAAATGTTATGAATTTACTCGCGCTGATGAAGTAAAAGCGTTAGGAGTATACCCTTATTTCAGACCTATCGAAGAAAATGAAGGTCCTATTGTTCAGATCGAAGGTAAAAAAATTATAATGGCAGGTTCTAATAATTATTTAGGATTAACAGGACATCCTAAAGTTAAAGAAGCAGCTCTTAATGCTGTAAAAAAATATGGGACTGGCTGTTCTGGTTCAAGATATCTTACCGGGACACTTGATCTTCACATTGAACTCGAAAATAGATTAGCAAAATTTTTTAATACTGAAGCAGTTCTTCTCTATAGCACTGGCTTTCAAACCGCTTTAGGCATAATACCGACTTTAGTTCAAAGGAATGAATACGTTATTTCTGATAAAGATAATCACGCTTGTATTGTAACCGGTACTATGATAACTAAAGGAACAATGGGTACTTTATTAAGATATAAACATAATGATATGGATGATCTGGAAAGAGTCATTTCCCGAATTCCTTTAGATTCAGGAAAGTTAATTGTAAGTGATGGTGTTTTTAGCACTGGAGGTGAAATTGTTGACCTTCCCAAACTAAATCAAATAGCTAAAAAATATAATGCAAGAATTTTAATAGATGACGCTCATGCAGTTGGTGTAATTGGAAAAGGTGGAAGAGGAACTGCAAGCGAATTTAATCTTGAAAAAGAAATAGATTTAACTATGGGAACTTTTAGTAAAACTTTTGCATCGCTTGGTGGTTTTGTTGCTGGTGCCGAAAGAGTTATTAATTACCTCAAACATTTTTCACCTGCATTAATATTTAGTGCTTCTCCAACTCCAGCCTCTGTTGCTGCTGCTTTAGCAGCGTTAGATATTTTGGAAACTCACCCTGAACTTGTTGATAAGCTCATTTGGAATGCCAATTATATGAGAACAAACCTGAAATCAATAGGATTTAATGTTATTGATGGTAGAACTGGTATTGTCCCTGTGATTGTTGGTAATGATGAACTGGCTTTTAAGATGTGGCGAGTTTTATATGACAGCGGTGTATTTGTTAATGTTTTTATTTCACCCGGCGTTCCTGAAGGAAGGCAAATGATGAGAACCAGTTATATGGCTTCTCACGAAAAGGAACATCTTGACAGCATCTTAAATATTTTTAATGACGCAGGGAAAAAATTAGGTCTTATCTAACCTAAAGAGGATTTATGAGTAATATCGAAATTCACTCAGTTAAATCTAATTCAGATTTAATGAAATTCATTAAACTTCCTTGGAAGATTTATCAAAATAATCCTTATTGGGTTCCTCCTTTGATAATGGATAGGAAAAAACTTTTAAATAAACAAAAGAATCCTTTCTTTCAACACGGTGATGCTGAATATTTCCTTGCTTACAAAAATGGTGAACTCGTCGGTAGAATTGCTGCAATTAGGAATGATTTGCACAATAAACATCATAAAGATAAAGTTGGTTTTTTTGGTTTCTTCGAATCCATAAATGATCAGGATGTTGCAAATTTGCTTTTTGATAGTGTTAAAAGTTGGCTTCAAAAGAGAGGATTTGATACAATGCAAGGTCCGGCAAATCCATCAAGTAATGATGAATATGGGATGCTAATTTCTGGTTTTGATGATCCTCCCAGAATACTTATGAATTATAACCCAGAGTATTATATTGATTTATGTGAAAACTATGGACTGAAAAAAGCAAAAGATTTATTTGCTTATAAACTTACTTCTGAAAACGTCTTCAAATCAGATAAAGTTCGTCGTGTAGCAGAATTAGCGGCAAAAAGATCAGGAATAAAAATCTCTTCCCTAAATCTTAAAAATTTCAAAAACGAGTTAGACAAAGTCAAATATGTATATAATAAAGCTTGGGCACCTAATTGGGGTTTTGTCCCTATGACAGATGAAGAAATTGATCATATGGCAAAAGATTTAAAACCTTTAGTAGAGCCATCCTTAGTTTTATTCGGTGAAATAAATAATCAGCTTGTCGGATTTGCTTTGACTATTCCGGATTATAATCAAATATTTAAAGAAATGAATGGAAAACTTTTTCCATTCAATTTCTTAAAACTTTGGACAAAGAAGAAAAATATAACCTGGGCAAGAATAATTACACTTGGAATTATTCCGGAATATCAGAGAAAAGGCTTGGATGCAGTTTTCTATTGGGAAATAGTAAACAGAGCAAACCAAATAGGTATAAATCTCGGAGAAGCGAGTTGGATTCTTGAAGACAATGAAATGATGAATCGCGGAGCAGAAGCTCTTAATGCTGAGATTTATAAAAAATACAGAATTTGGGAGTTAAAGATTTAGATTTAATTACTTTAGCATCTCATTATACTTCGAAATATGTGAAGGGTCTATTCTTTTTAGCTTATCAACAATACTTTTATCAGGATAATCTTTAAGTAAATCTGCAATCTCACCATATTTTGCATCAAAAAAAGTTCTAATCAAAACACTGTTAATATCAATTTTTGCACGCATTTCAGATAAAACGTTAATAAGATTTACAATATGATTTTGTGCCTGAGTTTTATCCACCTGATAATAATCAATCCCATAATGATATTCATAAAAAGCTTCGCGAAATGGTCTAAATTTCTCATTTAATAAATCATCACAAAGTCTTGTTCTATTATAAGAATCACTTGACCTTTCCCATCCTTTTCTAAAATTACTATTTATACCAAGATTCGCAATGTTAAAAGCTTTTTGATAATTTGAATTACCACCCATTTCACTCCAGGTATCCCAGTCCCAACCAATTATAAGATTTGCATAAAAATCCAAGAAACTCGTAATAGGATCATATACAGCTTGATTGGAATATAGTGCTTGTCCACGTTCATACTTAAAGCTCCAATTAGGATCATTTATTGTTAACATAGGAGATTGCCTATCGCTGCGATAAACTGGTCTTGTACTCACAATTACAACCTGAGCGCTATAATCTATATCACTTGATGCTCCGGTAAAAAATATGTTGAATGAACAATTTATTTTTTCACCTTCCCAAGGTTCATTATTAAATTGAGTTGAGTTTAGATAATTTTCAACTATAGATGCAAAATCAGAGAGCAGCTCTCTGTTTCTGATTTGAAGACCTTCATAGTTAACTGTTACTCGACAATTTAATTCCTGAGCATTTAACTCAAAAAGAAAAAGAAAAGAAAAAAATATTACTGAAATCTTATTCATATTTGAACCAATTTTTTATAGTTTAATATATAGAATTAGAAATTATTGAACAATTTAATAAATACGCAATGAAGAATTTAATTTTTACAATTATTCTGATAAACATTTTTGTTTACGGACAGTTTAATCCTGGCGCGAAACAAATATCATTAAGCAATTCTGATGTTGCACTAAGTAATGACGTTTTTTCTTCTTTCAATAATATTGCCGGCTTAGCTCAATTAAACTGGAGAGAATTGGGTATTTACTACTCCCCTGCTCCTTTTGGATTATCAGAATTATCTAATGGATACTTGGCATACTTAGAACCGACGGATTTTGGCTCGGTTTCAGTTGGAGCAATGACTTTCGGTTTTGAACTCTACAGAGAATCGAGATTTTTAATCTCCTATTCAAATAAAATGTCTAACAAGTTTTTTTATGGTCTTTCTTTTAATCTTCATTCTGTCAATATTAAAAATTATGGTAATGACTTTGCTTTTTATCTTAATGTTGGTTCTTTAATTTATCTGATGAAAGAATTGAGGTTTGGCTTTTTCGCTGAAAATATAAATCGAGCCAGCTTTTCGGCAGAAAAGGAACAGATTCCAACCGTCCTTCACGCAGGATTTAGTTATGATTTATTAAAAGAAATTTCAATAAACATTTCATTGGAAAAAGATTTAAGATATAAACCATATTTGCAATTTGGTATTGACTACGATATAATTGATAATCTCTCTTTTCGTTTCGGATTTTCAAATAATCCGGCTAAATATTCTTTTGGCACAGGAATCAACTACTCTATGTTTAATTTGGATTATGCCTTTCTTTCACATAATGATTTAGGTTTAACTCATCAATTTGGTTTGATCATCAATTTTAATTCAATTTCATCAAGGAAAGCAGCAATTAGAAATTATCTTGGAGTTAACGATTGAAGAGATTTTTTCTTTTTCTTATTCTGATATTGTTTTTCCAATCAAATATTTTAGGGCAAATTCAGGACACAATCTTTACTGATCCCGAAAGTAATCTTGAAGAAGTTTTTGAAGACTCATTTACTGAAGAATCCGAATCTGATGCATTTGATAACTTTGAAGATTTAATATTGAATCCAATCAATCTTAATTCTGCAAACATAAATGAATTGATTGCCATCCCATTTCTTGATTTTCAATCCGCATCTTTAATAATTAAGCACCGAGATAAGTATGGACGTTTTTTAAGTACTAATGAGTTGTTTTCAATTGCCGAACTTAATCCAGAAATTATCAATAAGATTATTCCATTTTTAAAGGCTGATAAAATAACTTTCAGTGATTCACTTTCATATTTTCAGGATGAGGAGAGCTGGTTGCTTTCAAATCTCAGAAATCTAAATGTTCAGATTAGAAGCAGATTTGGTTCTGATTTACAGCAAAGAGATGGATTTATAAAAGGTAATTACCTTGGTTCTAAGTTAAAATCTTATAACAGAGTTTTAATTAAGCACTCCCCAAATATTCAGGTCGGAGTAATTACAGAAAAGGATGCAGGAGAACAATTATTTTACGACTATTATTCTTATCACTTCTCTTTAAGAAATTATGGAATCATAAAACAATTAGTGCTTGGTGATTACAATTTAGAATTAGCTCAGGGACTTATACTATGGAGCAGTTATAGTTTTTCAAAAGGTATAGATGCCACTTTACCAGTAAAAAGAAAATCAAGAAACATAAGACCTCACACAGGAGCTTCTGAATATGGTTTTTTCAGAGGGACAGGAATTAATTTGAGTTTATACGATTTTAATCTGTTGTTCTTTTACTCTTCGAAAAAAATTGATGCTAATATTGATTCAGTTACGCTTGAAATAAAATCTTTGCCCATAACTGGAATTCACGCTACTCAGAATGAAATATCCAGAAAAAATAGTGCAACAGAAACTATTGTTGGTTCAAGATTGGAATATTCTTACAATACTTCTAATAAATTCGGATTGAGTTTTTATAAATCAAATTTCTCAAATGCTTTTCAGAAATCTTCAGTTTTTGATTTATCCGGTAAAGAATTTTTATTCTATTCTTTCGATTTCGATAATCGTTTTGGACCTGTAAATATTTTTGGTGAAATAGCTAATGATAAGCAGTCAACTTCATTTTATAGCGGTATGATATTTTCTCCTTCTTCTAAAATACAATTCGCATCAAGCGTAAGAAATTATCCGGAAAGATTTAGAAACCTTCACGCATTTGGTTTTGGTGAACAGTCTGGAAAAACACAAAATGAATTCGGACTTTATACTGGAGTAAAATTTAACTCTGAGTTTGGTTTATTTAATATCTATTACGATAAGTTTAAGTTTCCCTACTCCACATTCGAAAACCCTATACCATCCAACGGAGATGAAATATACTTTAGTTATCGCAGGCAAATTAATCGAGAGTTGGAATTACTTTTTAGATTCAAAAATGAAAATAAAGAAATTACTTCAACCATTAATAATCAAAAAAGTATTACCGAAAGAATCAGAAATTCTTATCGTTTCGAATTTAATTATTCGGTATCTAAAACTCTAAGACTTAGAACCAGATTAGAATACAATACCTATAAAGTTGATAGGATAAATTTATTCGAGAAAGGATTTCTGATTTATGAGGATATAAAAATATCACCGATTAAAAATCTGACTATTTACGGAAGGATTATTTTTTTCGAAACAGATTCATTCAATAGTTCAGTATATGAATTCGAAAACGATTTAACTGGACTATTTTCTAATTTGGCTATGTATGGCGAAGGAATTAGATATTATTTTATAATTAAATATAAAGCTTCTAAAAATCTTGCTCTTTCCTTAAAATATGCAGAAACTTACAAACCAAATGAAAAATTCTTAAGCTCAGGTAATAATAAAATAAACGGCAATATTGATAACCGAATAAATTTTCAATTAGATATTAACTTGTAGATTTTAGCTGATTCAATTATTCATATCTTAAAGCTTCTATCGGATCAAGATTGGCAGCTTTATAAGCAGGATAAGTTCCGAAAATCACACCAACAATAACACAAAGTGAAATACCTATTATAACCCAATCAATTGGCACTGCAGTTTGAGCATTAAGAAAACTACCGGCAAAATTTCCAATTCCAACTCCTAATAAAATTCCGATAATTCCGCCGAAAAGACATAATAGAACAGCTTCAAACAAAAACTGAAGAAGAATCCATTTTTTTCTTGCCCCTAAAGACTTTCGAATTCCAATTTCTTTAGTTCTTTCTGTCACTGAAACTAACATAATATTCATAATTCCAACTCCTGCTGCAATCAAAGCAATCAATGAAACAGCTAATGAGCCTAATTTAATCGGTTCTGTAATTGAATTCACTTGTCCAATAAGTGATTCGTTGCTGAAGATAGAAAAGTTATTAGGTTCAGATGGTGCAAGTCTTCTAATAATTCTCATATATCCTATTGAAGCATCAATCAATTCGTTATAATCATCTTTGCCATAAGACATAACGGTAATATTTACGGTCCTTCCGTACTTACCAAATAAAGATTGCCAAGTAGTAATAGGCAATAAAACAACATTATCACGGCTTTGGCCAAACAATGTTGGCTGCTCTTCTAATATGCCAATAACCATTAAACTTTTTTTATCAACGCGGACATACTGACCAATTGGATTAATGTTAGGGAAAAGTTTTTCAACGACATCCTTTCCGAGAATACAAACATTAGCTGAATATTGTACATCAAATTCCCGTAATTCTCTACCTAATTCAATATTCCAATTATTTGTTTTTAATGCGTCAACTGTAATCCCAGCAATTTGAATATTTGGATTAGTTTCTCTGTTTTTATATTTAACTATTTTACCAAACTGCCACTGTTCAGCAGCGACATATTTAGCATTTACAAGCATATCTTTCAATCTATACATATCTTCAATTGTAATATCAGGTCGGGGGTCTCTTAATCGAGGTCCACTTCCTATAGCTGGATCATTTTTTTGAATTTGAAAAGTATTTTTGTTTAATTGAGAAAGCCCTTCTTCAATACTTAACTGAAGCATCGTAATTATTGTCATTATAACAATTATTGAGAAAATTCCGACAACTACACCAAGTATTGTCAGACCAGTTCTTAATCTGTTATTCTTAATAGATTGTAATGACTGAAAAAGAATTTGTGATATTTTCATTTTGTGTTAATAAATTTATTCATAACGTAATGCTTCAACAGCATCCATTTTAGCAGCAGTATAAGCTGGTGCAAATCCTGAAATTACACCTGTTAAAAGTGAAACACCTATTCCGATAAAAACTGAATCAATCTGAATTGAAGTTGGAATAAATTGATTGATTAAAAGACTGATTATAATTGCCGCTATCAAGCCGGCAAGTCCACCTATAAGACAAATTACAGAAGATTCTAAAAGAAATTGCGACAGAATTGATCTTCTTTTCGCACCAATTGCTTTTCTTAATCCGATTTCCTTTGTTCTTTCTTTCACAGAGACAAACATTATATTCATTATCCCAATTGCTCCAACAAACAATGATAAACCGGTAATGAAAAGTCCTGCAATTTGAATAACTCCAACTACAGATTTATAACTTTGCTGAAGTCCTTCTTGCTGATTAATTGAAAAGTCATTTTCCTGGTCATATTTTAATCCGCGAACTTTTCTCATTACCCCTTCTATCTCAGCTTTGGTTTCTTCTATCATTGCTGGTCCATTAGCTCTGACATTTATAGTAATTGTTCTAAATGAACGGTTGAAAAAATTTTTAAAGATAGTTTCAATTGGGATATAAACCTGATTATCAGGATTCCAAGGTCCAAGGATAAAACTTCCCTGTTCAGCAAGAACTCCGACAATTTTATAATTAATTCCACCAATTTTTATTGTTCTATCCAACGGACTTATGTTAGGGAAAAGTTTTTTTGCAATTTCGCTTCCAATAACTGCAACTTGTCTCGCAGCATCACTTTCTATCTCGGAGTAAAATCTTCCTTGAGCAAAAGTAAAATTTGTTGTTTTCACATAGTCGGCATTAGAACCATTAATAAATACATTATCAACTCTTTGTTGGTTAAATTTTACTGTTTGAATTGTATTTGTTACTGGAGCAACAGCAACCGGAAGTTTTACTAATTCTTTAAATTTAAAGTATTCTTCCATTGTAATATTTTTTCTATTTCTAATCTTCCACCATTCTTCATTAGTAAACCACGCCCATTTATCTACATACAAAACATCAGTTCCAAGAGAGCTAATCCCGGATTGAAAGGAATTGTCTATACCTTTTATTGCTGTTGACATAGTAATAACAACAGCAACTCCGATAAATATTCCTAACATAGTTAATAGAGAACGGATTTTATTAGATAAAATCGCTCTTAAAGCTATAAACAAACCTTCTTTAAGTTCAAAAAGTAAAATTCTCATTAAATTTCTTTAGTCTTAATTTCAGGGACATATCTGTTATTAACAATTTCGTCTTTCTCAATAAGTCCATCTTTTAATCTTATTATTCTGGCAGCGTGCTCAGCAATATACTCTTCGTGAGTTACAAGAATAATCGTATTTCCTTTTTGATGAATCTCGTGAAATAAAAGCATAATCTCTTCACCGGTTTTAGAATCTAAATTTCCAGTGGGTTCATCTGCAAGGATGATTGAAGGATTTGTAACAAGAGCCCTTGCAATAGCAACTCTTTGTCTTTGTCCACCTGATAACTCATTAGGCTTATGATACATTCTGTCACCGAGACCTACATCAATTAAAGCGCGTTTTGCTCTTTCCTTTCTTTCATTTTTTGATATTCCTGCATAAACTAATGGTAATTCTACATTATGAATTGCATCGTATCGTGCGAGAAGATTGAATGTCTGAAACACAAAACCTATTTCCTGATTTCTTATGTTTGCAAGCTGATTATCGGTCATATCGCTAACACTTACTCCATTAAATTGATATAAACCTGAAGTAGGTGTATCAAGGCAACCAAGCATATTCATAAGCGTGGACTTACCCGAACCTGAAGGACCCATTATTGCTACGTATTCGTTTTTATCAATACTTAATGATACATCGCGTAAAGCGTGAACTTCTTCAGTACCTACTTTATAAATTTTTGCAATATGTTCGATTTTAATAATATTCATTTACTACTTAATCCTATTTTGAAGAAGTATTTTTTTTCTGTTCAACACTGACTTTTGAACCATCTTTTAATTCATTTGAAATGGCTCTATAGCTGCCTGTAACAACTTCCTGCCCTTCATTAAGTCCATCTTTAATCTCAATATAATTGTCATCACTTATTCCGGTTTTTACTTTAACAGCTTTAGCAGTTGAATTTTCGATAATAAATACAACTTCATCAGGTTCACTTTTATTGTTTGAGATTTTTAGGTTTGATTCTTCTCCATCTTTATCTTCTTTTTTAATATCAGTTCTTGCAGTAACACTTTGTATAGGAACACTCAAAACATTGTTAACAGTTTCTGTTAATATTTCGCTTGTACAGGACATTCCGGGTCTTAGTCTGTCATCCAATTCAATAAGTTTAATTCTTACCTCAAAATTGACAACTTCTTCCTGAGTACCGAATCCTTTTGTTTTAGCACTATTTCCAATCTGTGTAACAATGCCTTTAATTTTTTTATCACGAATAGCATCTACTTTAACTTCAGCAGTATCACCCAGAGAAACAAGAACTACATCATTTTCATCAACTTCAACAACAGCCTCAATATTGTTTAAGTCAGATACTGTCATTATTTCGGTACCTTGGGTGAAGTTGCTGCCCAAAACTCTTTCACCTACTTCAACCTTTAAATTCGTTATAACTCCATCAAGTGGTGAGTATATTGTTGTTTTATAAAGTGTTTCAAGTACCTCTCTTAACTGAGCTTCACTTTGTTTAATTAAAGCTAATGCAGATTCATATGATGCTTTAGCAGTTAGATAATTTGTTTGAATATTCTCAAGCTCTGCGTCACTAACTAATTTTTTTTCGTGTAATTCTACAACTCTTTTATATTCTGACTCAATTCGTTTTAATTCGGCTATACGAATTTTAAGGTTGGCATCAGCTGATTGAAGACTTCCTTCCAATCTCTCTTTCTGAGCTTTATATTGGTCTCCTTTAATTCTTATCAGAAGTTGACCTTTTTTAACTCTATCTCCTTCTTTAACAGGAAGTTCTATTATTTCACCAGTTACTTCAGGAGTAATTACAACTTTAAATTCAGGCTGAATTTTTCCAGTTGCTGCAACTTTTTGAGTGATGTTTCTTCTCTCAACTTTCTCGGTTGTTACTGAAACAATTTCCTCCTTGTTAGCAGATGTGAGTGCTACTATAATTAAAATAAGAACCAAAAGTCCTAATCCGCCAAAAATTAATAATTTTTTCTTTGAGTTCTTTTTACCATTATTAGACATAATTATTCTCCTTTAGAATCATATTTTGATATGTCCAGAATTCCAAGATAAAATTTTATCTGATCACTGGTTATTAGATAATTAAATTGTGAATTAACATAATCTGTTTGAGCTGATACAAAGGCAGTGTTAGCAATTTGCAAATCCAAAAGACGACCTGAACCTATATTATACTTTTCCTGTTCAATTCTTAGTCTTTCTTCAGCTGCTTTAACATTTTTTTGAGAAACAGATAGAGATTTTTTAGAAGCAACAAATGAATTATATGTCTGACTTATTTCTTGTTTAATCTTTCTTTCTAATTCATTTATTTCAAGTTGCTTATTCATTGATTGAACTTCAGCAATCTGAACTCTATTACTAACATTAAATTTTGAAAATATTGGAATATTCAAGCTTAATCCAACGGAATATGACTTGGAATCAAATAAATCATTAAACTTGTTTGAAAAAGTAGAAAATCCCATTGATCCAACAAGGGTTGGAAAATGTCCTGAATTCGCAATCTTAATTGAATTTAAACTTGATTTTAATTCATATAATTTGCTTTTGTAATCATAACGATTATTGTAAACATCACTAATTCTTGATTGTAAATTTCTATATTCCTCTTCAATCGAATCTCCTGAATGAACGTTAAAATTCTTTATTGAATTATCCTCAAATTCATAATCACCATAAATATCTAATCCAAGAAATATAATTAAATCATTTTGTGCCTTTTCCAATTCAAGAGATTGATTAATCAATTGGAGTTCTGCATTACCCAATTCTACTTGAATTTGATATAGATCAGCCATTGTAGCAGCCCCTAAACGATTTCTTTCTTCTATCAACTCATAATTAATTTTTTGCTTTTTCAGATTTTCTTCTCTTACTTTTAATAATTCTTTTTGAGTCATTATTGAATAATATTTTACCATAGTGTTTAACGCAATCTGCTGTTTTAAGAATTCGAGATAGAGTTTTGCAGAGGTTAAATTATTTTTATTAAGACTTATGTTTTCAATATTCGCTAAACCGTCAAAAAGAATAATATCAGAATTTAATCCTGCATAAAAACTTCTTGATTCTGAGGTTATTGGGGGAATTATAAACGGAATACCATTAAAAAATCTTGTTGAACCTGCTTGCTCATTACGCTCCCATCCCCACGATCCCTGAGCATTTAGCGAAGGCAGTAAATTTCCATAAGCAGATTTTAGTGACGATTCTTGAGAAAGAAGGTTGTTACTCGTTTGATTGAGAATAGTGTTGTTTTTAAGTGCAAGAGATATTGCATCGCTAAGAGTAATTTTTGTTTGTGGGAATAAGCTTGTAAAGCTAATACTGAAAAACAAAAATAGATTAGTTAAAATTTTCATTTATACTCCAATGAAAAAAATTATAATAGTTTAGTGTTAAAATATTGAAATTAGTTTTCAGAATGCCTGATTATTTATGAACGGCAAAATAAATAAATAATTGGCTTACATAATGAAACAGATATCTAACATTTGTTCAACTATCTGAGTTCAAATACTTGTCTTTTATTTTTATTAAATATTCGTAGGCAGCTTGATAATTATTTGGTATTACGCCATCGAGAATGGCTTCTTCAATTTCAGATTTAATAAGTCCAACTGTTTTCCCCGGAGGGATATTGCAAACCTTCATAATCTCATCACCTCTAACAGGCGATTGAAAAGCTCTTAATTTATCTTTTTCTTCAACCTCTTTAACTTTTTTCATTACTAAATCATAATTATCAAGATACTTTTCTACTTTTTGAAGATTTTTGCTTGTAATATCTGCTCTGCATAATGAAATCAAATCATCTAAATCGTCACCGGCTTGAACGACTAATCTTCTTATTGCTGAATCAGTAACTTCTTCATTTGCAAGAGCAATTGGTCTCAAATGTAATCTCACTAATTTTTCGACATATTCAATTTTATTAAAAGGCAGTTTTAATTTTTTGAAAATATTTTTAATCATTCTCGCACCGATTTCCTCGTGCCCGTGAAAAGTCCAACCGATACCTTCAACAAATTTTTTTGTATTAGGCTTAGCAATATCGTGTACCAATGCAGCAAATCGCAACCATATATTGTCAGTATTCTGAGAAATGTTATCAACAACTTCACAAGTATGAAAGAAAACATCTTTATGATGATAATCTTTCCTTTGCTCAACCCCGGCTAATCTATGCAGTTCAGGAAAAATAATTTCCAAAACACCAGAATAAAATAATAACGTCAAACCAACTGAAGGTTTATCTGACTCTAAAATTTTTAATAGTTCATCGGTTATTCGCTCTTGTGAAATTATCTTTAATCTTTCTTTTAATTGATTTGAAGCTGCCATAACAGACTCGTGAACTTCAAATTGAAGCTGGCTTGCAAATCTGAATGCCCTTAATATTCTCAGCGGATCATCATTGAAGGTAATTAACGGATCAATAGGGGTTTTGATTATCCTATCATTTATATCCTGAATTCCATTGAATTTATCAATAATATTTCCAAAATCTTCTTCATTTAATGAAATCGCAATTGAGTTCATTGTAAAATCTCTTCGATTAATGTCATCATCAAAAGTTCCGTCTTCAACAATAGGATTGCGACTACTTCTATCATAAGACTCTTTCCTTGCTCCCACAAACTCCAACTCGTAATTTGAATAAGTAAAATGTGCTGTCCCAAAATTTTTATAAATCAAAACATTATTAACACCTAATTCTTTTGCGACTTTTGTTGCAAAATCAGTTCCACTTCCAACTACTAAAATGTCAATATCTTCTCTTTCACGATTTAATATTAAATCGCGGACAAAACCTCCGACAAGATAAATTTTAACCTGTTCTTTTTTAGCTAACTCTGTTAGTTTCTTTAAGAAAGGAATTTCTCTAAGCTTAATATTAACTTCAATATTGTTCATAAATATTTAAAAATTAGTGAAGTTAAAATAAAACCATTCTTTCATTTTATAATTATTATCCAGATACTCACTTAAATAATCAATTGAATTTATTCTTTTTGATAAAGCCGCCATTTTTCTTGCTCTGTAAAAGTCAAAATTATCTAACATAAATTCTGAAAGCTTTAAAAAAGCATAAAATGAATATTTGTCAAAATGCACAAATGGTTTATTAAATAACTTTAATACGTATTCATAATTTTTATTTAATTTTTTAGATAAAGTAATTAAAATTGGTATGGAAGAGTAAACGTATTGTTCTTCATTCAATTTTATGATAATCTCCAATTTAGATGAGTCATCAGAAACTAAATAATCTTTTAACAAATCCAAATTGAACAATTCTATTCGAAAATTTGAAAGAAGTTCTAAGTTGAAGTTTGGTTTATCGTTCTCCAAATTTTTATATAATTGAATTGCTTCATCGAATCTTCCAGATAATGAATATATATCTGCTAGTCTAAATTTAAGCAGATATTCGTAAGGAGTTTTATGAAATTTTGAGATATTAGTCTTAACTACTCTTTCAGCATTTGGGAGAGAATCTTGTTTTATTAAACATTCTGTCATTCCAATTAAAGCTGAATAATTATTTGAATAATTAAGTATTTCAGAAAATAATGATTTTGATTTTTTAATATCACCTTTTTCAAAAAGATTCCAAGCTTGCTTAATTTTCTTTTCAATGAATCTCGGACAATCTTTTTGAATAAGAGCTTTCCTTCCAAAGTAATAGTCAAAAGCGGATGAATTTGTATCAACAGTAATACTATTCAAGAATTTTAGATATTCATTATAAACGGATAGAAATTCTTTATCATAAGATTTTTCAAAATCATTACTTTTATAAAATTGTTTAAACTTTTCAATACCGTAGGTTTCAATTAAATATTTACAAAAAGAACCAGAATACAAATAACTTAAAGTTGAATTGAATCCGAAAAAGTTCATACTGCTTTTAAGTTGAGGGACGATATTTCGTTTGGTAGTTTTGTAATGTAATGCTGCCAGATAATCAATCGGAATAATATCTATAAACGGATCACTTGCGTTAGCAAAACCCTCTATCAAAAATGGGTTCAAATAACCTGATAGCTTTAATAATGAGCTGCCAAATTCTGCACTGAATATATGAGCTAATTCGTGTTTTAGTGTAGATTTCCAGCTATTCTTATTAAGATATATTTGATATAACCACGGTTTTGCAACATCTGCATTTCCGGAACCGAAATACTCTCTTTTGTCTTCATCATTTTCAAATAAAAATGCTTCAATCTTTTTTGATGGAGTTGTTTTTATATTTTTTTGAAGTTCAGAATAATAATAAGTAAAATAAATTGTCAGTATTTTTTGTTCTAAAGAATCGAGCTTATCATAATAAACTACAAACCTGTTTGTCTCAATTCTTTTTGGTAAAATATTTTTAAGTCTGTCTTTATTTGTTGAAAAACCCAATATAGGACTAATTAAAAATGATGCAACTAATCCAGTCAAAATCAACAAACTGAGAACAATTCTGTTTTTTGTAATATTCTTTCTAATAACCAGGAAGAAAAGATAAATAAACAAAAGATTAATAATCCGATAAATAATTAGCTTTGAATCTAAGCTAATGTCTTCATCATAAATACTGCCAGGGAAAAATCCAATTAAAGGAGAATAAAAGTAAATTTGAGGAAATATATAAATTTCAATAATTGGAATTGAAAGAAGAATCAATAAAGAAAAAACTAACAACAAATAAGATCTTTTAGGAGCGATGAAATAAATAATTTCTGATAATAAAAAAGCTATAATTCCAGAAACTAAAGCTATTATAACAAAGAAAAATAACCCGTCAATAAACGAACATATATCAATAAAAAAGAGACTAAAAATAACAACAATAAAAGGTGAGAGTATTAAAAGAATAAATTGTGAATATTTATTTGCAGATTTCTTGTCTTTTCTGTTATTATGAATGGTTAAAATTGGAACCGTTATAAAATAAAGCAGTGCATTTAACGAAGCGAACTCATAACTGAATTCTTTGAATAAAGGTAAGTTTAATAAAATATAATTTACCAGTATGGTAAATGAAATTAAGAGAACAAAAAGTTTATTATTTAGAAAGGAATACTTAATACTCACTGCTTTGAACTCTTTGAATATCGGCTCCTAAAGAATTTAATTTTTCTTCAATTCTTTGATACCCTCTATCTAAATGATAAACCCTCAGTACTTCTGTTACTCCATTAGCTGCCAAACCTGCAAGTACCAAAGATGCACTTGCTCTCAAATCAGTTGACATAACTTTAGCTCCAATTAATTTTTTCACACCGACAACTCTTGCAGTATTTTCATTTACTACAATATCAGCTCCCAATCTTACAAGCTCAGGTACGTGATTAAATCTATCGTAATAAATAGTATCAGTTACATTGGAAGTTCCTTTTGCAAGCGTCATCAAGGCTATCCATTGAGCTTGCATATCGGTAGGAAAACCCGGGAAAACAGAAGTAGAAACGTCAACTGCCTCAATATCTGAATCAGAAGCATCTATTTTAATTGAATCTTTATCATTTATTATTTTAACACCAGCTTCTTCAAGTTTAGACAAAACAGAATAAATATGGTGTTCATTTGCATTAAATAATTCTATAGAACCTTTTGTAATTGCTGCAGCTATTAGCAAAGTTCCTGCTTCAATTCTATCAGGGATAGTATTTATTTCAGTTGCTTTTAGTTCATCAACACCTTCTATTTCCAAAATAGAAGTGCCAATGCCATTAATTTTCGCACCCATTTTAATTAGAAAATCAGCAAGATTTGTTATTTCTGGTTCACAGGCAGCGTTGTTAATCACAGTTGTTCCTTTTGCTAAAACAGCAGCCATTAAAGTATTTCCTGTTGCTCCAACAGAAGGAATATCAAAGCTAATTTTGGCACCTTCTAATCTTTTTGCTTTTGCAATTATATAACCTTGTTCCAATTCAATATTTCCACCCATTTTCTGAAGCGCCATTAAGTGTAAATTAATTGGTCTTGGACCCCACGCACATCCACCAGGTAGAGAGACTTTTGCATAACCATATCTTGAAAGTAAAGGTCCTAAAACGTAGATCGAAGCGCGCATTTTTTTTACAAGTTCGTAAGGTGCTTCAAAAGATTTTATCTCAGAGGAATTAAGTATTAGTTCATCATCATTAAATTCACTTGTTATACCCATTTGAGATAATAATTTAATCATAGTATAGACATCATTTAATTTAGGCGTGTTTAATAATCGTGAGATTCCTGAAGTGAGCAAAACGGCAGGCATTAAAGCTAATGAAGCATTTTTAGCTCCACTAACTGAGACTCTACCATTTAATTTTTTCCCACCTTTGATTACAAATTTATCCATTTTAAATCCTAAATATTTTTTTTCAACAACAGGCCGTTGTTTCCTATTATGTAAAAAATTTTTCCATCTGTCGTGATTTTATTCAAAGGAATATAGTATTCAGTTTTTACGATTTTCCAATTACTACCACCGTCATTTGAATAAATAAAATCCCCATTTGAATTCACAGCATAGAAATTATTTAAATCAAAAAATAAAATATCGTTAATTGGAGAAGTAACTTTTAACTTGATCTCATCCCAATTTTCTCCTTTATTCTGAGAATAAAAAACAGTTCCAAGAGCACCTACCATATAAATTAAATCTTTGTTAGGGTGAATTACTATTCTCTTAAGATAATTTGTTGAATGTCTCTTTATTGACCAATTTTTCCCTTCATCATCAGATTGTATCATAATCCCGTCAATTCCAACGGCAATAATTTTACTCTCTGATATAAATTTTATATCAAAAAGATCAACAGCGGGAAGATTATTGAACAAATTAAAATTATAATTTTCTAAATTGAGAATACCAACTAATCCATTTCCTCCACAAAAAATTATCTTATCTCTATGAATATCTGCACCTAAAATGCTCTCTTTAGAAATTTCTATTGTTTGTAAGGTTTTGAGATCTTTATTTATTATTAAAACTTTTCCATCATTCCCAAATACAATCAATTCATCTTTATAACTTAAAATTTTATTTACTCCGCTGGTGTTTAGTTTTATTCCTGAACTGAAATGAAAATTTTCATCACTATAAAAAATATTCCCTAAATCATCTGCTATATAGATTCTATCTTTGAATATCAGAATATCTGTTAGATTTCCATCAGTGCTTACATCTAATTTTTGCCATTCACTTTTTGGATTAGATTTCAATGTATTAAAATTCATAGATTTTTCTAAAACTTTTTCATCATCTCGGGGAAGATAATTTTTTACGAAAAGATAGGATAACCCGACAAGTGAAATAAAAGAAAAAATAATAAATAAAGGGACTAATATCCCTCTACCGAATCGTTTAACTTCTTTTTTGTTATTATACGAAGTTGAGGTAATTTGATTTATCCTAACTGGCAAAGAGAAAATCAAATCTTCAACAGCTTTTCTAAATTCAAAACAAGAAGAATAATTAACCGATGAAGACTTATTCATTGCTGATAATATCAGTTCATCAACCTCAGGTGGAATATCAGGAAATTTATTTGATAATCTATTAGGAACGTTCTTTAAATGTGCTTCATAAATTTTAAATTCGTTATTATAATAAAATGGCGGGCTTCCATTTAGCATTTCATATAAAGTAATGGCAAGAGAGTAAAGATCCGTTTTGGCGGTTGATTGTTCATTATTTATTTGCTCAGGGCTCATATATAAAACAGTTCCAACATTTCTACCCATTCTGGTTAAATCTGTTTTTGAGTGAACAGATTTTGATATACCAAAATCCATTAGTTTTGCTACACCATTTTGATCAATAATTATGTTCGATGGTTTTATATCACGATGAATCAATCCTTTTGAATGAGCATATTCTAAAGCAATTAATACCTGCCGAATAATTTTTAATGAATAGATAAGATTTAGTCTTTTATATTTTTCTATTAAATGTTCAATTGTTACTCCTTCAACATACTCGATAATCAGTCCGATTAGTTCACCATATTCAATAAAACCATATACCATTACAATATTCGGATGTGAAAGCTTTGCGTGATTTTTACCTTCAGTTCTGAATCTATCGAGAAATAAAGAATCCTTAAGCAAATTAGGGTTAAGGAATTTAATAGCAACAAAACGTTCTAATTTGGTGTCAAAGGCTTTGTAAACCTTTCCCATCCCTCCTTCGCCCAACTCTGCTATTATTTTGTAATGTTGAATCTGCCTGCCAACCATAGAATAATTTTTCTCGATTATAATTTTTAATTAAAAATATGATATCAATTTAATAATCATTTTGTTATTCTATTCAAATAGTCATTAACCAATCTTACACCAAAAGCAGTCATATATTTGTTTGTATATGAACGAAAATTATGATGAATAGAAGGACCTGCAATATCAAGATGAGCCCACTTAATTTTTTTATCAACAAATTTTTCTAAAAACTTTGCAGCTGTAATTGCACCTGCCCATCTGTTGCCTAAATTTTTAACATCTGCAATATCACTTTCAATCAATTTAAAGTAATCATCCCAAATTGGTAAGCGCCAAACTCTTTCATAGGTTTTTAACCCGCTGTGATAAATACTATCAGCCAACTCATCACTATTAGAAAACAATCCTGCTACAAATTCTCCTAAAGCAACTACGCACGAACCGGTCAATGTAGCAAAATCAATAATCTGATCAGGTTTAAGTTTTGATGCATAATCAAGTGCGTCTGATAAAATTACTCTACCTTCAGCATCAGTATCTTCTACTTCTATTGTTTTACCTGATGATGTTCTTATTACATCACCGGGCTTAAATGCTGAACCGGAAGGCATATTTTCTGCAAGTGGAATAATTCCAAAAAGATTTACTGGAATTTTATTATCTGCAGCAACTAATAAGCTGGCTGCAACTACCGCAGCTCCAGCCATATCGTTTTTCATTTCACCCATTGATTTTGATGGCTTTAATGAAATTCCTCCGGAATCAAAGGTCATTCCCTTTCCAACTAAAGCAATTTTATTCAGTTTAGATTTTTTATTCTTTTTCAATTGTGGTTTGTATTCGAGAATCATAAATCTTGGTTTGTTCATACTACCTTTCCCAACTGACAGTAAACCAAACATCTTCCTTTTTTCAATTTCTTTTTCATCAAAAACAGTAACTTTAATATTTCTTTTTAAGGCTTCAGTTCTAACCAATTTTGTAAATATTTCAGGGGTAAGTTCATTACTTGGTTCATTTTGTAGATCGCGAGCAAAATAAACAGCATTCATCAAAGCATTTGTTCTTTGAATTGTTTTCTTTATTGCTTCTTCATTTTCTGAGTATAAGAATACGTCAACTTTTTTATGGACACTTTTTTCAGATCTATATTTATTGAAAGAATAATTACCAAGATAAATTCCTTCAATTATTGTCTGTGCAAGGTAATT
>Ga0308414_1000302_pt1 | contig 31278 bp, 18 predicted proteins | sample HotsprSampleOS50_FD_205667 | JGI IMG/M metagenome (GOLD analysis project Ga0308414, IMG submission 205667) | Hot spring phototrophic mat microbial communities from Octopus Spring, Yellowstone National Park, Wyoming, United States - 20090730_OS50 ...
CGCCCGCCGTGTGACGCGCAGGTATTGGAGGGACGCCGTCCCGGCGTCCGCATATGGAGCGGAAATGTGTTCGCCGGAGATTGGCAAACAGGTGTGCGCGGGGAACGGACGTGGGGAGCACGGCTGTGCGCAGCGGGGCTGCGCGTGCGTGCCGCTGACGCGGCACTGCAAGTCCGCCCGCTGGCGCGGGCTGCAAGCTGTGAAATCGTAAAGCGTAAATCGTAAATCGTAAATTGTCAAAGCCACCTCTCTCCAACGGCATGCGCACATGTCCGAATAACAAAACTTCGTGGCGGTTTTCTTAATGAAATCTGCGTAGGAATGTGCTACACTGTCTTAACAAACACTAACGCGCCGCGTGCTGACGGCAGTACGCGCCGGTTTAGGCAACATAACTATAGTCCGTAAGGAGGCGACATGAAGATGCATGCACGAGTAGTAACAGTAGTGGCAGCCATACTGGCGCTGGCCGCACCAGCCATGGCCGCGTTGACGGCGTACGAGTACTTCGACTATCCTACTAACCCGACGCACATCCTCAGCCAGAACGGCGGGTACGGGTGGGGCGGTCCGTGGTCATGGAGCGGTGGAACGCCTAGTGTTGTCGGCGGCTATAGTGTTGGCTGGCTGACGAATACGGCCTATCCGTTCATTCCGGCGGGGGGGTTTGTCAGATGCGACAACGGCGGCGTCTGGCCCGCAAGGAACTTTGCCTCACCCATTGATCTCTCGGTGAATTCCAACTATTACTTCAGCTTTCTCATCTCCGTCTATGAACAGACGGACGACAACAATCACATTGAGTTCCTTCATTACGGCACTCAGGCCAACATTCGTGTGGGGCTGCGCAACAACAGTGGCCAGCTTGCGGCACGCGTGGTGTGTGGCGCGAACACACAAGGACTGACGAACGGCCACTATCTCAGAACAAACTACTTCTTCGTTGGCAAGATACAAGCGAGCGCCAGTGGCAATGATTACATGCGTCTGATGGTATTTAAGGATGGCGATACGGTACCGACGTCGGAGCCCGGCACCTATTATGTCTCGTCAACGGGGGCGGCTTTGGACGGGGTTATCACGAATATCCAGCTCAGGCATGGCACTGTCAACAATAACAACCTGCCGACGTTGTATGACGAGCTTCGGTTTGGGGAAACGTGGACGGATGTGGCGCTGCCGGAGCCGGTGGGGCTGGGGCTGGTTGTGCTGGCGCTAGGGCTGGTGCGGCGGCGCGGGTAGGCCTGCAACCTGTCATCACACAGTACAATTCGGCGCGGCGCATGCCGCGCCTTTTTTATTGCGGACGGTTTGTGCAATTGCGTGGAGGGCCGCCGGCCTCGGCGGTCTTGTGTGCGCGGGGCATGAGGGCAACGGGGCCGTTGCCCCTCCATTTTTGTGGAGGGCCGCCGGCCTCGGCGGCCTTGTGCGCGCGGGGCATGAGGGCAACGAGGCCGTTGCCCCTCCATTTTTTGTGCGGACGTGAGGGCAACGGGGCCGTTGCCTCTCCATTTTTCGGTATCGGTATCGGTATCGGTATCCCTATCGGTATCGGCGGATGCGCGTGAGTTCGGCGAGTGAAGGTTGTGAGAAAATAACCCGACAGAATGTCGAGGTTCCCAGGGGGCGGACGCCGGGGCGGCGTCCCTCCAAGGCGTTGATATGCGTGCGGCGGATTAGGTTGTGCGGGGCATGCCGGCAGGATGCCGGCGCTCCCAGCGGGGGCCGCTCCCAGCGGCGGGTGTGGTTGCGCGGAGCATGAAGCCGGCAGGATGCCGGCGCTCCCAGCGGGGGGCGCTCCCAGCGGGCAGATGCGGTTGTGCAGGGCATGCCGGCAGGATGCCGGCGCTCCCAAGGCTAGGCGCGGCGGGCGCGCAGGTGCACGAGGATGAGCAGGCCGACGGTGAGCGCGGGCTCGGGGATCGCATCGAGAGCGCGCAGCTCTTCGAGGCGGCTGAGCGACAGGACGGCGGATTCGTCATAGCGCGTGCCGTAGAACCGCACGTTGTCCATCAGGCCTTTAAACGGCGCGTTGTAGGTGCTATTGTTGGCGAGGTAAAGGTTGGCGGAGTCGCTTTGGACGAGCATGGGCAGCGAGGCGGTGCTGACGCATACGACGGGTGAGTGCCAGGTACCTTTATAAAAGAAGATGTTGTTTGAGGTGCGCGTGCCATCGCAGGCGACGGCGACAAACAGCCATGTGCCGGTGCCGGCAAAAAGATCGCCTGTGGTTTCAACGAAGGTGTTGCTGATGACGAGGCGGAGATCGTTGGAGTTGGCGCCGGCGGCAGCGGTGAGGCGGCCATCGTAGCCGTTATCGAAGATGCGGGCGTTGCTGCGCAGGGGCGAGCTGGGATTAAGCCAGGCGCAGACGGTGAACGAGCGCAGGCGGTCGAAGCCGGCGAGATCGGCGGTATGGGCGGCGCGGGGGCCGGTAAAACCATCGCCCATGCCGGTGGCGGTACGGGTATCAAGGGCACGGTCGGAAGGCAGAGGGGAGACCCCGGTGCCGGGGGCTGAATGGAGGTCGGCGGGCGCACCGCCGGCAGCGGTGAGTGCGAGGGGCGCAGTGGTGAAGCCGGTATTGGAGGCGGTAGTACCGGTTTCATTGAAATCGTAGGCAGCGATCAAGGGAAACTGGTCGCGTGAGTCGGCGGAGCGGAGGGTTTCGAGGATGCCGGTGGAGAGGACGCCGCTGCAGATGCGCAGGTTGTCGAGCCAGCCGCGAAACGGCTGAGAACGGTCGGAGATATTGCCGATACAGAGGCCGGAGGCAGCGTTGGAGACAGGCCCGGCGGAGAGAGAGAGGGTGGCAACGTGTTCGAGTGGCGAATCGAGGCGGCCGCGGTAGATGAGCAGATTATTGTTAGCGGCGTTGGTATAGGTGAGGGCGAAAAAGACCCATTGGTTGGCGAAGGCGAAGGGGGCGCCGGTTGTGGTGGCGGAAGCGCCATTGAGGGAGAGGCGCAAGTTGCCGGGGCTGGGGGCATCGAGCGTGAAGGTAGTGGCGTCAGTAGTGGCGATGAGACAGGCGCTGTTGTCTGGGGTACTGGCGGCGTTGAACCAGCCGCAGAGCGTGAAGGCGTGGAGGCCGGCGAGCGCGCTGGGGGCAGTGTGGCTGGCGAGGCCGCCGGAGAAGCCGGCGCCCATGCCGGAGGCGCCGGAATTGTTGAAAGCGCGGTTGTGAAAGCCGCCACCGGCGCCGGAATAGGGGCCGCCGTGCAGATCGGCGGGCGCGCCGCTGGCATTAAACAAGGTAACCGGCCGCAGGGACATGCCAGTGTTGCTGGCGGTGGTTCCGTTGCCGTTGAAGAGGAACTCATCGAGGACGGGCAGGAGGGCATTGCGGAAGCCGAAATAGGCGGGTTTGGGGCGCACAAAATAGTCGTAGGGGCAAGGCCAGCCCCAGAGGCCCTGCATATACTGGCTGCCGGGCTGGAGCCAGGAGTAGTTGTCGGAGAAGCCCCACATGGTAATGTTTTCGCGGTTGGTGGAGGCGAGGACACCGCAGACGAAGTGATAGAAGTTGCTGTACTGCAAGTCGAATTGTGCGGTTGTGGGGCCGTTGTTGGTGGAGATGCGGCAGTCGAGTTCGGTGATATGGACGCGCAAGCCAAGGGCGCCGTAGCGGTCGAGATTGGCGGGCAGGGAGCCATAGCCGGTGGCGTAGTCACCGTTGACAATATGGCACTGGGAGCCGAGGCCGTGGACGGTGACACCACGGGCGCGAAGGTTGGTAAGGAAGTTGAGGATATGGGTTGATTTGGTGTTGATTTGTTCGCACTGATTGTCGTTATAGAAGAGGAGGGCGTTGGTATCGGCGGCGCGGGCCCAGCGGAAGGCAAGTTCGACGTAGTTGGAGCCGATGCCGTCGAGCCAGGGGTGAGAGCGCCACGAGCCGTCACTCCAGAAATTTTCGTTGACGACATCGTAACAGAAGACTTTGCCGGCGAAGTGCTGGCAGACGGTGGTGATGTAGTTGCTGAGGATGGCTTCGGCCTCGGCGCGCGTCCAGGTGTTGGTGAGATTGAGGACCCGCTGGGGGACGTACTTGCCATAGACGAGGGCGTGAAAGCGGACAGGGAAGCCCTTTTCTTGGGCGAACTGCAGCAAGCGGTCGGCGGCGGAGAAGTCGAAGACGTTTGACTGGGGCTGCATACTGGTCATCTGCTGGGCGATGGTCATGAAATTGAGCTGGGCCTGGGCAGTGAGGTTGTAGACGGCGTCTTCGGTGGCGTGCTCGCGATTAAGCATGGAGCCGATGCGCACGCCGTAGGGCGCGGCGAGGTCACTGAGGCTGGCACGGACGGGCCCGGCAGCGGCGAGCAGAAGGCAAACGGCGGCGCGCACTGGCGGGAGGATACGTCTAGGGCTGAAGAAGGTGTTCATGAGTATGATTTTATCACATGTGCGGCGTGCAGTCCATAAGAAAACAGACAGCGAATTTTGTGATTCGGACATGAGGGAGGGGCAAGATGGGACAGATAGGACGGATAGGACGTATTGTTTGGATGGGAGGGGCAAGTAGTATCTTGGACTGGTACGAGCCGGAGCGGCGGATAGGAGCTATTTTTGGATGGGCGGGGGAGGAGTACGGGAGGAGTGATGACGGAAAAACAAAATTTGGTGTCTTAAAAGTTAATGAAAAGCGGGTGCGAATTGTGTAAACTTAAAGCACACAACTGTAACTACAACCAAAGGAGCGACGATGAAGATGAAGATTGCAGCAGCGATGAGCGTAGCGGCCGTGGTATGGGCCGTAACAGCATGCGCGCCGGCGGCGGTGACGGTGTACGAGTTCTTCGATTACGGGGAGAGTAACACGACGTTTGACGGCGGGGCAGGCGGGTTTGGGTTTGACAATGCGTGGAACATTAATGGTGGTAGTTCCTCGGTTGTCGCGGGATACGAGCCGACCTCGATGGTAAACAGCGCGTACACCTTTATGCCGGTGGGAGGCTGTGGGAAGAATGACCACAATGGGTTTAGGGTGAGACGGCGGCTAACGGATGGGATAGACTTGGCGCTGGATGGGAACTATTACTTCAGTTTCATGATGGCGACGTACGAGACGAACATCTTCAATCATCTTGAATTTGATGACTATGACTCTTCGACCACAATTTTAGTGGGTTTTCGGAACGATCCTACCAATCAAGCAAACAATGGGAAAGCAGTGGCGCGGGCGGTGTGCGGCACGGGCACGCAAGGGCTGTCGTCAAAGGGCTATGAGTTGAGCAATGCGTATTTCTTTGTGGGCAAGATCGAGGCGCGCGCGTCGTCAAATGACTACATTCGCATAAACCTGTATGAGGACGGGGATGTGGTGCCGACGAATGAGCCGGGGACGTATCAGGTGAATACGGCGGGGACCAATTTGAATGTGCAGATTTATGAACTTGTTCTATGGCACGGCGGGATGACCAATGATGGGCGGCCGATCAAGCTGGACGAAGTGCGGTTTGGGACGCGGTGGGTGGACGTGGTGATGCCGGCAGTTGTAGGGGCGCCTCAGGTGATTGATTTTGGCGAGATTCTGCCGGGCGAGGCTGTGACGGGGATGCTGGCAGTAGTCCACAATGCACCGACAGTGGTGAGCGGGGCGGTGAATGGCGTGAGCGCGCCGTTCAGCGTGCTGAGCGGGAGCCCGTATGGAATGGCAGGCGGCGTGACGACGGATGTGCAGATTGTATTTGCACCGGCAGCAGAAGGCGCGTATACGAACAACGTGACGTTGACAGGCACCCGGTGCTTGAGCGGGGCGGCGACATTGATAGGGACAGCATTGCCTGAGCCGGGCGGTATGGCACTAGCCTTGATAGGGCTGATGGGACTGGCAGGACGCTTAGGATGTACGCATAGCGAATAGGGAATGGCGAATAGAGAATGGCGAATAGAGAATGGCGCGGAAAGGGACGGGAGACGAGCAATAGAGGTGAGAAGGCAAAAGTTCTGCATGGAGGGACGACGGCCTCGGCGTCTGGAGGTGGAGCGGGAACACGTGCGGTGAATATGCGGCGCATGCGTGTTGCGTGGGGAGCGGACGTGGGGACCACGTCCCTCAATGGGGGTGCGCATGCCATGCAACGTGGTGATTCTATTGGGATGATGTAATTGAAAAGGAATGCATGAGAAAGCAATACGAGGCGTTTGATATACTGGCGGTGGGGCGGCGGGCGCGCAATTATTTGACGCGCATGGTGGATGACGCGCATGACTGCCTGCCGTATTGGTATGTGCAGATCAACTCGGTACCGGCGTATGCGCGGCATGTGCGGGTGGATGATGCGGAGCTGGTGGCGAGCTGGTATGAGGCGTTGGTGAGTGTACGGCACATGCTGGGGCCGGAAGAGCGGGCGGCAGAGGTGGAGGAGGCGTTGCTGCGGCATCTGCTGGAGTCGTGGGGGCCGCAAGGTCTGCGGTATCACAAGCCGTATGCGTGGACGAAGACCATTCATGCGTCGTTTCATGAAATGGGCTATGTATTGAGCGCGCTGAATCGCGTGTTGACGGAGCATCCGGGGCATACGGAAGCAGAGCAGCTTGCGGCGGGGCTGGTGCGGGGGATGCGGGGGCTGGTATGGGAGCGCACGACGGCGACGTTTTGGAGCGGGGACTGGGATTTGGGAGAGAAGATTTATGAATTTCCCGGGGATGTCTACTTGCGCGACGGAGGCTTTGTGCCCGCGCGGGTCACCGGGCGTGGAGAAGAGTGCATACGGAACGCGGTGTTACTGCAGCCGCTGGTGCAGCGGGCGGAGAAGTTCAATGACGAGGTGGCGCTGGACTTGGCGGAAGGCATAGCCAACCACTTGCTGGGCTTGGCGCGTTATTTCAACTGGAAGGGCGAGTTTTTCGGGCATGTGCATTCGGCGGTGTGGTTTGCGGCGGGGCTTGCGCGGCTGGGGCGGATCATGAACAATGAACGCTATGTGACGCGGGCCCACGACATTTACCGGTATGTGCTCTCGCTCAGTTCGGCATTTGGCTGGGTGCCGGAGTATGCGCAATGGCGGCCGCTGAATGAAGAGCATTGCGAGACGTGCTGCATCAAAGATATGATTGAGTGCGGCTTCGAATTGATTGAGTGCGGCTATGACTATTGGGACGTGATCAACAAGTTTACGCGCAACCAGCTTGTTGAGCAGCAGATTAAGGATGGGTGCTTTGTGAGCGTGGACAACACGCGGCCGGACGAGAACGGGTATACATGGCGTGAGATAGACCAGCGGGTGGTGGGTGGCTGGTCGGGCGGGGCGGAGCCGAATTCGATTTCGCTGGCGCGGTTCCGTTCGATTGCCGGGTGTTGCGCGGGGACGGCGCCGCAGGCACTGCACATGGTGTGGGAGCGCATCGTGGAACAGCGCAACGGCAGCGTGTATGTCAACTTTCCCATGACGCACTGCCACGCGCTGGCGGATGTCACGGCGGGCTATCCGAATGAGGGTTTTGTGCGCGTGAAGGCGGGGCAGCCGGGGCGCTACATCGTGCGCGTGTATGCATGGATGGGGCAGCAACTGGAGTTGCTGGTGAATGGGGCACAGCGGCCGGTGCTGTTTAGAGAGGGCGGCGTGTGCGTGGAGGGAGTAGGCGCGGGCGATGTGATTGAACTGCGGCACGTGCTGCGCGATGAAGAGAAATGCGAGAAGGCGCGGGGCCAGGAGTATCATGTGATCTGGCGCGGGCCGGACGTTGTGGAGATGAAAGAAGCGGGCGCGCCGTTGCGGCTGTATCAACGCACTTTGGGCGTGCCGAAAGAATATCCGCAACCCGTGCGGGTACATGGGAATGGCGAAGTAGCCATGCGGCCGACCGGGCAGAAAGGTTAGCATGGTGCGCGGGCTCGTGATGCAGGGTGTGGTGTGGGCAGCGTGGGCGGGGCTGGCCATGCCGGCCTGCGAGACGAACGAGCATGAAGCGGCGCCGCGGCCGCCCGCGGGCGGGGTCTCCTTGCTTGCGGACAGCGTCGCATCGTTCCGGCTGGTGGATAATAGTGCGGGGCGCACGCTGGGAGCGATGAAGCTGGTGGCGGTGGATGGGATGCCGTTCCGCACGGCGCTGTGGGTGCGGACGGCGCGCGATGCGGATCACGAGGCGCGCGTGGTGCTGTCGGCGCCGTTACGAGGAACCGTGCGGGAGAAAGATATGCTTTGGCTGCGCGTGTACCTGCGCGGTGCGGAACTGCAGGCGGCGGCGTATTTGGTGCAGATGGGCATCAGCATTCACCGCACGCCGGGCGCGCCGTTGCGCGCGTTGAAGACGCAGGTGACCGCGGGCAGCACATGGCAGCGGTACGATTTTCCAGTTACCATGCCGGCGACTTATCCGGAGGGGAGCGGTGTGCTGCAGTTCTGGCTGGGCTATGCGGCGCAGGCCGTGGAAATTGGCGGGGTGGAACTGCTGCATTATGGGACGAACGTGGCGGCGGGCGCTTTGCCGATGACGAAATTCAGCTATGCGGGGCGGGCGGCGGACGCAGCATGGCGGGCGCGGGCGCTGGAGAACATCCGGCGGCACCGCATGGGGACGGTGCGGGTGCGCGTGACGGGCACGAATGGCACCGCCGTGGCAGGGGCGCGCGTGGCGCTGCGGATGAAGAGACACGCGTTTGTGTTTGGAACGTGCATCAGCGATTACTGGTTGTTTTCGCCGCCGGCCGGGCCGGAGGAGCGGCAGGCAAAACAGGCGTATTGGAAGAGAGTGAAGCAGCATTTCAACCACGTGACGATCGGTGGAGGGATGTTGTGGAACTCATGGGAGCAGACGAACCGGCGCGAGCAGGTGACCCTGCCGGGCTTGCGCTGGCTGCGGCGGGAGGGGATGCCGGTGCGGGCGACGCATCTCGTGTGGGGCGGATGGCAGTGGCTGCCGAAGGATGTGCACACATTAACGAACGATCCATGGCGTTTGCGGCATCGGATCAATACGCACATACGGGAGCAGATGCGGGCGTGCCAGGGGCTGGTGCGCGATTGGAATGTTGTCAACGAGCCCGTGACACAGAACGAATTGACGAAGGTGCTCGGGAACAGCGCCATCGCAGAGTGGTTTAAGACCGCACGTGCGATGGACGGCAAGGCGCTGTTGTGGATCAACGACTATCCCATGCCGCACGGCTGGCACATGAATGCGTACACGGCGGTCATCCAGCGCGCACTGGCGGATGGCGCGCCGATAGACGGGATTGGGATTCAAGGGCATGTCAGCGTGCCGCTGCCGGGGCCGGAGGAGTGGCTGGCGGCGTTTGACATACTGGCGGCATTTGGGAAGCGCATTGAGATCACGGAATTTGACGTGCTGGTTGCTGATGAAGAATTGCAGGCGGAGTATACGCGGGATTTTCTGCTGGTGTGCATGAGCCATCCGGCGGTGCAGGGGGTGACGATGTGGGGCATGGGCGACGCGGATCACTGGAAGAAGAATGCGGTCTTGTATCGCGGCGACTGGACGTTAAAGCCGTCGGGCGAGGAGTGGGTGAAGCTAGTCGAGGGAGAGTGGAAGACACGGACAAACGGCGTGACGGATGCGGCCGGCGAGTTTGTCGCGGAGGGATTTCACGGCGTGTATGACGTGCAAATCGAGGCCGGTGCAGTGCGCAAAACAAGAACGGTTCGCTTGCGCAGCGGCACGCAGGATGTAACCATTGAGATGAACTAATGAAACTAGCATTATGGTGGTGCGCAGCGGCGCTCGTGATGCGCGTGTGGCATGCACGTGGAGAAATTTATTTAGCAAACCGGACGATTACGGCTGAGACGCCGGCGCTGACGATGCGGGGGTTGCAAGGCGCCGGGCAGGCGCTGACGCGGCGCGGGACGCAGATGTATGTGGTGCAGTTCACGGCGGCGCCGACGCAGCAGATGTATGACGGCCTCGCTGCGGTTCATGCGCGCGTGCTGGGCTATCTGCCTGATCAGGCGTGTCTGGTGGAATGTGCGCCGGAAGCGCTGGCGGGGCTGATGGCGCTGCAGAGCGTGCAGGCGGTATATGCGTACACTGCGGACGACCGGCTGGCGCCGGAGCTGCGCCGCAGGATGGACAAGAGAGCTGGCGCGGAGGATCATCCCAGGCAGCGCCAGGGGGCCTTTGGAGAAGAGCGTGTAGCGTGCACCGACGAGGTGTTTGATGTGGCCGTGACGCTCATCAACGCGGAGGATGCCGGTGAGGTGTGCGATGCGATCACGGCGCATGACGGCCGGGTGGAGAAGATCGAGAGCTGGCGCGCGGGAACCGTGGTGCGCGGGCGGGTGACGCGGGAAGGCTGCCGCGCGCTGATGGGGCTTGCCGCGGTGCAGTTTATTGAACCGGCGGTAACAGTGTACAAGACATTCAATGATGTGGCAGTGACGGCGCCGTTGCTGAACGTCACAAGTGCATGGAGCGCGCGCGGGCTGAGCGGGCGGGGGCAAATTATCGGGCAGTGCGACACTGGGCTTGACACGGGGGATACGAACACGCTGCATCCGGATTTTACCAACCGCGTGCGGGCGGTGTATTCGTTCAGAAGTGGCGGGGCATGGAATGACCCGGATGCGCATGGGACGCACACGGCGGGCAGTCTGCTGGGCAGCGGCGCCGCTTCAGCCGGGCGGTTCAAAGGCGTGGCATACGAAGCGCAGCTGGTGCATCAATCGGCGTATTCGGAACCGGGCTATTTGACGTTGCCGGAGAATTTGTACGATGTGTTTGTGAATCCTTATGCGCAGGGTGCGCGTGTGCATTTGAATGCGTGGGGCACGACGTCATCGCCGGGCAGCTACACCACGAAGGCGCAACAGGTGGATCAGTTTGCGTGGGAACACCCGGAAATGCTGATCGTCTTTGCCGCAGGCAATGACGGCAGCGATGGCAATGCCGACGGCGTCGTCGACATCAACGGGAAGGTGGCGCCGCCCGCGACCGCGAAGAATATTATTGCCGTGGGCGCGGCGGAGAGCCTGCGCGCAGCGGGCAGCGGCGGGTTGTCGGGCATGACGTGGGGGATGGTGTGGGAGAACAGTTTTCCCGTCAATCCATTGCACGACGATCTGATTTCGTGGCCGGCCAGCGGCGGGCGCGTTGGCATGGCAGGCTTGTCAACACGCGGCCCCTGCGCGGACGGCCGCATCAAGCCTGAGCTGGTGGCGCCGGGGACGGACATTATTTCGTGCCGCTCGCGCGCGAGCAGTTCATCATTGTGGGGGCCGTATGATGCGTTTTATAATTTCAGCGGCGGGAGCAGCATGGCGGCGCCGTTGATCGCCGGCAGCGCGGCGCTGGTACGCCAGCATTTCGTGGAGCAGACCACGCACACGAATCCCAGTGCGGCGCTGATCAAAGCGGTGCTGATTGCGGGCGCGCGGCCGCTCTGGCCCGGGCAGTACGGCTATGGCAGGTATCGTGAAATTCCGTCAGCGCGGCCGAATAATGTGGAAGGCTGGGGCATGCCGGACATGGGCACAGCATGTGAGTATGAACTGTTCGACGACAGCACGGCGCTGGTGACGGGCGGGCAGGCGGCCTATGGGCTGGCGTGCGCGCCGGGCGAGGAGCTGTCCGCAACGCTCGTGTGGACGGACAAACCGGCCATGGCTGGCGCGGGCAAAGCGCTGGTCAACGATTTGGATTTGTTTGTCATCACGCCTGATGGGGCGACCAATTACGCCAACGGCGGCAGTGCGCCTGACCGGGTGAACAATGTTGAGACGTGCGCGGTAAGGCCGGGCACTGCCGGCACGTGCAGTGTGATGGTGCGGGCGCACTTTGTAGACGCGGGATTAAGCCAGCGGTATGCACTGGTGGTGCACCGGCGGGCCGTGGCACCGGCGGTGCAGAGCGTCGAGGGGCTGCGGCACACGCCGCCGGCAGTTAATCCGGATGTGGCCGCGCAGGTGGCCGTGGATGTCGTGACGAACAGCAGCGGATTGGCCGCGGCGCAGGTTTACTATCGCGCGAATAGCGGCGCATGGCAAGCAGTAGGGCTGGCGCCGTCGGAAGCGTTTGCCACCGGGCTGACACTGACGGGCGCAATACCAGGCCATGCGGTGGGCAGCGCAGTCGAATACTACGCGGCAGCGCAGGCGCATGACAGCACAGAAACGTCAAGCGCGACGAACCACTATTTTGTGGAAGATGCGTTTGTGTGTGTGAATCCGGGGGCGGTGCCATCGCCGCCGTATCAGACATGGGCATCAGCGTTTACGACCATCAGTGCGGCCTTCGCGTATGTGCGCGACGGCTGGCGCATAGACGTGACGGGCGGGATTTACGGCGTGGCCAGCTTGGGGCCGGCGGGCCTGCCGATCAACAAGGCTGTGCATCTGCGCGCGGTGGAAGGCCCGCTGTGGACGGCATTGGACGGCCAGAATGTCATGCGGCCGATCGTGATGATTGCGCGCGGGGCGATGGTGGAAGGCTTTACGATATGGCGAGGCAATCCTTCATCGTCGCTGGGCGGCGTGGCGGGCGGGGGCGTGTATATGCTGGAGGGGACGTTGCGGCGCTGTATCGTGCGCAACAACAAAGCCAGCGAGCTTACCTCGCGTGGCGGAGGCGTGGTGGCGTATTACAACGGCTTGATAGATGCGTGCGCCATTTATGGCAACAGTGCAGCAGGAAGTTGGGCGGGCTATGGCGGCGGCGCGTACGTGTATGGCGGCAGCGTGCTGCGCAGTTGTGCGGTGTATGGCAACACCGCTCCCAACGGTGCAAGTTACGGCGGCGGGGTGTACATGGCGTATGGTGCCAGCGTTTCAAATTGCACGATTGCAGGCAATCAAGCAGTCAACACGTGGGGCGTGCATGTGGATAATGGCGGCCGGATTCATGGCAGCATTATATATGGGAATGGCAGCAGCGACCTGCGCGAAACGGCGGGCACGGCGGATGTGACGTGGACCGTGCTGCCAACGCTGCGTGCCGGTGACGGTAACACGAATGCCGCACCGGGATTTGTCAACCCGGAGGGCGGCGACTATCATCTGGTCAGCACATCATATTGCATCGGCGGCGGCACGAACGCGGAGTGGATGGCGGGCGCATACGACGCCGATGGGAACGCGAGAATCCTGGGCGGCATTGTGGATCGCGGTGGCTACGAGCTGGGCGCGTTGCGCTGCAGCGCGAAGGCATCGGCACGCAAAGGCCTGACCCCGTTCACCGTGACGTTCACCGGCTATGTCTCCGGCACCAACACGGCGCCGGGGTTGTATCGCTGGGACCTGAATGATGACGGCGTGTGGGACGTGGTCGCGTGGAACTCAAATGTCGTCCGCTTCACCTACAGCGAAGGGGTCTACTCGGTGTATCTCGAGACAGAAAACAGCGGCGGCGAACAAGCGGCGTTCTACATGCCAGACGTGGTGACGGCCTACGACAGTTACACGCATCATGTGGCGCCGAACGGTGCGCACCTCTGGCCCTACACCTCATGGGCGAAGGCGGCGACCAATCTGCCCAGCGCACTGGCGTTGGCAGAGAACGGGCATACCGTGCTGATCTCCAATGGGGTCTATCACATGGGCGCCACATTAACGATCAACTATGGGATCATCGTCACATCGGCGGCCGGGGCGGCGCAGACTGTTCTGCGCGGGGATGGGACACGGCCACTGCTGGTGTGCAACCACGCGAGTGCGTGATAACGGGACTCACCTTTGAGCGCGGCAACAGCGGCACGCTGGCAGGCGGCGCGACGATGTATGCGGGCACGCTGCGCAACTGCGTGTTTCGCTTCAACAACGGATACGCCGGCGGCGCGCTGCTGGAAGGTTCAGCGCGCATGTACGACTGTGAATTTGCCTATAACCAGAACGGCACGTTGGCGTCAGCGTTTATGGTGAAAGCATCAGCGCTGGCGGATCGGTGTAAGTGCTATGGCAACACCAGCCTGATCGGCACCGTGTACTTGTACTACGGCGGGACCGTGCGCAACTCCCTGATTTACAACAATGTGGCCACGGACGACGGCGGTGGGACGTATACGCTGACGGCGGCGGGCCAGCCGGTAGGTATCGTGGAAAACTGCACCATCTACGGCAATCGTGCAACACGTGGTGGCGGCATGTTTTTGCGCACCAATGCGCTTGTGCGCAACACGATTGCGTATAACAACACGGCCGCAAATGGCGCAAATTACTTCTTGTACAACACGTCGGCGCAAGGTGTGGATGTGCGGCATACGTGCACGACGCCGGCGCTGCCGGGCAGCGGCAACATCAGTGGCGATCCGCGTTTAGTGAACCCGTCGACGGGGCTGTTTGGCTTGACCAGCAATTCACCGTGCATCAATGCCGGCACGAATCTGGCCTGGATGACAGGCGCGCTCGATCTGGCCCGGCGCGCACGCATCTATGATGGCATGGTAGATATGGGGGCATACGAATACGTTGCGCCGTCCTTGTGGCTGTCATCGAACATGCTGGATTTCGGGAGCGTACTCATCGGCAATGCCGCGACTGCGAGCGTGACGGTTGTTAATACCACACCACAGAGTGTCACCGGCGGCGTGCAGGGGATCAGCGCGCCCTTCAGCGTCAGCGCAGGCGCACCGTACATCATCCCCGGCGGCGGCACCACGCTCGTCACGTTTGTGTGTGCGCCGCAACAGCAGAACACGTATACGCAGACGGTGATGCTGAGCGGCGGCGTTGGCGAGCAGGCTTCCTTGGCGCTGCGCGGCACAGGTGTGCCCGAGCCAGTGACGTGGTGTTGGCTGGTGCTTGCACTCGTGCGGCTGCGGGGGTGGCGGCGATGAGAGCGAGAACGGTTATGCTGCACTTGGCAAAAAAACGTAGTATTGTGCTATTTATACAAAATTTTGTGAAGGAAACGATGCGTGCCATGCGCTACAATGAAGGCATGAAGACTATATCAATATGCATTACAGTAATGATGACAGCGTGCGCGGCAAGCGCGTATGTGTGGGCAGGAGCGCCGCGGCGCGATGCGGCGCGTGCGCCGTTTGGCAGCCGCGAGCCGGAGCTTGCCCAGCTGGCACCGCCGCCGGCCGCGCAGGAACAGCACCAGCTGGCTGGCGCGCGCCACGCGGTGTGGCTGGCTGCTAGCGCCGTGGACACCTCGCGGCAAGAGCCGCTGGAGCGCGCCGCCGTGGCGCAGACTGCGCGCGGGACGGCCGTGCTGATCGTGCAGTACACGCAGGCGCTGGATGCGGCCGGGCGCGCGGCGCTGGATGCGGCTGGCTGTGTCGTGCGCGGCTACGTGCCGCACAATGCCTATCTCATTGAAGCGCCGGCGGCACGGCTGAACGAGCTGCGCGCGTTGCGCGGCGTGCGCTGGGCGGGGGAATACAAGCCTTCCTACAAGCTCAGCGACGGCCTCATGCAAGCGCGCTACCGCTATCAATGGCAGGCCGAACGCGCTGCGTGCACGAATGATTTTCTTGCCGATACCGCCGTGCCGTTCGAGAGAAAACCGCTCGAGCCGCCCGCGCTGGATGCGCACATAACCGTCACGGTGCATCTTTTCGACGCCGGTGATCTGCAGAATGTCATGGGGTACATCGCCGCGTTGGGCGGCACAGATATCGGCGGCGCGGTGTATGAATCGGCGTTGGGCCGCACGGCGCGCATTCGCGCCCGCGTGCGCTTCGACAGCCTTGACGCACTGGCCGCGCGGCCTGAAGTGCAGTGGATTGAACAGTTCAAGCACCCGCAGTTGCTCAACAATGTGGCCGTGCAGCCGCACCTGATGAATGTCACGCCGGTGTGGGAAACGAACTGGCTGGGGCTGACGGGCCGCGGGCAGATCGTCGCGCATGCCGACACGGGGCTTGACACCGGCAATCTGCTGACGCTGCATCCGGATTTTACGAACCGGCTGCGCGCCGTATTCGGCTTGTGGCGCAGTGGCGGCAAATGGAGCGATCCGGACGGCCACGGCACGCACACGGCCGGCTCGCTGGCAGGCAACGGCTCCGCCCTGAGCAACGGGTTGTTCAAAGCGCCGGCCTATGAAGCGCAGCTCGTGCACCAATCGCTGTACTATGATGCCTCGTTCCCGCTCGTGGTGCCCACCAATCTGCAGGAATTGTTTCAGCAGACGTACGCCACCAACGCGCGCATTCAATCGTGCAGTTGGGGCTATTACAATGCGGGCGATTATGACGGGTATGCGCGCGACGTGGATCAATTTATGTGGGAACATCCGGACATGTTGATTGTCCTGGCCGCGGGCAACGAAGCGGGGGACGGTTATGGCACCGGCGTAAGCAAAGGCGGGAGGATCTCGCCCGGCTGCGCGAAGAATGCCATGACGGTAGGCGCGAGCGAAAGCGACCGGCCGGCGGGCTCGGGCGGCTATTCGGCATACATCTATGGCAGCGGCGTATGGGAGCCGCGGTTCCCTGCCAATCCCATTCACGATGATCTGATTTCCACCAGCGCGGACGGCATCCATCAGGGCATGTTTGCGGCATCGAGCCGCGGGCCGTGCAAAGATGGCCGTACCAAGCCGGACATTGTGGCGCCGGGTACGGACATCATTTCCTGCCGCTCGCGCGTGTCAGGTGCCAGCACCTTGTGGGGCGTGTACAACAACAATTACGTCTTCTCGGGCGGCACGAGCATGGCCACGCCACTGGCGGCGAGCGCCGCGGCGCTGGTGCGGCAGTATTTCGCTGAAAAACACAGCACCATTATCAGCAACCCCAGTGCGGCGCTGGTGAAAGCCGCGATGTTGAACGGCGCGCGGTCACTCTCGCCCGGGCAATACGGCTATGAGCAGTACCGCGAAATCCCGGCACGCCCGCGCCCCAATGTCGTGGAAGGCTGGGGGCAGGTGAATCTTGCTGCGACGCTCACCAATCTGACTGTGTGGGATATGCAGCCGATGGTGAACGGCATGACTACGCTGTATGAAATTGTGATAGCCGAAACGAACGCGCTGTCCGTGCTGCTGGCGTGGACGGATTTTCCGGGCACACTGGGTGCGGCGCAGGCGCTGGTGAATGATCTTGATCTGCAGGTAATTCTGCCGGATGGCACGGTGCATTTTCCGAACGGGCTGGCTGGGCCGGACAAAACCAACAATGTGGAAGGGATAGACGTTGACGTGCTGCCGGGCGTGTGCACGGTGCAGGTAAGCGGCGTCGTCAACATGGGCGTGACGCAGGAGTATGCGCTGGTGGTGCGCGGGGCGGCGCCGGTCTCTGCGCAGCACCTCGTCGAGTCAACTGATTATCAACCGAAAACCGTGCGGCCGGTGCATGCGCCGGTCATTTCCGCCGTCGTGAAAACTAATGCCAGCGGCGTGGCAGCCGTCAAGCTGTACTACAGCGTGAACACCGGCGCATGGCAGATGCTGCCAATGGCTGTGCGCACGCCGTTTGAATCGGGCGGCGTGTATACGAATGCCATCCCCGCGCAGGCGAAAGGTGCGCTAGTGGCGTTTTTTGTGACAGCGAATGCCAACGACGGCGCGTATTCCTCCAGCCGCACGAATCAGTACACCGTCGGCGATTACGCCGTGTTCGTGTGGCGCGGCGGCTCACAAACGCCGCCTTATGACACGTGGGCCACCGGCTTCAGTAATATCTATCAAGCCATGGCGTCGAGTTTTGTGATTAATGGCTACATCATCTACGTGACGAACGGCGTGTACTCGGCGCGCGACAGCGGCGTCGAGGATGGCATTATTATCAACAAAGCGGTGCGTCTGATTGGCGTGAATGGCGCGCAACAAACGATCATAGACGGGCAATATGCCGGGCGGGTGCTGACCATCATCAACCCGGGCGCAGTGGTGGAGGGCTTTACTATCCAGCGCGGCTATGCGTATGGCGTAGTTGAAGCGGGCGGTGTGTACATGCAGGGCGGCACGCTGCGCAACTGCGTGGTGCGTGATTGCTATGTGTATCACGTGACATCGAATGGCGGCGGCGTGTGGATGAGTGACGGGCTGGTAGATGGCTGCGTCATTCGCGACAACCACTCGTGGGGCAGTTGGGAAGGGAACGCCGGCGGTGTGTCGGCCTACGGGAAAGGTGTGGTGCGCAGCAGCGTGCTCATCAACAACGAAGCGCGCAGCGGCTGGAGAGCCTACGGTGGCAACGTTGGGTTGTTCCGGGGCGGCGCGATGAGCAACTGCACGGCGGCGGGCGGCACGGCCTTTGGCAACCTTGGCGGCAGCGGCGGCGGCGTGTACATCAATTTCACCGGCACCGTACATAATTCGATCGTGTATTACAACAACAACGGCAATCACGTGCACTATTCGAATGAAACCAACCTGCTGGCGCTCTGGAGCTATAGTTGCACCACGCCGCAGCCCAGCGGCCAAGGGATCATTGTGGTGAGCAACATCACCAGCGACCCGCTGCTGATGAATTACACCGGCTATGACGGTGCGCTGAAAGCGCAATCGCCCTGCCGCAACGCAGGCCAGTGGCAGGCCTGGATGACCAACGCGATGGACGCCGCCGGCCACCCGCGCATCGTCGAAAGCAACGTGGACATGGGCGCGCTGGAGTATGGCCCGCTCAGCGTCAGTTTTGTGGGCGCACCGACCACGGGGCTGACACCCCTGCCGGTCATCTTCTCTACGTTTGTCAGCGGGCTGGACACCAACAACGTACACTTTTACTGGGATTTCAATTATGACGGCTCGAATGAGTTGAGCGGCACCGCATGGGCGCGGCCGACGAACATCTATGCCGAAGGGTGGCATTCCGTCCGCCTGTTCGCCAGCAACGAGACAGGCGAGAGTACCTCGTGGCTGCGTGATTATTACATTTATGCCTTTGATACCAATCTTCATTACGCCGCGCACGGGGGCGCGCACCGCTATCCGTTTACGTCGCTGGCGGCGGCGGCCACCAACATTCAGGACGCCATTGATGCGTGCATCAGCGGGCACAGCGCGGTCGTCTCCAATGGCGTGTACCGCCTGCCGGGGACACTGCAAGTGCCGTCGGGCGTCACGTTGCGCGGGCTGCATGGCCGCGATGCTACCGTGCTGGACGGCCGCGGCGCCATGCGCTGTGTACGGGTCGAATCAGGCGCGGTGGTGGATAGCCTGACGCTTTCGAACGGCTATTACTCGACCGCCGGCATCGGCGGCGGCGGTGTCTATTTCTACGGCGGCGGCACCGTGCGCAATGCCCGCATCATCAAATGTGGCGGCATCTGGGGCGCCGGCGTCTATTTCGACTCTGGCGGCCTGCTGGAAGATGCGCTGGTTGAAAACAACAGCGCGACCGATTATGGCGGCGGCGCGTATATGAAAAACGGCGGCACGATCAACCGCTGCCGTATCACCGGCAATGCGGCCACTGGCTCGGAGGGCTCGGGCGGCGGCGTGTATGTCTATTATTCGGGCGCCGTCGTGCGCAACAGCGTGCTTGCCACCAACACCGCGCACAAATACGGCGGCGGCGCCTTCCTCGGCAACATGGCCGGCGGCACCTTCGAAAACTGCACCATCGTGGCCAACCGCTGCAATACGGCTAATAACGGCGGCGGCATGTACTGCTGGTCAAGCACCATTACCATGCGCAACTGCATTGTCTTTCACAATACGGCCGGCAGCGCGCCGAATAACATGTATCTCTCCAGCGTGACGAAAACAATGGAGAACCTCTGTACCACGCCGCCCGAAGGCTCGCAGTGTCTCAGCAACGACCCGCGCCTGGTCAGCCTCAGCACGCGCGACTACCGCCTGCGCGGCGACTCGTATTGCGTCAACGCCGGCAAAAATCTGTCGTGGATGAGCGGCGCCACCGACGTTGAGGGCAATGCGCGCATCCTCAACGGCGCGCCGGACATCGGCGCGTACAAGCTCAACACAAATGCGCCGCTGTTGCGCGTGATGGCCTCCGCCAGCGATCCGCACCAGCTCGGCACGCTCAACCTTGGCATGGCGCCGCCCGATACCACTAACAGTGCGACGCTGCTCGTGCGCAATGTCGGCGGTGCCAGCTTGAACGGGGCGGTAGGTGTGCCGCCCGGGCCGTTCTGGTGTGCCAGCGCGACGAATTTCACCCTCGGGGTGAACGCAAGCAGCACGCTGACGTTCCGGTTCTCGCCTACGGCGGTAGGGACGTTTTCAGACAAAGCGCTGTTCAGCGGCGGCGGCGGCGCGGAGGTGACGCTGCGCGGCATCGCCATCCCCGAGCCGGCGTGCGTGGCCATGCTGCTGGCGCTGGCCCTGTGGCGTGCGCGGCGCGCCTGAGGGAACGTGCCGAGGCCCGCTGGCGGTCTATTCTTCGCTTCCAGCCGGAAAGTGAATAAGCGCGCGTGCGCTTGAGCGTGCGCAAGCACAGCTCGCGCGGCATACCTTGCAGTTCTAACATTGATAACGTTGTCATTCGACAAAAAATGTCGCTTGCAAACGGCACAAAATGTCGAATGAAAATGATGTGGCAATTAGAGGCGCGCGGGGCATGCGGACGTGGGCACCACGTCCCTTGCAAGACAGGAGCGGCTGAACGAAGCGCGCACCAGGAGAAGGCGTGCAAAGGGGAGCCGTACGGTGCTGCTCACAACTTATTGCTTTGGCACAGGTCGTAATAGATGCCGCGGCGTGCGTAGAGTTCGTCATGCGAGCCGGATTCGGCGATCGTGCCGTTGCCCATCACAAAAATGCGGTCACAATTCTTGATCGTGCTGAGGCGGTGGGCGATGATGAAGGCGGTGCGGTGCTTCAACATGCGTTCAATGCCTTGTTGGATAAGCTGTTCGGTTTTAGTATCCACGGCGCTGGTAGCTTCGTCGAGGATGACGATGGGCGGGTCTTTGAGGAAAACACGCGCGAGCGCGAGGCGCTGTTTTTGGCCGCCGGAGAGCTTGACGCCGCGCTCGCCGACAATGGTGTCATAGCGCTGTGGCAGGGCGAGAATGGTGTCATGAATATTCGCCGCCTTGCATGCCTCATACATGTCAGCTTCGGTTTTAACGGGATTGACAAAGAGCAGATTGTCGCGAATGGTGCCATAGAAGAGAAACGTGTCTTGAAAGACAATGCCCGCAGCCATGCGCAAGGAGACTTGGGTAAAGCAACGGATGTCCTTGCCATCGAGCAGAATCTGGCCGCTGGTAACGTCATAGAAGCGCAGAAGCAGGGAGAGCAGGGTGCTTTTGCCGCTGCCGGACGGGCCGACAATGGCCACGCGTTCGCCTGGGGCGACGTCGAACGAGATATGGTTGAGGACGGGCGTTTTGGCATCATATGAAAAACACACATCGCGAAACGAGACGGCCCCGCGCGTGCTGGGAACATGCAGGGTGATGGCGTTGCGCGCGTCACGCACATCGGGTTCTTCGTTCAAGAAATCCATCACACGTTCGAGGGAAACCATGCCACGCTGGACTGTGTCGTAAAAGCCGAGGAACTGGCTGATAGGATTGTAAAGGTAGGAGGAGAGGGCGATGCAGGCGGTGATTTTGCCGACGGAGACGTCGCCCCAGCCCAGCAGGGCGCATACGCCGCCCAGCGCAGCTAGGAGGACGACGCCCAGATCGCGCGCGCCGTATTGCAGTTGGTGGTTGAAACTAAAGATGCGCATGATTTGGTTCTGCATCTGGTAGAAGCGCCGGTTGATGTCGCGGTACTGCGAGTGTGAACGTTCTTCCATGTTGAAGGCTTTAATTTCGCGGATACCACTGATGACTTCCTGAATTTGGGATGCGATGACAGCTTCTTGTTCGCGCTGGGTGCGGTACATGGGTTTGAGGCGCGTGCGGATGGCGTAAAAGGCGTAGCCGATCAGCGGCATGGGAATCAGGACGATGAGAAACAGGAGCGGCGAGAGCATGATCATAAGCACCGGGGCGAGCAGAAATTGAATGCCGGCATAGGTCAGATTGAAACTGTTGCGCAGTAACTGGCTGATGTTATACACGTCGCCGACGGCTTTGGTCATGATGGTGCCGATGCGTTCGGAATTGAAGTAGCCGAGGGAGAGTTTGTTGATGTGGTGATGAATGTTCAGTTTGATGTCGAGGACCATGCGTTCGACACTGCGTGTGCCGCGGCGCCACATGATGACGCCGATGGCATTGGCGAGCACAATTATTACTACCAGCAGGCCGACGAACCCGGCGGTGAAGAGCGGTTTGACATGGAGAGGACGCCCGGCCAGCGCAGGCAGTGTCAGGCCAAAGAACGTGACGGGCTTGTCATAGAAGATGAGGTCAATGTAATAGCGCACACTGAGCGGCGGGAGCAAGTTCAGGACGGAATTCAGGAAGTACAACGTGTACACGGTGCGCAAGGGCCTGCGATAGGGCTTGACGAAGAACCAAAAATCGTGCAGATACCGGCGTGGGCGGCGGGGATGCGGCATGGGGGTGGTGCGCGGTTACATGCGGAGAAAGTTTTCCAACAAACGCTTGCCGTGCTGCGTCATGATGGATTCGGGATGAAACTGCACGCCGGCGACCGGCAGCGTGCGGTGTTGCACGCCCATGATTTCATCATCATCGGCCCAGGCGGTGACGTCCAGGCAGGCGGGGCAGGTGGCTGCGTCAATCAGCAGGGAATGATAGCGTGTGGCGTCAAACGGATTGGGCAGGCCTTCGAAGAGGCCGGTGCCGGTATGGCGAATGGGCGAGGTTTTGCCGTGCATCAGGCGGCGCGCGCGGACAATCGTGCCGCCGAAGACCTGGCCGATGGCTTGGTGGCCAAGGCAGACGCCAAGGAGGGGAATCCGTCCGGCGAAGTGTTGGATGGCCGCGCACGAGATACCGGCCTCGTTGGGCGTGCACGGGCCGGGCGAGATGATCAGTTTTTCCGGCTGCAGGGCATCGAGTTCTTCGACGGAAATTTTATCATTGCGAATGACGCGTACATCTGCGCCGAGTTCTCCGAGATATTGGTACAGGTTGTACGTAAACGAGTCGTAATTGTCAAGCAGAACAATCATGGAGCGGGAAGGGTGACAAGTGATATTTGACAAGCAACGTTTGACATTTGACACACGGCGGGGTGCAGGAGGCTGGGAGCGGCGCCATCGTGAGAATTTTCTGTACTTCTAACTTCTGCACTCTGCATTCTGCATTCTGCATTCTGCACTCTGCACTTCTGCATTCTGCATTCTGCATTCTGCACTCTGCACTCTGCACTTCTGCATTCTGCATTCTGCATTCTGCACTCTGCACTCTGCACTTCTGCATTCTGCATTCTGCATTCTGCACTCTGCATTCTGCACTCTGCACTTCTGCATTCTGCACTCTGCATTCTGCATTCTGCATTCTGCATTCTGCATTCTCACTTCCCTACGGCTGAAATTGCTCAGCCAGGCGCAGGGCTTTCATCATGCCGCGGGCTTTGATCACCGTTTCGTTGAATTCAAACTCCGGCACGGAATCGGCCACAATGCCAGCGCCGGCCTGGACATAGGCCGTGCCGCCGCGCAGCACAACGGTGCGGATAGTGATGCAGGAATCGAGTTTGCCGTCGTAGCCCAGATAACACACGGTGCCGGCATACGGGCCGCGGCGGCAGCGTTCAACTTCGTCAATGATTTCCATGGCGCGGATTTTCGGCGCGCCAGTAACGGTGCCGGCAGGGAAGGTAGCGGCGAGCACATCAAAGGCATCCATCCCCGGCAGCAGTGTGCCGCGCACGTGTGACACGATGTGCATGACGTGCGAATAGCGCTCGATCACCATCAATTCAGATACATGCACGCTGTTGAAGGCACACACGCGGCCGAGGTCATTGCGGCCGAGATCAACCAGCATGACATGTTCGGCGCGTTCTTTTTGATCGGCGAGCAATTCGCGGGCGAGGGCTTCGTCCTGTTCAGCCGTGGCGCCGCGTGTGCGCGTGCCGGCAATGGGGCGCAATTCGACGGTACCGTTGCCCGCGCGCACCATAACTTCCGGGCTGGAGCCGGCCAGCGCGACGCCATCGAATTCCAACAAGAACATGTAGGGCGAGGGATTCACGCAGCGCAATGCGCGATAGACGGCACTGGGCGCGGCGGCGTTGGGGAACGTAAAACGCTGTGACGGCACGACTTGAATGACGTCGCCGGCGCGGATGTAGTCTTTGCAGCGCTCGACCACGGCGGCGAATGCCTGCGGCGTAACGTTTGACGGTGGAACAAGCTGATCCACATCGCGCAAGGCGGCGTGATCAACTGGTTCCACGGGCCGGAATGGCAGGGGCTGGGCGAGGCGCTCCACCAGCGTATTGATGGTGTCACACGCTTCAGCATACACCTGCCGGAGCGGGCGGCCGTCGCACAATGCATTGGCGATCACCAACAGGCGGTGGCGCACATGATCAAAGGCCACCAGGCTCTTGGTGAGGACGAAGTACAACTCCGGAATGTGCAGGTCATCAGGATTGGCCTGGGGCACGCGGGGCTCAAAAAAACGTACCGTGTCATAGCTCATATAACCGACCGCGCCGCCGGAAAAGCGCGGCAGTTCGGGCAGACATACGGCGCGGTACTGTGCCATGCGGCGGCGGAGCTCTTCAACAGGGGAATCGGCCACGTCATACGTGTCGGAGCGATCGCCGTGACGGAACGTAACGGTGCGCCCGGTGGCCGTGAAGATGGCGCGCGGATCGCAGCCGATAAACGAATAGCGTGCGAGGTGTTCGCCGCCTTCGACGGACTCAAGCAGAAAGGAATGGCCACGGCCAGCCAGGCGGGCGTAGACCCCCAGCGGCGTCTCCATGTCGGCCAGCAACTCGCGGTAGACTGGAACAATCGTGCCGCGCGTGGCGAGGGCTTCGAAGGCTGTGAACTCAGGCGTGATCATGAATGTTTATTAGCACGCCATTTTCGAGGCGGCGGTAAAAGCAGCTTGAATACGGCAGGCCGCTGGGACGTTTAACGTGACACGCGCCTTTGCCCATCGGCTTGACAAGATACAACAAGGAATTTTGCTCGCAGTTGACGCGGATTTCGACGACGCGCAAGGTATCGCCTGACGTCGCGCCTTTTTCCCACAGCTCATTGCGCGAGGTGCTCCAGAACGTGGCATTGCCGGTGCGCAGGGTGTGGTCGAGGGCGAGGCGGTTGACGTAAGCGATGATCAGGAGTTCTTTTGTTGCGGCATCTTGCACGGCGACAGGGACGAGCGGCTGGCCGCATGAAGCGACTTTGGCCAGTTTGTCAAAATCGAGTTGGAAGGTGGAACCGTGTTCGATTTCGTGCGACGACATATTGGGTTTCCCGAGAGTTAAGCAGGTGTGATAGAGAAATGACGAGTGCGTGCGAGCAGTGCCTGATAGAGCGCGCAGCGGCGCATGTGGCCGCGTTCGGTGCGCTGCCATTCGTAGGGGAAGGAGCGGCACTGGCGGGGGCGGTGGGGGTAAATGGTGCAACCGGTTGCAGCGAGGAAGATGCAACCGCCGTTGTGGCCGGGCTTGGTCCGCAAGTGCCAGCGGTCATCATGCAAGTCAAAAAAGCTATCTGCGCAGGCTCGTTCGTCCATGTTGAGATGGGCGGCAATGGCTGGCACGGCGTCCGGCTCGAACAACACATCGCCGGGCCAGCTGCAGCAGACGATGCAGCCACGGCAGTACCGTTCATCACCAGGCTGGGGAGTAAAGCGTGCCATATCACAGGAGGCGCACCGTGCGGCGGCCAGGGCAGGTGCGGCCGATGCGCGCCGCGGGAATGCTGGCGGCGTGCGCTGCGGCAATCACCGCATCCGCGTCACACGGCGCAACGATAATGACAAGCCCCACACCCATGTTAAAGACGCGAAACATCTCGTCACGCGCGACATCGCCCAGCTGCTGAATCAACGTGAAAATGGGCGGCACGGCGAGCGCCGCCGTGTCAATTTCCACATCAATGTCCGCGGGGAGAATGCGCGGGACATTTTCGAGCAGGCCGCCGCCCGTAATGTGGGCAAGGCCATGCAGGACCAGGTGTTTCATCAGACCGAGCACCAGCGGCGCGTAGCTGCGGTGGGGCTCAAGCAGTATATCGGCCAGCGGTTTGTCACAGCCGCGCGGGACAGCGTGCAGGTCGAGCTGGGCGTCCTGCAGGAGAACTTTGCGCGCCAGTGAATAGCCGTTGGTGTGCAGCCCGGACGAGGCCAGGCCAATGACGCAGTCGCCGCGCGTGATTTTGCGCCCGTCAATGATGTCGTCGCGGTCAACCACGCCGACGATGCACCCGGCCAAGTCGGTCTGGCCTTCGCAGTACGTGCCGGGCATTTCGGCTGTTTCACCGCCGATCAAGGCGCAGCCATTGGCCGCGCATTCTTCGGCCATGCCCGCCACCATGTCCACAATTGCATCGTGGGAAAGTTTGGCGGCGGCGATGTAATCGAGAAAGAACAGCGGGCGCGCGCCCTGCACGACAATGTCATTGCAACAATGCGCCACGATGTCGCGGCCCACACCGCGAAAGCGCTGCAGCGCCGCGGCAAGGTGCAACTTGGTGCCCACGCCATCAATGGAGGACACGAGCACTGGATGGCGGCAAGGCAGGCCGTGGATGTCAAACAGGCCGCCGAACAGGCCAATGTCTGTCAACACACGCGGGGAGAACGTGGCGCGCACGGTGGATTTTATGTCACGCACAATGGCGTTGCCGGCATCAATGTCCACGCCAGCTTCTGCGTATTTTGAATGGGGCGTCTGCATGAAATCTCATTGTTTGGCGGCGCGCACTTCGACAATGAAGTCCTGCGCTTGGGGGACGCGCGATGTGGCGGTGAGAATATGCGTCTGGCCGGGAGCAATCACCACCGGCTGCGCATCATCGCGGCCGACTTCTTTGTTGAGGTAGTCACGGAAGATGACGCGAAAGCGCACGGGGACGGGTGTGGCGCTGTCATTCATGATGTGAACTTCGATTTCGAGGAAGTTGTCGTCATTACGCTCGACGCGCACGGCTGCGGCACGGAGCGCGGCGTGCAGCTGCGGCGAGGCCACCACGACCTTGCTGGTGGTGGCGGTTGGGTCATCGAGGCGGCGTGCCTGCAGATGCGGGCCGGCACAGGCCGCCAGCAGCAGGGCCAGCAGGCATGTCACACCTGTGCAGAAAAACGCACGCATGGCTGTCACGAAATGTCGGTCAGCACGCCGCGCAAGGCGTCAACAGCCACTTTGAACAAGTCTGGCCCGCTGAAGCCCTGGAACTGGCCGGCGTGAGCGAGATGCGGTTCGAGGCTGAGCACGCCGTGATAGTGGATGCGGGCGGCGTCCTGCAGGATTTCACGAATTTTGCCATCGCCCTGGCCGGCGGGCACGACTTTGCCATCGCCCGCCAGTGCGTCCTTGACGTGAATATGCACGACATACGGCTTTAAGAGCTCCCACGCGCGCCAGACGTCTTCGCGTGCCTGGACAAAGTTGGCGAAATCGAAGGCGGCGCGCAGCGCGGGTGCGTTGATGGTTTGCAGCAGATCAAGGCATTGGAGCGCTTTTTCGCCGTAAATATTGGCTTCATTTTCATGCACGAGAACCGTGCTGCGGCCGCGCATGAAGTCCACCTTGGCTTGCATGCGTGTGAGTACTTCGTCACGCCGCGTGTGGATGAGATCGTCGTGTGAGGAGTTTTCAGCGGGATAGTAGCTGAAGATGCGGATAAACGGCGCGGCAAAAAAATCTGCCCAATCAACGGCAAGCTTGAAGCGTTCAAAATGTGGCGCGAATGGCTCGTCAATGCGGATTTTGCCAATCGGCGAGCCAATGGAGATGACGCCGATGCCGCGGTCGTGAAGTTTGCGTTTAATTTCGCGCCGCGTGGTATCATCAAGATCGAGCACGTTTTTGCCTGCCACGCCACGCAACTCAATGAAGTCGATGCCGTTGCGCGCGCAGTGTTCAATTTGCACATCAATGTCCGGCGAAATTTCGTCGGCAAAGGCAGCTAATTTCCACATGTGAACTCCTTGAGATAGTCAAAGCTTGTGCGCAGCGCATCGAAGGGATCGCCGGCACAGGTATCCTGCTCGACGACAAACCATTGACAGCCGGCGGCCTCCGCGGCGGCGATGATCTCTTTCCAATTCAAATTGCCCTGCCCCAGTTCGCACATGGTGACGCTGTTATCGGGTTTGATCATGTAGTCTTTAAGATGAATAATGGGCAGGCGTTTAGCCAGGCGGCGGCACCACGCCACGGGATCACCGCCGCCATACTGCACCCAGTAGGTATCCGGCTCGCCCTGCAGGTAGCGCGGGTCGGTTTCTTCGTAGAGAATCTCCAGCGCCGTTTTGCAACCGAACCTGCGGAATTCAATTTGGTGATTGTGATAACAGAGGATCAACCCGGCTTCATGCATCATACGGCCGGCCTGATTGAGCTGGCGGGCGAGCTGCAGGACATCTTCGTAGCTGTTAAAGCTGACGCCACTGGGATAGGGATAGGCCGTGATGGTGCAGTTCAAGCGCCGCAGGCGCTCAATAACAGCGGGAGTCTCGTTAAGAATGTGCTGGCCGGGCTCGTGGGTGCCGCAGCACACCAAGCCTTCGCCGGCAATCATCGCGGCGAGTTCCCGTTCATCAATGGGGCCGATGCCGCTGATCTGCACGGCCTGATAGCCGATGGCGCGCAGTTGCTTGAGTGACGCGGCGATGTCTGACGGTGTCTTCATGAACTCGCGCACGGTGTAACATTGCGCGGCAATTTGGGAGAGTTTCATACAGGTATCCGGTAGAGATTACGCAAACGATGTGGACATATCAACATTGGCGGAGGACTTATTGGCAGCCGCCTTGCGGCGCGCGGGGGCCTTGCGCTTCGAGCCAGCGATCAGTTTTTTCAACTGGCGCTCGTAGGCGGCGGCGTTGAGGGGCAGCGTGACGGGCGCGTTGGTGAACGTGGAATACAACATGGCATTGGCGAGTTCGACGGAATGAATGCCTTCGGGTGCCGGGGCGATGAGCGGCGTGCCTTTTTCAATGGCGTCCGCAAAATTGCGCAGAATTTCGACATGCTGGCCGCCGGTGCCATTGACAGGAATGGTGATGTCCCACGTTTCGGGCGTGGCGAAGCGTTCGGGCGACGTGCGGCAGTAGTCGCGCGTATCAACCACCGTGCGCGTAAAGCTGATATTGCCGCGCTCGACGACAACTTTGCCGCGCGTGCCGGTAATTTCAAGGCGATTGGTGCCGGGCGCTTCGCCTGTGGTGGTGATAAACACGCCCGTGGCGCCGTTGTCGTACTCGAGATACGCCGTCACGTCATCTTCAACTTCAATGGTGTGATACTTGCCGAACTTACAGAAGCCGTGAACGAGGCGGGGCATGCCGCAAATCCATTGCAGCAAATCCAAGTTGTGCGGGCATTGGTTAAGCAGCACGCCACCGCCCTCGCCGCTCCACGTGGCGCGCCAGTCGCCCGAAGCATAATAGGCTTCCGAGCGGAACCAATTGGTGATGATCCAGTTGACACGCTGCACCGCGCCGAGCTCGCCGCTTTTTATCAGATCGCGCACTTTGAAATAGTGCGGATCTGTGCGTTGGTTGAACATGGCGGCAAAGACCTGCTTCTTGTTGGTGTGCGCGGCAATCAGGCGCTCGCAATCTGCCTTATGCACGGAGATCGGCTTTTCCACCAGCACATGCAGACCGGCTTGGAGCGCCGCGATGCCGATGGTAGTGTGATCATAGTGCGGCGTCGCGATGAGTATTGCGTCGCATACCTTGGCGCGCAGCATCTGGCGGTGGTCGTAAAACGCCTTGCAGTTATATTGAGCCGCCGCCGTGTCGGCGCGCTCGGGAACAATGTCACACACCGCCGTCAGGTGCAGGGCGGGTATCTGTTTTAGATTGGCCAGATGGAAATTGCCCATGCTGCCAACTCCAACCAATCCAAAGCGAATACTCATCGTTGATGGTTCCTCACAATAGTTATAAAACAACATGCGTATTATAGCAAATTTGGCGCAAGAACGTGCAACTGCGCGTGCAGATGCATGTACGACAATGACGAAATGGCCGGGCAGATTGGGACGGATGCGGGCCAGAAGCGGATAGCGGGCAGGGTGTTGCTGGCAGGGCGCACAAGCACGCCGGCTGTGTCCGGGCCGCCGCCCGCCAACCTGCGTGAAGTGGCCTCTGAAGAAGAGTTTAACCGCATGCTGGGCGAAGCCCGCGGCCCCGTTCTTGTGGATTTCTTCGCCACATGGTGCGGGCCGTGCAAGCGCATGATGCCCGAGCTGCACAGTGTAGCCGCGCAAAAAGCCGGTGATTTGACCGTGCTGATGGGAGCATCACTAGCGCGTGGCGGCGATTGTGGCGCGCGCCTGCAGCCACCGGGGCGATGCTCCTTAAGGGAAGCGGGCTTATGCTGGTCACGATGGTGTCGTTGCAGCTGGTGCAGGCGTGGGAGCGGGTGTGGGAGGGTGAACATGTGATCGTGGCGGAGGGGCTGGAGCGGTTGAGCCAGCTTATGGAGGCACGGACGCGTTGCTACCGAATGCCAATATTGTTACAATATACACGTCAACAGTAAGGTACTATATGAAGGTATGCTGCGGTGCGTGGTTAACGCTCACGATCGGTTCGCTTATGTCATGCGTGCTGATGGCATCCACAAATAAGCAGGGCGGTTGCGCGCTGGCCATTGTGCGTGATGGGCAGCGCTACTGGCTTGAGGAGCGCGGGCAACGCATGCTGTGGCATGGCGTCAATTGCGTTGTGCCCGCCGATGGTTCACACGGCATGAAGTACGATGTACGTGCGGCGTATGCTTACGACCTGGCGCGGTGGGCCACGTCAGTGTGGAAGCGCCTGAGCACCTGGGGCTTTAACGGCGCCGGTGCGTGGTCGGCAGACGAACTCTATGCCGTGGGCGTGCCGCACACGCGCTGCGCATGGCTGGGGGGCTGGGGCGCGGCGGCGCTGGTGGATGTATTCAGCGACGACTACCAGCACCGCTTCGACGAAACCGTCGCGCGCGACATCCTTCCGCACGCCAATGATGCGGGACTGCTGGGCTTCTTCTGCAACAATGAGATGGCATGGTATGGCGAGTATGGCTGGCCGACGGATCCGTCGCGTGCGCTGTTGTACAGGTATATGACATTGCCGTCCAATGCGCCAGGCAAGCGCGCGGTGGTAGCGTTTCTGATCGGTCACGCAAGCAACCGTGTTGAGCAGTTCAACGAGCATTGGGCGCCGGGGGTTGGCGGATTTGATGCATTGTACGGGTGCAGTGAACTGATGCCGCGCACGCGCGCAGCGCAGCAGCTTGTGTATGAATGGGCCGGGGTGGTTGCGGAACGGTATTTCAGCATGGTGCGCGCGGCGCTGGATCGGCATGCGCCGGGCAAGCTGCTGCTGGGCGCGCGGTTTGCTGGGACGGCCCCGCGTGCGGTGATCGAAGCGTGTGGCCGCTACTGTGATGTGATCAGCCTCA